>Ga0172367_10000472_pt1 | contig 62146 bp, 58 predicted proteins | sample Lak10m_FD_114542 | JGI IMG/M metagenome (GOLD analysis project Ga0172367, IMG submission 114542) | Freshwater microbial communities from Kabuno Bay, South-Kivu, Congo - kab_022012_10m | ecosystem: Environmental > Aquatic > Freshwater > Lake | place: Democratic Republic of the Congo: South-Kivu... | reverse complement strand
GCTTGTAAAATCATTAAATTTAAGGAACAAGGCAGATATAACTCCAGTTAATAATCCTAATAGTATAAACAAGTAAAAATAACTGTAACTGCCAATTTCCGGAGTTGCAAAAATAAACATAGATTCATTGCCTAAAAATATCCTCGATATTGCACTCGCGGTAACTGAGGCAAGTATAAGAGCTGAAAATGTTGGTGTATGAAAGTCATTTAGCAGAACGATCTCAAGAGCAAAGAAAACTCCGCCTAATGGAGTATTAAATATTGCAGCGATGGCTGCTCCCGCTCCAGCCGCAGTAAAAATTCTTCTTCTTTGGTCAGAAAAATTTAGTAATGTAGTAATTTTACTTGCAACACCACCGCCAACTTGCGCCGCTGGTCCTTCAGGTCCAACAGTTCCACCAGAGCCGATGCAAATAACAGGCGCAATAAAATGGAATACCGTTGTTCTGAATTTTATTAACCCGCCTCTTAGAGAAACAGATTTTATAATTTCGAGCACTCCCCTTTTCTTAGAAATTTCCGGAGCAGCCTTTATCATTAAACTTTGGATGAACATTCCAATCGCCGGCAGAAGAATAACAGCAGCAGCACCAAGAAAATATAAACCTTCTTTTGTTCTTTCAAAAAATATTCTATTAAAAAATTCTATTGATAAGTGAAATAGAACTGCAGCTAAACCCGCTGCAGCCCCAATTATTATAGCATAAAAACTAAATACAGTATATTCCGGAAAAGATGTTTTATCTAAATAGCTTCTTATTTTATCAAAGAACACTTTCATACTTCTTTTGAAATTGGATAACTGCATATTTTAATATTTATAAAAGCCTTCTCCGGTTTTACGTCCAAGCTTATTTGCAGCAACCATCTTTTTCAGCAATGGACAAGGTCTATATTTAGGGTCGTTAAATCCATCATAGAGAACATTCATTATCGCGAGGCTTACATCAAGACCTATAAAATCAGCTAGTGTTAATGGTCCCATTGGATGAGCCATTCCAAGTTTCATAACGGAATCAATAGATTCTTTTGATGCAACACCTTCCATCAAAGCAAAAATTGCCTCATTTATCATTGGCATTAAAATACGATTTGAGATGAATCCTGGATAATCAAATACCTCAACAGGCTCTTTATCCAATTTTAGAGTCAAATTTTTAATTTCCTTATACGTTTCATCTGATGTTGAATAACCACGAATTATCTCAACCAGTTTCATAACTGGAACAGGATTCATAAAATGCATCCCGATAAATCTATCAGATCTACATACTGCGGATAGCTCAGTTATTGAGATAGAAGAAGTATTTGAAGCAAAGATACATTCTGGATTTAATTGTTTCTCTAAATGTTTGAAAATACTAAGTTTAGCATCTTTATTCTCATAAATAGCTTCGATAACAAGCTGAACATCGGAAGGAATTTTTTCGATTCCAATAACTTTTTGAATTTTAGTAAGGATCTTATTTTTCTCATCATCTGAAATTATCTGTTTCTTTACCTGTCTATCAAGATTTCCTGAAATTGTTTTTAACGCTCTGTTATAAAAATCTTCGTTCATTTCTGTGAGAAATACGTCAAATCCTTTCATAGCAAAAACATGAGCAATACCGTTTCCCATCGTGCCACCACCAATAACTGCTATTTTATTAATTTCCATTTTAATTCTCTCCTGCTATTTATAATTTTTTACAATCAATGCTGAAGCTTCACCGCCGCCAATACAAAGTGAGGCTAACCCGAATTCTAAATTTCTTTTCTTCATTTCATAAATCAATGTAACAAGGATTCTTGAACCGCTTGCACCAATTGGATGACCAAGAGCAACCGCTCCTCCGTTCACATTTACATTCTCAGGACTGAGTCCAAGCAGTTTATTAACAGCAAGTGATACCACCGCAAAAGCCTCATTAATCTCATACAATCCAATATCAGTAGTTTTCAATCCTGCTTTTTTCAAAACTTTATTTATTGCATCAGCTGGAGCAGTTGTAAAATCAATTGGAGCTTTAGCAGCAGAACTTTGAGCTACTATTTCAACTAATGGTTTAAATCCAAGTGCTTTTGCTTTTTCTTCGCTCATTACAAGCAACGCAGCGGCCCCATCATTAATGCTCGAAGCATTGGCAGCTGTTACTACACCATTTTTATCAAACACCGGTTTAAGTGTGGCTATTTTATCAAACTTGACTTTTTCTGGTTCTTCATCTTTATCAACAATAGTTTCTCCATTTCTTGAAGAAACCTTAACGGGATATATCTCATCTTTAAATCTTCCAGTATTTGTTGCTTCAATAGCACGCTTATATGATTGAATTGCAAAATTATCTAACTCCTCGCGAGTAAAAGAAAAATCTCTTGCACAAGATTCAGCACATCCACCCATATGAATATCGTTGTATACATCCCAGAGTCCATCTAAAACGATAGAATCTTTAATTTCTCCATGACCTAGTCGATATCCACTTCTAGCTTTAGGTAAAAGATAGGGTGCATTACTCATGCTCTCCTGTCCGCCAGCGATAATTATTTCAGCATCACCCAAAGCGATAGACTGCTGGGCTAACATCACAGATTTTAATCCGCTGCCGCACATTTTATTGATGGTTAAACATTCAGTTTTATTTGGAAGTCCGGCAAAAAGAGCTGACTGTCGCGCTGGTGCTTGTCCCTGTCCACCCATCAAAACATTTCCCATTATCACTTCATCAATTAAATTGGGATCTATTTTGGAATCTTCCATAATTGCTTTAATTGCAAAACTTCCAAGCTGCCCTGAAGTAAAAGAAGACAAAACACCGTTAAAAGAACCAATAGCTGTTCTTTTGGCTGATACTATTACTACTTTTTTCATAATGTCCTTCAATGAAATTGATTTTATTTTTAACCAAAAATAAAGAAATAATATTAAAGAATCAGAAAGAAGTTATGTTAAATAGCAGTTAAATTAGAAAGTTGAAAAACGATATTGCTAACAGCAACGTTTAGATTGATGTTATTTCTGAATGATGAGGAAATACGATCAAGATTATTTGTTACTCCGGCAACATCAACATCGGGAAATTTTGAGTTAAATTTTTCAAGAGTCTCAATTTGTTTTGAAAAGAAAAATCTCCCGCCTTGTACTAATCGATACTTCTGATAATCATTAAGCCAAATGATTATCATTGTAATTATAAGTCTGATTTTTATAATATCAGCATCACCGAGCATTTCTTCAAATTCCATAAATGCCGAATGATATTTTTTACCAAATGAGAATCGTAAAATTTTTATTGTTTTATCAAGTAATAGTGCAAAATCATTTTCAATTAAAGATATAGCAGTCTGCGTTGAACCGCCCGAAAACGGTACAACTTCTTCAGCGATCGTGTGTTCAATTCCAAATTTTTCTATTAATATATTTAATAAATCATTCTCTTCAAGAGGTTGAAAATTTATTTTCCAGCAGCGTGATCTAATTGTTTCTCTTAATTTTTCTGGTGAAGGAGTACACAGAATAAATATTACACCATCCGGTGGTTCTTCCAGATTTTTAAGAAGTGCGTTTTGTGATTCTTCATTCATTAAATGAGCTTGTGAAATTAGAATTACCCTGTAATTAATATCCTTATAACTAAAAGAAAGAAACTTTTTGATATCCCTTATACTGTTGATTTTAATGAAGTTAGCTCTGGGAATTTGAATCTGATAATAATGGTTTTGAGATTTTTTCTTAAACTCTAAATTTATCTGATCAGCTTCATCTTCATTAAGTTTTTCATAGGGATCATTCTGATCTGTTTCATTTTTACCTCTAGGCAGTGGTAAAATATATTTAATATAGGGCTCAGAGAGGTTATCAATTTGTGTGGATATTGATTTAGATTTTTCCAGATTTTCTTTAAGGTGATTTAATTCTTTTGTAAAACTTAAAGCAGCATTTTCTTTTCCAACACCCTCTGTCCCTGTAAATAAGAAAGCATGTGGAATGTTTTCACTCTCCAGGATATTAGATAAAATAGTTTTTACTTTATCATTACCAATTATTTCATCCAAAAAAATACTCATAAAAAAAGGCGCTCAAGGCGCCAAAAATTATTCATCCTCGTCATTATAGAAAAAATCCTCATCGGATGGATAATCAGGCCAAATATCTTCAATAGATTCATATGGTTCATCAGAATCCTCAAGTTCTTTAAGGTTTTCCATAACTTCATAAGGTGCGCCGATACGCTCGGCATATTCAATTAATTCTTCTTTGGTAGCTGGCCAAGGAGCATCATCCAGATAAGAAGCAAGTTCAACGGTCCAAATCATTTATACAGAATCCTCCAAAATTTTAATTGCTATGATTAGATTCAAAATAACTGTATTCATCAAAGAAAAATTCTGCCGGATTTAGGTTTTGTCCATTGTGTAATACCTCGTAGTGCAAATGCGGTCCAGAGGATAAACCAGAGTTACCAGATTTCGCAATCAATTGGTTTCTGTTTACGATTTGCCCTTCCTTAACATTTATATTGGACAAATGAGCATATACGGTTTGATATCCAAATCCATGATCAATTTCAACTGTAAGCCCATATCCACCTTTAACGCCTGCAAAAACTACTTTGCCTTTACCAGTTGCTTTAACTGATGATCCAAATTGATTAATAATATCAATACCACTATGCATTTTATAAATCTTTAAAATTGGATGTAAACGCATACCAAAACTTTCACTACTATATTGTCCATCTGTAGGAACTATTGCCGGAATAGATTCAAATAGTTTGTTATTAGTTTTTAGAGCTGAGGATATTTCTTCATATTGAAGTTTTTCAAATTCAAATTTCCTTAGAACATTATCCGCTAAATCAATTGCAGTGGAGATATCAGAACCTAACTCTGAATAGAGTTTTGAAATCGTATTACTTCCACCAATACCTAATTGTCTCTCTTCTTCACTAACAGGATTTAGATTTACAGCTAACCTTAGTTCGTTACTGATGTAAGTTATTGATTTTAGATCAGATTCAAGATGACTATATCTATCAGTAAGTACAGAAAATTTATCCTTTAAGAGTTCATTTTCTTTCTTCAATGATTGGAGATAATCGTCTTTACTGTAAAGATTGGATACAAGGTAGAAAACGCCAAATAAAATTGAACTAAAAAGCAGTACCGAAATGATAAAAACGGCTAAAGCTTTTTCCTTGAAGTGCTTTATTTCAAGGAAGTTAAGGCTCTTTTCTGAGAAATAATAAAACTTTTTCATAAATGGTGCGGCAACATAAAGATTTTGTGTTGTTTTGTCAACATCTAAATGATTTTAAAATCACTCAAAATCGTGCTCAAAATATTCAACTCCCCTGCTATCCATATTAGTTTTACTTTTTATCTTCTCATTAAGTCTTTCCTGAAAGATTTTAGCAGCATCATGACCATAATGCTTTAGTAAATAGTTTAAACTAATTACCTCGGAAATGACCGTAATATTTTTTCCGGGTATAATTGGCAGCTTTATGTATGGTATATCAACATCCATAATAGATACAAATTTACTATCCAAGCCAGTTCTAGTATATTCTGTTTCATCATCCCAGGATTCAAGTTCAACTACAATCTCTAATCTTTTCTGAAATCTAATTGCTCTTACACCGAACATACTTTGAATATCTATTATTCCTAAACCGCGAATTTCCATAAACTTTTGCCCCAACTCAGATCCGGAACCCATTAAAATACCTTCACCTTTTTTTGTAAGGATAATAACATCATCTGCAACTAAGCGATGCCCGCGCTCGATCAAATCAAGGGCTACTTCGCTTTTGCCAATGCCAGATTTTCCCCCAAAGAGTATTCCAACGCCATACACATCCACAAATGATCCGTGCAAAGTGATCCTTGGTGCAAATTGATCATCCAGAAAATCACTTAATAAATAAACTAACTTTGTTGTTGAATAGACAGTGTTAAACAGAGGTACTTTGTTTTCGTTTGCTTTTCCAAGCAGCATAGGAAATGGTTTATTATCATCAGTAAGAATGATACATGGAATATTAAACTTAAATATCCTGTCAAGCGACTCATGTTTCTTTTCATCACTTAGTTGTTCAAGATATCTCATTTCAGTATTTCCAAAAACCTGAACACGCGTATATGAAAATAAATCAACAAAACCAGCCAGGGCTAACCCCGGCCGGTGAAGATTTTGATCGACTATTTTTTTATCGAAATCATTGTTTTCTGTGAGTAAATGCAATTTGCAAATATTTTTTGCATTCTTGTGCAAAAAGCCAACATTAATATTTTCTTTACGCGATATTGTGTTATGATCAATCTTAATCATCTTGTTTTAGATACTCTTTTAGATTTAATTGTTTCTAATTGTCGCCTTAATTTTTCTGTGACCGAAGTTGTTGCAGTTTTATAATCCTCTGTCTGATCAGCGGCATTTAAAGTTTGACCCGGGATATTTAAAACTACTTCAACTTTCTTAATACTATTTGCGTTGTTTTGATAACTAAGGATCACATCTGCACTAATAATGTCATCATAAAACCTTTCTAATGAGGTAAGCTCATCTTTTATAAATTCTTTAAGAGTATCGTGTGCTTTAAATTTACGAGCAGTTATTTGGATATTCATATTATCCTCCGTTGTTTAAGATTTTGGATGTGATTTTTTATAAGTGGATTTAAGACGCTCTATACTTACATGAGTATAGATTTGTGTCGTTGATAAGTTTTCGTGCCCCAGTATCTCCTTTACTGCCCTTAAATCAGCGCCATTATCAAGCATATGAGTCGCTGCACTATGGCGAAGAATATGAGGACTCTTCTTTTTTATATCGGAAACCTTAGTCAAGTATTTGTTTATCATTCTATGAACTAATCTTGGGTAAAGTTTATCATTTTTTTTTGTGCGAATCAAGTAATCATTATAAGAATTAACAGGATTTTTCAATAAATATTCATTCAGAATCAGAAGTGATTTTTCACCAATTGGAACTATTCGCATTTTATTACCTTTTCCGATAACACGTACTAGGACTTTCTTCATCTCAATACTTGAAAATTTTAGATCACAAAGCTCACTTACACGAAGAGCACAACCGTAAAGCAATTCAAACACCACCTTTACAAGTTCAGGATTCTCATCAGCTTCATCAGCCAATTTATAAACTTCGAGTATAAGATTAGTTGAAACAACTTCAGGAAGTTTTCGGTTTGATTTAGGGTTAGATATAAATGATAAAGGATTATCTTCTATCAAATCATTCTGGAAAGCATACTTAAAAACACTTCTTATAGCCGCTAATTTTCTTGATACGGTTTTCTTATCTAACTCTTTCTCGCTTAAGATCATTAAGTAGAATTTTATAAATCTCTCATTAATATCTGATAATTCAGTCTTTTGCTTTTCCTTGCAATATGATAAGAACTCTTCTAAATCAGTACGATAGGATTTAATAGTGTTATCGGAATAACGTCTGATATTTTTGATCTCAGATAAATATTTTTCAATTAATTCATTAATCTTCATCACGTACTTTTGATCTAAAGTGTATAATATTATTTATGAAATGATATTGTAATGAGAACTGATCCGCTAAAGTATGTTTTTTATTCGGGATCAAGTGGGATTCTTGCTTATATTGTTTTTTTCTAACTACAATAAAATAAAATTATTCTTAGAAAGCAATTTATTTTCTAATCGTTTCATTATTTTTTTATCATTAGAGTTTTGATCATCGTACCCTAAAAGATGTAGAATACCGTGAATAACTAATCTAACTAACTCTTCTGATACAGTGACTTTAAACTTTTTAGAGTTAGATAGTGCATCATCGATTGATATAAATATTTCACCATCTATCTGTTGAATTAAATCAGAATAATTAAATGTAATTATGTCTGTTGTATAGTCGTGCTTTAGATAGGATTTATTTATTGAATGTACATCTTCACCAGAAATAAAATTTATTTCAAGATTTGAAACTAAAAAGTTTAACTGGACTGATAACGATTTAATTAAATCGTGAACCTTACTTTTCTTTATTTTATTTTGCACAGAATAAATATGCAGATTTTTCAAAACATACTCTTATTTTTTAAGCACCTTATTTAAAGAGTTAAGCGTTATTTCTGTGTATTTCATGTACCGCAAAGCAGATTTTTCAAAATCATTTATCTCATAATCTGTAAGATCTCTAACAATTCTTGCGGGAACACCTGCAACTAATTTACCTGATGGAACTACAAAATTAGGTTTTACAACCGCTCCTGCTGCTACCATAGAGTTTGTTTCAACAACCGCACCATCCAACACAATTGATCCAATTCCAATCAAACATAAATCCTGCAATGTGCAGCCATGCAATTTAACTGAGTGTCCTATGGTTACTTTACTGCCAATATTTAAAGGGTATCTGCCGTTTGTTACGTGAAGCATAGAACAATCCTGTATGTTCGTCATCTCCCCAATTTTAACATAATGAACATCACCTCGAATTACGGTGTTGTACCAAACGCTGGAGTTTGCCCCAATCTTAACATCACCAATAATCTTTACACCTGATGCAAGAAAAACAGTGGGATGGATTTCAGGAAATAGATCCAGGTAAGGAAATAGCTTTATCTCTTTATTCTGATAATTTAGTCTTGATATTTCGGTGGATTCCATCCTTTTTTCTTCCAGTGTTTTAATTCTAAAGTTATGCTGCCTATAAGTACCTGCATTTTAGCAACAATCGGAACAGCGTATTGATCATTTGAAAACCAGCCTTCAAAATATCCTGTTAATCCGAAGATCCCTCTGAATTCTGTTTCACCATCTAATTTTACGCAGGATATATCGTAGTCAACGGCATCAATATCCATATCTTCAACTTCTTTATAAAAATTGATATAAGTTTTTTCATATTTCTCATTTATAAAAACCGGAATGTTTACTTTTTTTTCCTTTTCCGTTCTCATTCTTGCAAAATAAAAAAGCGATAAGCCGTCCTGGTAATCACGATTATAAGTTATAGTTGTATCAGTCCAAATATCATTTGTTCTTTCACGACCTTTAACTATTTGGATATTATTTTTCTTTTTGTTGAAATGATACTGAGTATAAGTTGTATCTTCCGCAAGAACTGAACCTTTGAAGTAATGTGATATTTGTTTTGTGTCAAATTTTGTTTCATAAATTTGATGAAGATCTACAAAGGGAATACCTTCATAAGAATTGATATAGGCAATCGCGCTGTAAAGTGTATCTCCATCGACCACTTGCTCCTTTTGAACAATCAGTTTTATTTCCCCAATTTCAAAAGCTAAATATTTTACCACATAAGTTATCTCTTCACCAACCTCAATTTTTTTTTGATTGGGTTGAGCATATGTCTCTGTAAAGAGTAAAGAAAATGTAAATACAAAAAGTAAAACTGCAATTAAAAGTAAAGCAGTTAAAATATTTTTCATCTTAGTTTAGCTAAGTCTTTTGCTTCATTAAATAGAGTTAGTGCTTTATTTAATTGATCATCAGATGTTAGTAGAATTGAATACCATCCTTCATTCTTCCAATAATTTCTAGCGATCTGTGCTTTTAATCTTGCAGCAATGTAATCTTTATCTTTCTTATAATCTTCATCATTAAAAACCACTTCTTTTGAAGCAGCAAACTCCATAAAACTCTTCATCATAGCATCGGTAATCTTGTATTCATTTTTAAAGTTTGATAAATTTTCACCATACTTTTGTCTTATCGCTTCGCTATTCTTATCCAGATAAGAAAGGATAAAAGTATAGAAAATATTCTTTCTTAATAAGTTCTGGGTATACGTTGTAACTAAACCAGACTTAACAATATAATCCGGAGTTATCCCGCCGCCGCCATAAACGATTCTTCCCTTTCCTGTTTTATATTCAGGTTTAACAGAATCTTGTTCTGCAGTATGATTTATATTATCGCCTTCAACTTCTTCATCATTACCCGTTTCTGCGTAATAATCCTCTTTATTTTTTTTATTCTTATAATCACGCTGGATAAGTCTTCCGCTTGGAGTGAAATATTGTGATATTGTTAAACGCAAAGCTGAATTATCAGGTAAATCAAATTGTCTTTGAACAAGCCCTTTACCAAAGGAAGTTTCACCAACGATTAAGCCACGATCCCAATCCTGCACAGCACCGGATACAATCTCGCTTGCAGAGGCACTCCCGCGATTAATGAGAATAATCAAAGGAATATCTTCAAACTTAGAAGGTTCAGATGCAAAATAAACTTCGTCAAATTCTTTTCTTCGTCCTTCGGTATAAACAATTTTCTTTTTCCCGCTTATAAAAAGATCGCTGATTTTAACTGCTTGATTTAAATAACCGCCCGGATTTCCACGAAGATCAACAACAAGTTGTTTCATTCCTTTCTGATTCAAATCTTGTAAAGCTTCCACAAGTTCATCGTAAGTTGTTTCAGAAAATCTTGATATACTAACGTAGCCAGTATTTGCATCCATCATAAAATGAGTATCAACAGAATACAATGGAATTTTATCTCGCACAATTGAGTATTCAATAGGTTTAGAAACTCCAACTCGGCTAATACTTACATTTACTTCTGAACCCGCTTTGCCTCTAAGTTTTTTTCTTACATCATCGTTGGTAATTCCAATAACTGAAACATTATCAATCTTAATAATTCGATCACCAGATAAGATACCAAGTGCTTCACTAGGTCCGCCGGAAATTGCAGAAACGACAGTTAGAGTATCATTAACAATCTGAAATTCAATTCCAATTCCTTCAAAATCTCCCCGAAATGATTCCTCAACTTGAGTAAATTGCTCGGGTGAGATGTAAACAGAGTGTGGATCAAGTTCATTTAACATTCCGCTTATAGCTGATTCAACTAATTTCTGAGTATCGACTTCCTCCACGTAATATTTTTCTGTAAAGGTTAATACATCATTAAACTTTCTGATGCTGTCACGCAGGTTATCTTCAGAAAATACTTTATCTAAAAACACTCCGAGCACAATTCCTATAACAGCAGTAAATAACAAATAAGGGAATTTTACAGATTTAAAAGACATTCGTTTGCTCCAATAACTTAAAATAATTTATATGTAAATAATCAATTTTAATGACTCGTATAAGTCAATAAATAATTCCAATCTAAGCTTTAATTTCAGGCTTCATTTGCGGAAAAAATACAACATCACGAATTGACGGCTGATTTGTTAATAGCATCACAATTCTATCTATTCCAACACCCAAGCCGGCAGTCGGAGGCATACCAAATTCTAATGCACGAATAAAATCTTCATCAATTTGATGAGCTTCATCATCCCCTTCTTCTCTCATCTTAACCTGACCCTCGAATCTATTTCTTTGATCTATTGGATCATTTAATTCTGAAAAAGCATTACAAATTTCTCTGCCAAAAACATATCCCTCAAATCTTTCAACCACTCCTTCTTTTGTGCGATGTTTTTTTGCAAGCGGTGATAATTCAAGCGGATAATCAATTACAAAAGTTGGTTGAATTAGTTCCGGCTCAACTGTAACACTGAATAACTCATCAATAAATTTTGCTCGTGAATGAATTGCTCCGATATCTATCCCGACTTTTTTTGAGGCAGTTTTTAATTCATCCATAGAACAGTTTAAAACATTTAATCCTGTTTTTTCTTCAATTGCCTCTATCATTGAGACTCTTTGCCAGGGGGATTTAAAATTAATTTCTGTTCCATCAACTGTAAACGATAAAGTGTTGAATACAGAATTACAAACATGCTCAAACATTTTTTCTACATATTCCATCATCCAATTATAATCTTTATAGGGCACGTAAAGTTCCATCATCGTAAACTCAGGATTATGCGAACGATCCATTCCTTCATTTCTAAAGTCTTTAGAAATTTCATAAACTCCATTAAAGCCACCGACTATTAATCTTTTAAGATAAAGTTCATCAGCAATTCTCAAATACAATTCTGTATCCAAAGCATTATGATGGGTTACAAATGGGCGTGCAGCTGCTCCGCCATATAATGGCTGAAGTATGGGAGTTTCAACTTCAAGATAACCGCTCGTATCGAGATAGTTTCTAATTGCAGAAATAATTTTACTTCTTTTTATAAAAACATCTTTAATATCAGGATTAACAATTAAATCAACATATCTTCTTCTGTATCGTAATTCTTTATCAGAAAATTGATCATAAATAACTTTGTTCCCCTGTCCATCAACAACTTCTTTTGCGATTGGAAGCGGTTGTAAAGATTTGCTAAGTAATTTTATTTCACGTGTGTGTACTGAAATTTCTCCGGTCTTAGTAATAAACACAAAACCTTCAACTCCAATAATATCACCGATGTCCATCAATTTAAATGCATCGTATGATTCACCTATTTCATCTTTTTTAAGATAGACTTGTATTCTTCCGGTATGATCCTGAATGTGAGCGAATGAAGCTTTACCCATTCTTCGTATAGCCATAATCCTGCCGGCAATCCGGACATTCATCTCAGCACCTTCTTTAAACTCACTCTTAATTATTTGTGAATCTGAATTCACATCAAAAGAGTATGCAAAGGCTTTAACTCCTATTTTAGTTAATTCATCAAGTTCTTCGTAGCGTCTTTTAATTAAATCGTTAACAGTCGGCTGAGCATTGTTTTCCAAAATTATTTTCTCCTGAAATTTGTTAATCTTAAACAGACAAGGTCTTGTATATTTTCTGCGAGTTTTATTGGTACATTAAAATTATTTGCGATCATTGAAAAAGCAATTGGTTCGTTATCTGCAGTAACAGCGTAACCAGATAAGCTGCGAACGTGACTAATGAATCCTGTTTTAGCTCTAACAACTTTTTCAGCAGTAGTATTGTTCATCCTTTTACCTAATGTACCATCCACACCAGCAATTGGTAATGAATTATAAAAATCTGAGTAAACTTTTTTATTTGAGTACATGTATTTAAATAGTTCAACTATCTGTCTTGGTGTAACCATATTCATATGTGATAGACCACTGCCATCGACCATCACAATATTTTCCGGGTTTAATCCTATATTTGCAAACACTTCTTTGGCAGCAGTTATACCATTTGTAACAGAACCAAATCCAAGAATTTCTAAGCCAATTGTTTTTAACAATTGTTCAGCAAAAAAATTCTGACTGCCTTTATTTATCACTTTAATTATTTCACTAAGCTTTTCAGAATAACTTACAAATAACAAATCAACATCACTATAATTTATAACCCTTTCGTAATCATCAATATCAATTGCGTATCCATTTACCCGAATTCCTCTGCTCTCTAAACGATTCTTAAACACCAACATTGCAAACTGCGTAGGATTTTGAACAGTTGCATATGTAACTATACTATCAGCATCTTTTCTAAATCTACCTGAGACGGTGATTACATTAGTTCCTCTTTCGCGAATAACTTCGATATTAGTTTTTTCATTTCCAACAGAAGGTTTAACATTATTAAGAATTACTACACTTCTTAGGTTAGGTTTTGATGAAACAAAAACTGAATCATATTTTTTATCGTAATAGATTTTAAGATCAACACAATTATCATTAAAAGAAATTGCACTTGACTGTGCCGCGTACCAATCCGTTTCATAATCCCATGCCCAGCCATTGCCCAATCCGATGTCATCAAATAAATTATCATCACCAACAATGTTGCCTTTTATATTCGTAACACCCATTTCAAGCAAAGAATCTATCCAGGTATCAAATACATAATTAATATCGTTATTATAAAATCTACCCGAGATAGTTGGATCACCTCTGCCCTGAATAACTAAATCCCCGTAAAGTGTTGATCCCGATTGATAACCATTAAGAAAAATATTAGTAGAAAATCTATAATCACTTCCAAGTAATAAAAGCCCGGCTGCAGTCGTGAATAATTTTAAATTTGAAGCTGGAACAAAAAACTTATCTTCATTTCTTTTATAAAAATATTCTCCGTTCTCCAGCGATTGAATAACGACACCCCAATTAGCGTTTCTGAAACTATTGTCATTAAATATATCATCAAGCTGTGCCCCAAGCTCAGAAATCGTTGAGTATGAACTTAGCAGTAATGAATCTTTTTTAATATTGGTTGTATCCTGTGCATTAATATTATATGCAGCCCAAAATAAAACTGATAATAGGATTAGACTTTTATTTAGAGAGTTTTTTAATTTCATCTTGTGTTAACTTTCTATAAGATCCAACTGGAATATCAGGAACAATCCCGGCAAAGCTTCTTCTATGCAGTCTTTCTACAGTATAATTTATTGTTGTGAACATTTTTTTTACAAAGTGATTTCTGCCTTCAGTACACAGAACAGTTATATTTTTTCTGTCTTTTTTCTTACCATATTTGATAGCAATAAATTTGCCTCTCGTCCCATCGATAAAAACACCTTTCAGTAAAGCAGCTTCGTGTTCAGCCTCAAGATCTTTATCGAGTTTAACTTCATATTCACGAATTATATTATTTTTTGGGTGAATTAATTTCTGTGCAAAGTCTCCATCATTCGTTAAAATAAGAACACCTGTTGTATTAAAATCAAGTCTGCCAATAGGAAATATTTTTTGTTTTGATTTAATTATATCGGTTACAGTCATTCTTTTCTTTTCATCGTCGGTGGTTGTTACAACACCACGCGGTTTATTAAGAAGATAGTAAACATGCTCAGCGGGTTTTATTTTTTCGCCGTCAACCGTAACTTTATCATTTTCGGTGTCGATATTAAATGCAAGTTGTATAATTGTTTTGTTATTTACAGTTACTCTGCCTTGTAAAATTAATTCTTCAGCTTTTCTTCTGGATGTAATTCCGCTGTCTGCAATAAATTTATTCAGTCTCGTCATTATTTTCTTCTGAGCTTTTTAATTCTTTTTCAATAGTCTCTTCAACTAAGTTCATCATTATCTTATTTTTTTGTTCAATGAAATCTTCATCTTTCATTATCTCTTCAATCTCACGTGGTTTTGGAAGATCACTCAAATTGTATAATCCAAAATATTTTAGGAACTCGGTTGTAGTCCCGTATAACAGAGGTCTTCCAATCGTTTCTGCTCTTCCAGTGATCGTAATAAGATTTTTTTCCAATAGAGTATTGAGGATATAATCTGAATTAACTCCGCGTATCTGTTCTAATTCAGGTTTTGTTACAGGCTGTTTATATGCAATGATTGCAAGTGTTTCTAATGCTGCCTGGCTTAATCTTCTTTTAGATTTTTCGGAAGATAGAAATCCGACGTACTTTGCATTTATTTCTGTTGTTGCAAAAATAAATCCGTTAGCAATTTTTCTGATCTTAAATGAATTTCCATTTTCTTCATATTTTTTGTTAAGCTCTTCAATCGATGAATGAACATCTTCAGAATCGATTTCTATTTCTTCTCCATCGATTCCCTTTATAGCACGAATAATTTCATTTTCAGCAATTGGCTCGTCTGATGAAAATATTAGTGCTTCAATTACAGATTTATATGTTTTATCCATTTGATGTTCCATAAATTACAAAATCATTAAACTGAGATGATTCTTTAATTCCTATTTTTTCCATTTTTGTTAACTCGAGTAATGCTACAAAAGTTATTACTAATCTGATCTTTTCTCTCATACCATGAACCAGACTTAAAAAATGTATTTCCCCTTTTTCAGTGATCCTATCTAAGACATACTGAATTTGTTCATCGATAGAGATATTTATTTTTTTTACTTCGTGAACAGCCTGCGGTTTAATCCCTTCAATAGCTTTCTTAAAAGCTTTTGCAAGATCAAAAACAGAAATATTTTTTAAAAGTATTTCAAATTCAGGCGGAGCTTCCATCGCATCTTCAGAAAAATCTCCCCTAAAACTTATTTTACGCTGACTCGATTCAAAAAATGTAAGATCTTCAGCAACTTCTTTATATTTTTTATACTCAAGCAAAGCTTTTATAAGATCAGCACGTGGATCAATTTCTTCACCGCGCTCATCAACTTCTCGTGGTAAAAGCATTCTAACCTTAATGTGCATTAAAGTTGATGCCATTAAAATAAAATCACCAGCAACCTCAAGATCCATCAGTTTAATTAGATTTACATATTCTAAAAATTCACCGGTTATACGAGAGATTGGAATATCATAAATATTCAACTCATCTCTCTTTATAAAAAAAAGAAGTAAATCTAACGGACCTTCAAATTGTTCTAATTTTATTTTATACATTAACCTAGTTTCATTTTATCATGAACTTCATTCATAGTATGTTCAGCTACTTTTCTTCCCTGCGTTTCTCCGTTCTGAAGAATATCCTTTACTTCATCAATGCGGCTTTCATAATATTTTCTTTTTTCAATTATCGGTTCAAGAAATTTAGAAATCTTTGCAGCACATTTCATTTTACAATCAAAGCAGCCAATTGAACCATTTCTACAATCCGATTCTATCTCAAATATATCTACTTCATTAAATTTTTTATGATACGAAAATACAGTACAAACATCCGGATTTCCCGGAGTTTCTTTTTTTAGTTTGTTTGGATCAATTGCAGCCTTCTTTAGTCTGATTTTTACTGTTTCAGGATCATCAGAAAGAAGAATTGTATTGTTCAATGATTTACTCATCTTTGCATTTCCATCCAAGCCTGAAAGTCTTGAGAATTTTGTTAGCAATGCTTCCGGTTCAGGAAAAACTTCTCCGTATTGATTATTGAAACGACGAGCGATCTCTCTTGATATTTCAATATGCGGAACCTGATCATCACCAACAGGAACTGCATCACCCTTATACAATAAAATATCTGCGGTCTGTAAAACCGGATAACCCAAATGACCATATATAACATTCTCAATATTCAAATCTCTTATCTGATCTTTTAAAGTCGGATTACGCTCAAGTCTGTTTACCGTAATCAGCATACTAAATATTAAATTTAATTCAGCATGTTGCTTTATTTGGGATTGTCTGAACATCGGACTTTTATTTGGATCTAATCCACAGGCTAACCAATCGATCATCATATCAATTGAGTTCTGATAAATATCATTCGTATCCAGACTTGTTGTTAAAACATGATAATCAGCAATAAGATGAAAACTTTCATATTCATCTTGAAGCTTGACCCAATTTTCTAATGCACCAACATAATGACCGATATGTAATTTACCGGTCGGGCGCATTCCACTTAGTATTCGTTTTTTAGACATTGGACAGAAATATTGTTAAAAAATTCAATTGAAAGATAATAATAAAGAGCGTAATTGTCAGGAAAGATAAAGATACGGTTTCCAGCGCTCATCAAGCCTGCTAACTACATTTTTTATGAATAAAATATGGCTAGGCTTAAAAGGACGAAAAATCATTTTCATATTTGCTTCTTCAGGTGTTCTATCACCCTTACGATTATTACAAATTGTGCAAGCCGTAACAAGATTTTCCCAGGTATCATCACCGCCGCGTGCTCTTGGAAAAACATGATCAACAGTTAAAGGAAGGTCAGCTCTTCCGCAATAAGCACATTTGTAAGAATCTCTTCTAAGAATATTTTTTCTGGTAAGAACAACTTTTTTATATGGCAGGTTTATAAATTTGCTAATTCTAATTACACTTGGCCATGGATAACTTTTGCTGATTGTATGCAAAGCCTTTCTTTCATCATTTAAAATAGTTTCTGCTTTACCAAGGTAAATTAGTATTACAGCCTTGCGGATATTGCAAACTGAAAGAGGTTCGTAGCTTTGATTTAAAACCAAAACTTTAGAATTGAGTTTACCATTTGTGGGGATAGATCGTTCGAAGACTTACACCTCTAACTCTGATTCTTTGATTGTTTCATAAAATAAAATCGTGCAGCTATTCTTGTGATAAATATTATAGCCATAACAACTAACAATGGAACATACCAGGTTTTTGGAACAGCATCCATTACTAGTAGAACAACTAATATTAAAGCAAATATCAGTGATCCATAATTAAAATATTTATACAAGTTGTAATTCATTTTACTTTTTATCTGCAGCAAAATTACTTATTTGAATTGAGTTTTTCAATTAACTTAATATTCAAACTAACTCTCAATATTTTTTATAAATAATCGCAACACAAGTTACATAATTATCCGAGTGACTGAGTGATATTTTAATATCTTTATCATCAGCGAAAAACTCTTTCAGTTTACCAAAAAATGCAACAACAGGTAATCCATTTGGCTCATTTGTTATCTCCATACTTTTCCAGGTTGCATCTTTTTCCCAACCGGTTGCAATTGCTTTGTAAATAGCCTCTTTAGCTGCAAATCTTGCAGCAAGATGCTGATACTTATTATGCTTTGCAAGACAGTAATCCAGCTCATTCTTTGTATAGATTTTATTCAAGAATGATTCGCCAAATCTATCTATACTACTTTTGATTCTTTCAATTTCAATTATATCTATTCCAATTCCAATGACCATAATTTTATCCGGTTAAAATCCAATTGCAGCACCATATCCCCGCGGATCAGTAGCGCCAAAAAATATTTCATTTTCAAAATCAACTACTATTCCTTCACATCTTCCCAAAGTTCTAATACCACCAAATATATGTCCTCTATTTTGCAATGATTGAATAACATCCAAACTCAATCCAAATCTCTCATAATTTATTTCATCAGGCAGCCATTGATGATGAATACGAGGCATATCAATAGCTTGCTGAATATCCATACCAAAATCTAAAACATTTAGTATCACTTGCAGTACAACGGTTGAAATAGTTGAACCACCGGGAGAACCAATAAGCATAAATGCTTTATTATCTTTTAAAATGATGGTTGGTGACATAGAACTTTGCATTCTTTTACCGGGTTCAATTTTATTTGCTTCGCTTCCAATCAAACCAAATTGATTTGGCTCACCGGGTTTTGAACTAAAATCATCCATCTCATTATTAAGTAAAAATCCTGCACCATCAACTACTACTTTTGATCCGAATGAAGAATTAATTGTTGTTGTTGTGCTGACTGCGTTTCCAAATTTATCGATAACAGAATAATGAGTTGTTTCTTCACTTTCTGAATACGAATTTGCTTTGCCTGGTAATATATCCGATGAAGGAGCTGCATCATTTTTAATTTTATTAAATAGTTCTTTTGCATATTTTTTAGAAAGAATCCAATCGATAGGAACATTATAAAAATCGGGATCACCAATATGTTTTGATCGATCAGCAAAAGAATATTTCATTGCTTCGATTAGATTGTGATAATAGCCGCTGCTTCCCCACTCGTTTTTTTCGAATGATCTATTTTCTAAAATATTTAGCATTTGAAGAAGAGAAACTCCGCCGCCGCTTGGAGGACCCATTGTAATAACTTTGAAACCTTTATAATTTGTTGATATTGCTGATCGTTCGATTGGTTTGTAATTCATTAGATCTTCTAGAGTAATGTATCCTCCTTGATGGCTAATTTGATTCAGAATTAATTCAGCAGTCTTACCTGAATAAAATCCATCGGCTCCATTATTTTTAATTACTTCTAAAGTCTTAGCCAAATCATTTTGAATAAAAAGATCACCTTCATTAAATGCATTACCATCTTTAGTAAATATTTTTTTTGATGACTCGTACTTATTAAACGACTCGATTTCATATTCAAAAGATCGGGCAAGTCTGTATTCAAGAACAAACCCATTTCTTGCTAAATCAATAGCGGGTTGTATAACTTCAGCTAAGGATAGTGTTCCATATTTTTCCAATGCATAAATTAAACCTGCGACACTGCCTGGCACTCCCGATGAAGTAACACCTTCTTGACTTTTCTCTGGAAGGAAATTTCTCAAAGAATCCTGATACAAAAATTCTGTTGCAGATATTGGTGCTTTCTCTCGATAATCGATCGTTGTGTTGGTTCCATCATTAAGATGAATCACCATAAATCCGCCGCCGCCAATGTTGCCCGCAGCAGGATAAGTAACAGCAAGTGTAAAACCGACTGCCACAGCAGCATCAACGGCATTGCCGCCCTTTTTTAAAATTTCAACACCTACCTGAGATGCTAATTCACTGGCTGAAACAACCATCCCATTTTTACCGCGTACAGGATCTTTTGATTCTGAAAAGGAATTGCAAGAGAAAAAAAGTATGGTGAAGAGAAGTAGAATTATTTTAGAAAATGTTTGCATCTACATTTACACCATCATTTTTAAGTTGATCTATAAGAATTGAAGTTAATTCATTTACTTGTTTGAGAGTTTGTTTAAGATCGCTAATCACATTCTCATCATACAGTAGTTTGCCAATGTTGTTCTGCTGGTTCATTGTTTCTTTTGTGAGATTATTTAAATCGGAAAGTAAAGAATCGCTTTTTTGCACAACGTTTTTTAAATCAACAAAAAGCTGATCGATATTTTCTTTGTTGCTTGAGAGCAGTTTATTACTTGTTTCAGTAAGTTCCACAGCGTTCTGTGTTAATGATCGTATATCATTTCTATTCTCTGAAAGCATAACATTTAATTTTTCTGTAAGCAAACTAAGGTTCTTCATAGATGTTTTAACATCGCCGCTAAGTTTATCATCGGTAAGATATTTATTTAATGAATGAAGAGAAACTTTAACATCTTTTAGAACTGTAACTAAATCATCCTGCACAGATCCAAACAAAGACATAACTGAAGGAACATCGGCATAAAATTTACCTTCACTAATTTTGCCATTATCATAAGCGGTTGGAGAAGATCCGGGAAAAACTTCAATTTTTTTTCCACCCATTAGATCAAGCATAGAAATTGCAAATGATGCATCTTCTTTCAATTGAACATCTTTTTCAATCGCTAATTCAACAAGAACACTATTTGGTTCAACAATCATTTCTTTAACGTAACCTTTACGCAAACCGTTTACAGTTACCTGATCACCTATTTCAAGTCCGGATACATTAGTGAATCTTACTTTTACAATATGTTCGTTAGATTTAATTGAGAAGTTTTTTGCCCAGCCTAAAATCCAAATAAAAACTAAAATTCCTACAAGAACTGTAAGTCCAACTCTTATTTCAGTTTTTCTTTCATTTTTCATAATGATCTTTCAAAACTCTGTTCAAGAAGTAAAATAATTACATTGCTAAAATACTAATTATCTGATGCAGTATTTAATTTTTCTATTATAACTTTTTTTATTCTCTTATTCTGAATTTCCTTAACAGTAAACCTCAAATCAAATTCAATAAAAGCAAAATTTTCTTTAGGTATGCTCCCAGCCTTGTTAAGAATATATCCACCAAGAGTATCATAGTCATCATCCTCTACAACTATATTAACGGATAAAGATTCATTAATCTCATCGAGTTTTGTTTTGCCAAGTGCAACATATTCATTATCACTGATTTTGATCAACTGGTTTTCTTCTTTATCAAACTCATCCCAAATATCACCAACAACTTCTTCAATAATATCCTCTAATGAAATTAGACCTGCAGTTCCGCCGTACTCATCAACAACAATGGCAAGATGAATTTTCTTTTCCTGAAATTCTTTCAACAGATCACTAATCAGTTTTGTTTCCGGAACAAACAACGGTTTTTTAATTATTGATTGAATTGAAAAACTATTTACTAAATCTGGGTTCTTAACAAACAGTAATAAATCTTTTGCAAATACGACTCCAATAATTTCATCGATGTTATCTTTATAAACCGGTATTCGGCTGTGCCCGGAGTTTGTTATCACACTGACTATTTTTTTATAATCATCATTTACAGAAACGGCTTTTATATCAACTCTGGGTGTCATTACTTCATTTACACTTAATCCTGCAAACGAAACTATGCTGCTTATCAGAGAATGTTCATCTTCCTCAATAGTGCCTTTTTCTTTGCCGATATTCGCTAAATCAATTAATTCTTCTTTAGTTAATACAGATTTACTTTTATCATAACTAAGTCGGGATGATGCTAGTTTGATCATTTCAGTTATTAGTTCGGCAACAGGATAGATTACAATGCTGCAGTAGTTTAACGGGATAGCAATTATCTTAGCAAATTTTAAGGGATTTTTAGAAGCAATAACTTTAGGAAATAGCTCACCAAAGAGTAAGATTAAAATAGTTATTAGAACAATTTGTATCGCTAATACGATGTCTATTGAAACGTGAGTATGAATTGAAATATCAATGGCTAAAGAAACTGCCACTATTGAAACCGCAACATTAACAAGTGTGTTACCAACTAGAATTGTAACTAAAAGTCTTCTGGGGAAATTAATTAGATTTGTTAAGTAACGGTATATAATTCCAGACTTGTCTAATCCGGATTCTAAATTTTTACGATCTAAAGAAAACAAAGCTACCTCTGAGCCAGAAAAAAATGCTGAACCCAGAAGTAGAATAACAATTATTGCAAATTTAATAGACCAATCAAAATCCAAAAAATAGTTTATCCTATAAAATTATTAATCTAAAAAGGAAGATCATCATTAGATTCAACCGGAGGTATTTCATTTACTGTACCTGTTTCGGTCGAATTACTTTCAGAATAATTACTTCCTTCACCAGAGCTATCTAATGGAATAATTTTTTCTGAAATTACATCGGTGGAATAGCGTTTAACACCTTCTTTATCTGTGTATTCACGCTTTGTCAATCTTCCCTCAACATAAACTTTACGACCTTTCTTCAAATTCTCTTTCATATAATCAGACATATTAAAAACGGTTACGTTGTGCCAGGTAGTTTCATTAACCCAGTTTCCATCTTTACCTTTATAACCGTTAGAAGTTGCCATTGAAAAACTTGAGATAGAAACATTGCCAGTGGTAAAACGGGTTTCAACATCGCGTCCCAGATTACCGATTAGCATAATTTTATTTAATGAAAAAGCCATATAGCCTCCATTTTAATGATTAAAGAATGTTTAGTTATTATTTAAGAACGTATCAATTTCGTTCGCAATTTATAATTAGTTTGGTTCAAATTCCACAACTCACAAAGAACTTAAGTTTTTATAGGTAAAGTAGTTATGTAATTATTACCGCCGCTCTTAGCGTTACGAATGTCGTATTCGTCCCAATCAAGACTCACTGGACTTAGTTTCGAAAATAATGAGTAATCAAATCTTTGAATACAACAATTATCTCAAAATTATACAGAGCAATTGTTCTCTTGGATAAAATAAGACAAGATTTTCTAATAATTCTTGGCTTAATACTTGAATCTATCTTCCTAATTATTAAAAAATTGGTTTAAGTAAATGAATACCGGTCAAACAATGTTAGCAATGGGTGCAATGATGCTGTTATCTTTTCTTGTACTAAGATTCAACAGTATTCACCTAACATCTGCTCAAGCATCATACAATTCAAAATTTGGAATTGTTGCAACATCTTTGGCAAACTCCTTGATTGAAGAGGCTAAGGATAAAGCTTTTGATGCAGTTGCCTTAGATACTACAAAACTTATAGATGATGCTTCAGATTTTTCAACCACTCTAGGAAAAGAAGGTGGCGAGGTATATCCGGATTTTGATGATTTTGATGACTACAATAATCTATTACATATCGATAGTTTGTCATTAAGAAACCCACAAACGGGTGCAGCAACTAATTTTGAAATTCGTTCAAAGGTTGAATATGTAACTGATGCAAACCCTGATGTTAAATCTGGCTCAAAAACATATCATAAAAAGATGACAGTATCAGTTTTTAGTTCTGCTATGATGGATACTGTAAAATTAGCCACTGTATTTAGTTTTTGGACATTGTTAGAATAAAGTCGCAAAAAGGAATTTTTTATGGGATATACAACAATTTTAGATATAGTAGGCGCAACAATCATTGGCGGCATTTTACTTTTGAATTTATTAAAGCTAAATGAAAATGTTTACGCTGTAGATAATGCAACCGGACACGATGTGAATCTTCAGGTTGAAGTTGTGAATGTTGCAAACATTGTAGATGGTGATTTTAACAAAATCGGTTATTGTGCGAATCCAATGAATATGAATGATGATCCTAAAGTTACATTAGCTGATACATCGTCAATAAAAATAGTTTTTGATGTGGATAAAGACGGTGATTACGATACAGTATATTATTTTATTAGTGATTTAAATGCTTTAACAGGCACACCAAATCCAAGAGATAGAATATTATACAGAAAAGTTAATAGTGATTTTCCTTTTATCGTCAGTAATAATATTACCGAGTTTAAGTTCCAATATCTGGATGCTTTGTATGATACATTATCAACTCCATTAGCATCACCTGGATTAGCAACTTACATAAAAATTTCTTTCAGAGTAGAAGATCCATTCGCTTACGATCAAAAATACACTGAAGCATTCTGGCGTAGATTAACAGTTACTTCAAAAAATTTAAAAAGAAACTAGAGGTATATTATGGGAGGTAAAGTCTCAATAATATTGGTACTTTCTTTCAGCACTTTGTTTGCATTATTCGGAAGAAACATTCTAAATAATAGTGTGACTATAACAGAAAACTTTTCTGATTATTATAGTATTACAAGAGCCCAGAGTATTGCTATTAGCGGCGCTAATATGGCAATAAACAAACTTTATCTAAATAAAAGCTGGACAGCGGGCTTTTCAAATCTAGCTTTCGCTGATGGTGAAATCAATGTCGATATTGACACCGTTGGATGGGATAGTCGAAGAATTACTTCTTTTGGTGAATACAATGGTGTTACCAAGAAAGTTGAAATTCTGTTGGAACCCGAAAATTTTTCAATGTTCGGAAACTTTTATAATGTTTTCGGAAGCGTATGGGCAGCAACCGGTGATACATTTCAAGGAAGATTTCACGCAAATGACTGGATAAACTGTTATGGTGATCCTGTTTTTATGGGTCCTGCTACAACTTCTAAGGGTGTTAAACTTTATGACAAATATTCTCATCCTGAATTCTTTGGCGGTACAAAAGTAACTGATCCTATTCCATTACAATTTGATACATCTGTTATTAGAATAGCAGCTTATCAGAATGGAAAGATATTTAGAGATACTACAAATTCAGGTAAGGTTACAACTGTTAATTTAACATTCCTAGCAGATGGAAATGTTAAGTACAAATTAAAAATTGGTGCAGGAAGTTATACAACTGAAAAAACTGTTCCACTTAACACGCTTGCACCCAATGGTGTAATCTATGTTGAAAAAGGTAATCTTAGAGTCGAAGGTACATTAAACGGAAGAGCAACTATAGTCGCTTCACAGAAGGGTGATGCAACAGCTGGACAGGTTTTCATTACAAACAGTCTTCAATATGAAAAAAATCCATTAACCAATTCTGCCTGCGATGATATGCTTGGTATGGTTGCCGAAAACAAGGTGACAGTAACTTATGATAATACGCGTGGTGATATAAACATTCACGGATCAATTTTTTCTCAGAAGGATGGTTTGGTAATAGAAAGGTACAATGATTATACAACTGCACATAATATGAATTTAGTTGGTGGTGTTATTGGTCAAAAAGTGCAGCCTACCGCAACCTATAAATTAATATCTGGCAAATATGTTCCAATTCGAGGTTACAGTTATGTACATAAATATGATACAAGATTTCTTAAGGTTAGACCTCCATTTTTCCCCAGTACAAAATTTTACAGAGTAGTTAGCTGGTACGAAGAATAAATTAAATTGTCAAATTATTATTAAAGGCTGCTAAATTTAAGCAGCCTTTTTTTATATCTATTTATTAACAGTTACAATCCATGCATCAACAAACTCTGGCAATTTCCATAAATTATCTCTTACTTCTTCTGCCTCAGTTCTTGATTTAAAGAATGGGATAACCTGAACAAGGTATAATTTTGTGCTCTCACCATAAATAACACTATACTTATAATTTGTTTTGCTTCTACTCAGTTCAGCAAACGCCTGTGCTTTTTCTTCAGTAGTATAAGCACCGGTTTGGACTACATAATAAGTTTCAGTAGTACTTGGGTACTCCCCTGTTGTCGGGGCTTCAATTGTTTTTTCTTCGGGTACTTCATCAAAAATATAAACTTGTTTTTCATCTTCAGAGCCCTGCTGAGAAGTTGAGCAGCCTGAAATTAAAAAATATGCTGAAATTATTAGTAGTGATTTGATAAAATAATATTTCATTAATACACCTCTTTTTTTTTCAAAAACTATAAAAAAAGGGATGGTAAACCATCCCTTAATGGACTTTAGGTTAAATCTTAGAATAACAAATGTTCAAATGCGTTATATGGAATTATTGGATATCCATCTTTATAGCTAATTTTTCCTGTAAAGTAAATACTTCCAGGAATAGTTGAAACATCTACTTCCGGAATGCTTGCACCATACTTTGCATTTATAACCTTTATAAATTCGTTAGCCACTATTCCATGAGCTTGGCTTGATGGATGAACTCCATCCAAACTGAATAAGCCGCCACTGACATATGTTGTTTTAAAGGTAAGACCGTTTATAGTTGTTCCACCTGTAAAATCCGCAGCTCTGAATTGATTAAACTTTGTAAATATGTCAACCAATCCATAACCATTGCTATTTGCTAATGCTGCAATAGTAGCATTGTAAGCTGTAACGGTATTACCTGCAGTCGTAATTTCGTCCGGATCTAAAACGAATGCATCTGGAAATGGATTCTGGGGGTGGAAGCCGAATGGTTTGGTAGTATCCACACCAAGAGGCACTGTTAAATTATTATCTCTATAGAATTTTCCTGTTGGTTGACCCAATAATGGGGCGTATGCTTGACCTTTTAGGGTTATGAGCGTAGTAGAGTGAAGCAAAGCTAAGGAATCAGCAAACCAAATTTTGAAAGGTAGTTGTCCCAAGTTTGTACCACCCTCGTGACTTCCATAGATTAAGCCGGTTGCAGGTAAACCACTTGCGGTTTGGGCAAGAGCAATTTGCCACCATTTCAGAGCAGGGTTAGTTGCTAATACTGGACCTACTGTAGTAAAAAAAGGTATTGCTGAAACACTTGGTATATTTGCAACAACTACATTTGCTCCGGTCTGATCAGTATATTGCTTTAATCCTTGTATTATACCGCCGAACAATTGGTTAAATTGTGCAACGGAAGTAGGAGCCGAAGGTGAAGTTCCACCACTTGTAGCATAGCCAAGTACATCATTATTACCAATCCAAAGGGTAATAAATGTAGGAGCTAAGGAGAGTGCCTGCTCCAATTGTGTTCCTTTGTTTAAGACACTGTTCCTTAAAATAACATCAAAATATGGATTTGGTACACCAGCGAATACATAAGAAGCACAAGTCGTGGAATTTTTAGCAAAAAGTACATCATAAATTAGTGCGCCAGGAACACCAAGATTATTATAAGGTGCAGGATATGTTGAATTCAATAAGGATCCACTTGAAGTATTATATTTAATAGTAAATGGAGACAAGCTCTGAACTTCCATTCTGCCGCCTAAACCCGGGTCTGATACATATGGAGTTTGAAAATCTACTCCAACTTGTTTTGCTATCAAATTTCCGTAAGCGTACATTTGTCCGCTTTCATAAATAGTTCCGCTTTGATAACCTGCGGTAATGCTGTTTCCGATAGAAACAAATCTAGAAAAATTTGCACTGCCGCTTGTTCCGTTTTGAACTGGTGCATCTAATTCAGAATAGTCATCACAACTAATCACAAAAAGTGCACTTAATAATATTATACTTAATAAACCTATTTTTATTTTCATATTGTATCTTCCTCCTTACAAGCTAAAAACTAAACCGAGTGAAAAAATATTAGCGTAAGTGTTGTATGTACCATTAAATGGACTTCCGCCTTGAGTGTACTCTTCTTTAGAGTCTGTAACTGTTAACTCCTGACCTCTAATAAATAAGTATGAACCTTCGAATGCAAGTTTTTCAAAAATCTGAGCCTTAATACCGAAGCTTAAACCTATTCTATCAGCATCTGGTAAGGATGGATTAATATACGCCGTAGAAACCGGATTATTATCAAAATAAGCACCGCCCATTAATGTAACCTGCTTATTAAGAATATAACTAGCACCGAATCTTATAATATATGTATCCTCATAATTTCTTGGACTTGAACTAACAACATCAGGTTCAGGATCAGTAAATACAACTTCTAATTTATCATAACTTGACCATCCTATGTATTGATAGTCTGCCGAAAGTTGGACTCTATCACTAACATTTACCGCAACACCAACTGCTATATTTTGGGGTGTTGTTAATTCAGCTGTAATCGGACCCTGCGGTAAACTGGAGGCAACCTGTTCAGGACCAGTTGTTGTAGCCGTACCTTCAAATCCATAATTAATCTCACTATGATATGAAACACCGATAGAAAACATTTTTGAAGGTTTAAACATTATACCGGCAGTATAGCCAAATGCCGCCATATCATCACCTTCAAGATGAACAAAAGCGTCTGAAGCTAATATTGGTTGTAAAGGATTTTTTCTGGTAATTAATACATCTGCAAAACTGTAAAGAAATCCAGCACTGATTGAAAAACTTTCTACAGGAGTGTATGTAACAATCGGATTAGCAGTAAAAGTTTTTAATTCAGTTTCAACTGCAAGATATTTTCCTACCCAATTCTCATCCCATTCAGTACCGAGGCCGAATGGAGTTGTAAAACCGAAACCAAGGCTAAATTGGTCATTTAATTTATGTGTCATAAAAAAATGCGATGGAAAGAAAATTAAATTCTTTCCTCTGTATTTATCAACTTCAGGACTAACACCACGAAATGAGCTGCTAGGTGCAATCAAAGAAGTTCCAATTAAAAAGTTGGTCCCAGACAGTTGTGAAATTCCAGCACCATTCCAATAAACTGCCGATGGATCATTTGCCAAGCCTGTAAAAGCGCCGCCTAATGCCATAGCTCTGGCACCGTGTTCATTTAATTGAAAACCACCTGCAAATAAACTGGTAGAAATCAATAGAGCGAACACCGATAAAAGTATCAAACGAGATTTCAAGTCTCTCCTCCTGATGAAAGTGATTGATAAGTAGTTTAGCGAAAATTAGCAATTTTTTATAAATAACAAATTATTTAAGACTAAATAGAGGAATATATTTTTCTACGGGTCTTCCTTCCGATACATGGATTTCAGTAATTATTCCATCAACATTAGCTTTTATCTCGTTTTCCATCTTCATTGCCTCTAGGATCATAACGGTTTCACCTTTGGAAATAGTTTCCCCGTCTTTCTTTAAAATTTTTAATACCAACCCCGGCATAGGTGATTTAATAATTTTTATTTGTTCCGCATTACCTTGTGATGCAGATAAAAGTTGAAATGCTTTTTCTTGAAGCGTTGTTCTGATGTTCAAATCAATATTTGAATTATTTATCTGAAGAGACATCTCTCCATTAGATTTATTCCATAATGATGATTCATAAACTTTGTTATTAATCTTAAGTATAAATTTTGAATGATTCAGTTCAGTGATGGAGTAACTTAACTTAACATTATCAACCTCAACAAAATTATCATCCAGAATTTTAATTTGTTTTGAGCTGCCATTAATTCTTACAATAAATTCATTCATAATTCTGCTCCCACCAGTTATTATTCTTAACTGAAGAATTTACAATTTGTCCGGATAGCTTTTTTGATTTGATAAGAGCAGCTAAAATACTTGCAGCGGTTTCGTGCTCATCTTTACTCTGTGATAAATTGTCCCCTAACAATGAAGTGTAATTTAGATTATCAATAAAATTAATATCATATTCCCCTTTTGAGAACTCATCAGTATTCAAGATGTAATTTAAAAACTTAATATTTGTAGTTATGCCTGCTATTTGAAACTCATTCAAAGCCCGGTTCATTCGTTGTACCGTTTTATTTCTATCTCTATCCCAGCAAATAAGTTTAGCGATCATTGGATCGTAATGGATAGATATTTCAGAATCTGATGTAAAGCCAGAATCGACTCGCACCCCTATTCCATTTGGCTCTTTGTAATGTAAAAATTTTCCAGTTGATGGAAGAAAATTATTTTCCGGATCCTCTGCATAAATTCTGCATTCTAAAGCATACCCATTTATTACAATATCATTTTGCTCAAAAGAAATTTTATTACCTGCTGCAATGGATATTTGTTCTTTTACCAGATCGATCCCGGAAATTAATTCTGTAACGGGATGCTCAACTTGAATTCTTGTATTCATCTCAAGGAAATAAAATCCTTTATTTGAATCCATAAGAAATTCAATTGTTCCTGCATTAAAATAACCACAAGCTTTGGCTGCTTGAATTGCTGCCATTGTTATTTTATTTCTTGTATCTTTATCCACGAACGATGAAGGTGCTTCTTCAATTATTTTTTGATGTCTTCTTTGGATCGAACATTCTCTTTCAAAAAGATGCCTGTAATTTCCCTGCTTATCTGCAACTATCTGAACTTCAATATGCTTAGGATTTTCAATAAATTTTTCAATATAGACTTCATCATTCGCAAAAGATTTTAATGCTTCGCGTTTTGTCGATTCAAAAGCTGATTTAAATTCTTCTTTTGAAATAACCTTTCGCATACCTTTTCCGCCGCCGCCAGCAGAGGCTTTTAACAAAACCGGAAATCCAATCTTCTCAGAAAACTTAATCCCCTCTTCAACATTTTTAATTGCTTCAAGTGTTCCTGGAACAACGAGAACATTATTTTTACTCATCAAAGTTCTTGCGGCAGTTTTACTTCCCATCATCTTAACAGATTTTGAAGAAGGACCAATAAATGTTATACCGCTTTTTTCAATTGATTCGATAAAAGATGAATTTTCAGAGAAGAAGCCGTAACCAGGATGAATTGCATCAGCACCAATTGTTTTTGCAAGTTCTAATATTTTATTTTGGTTAAGATAAGATTCGGAAGCAGCAGAAGCACCGATGTAAAATGATTCATCAGCCATTCTGGTATGAAGCGAAGTGAGATCAGCATCAGAATAAATTGCTGCAGATTTAATTCCAAGTTCTCGGCATGCTTTAATTATTCTAACAGCAATTTCACCTCGGTTGGCAATAAGAATTTTCTTAAACAATTAAACTCCTATTTTAGTTCTGCAATAGTGATACCTTCGCCTCCAAACTCAATAGCGGCAAAGTAATAATTTTTAACTTTTTCGTGTTGTTTCAAAATATCCCAAACAGTTTTTTTTAGAACACCTGTTCCCTTTCCGTGAAGAATTTCAACACGCTCTAAAGAACCCTGATAAGCATCATCTAAAAACTTAATTATTTGAAACTCAGCAGCTTCAGGTTTTTCCCCTCGGATATCCAATCTGAAATTTGCATCAGATATTTTAAAAGAAGAAAAACTATTATCAAGAATAGTCTTCTTATCTTTAGTTTCAAAAAGATCAGATAAATTAACCTGCATCTTAATAGAACCAGAGATAATAGTGGCTTTACCTTTGCTTTTGTTCATCTCAATTATTTTACCTGTTGCAGATGAATTATTTATTCCAACAAAATCGCCAATTTCAAAATCACTTTTATCACTTACCTTTTCAACTTTTTCAGTAAATACTTCTTGGTTATCAGATTTAATTTCCTGGATAATTATTTTTGATTCTTTAATTACTTCCTTACTTGCATTGGATTCTCGTAAATCTTTAATCACCTTCTCAATTTTCTTATTCACATTTTCAAGATACAATTCACCATCATACTTTACCTTTTTTAGAATTTCCTTTTTCTCTTTCTCAATCTTATCGTAACTCTTTTTATAAAGAGTCGATAATCCTTCTAATCTTGAATTCTCAATCTCAAGCTCGTTCAGTTTTTTATTCAACTTATTAGATTTTTCTTCAAGTTCAGATAAGAATTTTTCAAGATTATGTTTATCAGAATCAATATTTTGTTTTGCTTTATTCAAAACATCATCATTTAATCCTGTACGCTTTGCAATTTCGAAAGCATAACTTGAACCCGGAACACCAAGATTAAACTTATATGTTGGGGAAAGATTGGTATGATCAAATTCCATTGCCGCATTCTGCATTCCATCAAAATTATATGCAAATATTTTTAAACTGCCGTGATGAGTTGAAGCAAAAACAGTTGAACCCTTTTCAAGAAGTGTTGATAGAATTGCAGCGGCAAGTGCTGAGCCTTCAGCGGGATCGGTTCCTGTTCCGATTTCATCTAAAAGTATAAGTGAATCTTCTCCTGCATTATCAATAATACTCTTAAGATTTTTTAGATGAGAACTAAAAGTAGATAAATCATCTTCAATAGACTGCTGATCACCAATATCTATTAAAATATTTTTAAAGATATGAAAATTGGAATTTGAATTTGCAGGGACATGAATCCCAGCTTGAAGCATAATACTTAATATCCCGATAGTTTTTAATACCACAGTTTTGCCGCCTGCATTGGGACCAGTAATAATAACAACCCTATCATTATTAAGTTCGAAACTCAGTGGGATAGTTTTTTGTCTGCTTAGTTTCTTTAACAATATTGGATGTCTGGCTTCTGAAAAAAAAATTGGTTTCGTATTATCCAATTGTGGAAAGGAACCAATAATTTCGATTGAATATTGTGCGCGTGCAAAAACGGAATCAATATATGAGATCGTTTCAAGTGAAGTTTTTAGCTGCTCACTCGATTGCCCGATCATTTTTGTTAGCTCTTTTAATATTCTTTCAATCTCTCTTCTTTCAGCAAAAGAAAGCGAAATAATATCATTATTAAGATCGAGTGTTTCTTCAGGTTCAATGTAAACCGTTTGCCCTGTCGAAGATTCTGAATGAATAAATCCACGTATATGTCTTTTGTGTTCAGCTTTAATTGGAATTACCATTCGTCCATCGCGCAGTGTCAGATAATCTTCTCTTACGATGTCATCTTCTTTTAGAGTTTTGATTATTCGATTAATAGATTTTACAAGTTCATTCCTTCTTGAATTAATATCTTTTCTAATACGCGAAAGTTCATTACTTGCGTTTTCTTTTACCTCACCTTGTTCATTTATTACTTTTTCAATATGATGTTCAAATAATTTATCTGAAAATAGAGAGTATAATTTTTCTCGAAGCTTTGACTCTTCTTTTAATTCTGATTTTAAAAATTGGATTAATAATCTTGAAGTTTTAGCAAGTTTAAGAATTTCTAAAACTTTATTACTGGATAAAATTGATCCTTCAATTCTACTTTCCGACAATGAATTTTTAAGATCAGAAAGAAATTCTATCGGAGGATGACCAGCTTTATTTAGGATTTCTTTTGCTTCTTCAATTAATATTCCTTCGGTTGTAATAAAAGAAATATCTGAAGAGGGGTAAAGATTTAAGATTAGATTTTTGCCGCTTTCGGTGGATGAATATTTAGAAACCTGATTTAGAATTTTTTCAAATTCTAATTTTTCTAATACTATCTCATCAATCATTGTATAGAATCTTTTTGATTAATGTAATCTTTAATTACATCCTCTGTGCTCGGTGTGTAGTCTTTAAGAAAATTAATAGACGAAGGAATAAACCCGTAAGTATACTTATAAAATACTGATGAGTTTTGAGTTTTCTTATCAGGAAAATCAAATATATTAAGCAATAAAAATATTGCGCTCATAAAAAAAAGCAACTGAACAATTCCTACAAATCCACCAATCAGCTGATTGATTAAATTGTTTACTTTATCAAATGGATGTATTACTCTTTTAAGAATCGTTGTAACAATCATAATCGCAATAAATAATAACAATCCTGCCATAATTTCCGCTAAGTAAAATTCAATACCAAAAGTGGATTCAATCAATCTTCCAACAAATGATGAAAACAGGATGGCGACAATAACAGCGATTATAAACCCAGTAATGCCAACAAGTTTTCTTACAAAACCATCTTTAAATCCCAGCAAAAAACCGACTGCAATTGCAAGAATTATTATTATATCAATAAAATTCAAAATTATACCAAATAATTTTCAACGATTGATTTTACAATTTTTCCATCTGCTTTCCCTTTTAATTCCTTCATAACCAGTGGCATAAGCTTAGGAAAATCTGCTTTACTCTTTGCACCAATTTCGTTAGCCAATCTTATAATCTCATTTTTTATTTCTTCTTCATCCATTTGTTTTGGAAGATAATCCATAAGAATTTTTAACTCAGCTTCCTCAGTATCAGCAAGATCACTTCTACCTGCATTACGGAATTGCTCTATTGAATCTTTTCGTTTCTTTGCGGCGGTTGTAAGCATTTTTAATTCATCTTCCGGAGTAAGTTCTTTTGCAGCACCACTTTTTTCAAATTCAAGAATTAATGCTCTGATAGATCTGACAACACTAAGTCTTATTTTGTCTCCAGATTTCATAGCGTCTTTTAAATCCAGATTTATTTTATCTTTTAAATTCATAATGCCCTCGATAAATTGAAAAAGGCAGGTGAATAAAATTCAAACCTGCCTTAAATTAAATAGATACGATTTTATATTTAAACTTTGATCATAGCCGAATAATTAATTCTTAAGCAGGATGCTTTTCTTAATTCTTGCTGAATATCTGTTACAAAGCCCATATCAGTTGATTGATCAACCCTAAGGGAAACAATAACATTAGGCAGCTCAGTTCTTTTAGCATACATAATGTTTTGAATATCTTCCATTTTTACTATTGAGTCATTTATCTGAACTCTTTTGTCTTTTCCAACCCAGATATAAGAAACTAATCTTTTATTCTCGATTTTTTCTATTGCTTTAGCTTCAGGAAGTTTAAAGCTAACAAGAACTTCAACTTCTCTCATAGTAGTGGTAACCATAAAAAACAACAGAAGCATAAAAATTATATCCGGCATTGAAGAAGTCGGAATTTCCGTCTTGGTATTGGCTCTTCTTTTTTCAAAATGCATTTTTTTAATTCCTCTGCTATTTTTTTACTTGTTCTGGTTCGGCTATAGATATAATTATAGGAACAACTTCCTTTACATCGGTTTGCTGCTCCTCATTTAAATCACCATATTTTTTACCATATTTCCCATTGGAGTATTCATCTCTTACTTCAAAATAAGCCTGTTTTATTTGATCTAACGCTGCTATATAAACATTATAAATTGTTTTCCTATCCGTCTTTAGAGAAACAATCATCTTTTTATTTTTTGGCAAGTCATTTTTGCTTGCAATTCTGGCTTTTAACAAATCTTTAATTTGAAAAACCGGAACAACATTTCCATCAATCAGAACGTCTCCATTTTCATTCACAAGAACTGCTGCCATTCTATTGGGATCAACTTTAACTTCTACTTGATCTTCTATAATCTCAGGTAAAGTTAACCCGAGTCCTGTATCAACATCAATTACTGTTGCAACAAGAAAGAATAAAAGAAGCAAGAAAGCTATATCAGCCATAGATGCCGTAGGAATGGACGCTTCAGGTATTTTTTTCTTTTTTATCATTTTTGATTCTCAGTATTTAAAATTTAACTGAAACTTATTTTTTCCCTTTAATCTCATACAAAGCATCAATCAATTCGATTGAACTTTGTTCCATATCGCCTACTAATCTGTCGATTCTTGATACAAAGAAATTATAGAAAACTTGAAGAATCATTGCCACAACTAGTCCAAATAATGTAGTTAAAAGAGCAACAGAAATACCTTCAGCAACAACGGCAGGTGAAATCTGAGCAGCTTCTTTAATAGCATCGAATGCTTCAATCATACCTTGTACTGTTCCTGTAAATCCAAGCATAGGTGCAATCGTAATAAAAGTTGAAATCCAGATAAGTCCTCTTTCTAGGAATCCCATTTCAATACCACCATAAGCAACAATTGCTTTTTCAGCAGCATCTAATCCCTCATCATATCTTAAAAGTCCTGCATAAAAAACAGAGGCAACTGGTCCTCTTGTGTTTTCGCAAACTTTTTTAGCTGCTTCAACACCACCAGATGTTAAAGCTCTTTTAACATCAACAATGAATTTTTTTGTGTTTGTTCTGGCTTTTGTCAAAGTCCACAATCTTTCAAATGAAAATGCTAGACCTATAATTAGAGATGCAAGAATAGGGTGCATAAAAATACCACCAGCGGTGTATTTTTCAGTTAGCCAATTCAAAACTCCGCCTTCATTTGTAGCTTGAGCTAAGATGTTGAATATTGACGCGATTGTTGTTGTGAAGTCCATATAAGATAACCTCCTGGTAAATTAGATTTTAGTTCAAAATTTTTAAATGATCAAATAAATTTCTTAAAAACGTGTAACTACAATAAGTATTTCAAAAAACAAAGTCAACAAAATAGTTTGGTCTTATTCTCTTGAATAAGTATTGGTTCTAAACATTAAATCTATTCTTTAGTTCGATAATGTTGCCGGAAATAAAGTTAAAATGACTAAACAATGAGTGAATAAGTTCTCCGATTTCTTCTGGTTTCATCCATGATGCGTAATTTGCATTTTTCATCCACTCACGATTGGCGGGTGTATCTATTATAAAAGGTGCAATTGCGTTAATGGATAAATTAATACTATTTCCTTCTAATGATAAAGTTTTAACAAGGTAATTCAGAGCAGACTTAGCAGCTCCATAAGAAAATTTTAACTCTTCGGGATGAATGCCAGTAAATGCTGAAGTTAAACAAATTGATCCACCATAGCTTTTCTTAACCAAAGATGAAAAATGCTTTGCTATAAAAAAGTTAGTTTTTAGATTCATATTAATCATTCTATCAAGATCAACTTCCTCAGTCTCCCAGACAGATGTGCCGCCGTAAAATCCTCCAATCGTTGAGTACAAAAACAATTTAGTTTTTTCATTAGTCTTTACATCAAACAACGATGCCATCACATTTTTTTCAATGCTTAGATCTTTTACAACAAATTGTTTTACTCTTGAATCAGAAAATGAAGTATCAAATTTAAAATCGAATAAATAAATTTCATCATAATCCTTTGAAAGAAGTGTTTTTGTAACTCCTTTGCCAAGTGCGCCATTTGCTCCCAAAATTATAAGTTTTTTATCCATTTTATTTATTTTCTATTGATTAAAAATTTGGCTGTAACAGGAAAATGATCACTGTAGCCGCCAAGATATCTTGAGCCGCCGTAAGTTGGAAACGGTGCACCCTGAAATTTACCTGTTCTTGTTACCATTAAATATGGTTTATAAACCTCGAATGAATTGCAGACATATTTAATATTTTCTCCCAGCAAATGTTCTTTAGAAATTATAATCTGGTCAAGCATATTGAAATCATCTTTATACTTATAACTCCCTAATCCATCAGACCAGGCTTTATACGAGAGGTTAAATAAATCTGTTCCAAAATCTTCTGGCAAATTTTCATGGTCTAAAGAATCACAAAAGAAAGGCTGAGCTTTAAGATGCTGTGTTATTGAAATATTTGTTGGTTCATCGTTAAAATCACCAACTATAATAATATTACTTTTAGAATTCTTATTTAAAATTGTATCTACAACACTTCTTAAAGTTTTTGCTGCGGATATTCTTTTTGATTCTGACTCTTCCTCGCCGCCTCTTCTGGATGGCCAATGATTTACAAAAAAGTAAATAGTATCAGTTTTTTCAAATAAAAAGATTCCTTCCAAAACATAACGCGTTTCATATTCACCGCCAACATCAACTCTGTGACCTTTTACTTTTAATAATGAAAACTTTTGAGAGTCATAAATGATTCCATTATCAATACCTCTTCCGTCCAGTGATTCAAGATATGCATTTTTATAAGATTTATCTGAAAGATATTTTGTTATCATCGTATCCATCAAAGCTTGATGCTCAACTTCACATACACCAAGTAAGTCCGGCCCGTTATCATTATTCATAGAACGAATAACTCTTGAAAGATTATACATCTTTTTATCAAGTCTGTCGTCTGTCCATTCTTTTGTACCAGTCGGAAGGAATTCTTCATCAATAGTTTTGGGATCATCAATAGTGTCAAAAAGATTTTCAACATTCCAATGTGCAACATATAATGTGTCTTTATTTTGTTGAGCGCATGCAGTATGAGAGATAATAATTGCAAGTGATAATAGATAAAGTTTTTTCATAATTATATTAAGGCTGTATTAATGACAATTAAATTTCTATTCGTGTAACAACACCGTGAAGTTTATTATAAGGAAAATCAAAATAGCTTATCCAATTAGGAGCAATCTTTTTTAAAACAATGAAAAACTTTAGGAAAAACTTTTCAGTTTTAATTTCTTCCGCGCCATAAAATATCGCTTTCTCACTAAACTTCCATTCCTTAAATAATACGGGAAGATTAGGAACTTCCATATATCCGTACAAAATCCTGGCAACCCACAAACCTGGCGATACTTCTTCATATCTATCTAACCTAATTCCGTAAGGCAAATCAGTATTCTCTACCGAAACCAAGACATTTTTTTCATACATAATTCCAGTCCTGAACATACAGTGCAAAATGTATGGTGATACAACAGTTACATTTTTTGTAAAGAACAAAGCCTCGCCTTTAACATAGTTACCTGTTTCGTAGATCTGTTTAAAGCTTTCTACAAATATTTCTAATGTTACAGATCTTAAGAATTTTCTTAATCTATTCATTCCAGAAATCCATAACCACATTACTAATAATACAACAGTTGCAATTATAATTGACCAATACCCGCCATATGGAATTTTATGTGTAACAGCAACCAAGTAAATCAAAGTAACTATCAAAACGAGTATTGCGATTGATAATCTTAAATAATCTTTTCTATTCCATAATATAGAAACAATAAAAATTGAACTTATGAACATCGTTGCTGTAACAGCTAATCCATAAGCAGCAGCAAGATTTGCAGATTCTTTAAATATCAGAATCATTAAAAGCACAGCTACGAGAAGAATCCAATTAACAGAAGGGATGTAAATCTGTGAGCGCATTTCCTTAGATGTATATTTTATTTTCATCAGAGGAAAGATTCCGATATTAATACCCTGAAATATTAACGACATCACGGCACTTATCATTGCCTGAGATGCAATTATTGTAGCCAGTAAAGTTAATATTAAAAATGGGATGTAGAATAGTTCGGAATAAGTGCTGACCAATTTAAATAGCACTTGATTTGAATCATTATGCTCAAGAATATAAGCGCCTTGTCCAAAGTAATTGATTATCAATGCAAAGAAAACGAAAAACCAGGCTTGTCTAATTGGTTTTCCGCCAAGATGCCCCATATCTGCATAAAGCGCTTCTCCACCTGTTGCACAAAGAATAACTTCACTCAAAACAAAAAATCCAGGTAATCCATTATGGATAAAAAACTCAACCGCATACATAGGATTGAACGCTAAAAATATTCCCGGCATATGAATTAGATAAAAGAAGCCGGATAGAAATAGACTGATGAACCACAACAACATAATCGGACCAAACGACAATGCTACTTTTGAAGTTCCTTTAAACTGAATAGCAAATAATAAAATTGTAATTATGGAAGTGATTAATATTATGATTTTCAGTCCTGTTGATTCCATTCCAGGAATAAGTTTTAACCCCTCAACTGCAGATAAAATACTTATTGCCGGAGTAATAACACCATCACCCATTAACAATGAAACACCTATGTAACCAAGAAAGGAAATAAAGCCAACCTTCCGTCCCTTCTTTAAGGTTGTAATAAGTATTTCTTTTAATACAATTATTCCGCCTTCCCCTTTTGTACTCATACTCATTGCAAGCCAGGCGTATTGTACTGTAACTAGAGTAATAAGTGTCCAAAATATTAAAGATAGGACTCCATAAATATTTTCTTGTGATGGGATTGTTAAGGTAAATATAATTGAAAGTGTATATATGGGGCTTGTCCCAATATCACCGAAAACTATCCCCATTGCTTTGACAATAGCTTTTGGAGAACTTGAATTTGAGTTTTTCATTTATAAAACTTTTGTGCATTCGCTAAGACTGCAAAAAGTCGTTTACACCTTCCGATTATTTTGTGTGTAAAAATATGGTATTACATATTTCAATAACAACACATTATAAAAAGTAAATAAAAATTCTTTTTTCGCATTTACTTCAATTTTGAATAACTAATCTTTATTTTCTGTCAACAAATTAAACTCATTAAAACCTCTTTATGAAAAATAAAAAATTTGTAATCATTGATGCGATGGCGCTTGCTTATCGTGCATACTTTGCTTTTATCAACAGACCATTAACTAACAGCAAAGGTGAATCAACATCCGCTGTTTACGGTTTTTTAAATCAGCTTATAAAAGTTTTTGAAGATCAAAAACCGGATTATCTTTCTGTTGCTTTTGACTCCAAAGAAAAAACTTTTAGACACGAAAAGTATGAAGCATATAAATCTTCCCGCGATGCAATGCCAAATGATATGATTCCCCAATTGCAAAGAATAAAAGATATTGTACTTGCATTAAATATTCCTCTTTACATTCTGCCGCGATATGAAGCCGATGATATTGTTGGAACTGCAGTAAAAAAAGCTGAGAAACTGGGGTTGTTATCCTACGCAATAACTCCGGACAAAGACTACTTCCAATTAATTACTGATAAAACTAATGTTGTCCGTCCAGGTAAAATGTCTGATGAAGCAATTCTTTACGATAAACAAAAAGTTATTGATGAACTTGGTTTCGAACCAAAATATATGATTGATTACCTTGCTTTAATTGGCGATAGCAGTGATGATATTCCCGGTGTAGCAGGCATTGGTCCCAAAGGCGCTGTTCCATTAATACAAAAGTATGGAACGATTGAAAATATCTACGAGCATATCGATGAGATTGATAAAGCCGGTATTAAAAAGAAATTGGAAGCAAATAGAGAGAATGCATTTCTTTCAAAAGAGCTTGCGACAATTTATTGCGAAGTTCCAATCGATTTTGATTTTGAACATGCAAGGTTTACTGATCCGGATTTTGACAGGGTTAAAGAAATTTTATTTGAACTTGAGTTCAAAGCTATCTATGCCAAACTGATAAAGTTTTATCAATCAAATTCTTCTGGAGAAATAAAAGAGAAAAAAGAATCAAAAGAGATTACAGATGATGTAGAAACTTCTTTTTCTAATGATGCAATGAAATCTTTTGATGATAATAAAGTTAAGTATCAGTTAATTGTAAAGGAAAATGAAGCAAGAAAACTTGCAGCAAGATTGCTTGAATCAAATTTATTCGTTTTTGATACTGAAACTGATGGACTGAATACATTCGAAGTAAAACTTGCAGGAGCATCGTTCTGTATAAAGCCGGATGAAGCATATTTTGTTGCGATAAATCCTTTCGATGATGAACCGGGATTGTTTGAAAATAAATTATCAGATCGACTGTCTGTTTCCACTTTTATCAAAATCTTTAAGAAAGTTTTTGAAAATGATGAGATAAAAAAAGTCTGCCAGAATGGTAAATATGATATTGCCGTTTTAAGAAGTATCGGAATTGGTGTTAATAATTTTTATTTCGATACAATGCTTGCGAGTTATGTGATAGATGCTGATCAAAAACATGGGATGGATGATCTTTCGGAAAAATATCTTAACTACTCCCCTATCCCTATCTCAACTTTAATTGGAGATAAAAAAGATCCATCAAAAATATTTGAGGCAGAAGCAAGTATTCTTTCAAACTATGCTGCTGAAGATGCAGATATAACATATAAGCTTTATGAAAAACTTGATAAGGAATTAAAGAAAGCAGGAATCGAAAAAGTAGCTTATGATATTGAATTTCCTCTGGTTCCAGTTTTGGAAGATATGGAAAATGAAGGAATCAAGATCGATATTCAGGCTTTAAAACAGTTTAGTAAAGATTTGCAAATACTTATAGATAATTTTACTTCTGAGATTTATAAATCCGCTGGCTCCGAATTCAATATAAACTCACCAAAACAAATGCAGGAAATTCTTTTTACAAAACTTAATCTTGCTACAGGAAGAAAAACTAAAACGGGATTTTCAACTGATGCACGTTCTCTCGAAAATCTTCGCGGTGAACACGAAATAGTTGATATGATCTTAAATTACCGGCAGGCATCAAAACTTAAATCTACTTATGCTGATGCGCTGCCAAATATTATCAATAAAAAAACAGGACGCGTGCACACAAGTTTTAATCAGACTGTTGCTTCAACAGGTAGACTTTCAAGTATTGATCCTAATCTGCAAAACATTCCTATCAGAACTGAAATGGGAAAAGAAATACGTAGAGCATTTGTTCCGCGTGATAAAAGCTATAAAATACTAAGTGCAGATTATAGCCAGATTGAACTAAGAATAATGGCTTCCATTTGTGGTGATGAAGCTTTGATAAAAGCATTTAGTGAAGGTGAAGATATTCACAGAAGCACTGCGGCTTTAGTATTTAAAGTTAATCCAAAAGATGTTACTTCTGATATGAGAAGAAAAGCTAAAGAGGTTAACTTCGGAATTCTCTATGGCATTGGTCCATTTGGATTGAAAACAAGATTAGGTGTAACTCAAACTCACGCAAAAGAAATTATCGATACTTACTTTGGTACTTTTAAACGAGTTAGAGAGTTTATGGATAGCTCAGTTCGATTTGCTCAGGAAAATGGTTATGCCAAAACTTTATTGGGGCGAAGAAGATATTTGAAAAACATTAATAGCAATAACAGAGTTGTTAGACAATTTGAAGAACGTGTTGCTATCAATATGCCGATTCAGGGAACAGCGGCGGATATGATTAAGTTGGCGATGATAAATATTCATAAAGAGCTAACTAAGAAAAAAACAAAAACTAAAATGGTTCTGCAAGTTCATGATGAATTAGTTTTTGATGCGCACAAAGATGAAATTGATGAATTACTGCCAATCATAAAAAAACTTATGGAAAATTCTCTTCCATTAAAAGTTCCTGTTGTTGCTGAAACAGGAATTGGAGACAACTGGCTTGATGCACATTAGAGTTCAAGATCAAGTTTAGGTTCAAGTCAAGAATTAAGTTATAATTTATCTAATCTATTAAGGTTACTCGATCAACTGAAACAATTAAAATGAAAATAATTCCTTCCGAAATAAATAAAATACTCTGCATAAAGCCGCGCGGGATTGGGGATATAGTTTTGTCAACGATAATTCTTGATAATTTAATCGCACATTATCCATATGCAAAGATCGATTATTTGACTGAACGCTTTGCTAAGTATTCTTTAAAGAATAATCCTCTTGTTCATAAAGTTTTAACAATGCACAAAACTGAGTTTGTCTTTAAAGTTGCAATGAGAATCCGTAAAGAAAAATATGATATGGTAATCGATCTTTGGTCAAATCCAAGGAGTGCTCAGATAACTTTTCTTTCAGGTGCAAAATTCAAAGTTGGTTTCGCTTACCGCGGCAGAAAATATGCCTATAATATTTTAGGAACTTCTAGTAAGGGTGAACATCATTCCGCTGAGCATAATTTAGAATTATTAAAGCCGCTTGGTATTAATATCATTTCTAAAAAAATCCATTATTACATTGGCAGTCTTGAAAAATATTTTGCTGATGAATTTTTTACAGAGAATAAACTTGATGAAGAAAAAGTTTTTGGAATAATTCCAGCCGGCGGCTGGGATTCTAAAAGATGTGATAAAGAAAAATGGGTAGAGATTTGCAATGAATCAGTTAAAAATTTTAATTGTAAGATTTTAATTCTCTGGGGTCCAGGTGATGAAACCGATGCAGAATTTATTAAATCTAACCTGCAAGAGAATTGTTTACTTGCACCAAAATCTACACTTCCCCAGATGGCTGCAATGATATCAAAATGTGACCTTGTGATTGCAAACGATTCAGGACCAATGCACATCTCTGCAGCACTTGGCGTTAAAACTCTTGGCATATTTGGACCAACAAATCCCAAAGCACACGGACCATATTCTCCAAATTCCGATTATATAATTAAAGATGATTTACACTGCATAATTTGCAACAAATTAATTTGTCCTTATGAGCATGAATGTATGCGAGAATTGCCGGTTGAAAAAGTAATGCAAAAGTTAGAACTGATTGGAAAAGGTATTTGAAAGTAAAATCGATTTTATATCGAAGTTATATCATCGATAAATTTTAAAAGAGAATCTTCATAATTTTTTAACTGATAATTTTGCAAAACGTCCCCATAAGCATTTTCTGCAAGTTCATCGGCAAATACAGTGTCACTCGAAAATTTTAGAATTGCCTCTCTTAACTCATCAGGCTTTGCGATACTGAAAAGCAATCCATTTTTTTTATGTACTATAAATTCATTGTTGCCAGGAATATCAGATGCAACGATTGGTAATCTTGCAGCAGCAGCTTCAAGTAATGCAAGTGAAAATCCTTCCGATCGGGAGGTTAGCAAAAAAATATCCATCGCTTTATAAAATTCCCATACGTTCTCGACATAACCGGGCATAATTATTCTATTCGATGGTATACCGAACTCAGAAGCAAAATCATAAACTTTTTGTTTATCGTTCTCTGGAATTCCTATTAACAGCAAAACGAAACTGGGATCTAATTCTTTAAAAGAATTAAATAGAATATCAAATCCTTTTCTTTCTTTATGAAACCAGGTTGACATCCCAAGAATTATTTTTCCAGTTAAATTATATTTTTCTCGAATCGCATTGCCGTTAATACCGGAAAGAGTTGTTGGAATTGTAATTGAGTTTCTTATGACTTTTATTTTTTTATCTTTTATACCCGACTTAGTAAGACTATATGCAACTCCTTGGCTGCATGCTAACAAATAATCATAATAGCGATTGTAAATATACGGACCAATAATAGGAACAGTTTTACTTATGTTATGTCGGTATGCTATGTTAATAAATTGATCTTTATATTTCTTCTTGAGTGATAGACCAATTTTCCTATCAAGTGAATGATGAGATATCACAATTCGGGGAGTATAAAGTTCAAATAGTGGAAAAACTTTTTCCATAAGCTCATTAAACTTTTGCCTGGGATCAAGAGAGAATATGTTAATCTCTTCATCCTTAGCTCTTTTTTCAGTCAGTGAATCCTTTGATACGAATAAGTGTACGGTGTGACCCTGCTGCATCAGAATTTTGGAACTCAACAAAGCAACTTTTGAGCTGCCTGCGTAACCATCTCCAAAACTGAATTGAAAAATATTCATATGAAATAAATGCAAATTATTTTTGAAATCATAGTTTGTTATATTCTAAGTGATAAGTATTTTTTACTAAACTTAAAAATATTTTATTCTCATATAATAATATCCTTACTTAATACAAATTTACCTACATGAAAAGAGAGATTCCAACCTGTAAAAATTTTTCCGGTTACAAACCTTGCTATCCTGATCATAACTGCTGGGAAAATGGATGCAAAGAAAATATACCTATCGGCAAAAAAATTCTTATAATCAATTTTGATGCGATGGGCGATGTCTTGATGACGACCGCACAACTTCCATCCATAAAAAGAAAATTTCCTGAATCAAAGATATATTGGGTAACCTTAAAAATTGCTGCTCCCCTTCTCCAAAATAATCAATACATCGATCAGATTTTTACTTATGATGCTGAATCAATTTCAATTCTAAACCAAATTGAATTTGATATTATAATGAATGTTGATAAATCTCAAAGATCCTGTGCACTGCTCAATTCATTGCAGGCTAAGAAGAAGTTAGGATTCGGGTTAGATAAAAATGGAGTCATCGTTCCCGTTAACGGAGGAGCAAATTATAATTACAAGCTTGGAATGGATGATCACTTCAAATTTAAAGTAAACCAACGCACTGGGCAGGACTATCTTGCAGAAACTTTTGAACTTGAATATACTCGTGATGACTACAGTTTTAATTTTTCAATTGATGAATTACGATTTATTGAAGAATATAAAAAAACTGTTCATCTAAAAGACACAGATAAAATTATTGGTTTTAATACCGGCTGTTCGCTTTTATATCCAAATAAAAAAATGTCTGTCGGTCAGCATATCTTTCTGATCAATAAGTTATTGGCAAAACGAAAATATAAAGTGATGCTTCTTGGTGGACCAGAAGATACAGAACGAAATAAAGAAATAGCAGATTACTTTAGAGGCAGGATTATAAATACTCCAACTAATGATGGCATTAGAAAAGGAGCCTGTTACGAATCTATTCCACAATTGGTTGTTACGGGTGATTCTTTTGGAATGCATTTAGCCATCGCGCTGCAAAAATATGTTATTGCCTGGTTTGGATTAAGCTGCTGGACTGAAATTGATCTTTATGATCGTGGTGTTAAAATATACCAGGAAGATCTTGAGTGTTCTCCTTGCTGGAAAAAGAAATGTCCGTTTGATCTTGAATGTATTAAGAATCTGGATCTGAATAGAATCATCAATGAAGTTGATAAATACTTTGATGAGTTTGACAAAGTAAAAATTCAGGAAAGAGTAAATGTTTTTGAAAAAGCACGAAAAATAAATCGTCCCTTAATACTTGATGGAGCAATGGGCAGCATTCTTCAAGAAAAAAAACTAACATCAAATAAGCGGGTTTGGAGCGCAAAAGCTAACGACGATTCTCAAAGTGAAGTTTTAACTCTGCATAAAGATTATTTAAGAGCTGGGGCTGATATTATAACAACAAATACTTTTAGAACGAATCCATATTCGCTTATTTCTTCAGGAGTTACTGATATAACCGGAAGTGTTTTTAAGGCTGTTGAGATAGCTAAACGAGCACGAGGTAAATCAGCGATATTAATTGCAGGTTCAAATCCGCCCGTTGAAGATTGTTATCAGTTGGAAAGAACAATTTCACAGAAAGATTTGGAGTGGAATCATAAGGTACACATTGATGCATTAATGGATTCCGGCTGCGATTTTATAATGAATGAGACGCAAAGTCATTTTGACGAGATCAAGTTTATCTCAAAATATTGTGGTGAAAATCATATACCTTTTGTTATGAATTTTTTCTTTCTCGACAAACCAAAGCTTCTATCAGGTGAAAACCTTACTGACGCAATTGATTATGTTCTAAAATATCATCCGCTTTCATTAGGATTTAATTGTATAACATTTGAGGCATTAGAGAATGCAGTTAAAAGATTAAAACCTGAAATAACTTGGGGATTTTACTTAAACTGCGGCGGTGGTAAATTCACAGATAATGCTATTGATTGTGCAATTTCACCAATCGAATATGCTAAGCAGGCAAAACCATATTTAAAATATAATCCATCTTTTATTGGTTCATGCTGCGGTTCAACTCCGGAACATACAAAGAAGATAAAGCAAATGATCGATGGATGAAATTGTAGTAAAATCGCCGGCTAAAATTAATATTGGGCTGAATATCATTTCTAAAAGAGAAGATGGTTTTCATAATCTTGAGACTATCTTTTACGCTTTAAATCTTTTTGATGAAATTAGATTTACTAAGTCTAAGAACTTTTCATTTAACAGTAATGATGAAAATCTTAATAAAGAAATAACCAACCTTATCATCAGAGCAAAAGAACTTTTAGATAATGAATCTGGCATTCCAATTTTAGTTGATATTTTTCTGCATAAAAATATTCCTATCGGCGCAGGACTTGGCGGCGGAAGTTCTAATGCTGCATCCACACTAACTTCGCTTATAAAATTATTTGATCTAAAAATTGAAAAAGATCATTTATCAAATATGGCTCTAAAACTTGGTTCGGATGTACCGTATTTCTTAAATCCTGTTCCCTGCTTTGCGGAGTCTCGAGGAGAGATTTTGTTTCCGATTAACTTAAAAATTGATAAATATCTCTTAGTGGTTAATCCAGGAATTCATGTTGCAACAAAATGGGCTTTTGGTCTTATCAAACCAAAGATGCCAGCATACAGTTTGAAGTCTTTAATTAGTAAATCAAAAATCGAAATTGAAGAAGTGATGCGATTGTCAAGTAATGATTTTGAAAATATTGTATTTGAACACTTTCCCGAAATAAAAAAGATTAAAGAAAAAATGCTCCACTTTGGCGCAAAACATTGTATGATGACAGGAACTGGTTCAACAGTCTGGGCTTTGTTTGAAAATAAAGAAGCCGCCTATCAGACAGAGCTATATTTTAAGTGTAAGAATTATTTTACGTTTATTCAGGAATCTATTTAACCGCACCCTCCGCAAATTCTACTGTACCTTTTGTGGCATTCAAATTAACTTTTAATCCAAAGGGAATTGTTATAAAATCTTTTATATGACCATGCGGAAAAGTATAAATTGATGGAACCTTTATTGATCCGATATATTCAGAAATAACTTCGCCAAGTGTTAATGTTTTTTTATTAGGATCGTGTTCGTTGCAATCAACAAATCTACCAAGGATAATTCCCTTAATTTTTTTGAATGAGCCGGAAAGTCTTAATTGATTTAACATTCTATCCACACGATACGGAAGTTCACCAATATCTTCAATCATCAATATCTTTCCTGTAAGATTTGGAAAATAATCCGTACCAAGCAGTGCAGCAAAAACTGCTAAGTTACCGCCAATCAATCTGCCGGATACGGAACCCTTTTGAAGATGCGGCATCTTTTGATTTTCCAAATATTTTATTTTACCTAATTTTTTGTTTGATGTGATTGTTGCCCAGAAAAATTCGTTGGTATAAGGGCTGACTTCATCATAAAAATCCACCGCAACCATAGGACCAGCAAAAGTTATTAATCCTGCTTTTTCAAAAAATGCCATTTGAAGTGAAGTAATTTCACTGTAACCAACAAATATTTTAGGATTATTTTTTACAATACGATAATCAATTTTATCTAACAATCTAAAAGCACCGTAACCACCACGTAAAGTGAAAATAGCCTTAACATTTTTATCTTTAAACATCGAATGAATATCATCTACTCTTTCCTGATCTGTTCCTGCTAAATAACCATGATTTTTACCTACATTTGTCCCAACTTTAACACGGTAACCTAAGCTTTCTAAATATTTAACTCCACTTTGAATTCTTGATAGTTCATCAGGTGAAGACGCTGGTGAGATAATGCCTATTACATCTTTTTTATTAAGTTTTTTAGGTTTTTGTAAAATCATGATCAATCCTTTATTAGACTTTTATAATTAGCAATTTAAGCAAACAAAAAAATTTGCACAACTTCAAATACTTTTGTTTACGTATTTAGTACATTTTTTATTGCCCATTCGATTTATGACAAAAATCACGAGAATTTTAGGTGATTTATAAAAGTTTTGTGCAAATTTGCATTGTGTTATATTTGTTTTCGTCAAGATCAGAGGACTTGAGAACATTTAATCAACTTAAATGTTAAATAATTTTAAGAAAATTTAGAATGAACAAGCCCAAAATATTATTCATCGGAGGTTCGCTTAATCAGACTACGATGATGCATCAAATCTCTAAAGAGCTTCCTGAATGTGATACCTATTTTACTCCATATTTTGCCAGCGGTCCATTATGGCTAATGACTAAACTTAAAATGCTTGAGTTTACAATTATGGGTGGAGAGTTCAAACGAAAGACACTCGAGTACATAAAATCAAACCATCTCAAATTAGATTTTGAAGGAAGAAACGATGATTATGATCTGGTTCTCACTTCACAGGATTTAATCGTTCCAAGAAATATAAAAAAATTTAAAACGATATTAGTTCAAGAAGGAATGACAGATCCACCAGATTGGCGATATCACGTTACAAGATTTTTAGGACTAGGACGTTGGTGTGCAAGTACATCAATGACAGGTTTATCTCATATGTATGATTATTTTTGTGTAGCCTCTGAAGGTTTTCGAGAGCAGTTTATTGAGAGGGGCGTTAATCCAAATAAAATTCGTGTAACAGGTATCCCTAATTTTGATAACCTGGAAAAATTTAGAAATCTTGAATTTGAGCATAAAAACTTTGTCCTAGTTGCAACTTCAGATGTAAGAGAAACTACAAAGTATGAAAACAGAAAAAAGTTTTTATTAAACGCAAAAAAAATTGCTGGAGATAAACAAATAATTGTTAAGCTTCATCCAAATGAATTAGTAAAAAAACGAACTGCTGAAGTAAAAAAATATTTACCGGAAGCATTAGTTTATCATGGAGTTAGTATCGATCCTATGATTGCAAATTGTGATGTTTTGATTACAAGATTTTCAAGTACGATTTTTCCTGCTTTAGCATTGGGTAAAGAAGTTTATTGTAATATTGATCTTACAGACATTAAAAGATTATTTCCGATTCAGAATGGCGGAACATCAGCAAAAGTTATTGCAAATATCGCACGGGAATTACTGCATTCAACAAAGCCTGTTGTTAGAGTTAAAGAAAAAAATAAGTATATGGAAGATCTTAAATTGGAATTCAAGTTTATGCTAAAACAAAAATTTGTAAGAGTAAAATCAATATTCTAATTAAAGTGGAAAATAAATTAAATATTGTAACTGTTATTCAAGCAAGAACAAGCTCTAGCCGCCTTCCTAATAAAATATTTTTACCTTTAGCAGATAAGCCTTTATTGTATAGAATGTATGAGCGTGTTGCTGCAACAAAACTAATAGGGACTGTTGTTATCGCAACTACAACCGATAAGATTGATGATAAGGTTGAAGAACTTTGTAAAGAATATCAAATAGAATTTTATCGAGGACATCCAACAGACCTTCTCGATAGGCACTATCAAGTTGCTAAAATGTTTAACGCTGATGCTGTTGTAAAGATTCCATCGGATTGTCCATTAATTGACAAAGATATTATCGATAGAGTATTAGATTACTTCATAAATAATTCGAGTAAATATGATTATGTATCAAATCTTCACCCTGCCACTTATCCAGATGGTAACGATGTTGAGATTATGAGTTTTAATGCTTTGAAGAATGCCTGGGATCATGCGGAACTTGAACTTGAACGTGAACACACAACTCCATACTTTTGGGAAAACCCCGATAAGTTTAAAATCGGTAATGTAGTTTGGGAAACTGGGTTGGATTATTCAATGTCTCATCGCTTTACGATAGATTATGAAAAAGATTACAATTTCATAAAACAGATTTATGATGAACTTTATCCAATTAACAATAAATTTACTCTAAAAGATATTTTGGATTTGTTACATCGCAAGCCTGAGATCAAAAAAATAAATGAAGAATATTGCGGAGTTAACTGGTACAGAAATCATTTGAGTGAATTAAAAACAATTTCATCAAATCAAACTAAAATTATTTAACTGTAGAACAGACTTTAGTCTGTTTTATATGATGTAAGCACAAAAGTAAATGCGTAAATAAAAGCAGAATAAATTCTGCTATACGAAAAACAAATAACCGTAGAACAGACTTTAGTCTGTTCGAGTTACACAAATAATTTATTAAAAGACTGATCCGCAGTGGCGGACTGTCTTACGAAAGTTCAGAAATGCCAAACAAAGTAGAATCAAACAGAGAGTATCCAACGATTACCAAATCAGATGAATACTATAAAGTTGCGCTGGAATTAATTCCTTGCACAACTCAGACACTTGCAAAAGGTCCGCAGCAAAATGTAAAAGGAGTTGCTCCAAAATATTTACTGCGCGGCAAAGGATCTCACGTGTGGGATGTTGATGGAAATGAATATATTGATTATCAAATGGGAATTGGACCAATTTCGCTCGGCTATGCTTATGATAAAATTGATGAAGCAATTAGAGAACAATTAAAAGATGGAATAACTTTTTCATTAATGCATCCTTTAGAAGTTGAAGTTGCAGAACTTATTCACAAAGTTGTTCCAAATGCAGAATCAGTTCGTTACAGCAAAGTTGGTGCAGATGTTACTTCTGCTGCAGTAAGATTAGCCCGTGCATTTACAAAACGTGATAAAGTTTTATGCTGTGGTTATCATGGCTGGCACGATTGGTACATTGCAGTTACAGATCGTAATAAAGGTATTCCGCAAGCAATTCAGGATATGACTTATACAATAAGTTATAATGATATTCAATCAGTAATTGATTCAGTTGATGGAGAGACTGCGTGCGTAATTCTTGAACCTTATGTTTTTGAGGAACCAAAAGATAATTTTTTGCAGAAACTAAGAGATGTGTGTACAAAAAATGGAACCCTCTTAATCTTTGATGAAATGTGGAGCGGATTCAGAATTGCTTTAGGTGGGGCTCAAGAATATTTTGGAGTTAATGCGGATCTTGCTTGTTTTTCAAAAGCAGTCGCTAATGGTATGCCGATTTCTATTTTAACAGGTAGAAAAGATGTTATGTCTTTACTCGAACAGGAAGTTTTTTTCTTTACAACTTTTGGTGGGGAAGCTCTTTCGCTTGCGGCAGTTAAAGCTACAATCAATGAAATGATTGAAAAAAATGTTCCGGCACAATTAGCAAAACAAGGTAACAAATTAAAAGTTGGTTACAATAAAATTGCTGAAGAGCTGGTAATGAATTATACTAAGTGTACAGGATTTGATTGCAGAACTATTGTGACATTTGATGCATCTGCCGGAAATCCACTTGAAATGAAATCCCTTGTGCAGCAGGAAATGATTAAACGCGGTATTCTTTGGGGTGGATTTCATAATATGTCCTTCTCTCATTCTGATTCCGATATTGAATACACTTTAAAAGCTTATAGAGAAGTGCTTCCAATTCTTAAAAAAGCTGTTGAAGAAAATAATGTAAAAGGTTATTTACGTGGAGAACCTGTTGGTCCTGTTTTTAGAAAAGTAAGTAACTTTAATATGAAACCAAAACATAAGTAAAACTAGTCATTCCGAACTTGTTTCGGAATCTCTAAATTGTACTTGAGAAAACTAAAGAAGCTGAAACAAGTTCAGCTTGACATTGAGAAATAAATATGAACTCATTAGAACTATTCTCACTAAAAAACAAAGTTGCAATTGTAACTGGTGCACTTGGTTTGATTGGTAAAAATCATTGTAAGGCACTTACAGATGCTGGTGCAAATGTAGTTGTTTGTGATCTTGATGAAGAGAAATGTATAACATTTGCTTCTTTGCTTTCAACAAAATCTATTGGAGTTGGTGTTGATATTACAAATAAAGATTCTGTTGAAAATCTTAGAGATAAAACTTTAAAGGAATTTGGAAAGATAGATATTCTAGTAAACAACGCTGCAATAAATGAAATGTTCGAAAATCCACAAGCAGCAGCAGAACAATCTATGTTTGAAAACTATCCGCTTGATATGTGGCAGAAATCTTTGGATGTTAATGTAACAGGCACATTTCTTTGTTCTCAAATTGTTGGTAGTGAAATGGCAAAAGCCGGTAAAGGTAGTATCATCAACGTAGCATCAACCTATGGATTAGTTGGACCTGATCAATCAATTTACAAAAAACCTGATGGTTCACAATCGTTCTATAAGTCGCCAGCTTATCCTGCAACAAAAGGTGCAATCGTTAACTTTACGAGATTTCTTGCAACGTATTGGGGCAGCAAAGGTGTTAGAGTAAATACATTGACTCCTGGTGGAGTTGAAAATAATCAGGATGAATATTTTGTAAATAATTATTCTGCTAAAACACCTTTGGGCAGAATGGCTTATCCAACGGATTACAAAGGTGCAATAATATTTTTAGCAAGCGATGCTTCATCTTATATGACTGGAGCAAATTTAATTGTTGATGGAGGATGGACCGCATGGTAATTGATCAAAAACTCAGAGAGAAAAATCTTCACTTAAAAGAGAAAGCAGAAAAGATAAAAGTTTTATTAACAGATGTGGATGGCGTTTTAACTGATACCGGAGTTTATTATGGGCAGAATGGTGAGTCGTTTAGAAGATTTTCTATTCGCGATGGGATGGGTATAGAAAGATTACGAAAGTATGCCGGAATTGAAACTATAATAATTACAGGAGAAAATTCTGGTACTGTAAAATCGCGTGCAGAAAAATTGAATATTCAGGAATTCTATCTTGGTGTAAAGAAAAAAGAAGAAGTGTTAGATATAATTAAAATGAAGAACGGATTTGAAAAAGAAAACATTGCTTATATTGGTGATGATGCTAATGATTACGAGGTTATGCAGCTTTGCGGATTTACTGCAACGCCCAATGATGGTATGAGTTTTATAAAAGAAATTGCTGATTATATTTGCGAAACAAAAGCTGGTTACGGGGCTTTACGTGAATTTGCAGAATTAATTATAGCATTTAGAAATAATTCTTAAAATTATTTTGAAAGAATTTTATGAGCAAAAGAGAAATTAAAGTTGGTGCTCTATTTGTTGGTGATGATCATCCTGTTTTTGTTGTGGGTGAGATTGGAATAAATCATAATGGTGATGTTGAAATTGCAAAAAAAATAATAGCTGGCGCAAAACATGCCGGTTGTGACGCAGTTAAGTTTCAAAAACGCACTCCGGAAATTTGCACACCAAAAGATCAATGGAATATTGAACGCGATACTCCCTGGGGTAGAATGACTTATATCGATTACAGACATAAAGTTGAGTTTGGAGAAAAAGAATATTCAGCTATAGATAAGTATTGTAAAGAAATTGGCATGATTTGGTTTGCATCTTGCTGGGATGAAGAAGCAGTTGATTTTATTGAACAATTTAATCCCCCGCTATTCAAAACAGCTTCAGCTTCGCTGACAGATTTTGGTTTGTTAGAAAAACATAAAAAACTTAACAAACCAATTATGATGTCAACAGGAATGTCCACAATGGAACAGATCGAAAAAACTATTTCATTTATGGATAAAAATAAAATCATGATAGCCCATGCAACTTCTGCTTATCCTTGCAAGAATGAAGAACTAAATCTTAAGATGATTGAAACGCTTAAACAGAAATATCCTGATATTCCAATTGGTTACAGCGGGCACGAAGTTGGATTAGCTCCAACATGGGCTGCAGTTGCTCTTGGTGCTTGTTTTGTTGAACGACACATAACATTAGATCGTGCAATGTGGGGAACTGATCAGGCTGCTTCTGTTGAAGTAGGCGGAATGGAAAGACTTGTGGCAAACATTCGCGATATAGAAAATTCTTTAGGTGATGGAATAAAAAAAGTTTACGATAGTGAGCTTGGACAAATTAAAAAGTTAAGAAGAGTTAAATAGATCTTTAATCCTTGTCACACTGAGTGGCATTGCCATCGAAGTGTGAAGGATACTAATACAAAATAAGTAAGTGTCATCCTTCGACGGAGTTTATCCCGATAAATCGGGACTCAGGATGACATAAGAGAATAAGTATTTTTAATATGACGCTGATTGCAAATATATTTTTTGATTTATACAAATCAATTTTTAATTATTTATCAGGATTATCATCCGCAGAACTAATTTCCACTTCATTAATAATTATTGCAGCATTTGTGTTTGTTGTTCTTGAAAGATTATTTCCATACACAAAAAATCAAAAAATATTTCGCGAAGGTTTCTTTGATGACTTTGCAATGTACACGATTGCTCAAAATTATGTTTTAAGTATTCTAATTTTTGGTGTGATAATTAATTTTATTTATAACTCAACTGGGATCTCGAGATTACAATTATTTGCTAAAGTACCAATCTGGGCACAGTTAATTTTCTTTGTAGTTACTCACGATCTTTACATTTATTGGATGCATCGCTGGATGCATAAAAATAAATGGCTTTGGAGAATTCATGAAGCACATCACTCACCCAAAAAAGTTGATTGGTTATCCGGTTCACGTTCACATCCATTAGAAATTATTTTAAATCAAACAATTGAGTTTGCTCCAATAATTTTACTTGGAGCTCCGGTTGAGGTTATTGCATACAAAGGATTTATAAGCGCTGTTTGGGGAATGTACATTCATTGTAATGTAGATATTCAATCCGGCTGGCTGCAAAAAATAATTAACGGACCCGAAATGCACCGCTGGCATCATTCAACCGGTAAAGGAAGAAACAGAAACTTTGCTACCAAATTGGCGTTCTGGGATTGGATGTTTGGTACAGCCTACTTACCAGAAACTAAAGCCGATGAATATGGATTGAAGACATACTTTCCTGCTCATTACATTTCTCAAACACTTTTTGCTTTTAGGAACTTTAAGAAAGCAAAAAACAGCCTCAATGATTAAACGTCATTAACTTAGTTTGATTTTATTCGCGGAATATTTTATCACCTCTGCTTTTTCAATCGTAACCAGTCCGCCAATATTTGATTTTTCAAATATATCATTTACAACAGGGATAAAATTTTCAATATGTTCAAGTGTATCAACAATTTCTATAATTAACGGCATATCTTCAGATAGTGTAAGCAGTTTTGAAGTATGAATTTTACTATTAGCACCAAATCCCATAATTCCTTTAATAACTGTTGCCCCAGCTAAATTTGCTTCCCTAGCTTTCAAAACAATCACTTCATAAACAGGTCTTCCATGATATTTATCGCTTTCACCAATAAATATTCTAAGAAGTTTTGCTTCACTATTAGTTTGCATAAATTAACCTATAAGTTTTGAAATTAAGTATGCCAGATAAATTCCCACCAAACATAAAACCACGTTTAATAAAACATTATAAATGGCAAGCCCAAATTCTGAGTCGCGAAATAAAGCTAAAGTTTCGTATGAAAATGTTGAGAAAGTGGTAAAGCCGCCGCAAAATCCAACCGTAAGAAATAATCTGAATTCACTTCCGATTAATTCTTTTTCGTTAAGATAGAACATTATTATCCCAAGCAAAAAAGTACCAACTATATTTACGACTAGAGTTCCGTAAGGAAAAATAACAGAAACGTGTCTTTGAATGTAACTCGAAATTCCATAACGAATTGCACCACCAATTGCAGCTCCTGCAGAAACAAGGATGTAATTAAGCATAATTAATTTTTTTGCCGAAAGATAAAACTATTCACACATTCAGCAAAACTATTTCAATAAATTCATCTTACCTGATTTTATATTTTCTCCAACTTTAATGTTATAGAAATAAACTCCGCTTGATACATTCTGATTACTTTGATTCTTCCCTTCCCATTTTACTATATAATTACCTGCAGCTAGCTGCTGATTAACCAGAGTAGCCACCAAACTTCCCTGAACATCATAAATTTTTAATTCAGTGTTTTGATTTGTTAAATCGTAAGGAATTGTAAATACAATTAGTGTTGTTGAATTAAATGGATTTGGATAGTTTGAAATCAATAACTCAGATTGTGGAATAATATTACTATTTGGATTTTCATCAACAGAAGTAATTAATGTGGGACCATTACCTCTTGAATTCCCTGATGAATCTGCTAAATAAATATTTACCCATTCGGGTCTTAAAGCAGACTGCAAATACTGATTCTTCCATTCCTGGTCGGTTAATCTTAAAAAGTCTTCTGTTGTATATTCATAATAGCTCATAACTGGCCCAATAAAAGCTGTTTCAACTCCATCATTCCATGGAGCAACAAAAACACCAAGATTAATTGGTCCTGTACCAACATGCTTAATCCACCCCATTATGTTTCCATAACAATCTGTTGGAGTAGTATGCATATCAGCAACAAGGTGATCACTATCCATCAAACCAGGATTTGTACCGCTGGTGGTTGCACCGCCATATAAAAAGTCGTTGTAAAATAATTTTGGATACCAACCTTTATATGGTATTTCACCAGAACCGGTAGTACCATTTTCGTAAATCATATTTTGCAAAAATTCTATTTCACCAGAACTCAATAACTCCTGATTCAATTCTTTTTCCGCAATAATTTTTAATGTATCCATAACACTGCCAAGTGTATTCAAATACGTTGTAATTTCATATTGGTATTGGGGATCAGAAAAATTAATTGTTTGAATTTTATTTGCGGCAGAAACTGAAAAATCTTTCAATGTTTGATAAAACTCAGGAAATGGTTCAACGTAACTGTAAGGATAAGAACATACTGTACCACCCGTATAGGATTGCTTCGCGTATAAAAGATTGTCGTGTCTTAATTCTGTCCAGGATGCAAGTTGTGTGTTCATTTTTTCCTGCCAGAAAGCTGCTGTTTGCATAAATGGAGGAAGATTTGTTCTATCATTTGGTGGATTTAATTTTCTGATAATACTTAACCAGTTAGAATAAAGATTTGCATTCCAGAATTCATCATCATAAGAATCAATTAAATATCTTAATGCTGCAAGATTAGATGAGTAATGATAATTATCCAATTCTTCTTGTAATAATTGTGCAGAAGCAGAATTTCCAATTGCAAAAAGTATATCTAACAAAGAAGGAAATAATCTGCACACATCTTGATTGAAATATTTAATTCTATCATATACAACGGTGGCAGTTACATAAGAATCTATTACGAATCTCTGACCCAACAGCATGAATGCTGATGCGGGAACAATGCTATCCGGGCTCATTGGATCACCAAAAAGTATCTGTGATAAAATAAGCTGATAAGCAAAGCTTTGGTTCTTAAGAGTGTCCTGAAATTCTACTACTTTAAGACTATCCAATAGCTCATCGGCATCACTTAATGAAATTGCATTCTTCAGATATGAAAGATTATCCAGTGTTACATTATCCTGCTCACCTGCAAATATTTTTATTGTATTTTCAATATCAGCATAATCAGAGTAGCTGTTAGTACCATCAATTAACTCTTTGATAAGATAAGAATCTATTATCTGACGTTTAACATCATCGAAAGTAGGAAGAGGACAAATTACTGAATCACGTGCTTTTGGTTCAGTTAAATACAACTCTGTCCTTCCAAGCCACATCATTACTCTAAAATATTTACTCAATATGTAAGGATCATTTAATGTTAAGTCAACATCATAATGTCCCCGAGGTTTGAACTGACTCCAATCAATCACTTTACAATTATCCGAAAATAATTCATACGAAGTCATTTCTTCGGCTTCAATCAATTGTAAAATTGTATCAATTTCTCCAGTATTATCTGAGTAATATGGATTAACATTTAGTTCAAATAATTTTAAAGGAACAGTTAGATATACATCAACATCTTTAAGCATTGTTAACATTTCCGGATTGCTGCCATATTTTGAGCTAAGATAATTTTGATTTGAATGTAATGATTGTAAAAGTGATTTCACATTCTCAATAAGAAATCCTAATTCAGCATCTTTCAAAATTCTATCATAAGAAATGTGGAATGCATGAAGAATTGCATCTGTAGAAACAAATACTGGTAAATCTTTGTGGAAAATTTCGAGAAATGATTCACCGAAAGATAATTTGCTCATTCGTTCGGATACAACAAATCCATTTTGTCCTAATAGTTCTAACTCATGCGAAGTCAAACCATATTTTAAGGATATTGAGTCTAAATATCTTGTACTTGTTAATGATAAATTTAGATCACCAGCAAACACTCCGGAAGGATGCATCTGCATTAGCTGATCCGGGTTCATATTCTGATGCGTTTGAAGAAATTGTTTATATGCTTCGATATTAAAATTTGATTGACTTAGAGTATTGTGTGAAATGATTATTAGAAGAATGGGGATAACTAAAGTTGATATCTTATTCATTTTATTCACCGTTTTTTTATCAAACGTATAAAAATCAGAAGACAATAACAACTAACAAATACAAAATAAAAAAGTCCCAAAGAAATAACCAAGGGACTTTGAATGATAACCTTATATAAAAAGTTAAATTACGGTTTAACTAAAATCTCACTGTAAATGATGTCATAACATTATCTATTCTAATTGACTGATCAACAGGAGGAACGTTAGGACCAAAACCTTCACCTGGTTCATCCCACCAGCTTCTTGAATATGTAACATTGAATTCAAAATCACCTTCACCTGAACTAATTCCAAGACCGGCGTTAAATATTTTTCTGTCATATTCTGTCGGTGTGTTAGCAAGTGGAGAAGGATTGTACATGAACCCTGCTCGGGCACTTAATCCTGTAAATGGAAGTCGGAATTCTGCACCAGCCCTTAAATTAAAAACTTGAGTGTATTTTGTAAGAATTTGCTTGTTTATTTCAGCCGTAATTGTCGGATCAATATCTCCAGAAAATCTCATTTGAGTGTAATCGGTATAAGACGCTTCAGCGGCGGCAGTGATAAACCATAAATTAACTGAAGCTGCTGCTGTAAATTCAAATGGGGATGTGATTTTATATTCAGAACTTATAACAGGATTATCAAGTGTTTTTGTGTAGCCAGTTGAAAAATTACTTTGTCCGCTAAAGTAATGATCTTCAGCAATAACAAAAGTTGTCGGCAGTTTTACAGATCCTCCCAAACGAATAAAATCAAAAAATTTGTAAAGCAAACCAAACCTGCCATCCCAGCCGTTATAACTCCAATCAACAACATCATTAAGGTAATAAGAGTCAAAACCGGCTGTAAGGTTTGAATCTGGTATTGTTGTGGTTGCTAATGAATAAACATCATTGATATCTGTTTCACGAAATTCACGATTACTTTGCAGTGTACCTATAGTATAATTAACACTGGCACCAAAAAAAACATTGTAAGCAAATTCATAAGAAGCACCTGCAGACCAATTATACAATCCGCCATCACTAATAAGTGAACCACTTTGTTGAAGATTATTATTTAGAATTGTTCTATCCTCAAAATATTGACCTGAATTCGGATCATAATAAGGATAACCCAGTAGTAAATTTCTGGCAATATTTTTTCCATCAACTACCAGATCATTAACGAACGAACCATTAGAGTTGTATCCAGTAAATTCAACAATCCTATTAAAGTCTTTAGATTGATTGTATCCTAAAGAGAGTGCAAAAGTTCTTCCGCTGCTGTCTGATTTAATGGGATATACTAACCCAAACTGGCTAAGATTTGTTTGAGTTTTTAAAGAACTTGTTTCGGTTGATAAATAATTAGTTGTATTTCTATAAAGATTTAGTCCGACCGAGGTTGTTAGAGTTAGTTTTTCTGCTGTGGCTAATGTAGCCGGATTAAATAAAGTGGCGGTATAGCTATTTCCGAAAGTTGAATAGGCATTACCCATACTCATTGACCATGCATCATACGATTGACCGCGTTCTGATAAAATCGCAGCATACCCATCATTCAATCCAAGATAGTTTTGAGAATAAAGATCATTTGTTAAAAGAACTACAAACAACACAGCTAAAATGTGCACCAGATATTTCTTCAAAATTAATTCTCCGTTAATTTTCTACAAATTTAATATTTATAAAGTATTAGCCTAACACAAATATTTTCGGCTTGCAAATAAAAAAAAGTACTTATAAGAAAAATTCTTAAACGATTTTGTTACTGACTTTAGCATTTAACAACCTTTTACGCTCCTAAAAATAACAAGTTAACACTAGATAATTTCATCTGTGAGCAATAAATTGTGTATGATCACAAGGTTCCCAAATAAGATTGTCAAAAGTCGCGGGAATACTAAAAATATTGTTTCAATAAAGCAACTAATCTAAAAATACCCTTAATCTTTATGAAATGAAGTTTGAAGTGAATAGTTGGGATTACAGCATTTTGCCAAATCAAAAAAAAAACGATAAAACTTTTGAGAATATTAATGATTGAGAGGGACTTAATATTGGATTCCTGTTGAAAAATCACTGTTAAAAAAATAAATTTAGAAAAAAAATCCCGACAAGAATAACTTATCGGGATTATAGTGACCCCAAGGGGATTTGAACCCCTGTTACAGCCGTGAAAGGGCTATGTCCTAACCACTAGACGATGGGGCCAATGGAATCAAAAATCATAAAATTAGATGTTTGGGTGAGCGATGGGAATTGAACCCACGACCCCCAGGGCCACAACCTGGTGCTCTAACCAACTGAGCTACGCTCACCATTTAAGGAACAAAATTTCTTGTACGCCCGAGTGGACTCTCCCATAGGGATGGCTTCGCCAAAACCTTAACCCTCAGTTTAGAAGGCTGATGCTGTATCCAATAACATCGGGCTACCAAAATTTCAATTGTACGCCCGAGAGTGGACTCTCCCATAGGGATGGCTTCGCCAGAACCTTAACCCTCAGTTTAGAAGGCTGATGCTCTATCCAACAACATCGGGCTACCAAAATTTCAATTGTACGCCCGAGAGTGGACTCTCCCATAGGGATGGCTTCGCCAGAACCTTAACCCTCAGCTTAGAAGGCTGATGCTCTATCCAATAACATCGGACTACCAAAATTTCAATTGTACGCCCGAGTGGACTCTCCCATAGGGATGGCTTCGCCAGAACCCTAACCCTCAGTTTAGAAGGCTGATGCTCTATCCAACAACATCGGGCTACCAAAATTTCAATTGTACGCCCGAGTGGACTCTCCCATAGGGATGGCTTGGCCAGAACCTTAACCCTCAAATTAGAAGGCTGATGCTCTATCCAATATCATCGGGCAACCAAAATTTCAATT
>Ga0172367_10000471_pt1 | contig 62163 bp, 84 predicted proteins | sample Lak10m_FD_114542 | JGI IMG/M metagenome (GOLD analysis project Ga0172367, IMG submission 114542) | Freshwater microbial communities from Kabuno Bay, South-Kivu, Congo - kab_022012_10m | ecosystem: Environmental > Aquatic > Freshwater > Lake | place: Democratic Republic of the Congo: South-Kivu... | reverse complement strand
TGCAGGAGCAGTTTACATCTTCACTGGAGGTGGAAATAGTTGGTCTCAAATATTAATTTTTACAGGAGACGATACAAAATATAATCCTATAGGTGGAGAGAGCTTTGGCGCTGCAGTATCTTTAAATAACAATGGAGATGCGTTATTTGCTGGTGCTTATGGAGCGACTATAGATGGACTAGGGAATGCAGGATATGTTAATTATATAAATTTAAAAGAACGTTTAATGCTAGAATCGTTAATTTCTGGAGAGTTAGGAAATAATTTTAGAATAATTTCTCAAGGCTCAAGAAATGCACCATTTTTAGAAAATGAATTTTTTACCGGTGGACAAAACTTTAATGTCCAAATAACTCCATTATCAGGAGTTATTTTTACAGGAAATTTAACTACTGGAATGTTTATAACTGGATATTTTGAAAAATTAATAACTGGGACAATAGAAAAAGAAATAACTGGATTATTAGGATATCGACCATTTACTGGTTTATGGGATTTATATGAATTAAATGATTTATCTTTTACTAATATTAAAAATACAGGATATTTTAATGAAAGCGGTATTTTTACAAATTATACTGGATTTTCAACTAATTTAGTTAATATAAAAAGATTTGCAGTAAGTTATACAAATCAACCAGATTTTCAAAGTACAGATCTAGCATTATTAAATATAAATTTAAATAGTGGTTTATCTGGATTTAGTTATAATATAATACTAACCGGTAATACAGAATTAAACACCCCAATAATTCCTCCTACCGGAGATAGATTTGGAGTAAATTAATATGTCTATAAGAAAATCTGTCAGCGTAGGTTCTCCAGTAACAATAGCAACACCATTTGATGTTGAAATTAAATTAGATGACAAAGGCAAAACGCTAATAGTAGTAAATAAAGATTCTGTTATATATAAATCTTTTAATATGAAAGATATAATGATAGCTCAAGAATATTTAGATAAAGAAACAGAAAGCTTGATAAAAGCTGAAGAAAAAAATACTGATAGACATATAATAAAAAAATTAGGAGAAGAAATTGAAGCGGGCCCAAATTCTATAGTCTATATTGAATTAGAAATTGAAACAAATTTGACTGTAAAAAATGCAGAAATAAAAGTAGGTCCAGAATCTGCAAAAAGTAATCCAAAATCTACAGAACCAGCTTGGAGAGATTTTCCAGAATTAATTGGTTTTGAACCAAAACTTGAATATGATAATGACGGTTCTATAAAAGATAGTACTTTACCAAGAAGACAAAAATACGCATATATACCATTGGCTTATTTTTCTCCTAATATTAATTTAAAAGGTAAAAGCGCTAATTTTACAATTGGGGGACAAAATATAAATCAGACTTTAGTGCAAATTGTAAAAGACAATATTATTTTACAATTATTTAATTATGATGGATATCCAATAACTTATGGTATTCCATTTTTTGGTGGAACATATTTATATTTTCCACCAGATTTTAAATTAAAAGAAGATGATAAAAAATGAAAAATTATCCAAAAATTTTACAAAGATCTTCTAATAGATCAATAAGATTTGGAAACATACCAATAAATGGTGATCTTTATGCGAATAGTCCACTAGGATATAAATATTGGCAAATTGCAAATGGAAGGGGCGCTGGAATATTTAAATTTGATTTTATACCATACGATGTTATATCTTTTACTAGGTTATTTTGGGGAATATCTCAATTAAAACTTCAATTCATTGGATACAAAAAATCTCCATTTCCTTTAACTCCTAATCCACAAGGAGAATTTCAATTAAAAGTAGAACCTATACAAGAAGAAGATTTAGACAAATTTAAAATACCTGTGTCTAGAATTGCTTTAGGCATTGCCGCTGAACGGATAGGTATTCCCGCTAGAAAAAATGTAATTCAATATGCTCAAAGATATGTTAGAAATTTTAGAATAAAAAAGAAAGGCTATTTAAATAAAAACAAAAATTCTATAATTTTAGGTCAAAGAGTCTTAACTCCTGAATTTGATATCGATGAAAAAGATAAAGCCGCAAATAAAATAACAGTAGGATCATTAAAATTTACTAATTATGTAAATCAAATAGAATATAATAAGCTTAATACTGATTTTGGCAATGCAGAATTTACTCATTCAAATCATTTAATGGCCGGTGGCCCTTTAATTACAAATATGCTTTCTTTAGCTTCATCAAGAACAAATAATTCTTCGTTAAGTTTTAATTTAAATAAACAAAAAGAAATAAAAGAAAAAACCGTAGAGGCATATTATAAAAAAGCCAAGAAACAATTGGAAGAAGAAAATGTGGGGTTCGCTACAAGAAAATCTATAGATAAAAAAATAAAAAATAAACAAGGAGAGAATCAGAAAGAATTTTTAGAAAATTTAGAAAAAAATATTCAAGGTTATGGTAGAGGAATATTTATTGATTGTAGCGCTTATTTCTTTAGACCAAATTTTATTTATGATAAAAAAAAGAAAAAAACAACTCTTGATCGAGAAGATTATAAAGGAAAAGAAAATGGTATTTTTAATAAATATATAAAAAAAAGACATACAAATACCGTATATTATCCATTTGTATATGTTTATACAGCTGGAGTTTTAGACAAATTATTTTTGCCAGTTGGACAAGGAGCTTCTAATTATGGAGATGGAATACCAGTAGGAGAACTATTAATACCATGGAAAGAAGAGTTGGCTTCGTTAGAGCAAAATGAAAAACAAAAAGAAATAGATCAACCTTCTTTTCAAAAAGATATAGAATATGGATTTTCTATGTATCCAGTACAATTTAAAGAAGATACATTCAGGCCTCCGACAATAGAATTTGTTCAAAATACATTTGTCGCATTTGCTGCGCCATGGGGCGCGGTAGATAATTCTCAATTTGATATTAAATTTCCAGCAACTTTAAAAATTCCTCCAGTTTTAGATTGGGCCGGAAGGGATGCAAGTAAAAAAGAAATTATTTCTCCAGGAGGCGCTGCAGAAGTCTATTTCCAAGAAAAAGATATTCCTAATAGTAATAGAAAAAAAACTATTTAATTTATTTTTTTAATTCTTTCTATTAGCTCAAATATTTTTGATTTTGGTATATCTAGAACGCTCTTCACGGCTTCGGCATTTTCAAATTTTTCTTTTATAAGTTTTGATTTTAGATTATCAAATGATATATTTTTTTCTTTCATTATCTTATCTAAGAGAGCGTGTGGAGATGTTGGATTTTCCTGAGAAGGAGATTCATCTATTAATTTAGCGTCCCCTAGTTCTTCTTGAGATACAATATTAATTTTTAAAAAATTTCTTACACATCTAACAAAAGCTCTATTTTCTGCAATTGCAGCTAAAAAGAATCTTGCAAAACTTTTGGTATTCTGTATAGAGGCATCTGCTAAAGCTTCAAAAGTTACTTTTTGACCTTGGGTTTCATAATTAGGAGTCCATGTTATTTTACAACTAGTAGCAAAATAAGAGTCGGTTGCCGAAACTACATTATAACTTACATCTGTATATCCTCTTATTTGAGCTAATTCTTTAATTCCTCCTAATAAAATCAAAAGATCTTTATCTTCTAATTTTGATATATCAGTTTCTTGAGTTCTTTGGCGATTTGGTACTAGATATTGCGATTTTACCATAGCTCGCCAATTTATTGATCCATCTTCGTTGAAGATATATTTAATGCTTTCGTCTTCAAGAAGACCGTATGAATTTCTTTTAATATTTTTAGGTGGACAATTTAAGCAAGGAGCTTCATCTTTTTCACTAGTAAAAAATGAAATATTTGGAGATATTACCGTAGATTCTGTTTCGCTCATTAATTATAATGATAAATCATATTTAAATTTTAGTCAAGTTTAAATAAATAATATGTATCTAAATCTTCCCAAAATGAAGAGTCATCAACCACTTTATTATTATCGATTTGATTTGTCCATTGATATTTAGATATAAATTGTCCTTTTCCTGATAATAAAATTTTGCTTGATTTATAATAAAGATTATTAATATTTTTAATATCTACAGAGTTTTTAGTTTGTTTCTTCCTTTCTATAATAAGTCCATAATCCATGTAATCTATTTTATATTCATTTAATTCTTCTGCTTCCATATAGGATATCATACCAAATTGAATTCCTTTATTCTTCAAGCTTTTAACAAATTTAAAATCATTATCTTTTTCTATTATATAAATAACTTGTAATATATTATTTTTAAAATTATTAAGTAGATCAATATTTATTGGCTTATTTGTAAGAATAATGCATTGTTTATGCTGAAGCCAAAAAGCTAAAATTTCCTCATTAAAATGATAATCCATCCTTACAATAATATTTGGAATTGGAATTTGATTTGGATCAATTGGTTGGTCTGGTATAATTTCTAAAGTTTTATTTTGATAATTTTCTCCAAAATATATGCTTTTTGGTAATTTTTCATTTTTTATATTTAAAAGATTTAGAACTGCTTTAGATATGGCTTCTGGCTTTATTGTATTAATGGTTTTAGGATGTTCATCAAAACTATATGTTGGCTTATTGCCTTTTCTATCCGCCTCAATTAGAATATGCTTTTTTTTATCTCCCCAATATGGACCCATATTGTTAGAATTTGTATTTGAATATATAGAAACTATATTCTTATCGTAAAATGATGCTAAATGAACAGGAAAACTATCTACTCCTACATGCAACAAAGAGTTTTTCATTACGAAAGCAAGTTGATTAAATGTCGTATTTCCTAATAAGGAGAAAACGCCATTTAAAGGTTTGTCTTCGTTTGTTCCAATTTGAGCTATTTGTATATTTTGTTTTGATAGTATTGGTTCTAATATATCAACTACTTCTTGCCAATATAAATATTGTCTAGAAGGATATTTTACTTCTTTATGAATTGTTATAAATTTTTCTATAAGTAGTGGAAAATATTTTTCATATATAAATGGTTTAGATATTTGAAGTCCAGAATTTGCAGCGTATGTTTCTATTAATTTCATTTTTTCTCCAAATTAAAAGCAATTCTATCTTTTCCATTATGTATATAAGTTAATATTCTTTGAGTATTTACAAATGGAATAAAAGCTATATCAAAATATCCTTTATGATTACCAAATCCTTCTAACCATAAAAGTTGATCCATTTGAGGAATATAAGAAATTACTTTATGAATATAAGGGTTTCCTTCTAATATAGGGAAAAATTGATTTTTTGTAGCAACATATAAATTGTATTCTGGATAAGTTTCTTTTAAACTTTCGAATAAAGAAGTCACCATAAAAACATCTCCAGCGCTCTCAGGCATAACATATAATATTCTTTTGCCTTCGTCATCCTTATCTAAAATATCTTCAAATGACTGTTGTTTATTTTTTTCATTTTCTTTTAAAGCTACTTCTCTAAAATATCTTTCTACATCTTCTCTTTTCGCTCCCTTTCTAAGTTGTTCCATCCAATGTTTATGTCCATCATCATTTTCGTCTATTTCTGCTAATTTTAAAATTTTATGATATAATTGAGAAATCCACGCCGAATCTTCTTTTATATTTTCTATTTGAATATATGGATCTTTTTGATCTTCTTTGTTTAAATCAAAATCATAATTTATTTCTGGTGAATTATCTATAAAATCTTCAATAAATTTTCCAATCGTTTCAACCGAAAAATTTTCTATCGTCCATTCTCTAGCTTTCTTCCCCATTTCTCTTCTCTTAAATGGAGTCATATTATATACTTTATTAAGTTGTTTGGCTATTGAGTTGGGTTTTGTGGATGCTTTAATAAATTCTGTTCCATGCTCTCTGTATTCACTCCATTCCAATGGAAAACTGGCAGCTTCTTCTTTACACATTTCTTCTCCACAAGAATAATTAGTAACTAATGTAATTAGTTCCGTTAACTTTGCTTCTTGTATGGGTATCTCTTGACCACCGCTTGTAAAAGGATGACAGTATACATCCATAAGATTATATACTTCATTTAATTGATCTTCTGTAACCCCCAATCCTACGTTAGTTGTAATCTGCCCCTTTTTTTCTCCGCATATTGGACAATCTAAGTCTTGACCTTGAAAAGGCTTGACTTCATAATTTAAACATTTTTTGCATACATAAGTAGTTAGAATTTCATTTTTAGGAATATTATATTCTTCGGCTAATTTATAAATATTCCAACCTTCGCTCCAATGGGTATGCAAAAGTAAAAAAGTATTTTTAATACTTGGATTAGATCTTTTCCAAAGAGCATATCCTTCTAATAAATTTGGAACGCTTTTCCTAAGTTGGTTTCTAAATACAAATCCTATTATAAATGCATCTAATGGAATTCTAAATTTTTTTCTAAGATTTTGTCTTTCGGATTCTTCTAAACGGTAAAAATTTTTAGTTTCAAGTGGACCATGAACGGTTTTTACATTTGAATACCCCATATCATTTAATGCTTTAGTGGCAAAATCACTCCATATCCAATAATTTTTTACTTTTTTTGCAGCTTCTACCGCTGAAGGTAATATTGGAAGTGAATCTAATGTGGTCCATAAAACTGAATTTGTTTTATTAAACCATTTTTTTGGTATAGCAAAATCTATCCCCCAAATATCTTGGACAGCAATATAGACATCTGGTTTTTCTTCAGATATAACTTTATCAAGATAGTAACCTCCGTATCCTGCTAGTCTGCCTAAATGTGGATCTTTGTTTAATTGTTCTATTTCTTGAGGATTATCTGGTAAAGACCCAATTGATTTCCAAGGAGTTTTTTTAAGTTCTGGATGAGAATATTGTAATCCACAAGCATAATTTACGACTTCATATTTACCAGTTTTATGTAAATACGCAAGTATAGCTCTACAAGATCTACCAAATCCAGTTTTAGCTAAACTAAAGTCAGATTGATATAAAATCTTTTTCTTTTTCATTACTACCAAAGATCTGCATCTTCGGTTTCTGTAGCTACATTTTTATTCTCTTTATTTGAATTTTTTAATTTTTTAATCATTTCTACTCTTTGAGAATCAAATACAGAAGTTAATGCATAACTTAAAAATTCTTTCAAAAGCCTTGCTTCATTAAAATAAAAACCTATAAGGTATGCTTGTTTATTTTCGCTATTCTGTTTATCTTCTTTAGATACCATATATGAATATCCTACTTGTTTCGCGTCTTTGATATAAGGCGCTAGTTTAATTCTTGTTACTTGTTTGTCTGATGTATGATATGCAGAGAATTCAGAATTCCTTTCTAAAGCATCTAAAATACCGGCTGCTTCTGTTAAAGAAAATTTAATTTTAACACTTTTACTTGGATTATTTTGATTTTCAGAAAAAGATCCTATTTTCTTAGATTCATTCCAAGAGCTTTGTTTAATTAAAGAACTCCAAATTGATTCGTCTTTAGGATTAACTGAAAAACTACAAGCTGTTCCAGTATTTTTACTATTAGGTTTATAAAATGATATCATATATATTGAATATTATTATATATTTAATGTTATGTCAAATATTTTTTACTTCGCTTAATTTCATAAATATCTGATTATCTTGAATAGCCGCTATGTCTGCAAATATGCAATCATCTTTTTTTGTTCCTTTTACTATAACTATATTATTTTCTTCATAGTTCTTATTATTTAAAGTTCTATTATTATCAATATAATCATTAAATAGTAGTACATTAATCATTGCTGTTTCGTCTGATACTTTAAGTTTAAGAAATCTAGTCTTTTTTTCATTTTTAGAAACTCCAGAATATACTTCATATACTTCTCCTACTAATGCAACTTTTGAATTAATTGGCGAGTCTAATATCTCACTTACAGACATTAAGTTTTCTCTTTTTTCTTTAAATATTTCTTTTAAAGATTTTTCATATGAATATCCTAAAAGTCTTTTTTCGTAATACCAGTTTGCAAATCCTTCGCTTTTGCTATTTTGATTATATATTTTTAAGTATGGTTCATATTTCTTTTTAATAGTCTCTAATCTAGCGCTTTTTATAATAACTTTGCCTTTTTCGTCAGTAAAGGTATTTAGGTGTTTTATAATTTTAATTAGATCATAATCAAACTTATCAGCAAAAGCTATGCAATATTTCTTTTCATTCATTTTTAATATGTTCCAAAGCTGTGCCTCTAAAACAACTTTTGATCTTGATTGCTTAAATCCTGTTAAAGCTCCAGCTTGAATAAGAGAAGATAGAACTCCTATGTTAAGATCTGCTTCTTCTGCGGCTTGAAATATTTCAAATTTATTAGAGTATTTATTTCTGAAACTATTTAATTTTTCTATTGATTTATCAGAAATGCCTTTTACTGAAAGCAAGCCAAATCTAATATCATTTCCTTCGATCGAAAAGTCCATTTCGGATTTAATAATATGAGGTTTTAAAAGCTTAATTCCAAATGCAGCCATCTCTTGTTGTATTTTAGAAATTTCGCCAATAGGATCTGGCTCATGTCTAGTCATCTTTAGTAAAGATAAAAAGAATTGTTGTGGGTAGTTGAATTTTAAATAAATTGTAATAGCTGCCAAAGCCGCATAAGCTATTGAGTGGGATTTATTAAAAGAATAATTTGCAGAATCTTCCAAAATTTTCCATAGAATATCTCCAACTTCTTTTGGTAGTTTATTTTGTTTTATTTTTAATTCAATTTTTTTCTGCCAAGCTTTAATTTCGTCAGTTTTTTTCTTACCTACAATTCTTCTTAAGATTTCTGCTTCATCTAAAGTAAATCCAATTTTATGCGCCATTTGCATCAATTGCTCTTGATAAAGCGCAACGCCGCCAGTATGTTTAAGAATATCATCAAAAAATGGATGGATGGTTTCATATTCGTCTGTGTTAGTATGTTTTGCATATTTTTCTACAAATTGAAGTGCGCCAGGTCTAGCCAAAGCTAATACGCCACTTAACTCTTCTAAATTTTTTGGTTTAACTTTTTGGCAAACTCTGAAATTAGTTTCCGCTTCAATTTGGAACAGGCCGTGAGGACTTCTTAAATCTTGTAAATTTCTATAAATAGATTCATCGTTCAAATTTATATCTTGTAATTTTATATTAATGTTCTTACAAACATCATCCACTACCGAAACGCTTCTAAGTCCTAAAATATCTAATTTAATATTAAATAAACTTGCCCAATTCATATCAAAACTTGAAACTGGCTCTTTATCACTAGAAAATTCGGTTGGACATGCAGATTCTAATTCGCTATGAGAAAGTAATACACCAGAAGGATGAACTCCTTTATTTTTAATTAAATTTCTTAATTTTAAAGCTATTTCATATATTTCTTTATTTTGATCACACCATTCTTTAAATTTTGAGACCTCTGCGTAAGCTTCTTCAATATCTTTCACTTGACCAAATATCTTAGGTATTAAAGATGAGATTTCGGTCATTTCTTGATCTGTTTTTTCTCCAATTATTTTTCCACATTCTTTTATTAATAATTTACCACTTAAAGTATTTAAAGTTAAAATTTTACTCGTTTTGCCCTTAAACTTATCTTCTAGATATTGAAGTACTTTATGTCTATTATAATAACAAATATCCAAATCAACGTCACACATCAAACTACCATCTAAATAGGTTATTCCATCAACAACCTGCTTTTTAGCGCGAATCTTGGATATAAATCTTTCAAAATAAAGGTCATATTTTACTGGGTCTATATTCGTAACTCCGATTAAATATAAGATTAAGGATCCAGCGGCTGAACCTCTACCTAGCCCTACTGGTATATTATTTTCTTTACAATAATTAATAACATGCCAAACTAATAAAATATAGTCAACAAACTCTAATTCTTTAATAGTTTCTAGCTCATGTTTTGCTCTATCTATATATTTCTTATATTCGTCCGAATTCTTCTTTACATTTAATTCTTTGAATTTTTTTAAAGCTAGTGCTCTTAGGAAGTCATAATTTGATGAATCTTCACTAATTTCAAGTTTATGTTTGTAGTGATTAGATATTTCAAATTCTGGCAATCTTACTCCATGAAGAGGAAGATCTATATTGGCAAAATTTTTATCGAAATTTTTTAAATCAATCATTTTCTTTATCTATTTGATCTTGAAAAGCTTTTAACCCTTGGGCTAATACCTTAAAAGAATTTTTATCATTTAAATTATAGAACACATCCGCCTTACCATTCTTTTTACCTTTTTGAATAGTTATCAATAGATATTCTATATTAGATTTATCCATTTTTTCAACAATATCATAAATGTCATCTAATGAAGCCATATTAAATATTTACCTGCCATTTTAATTTATTCCATATTTTTAAATTCAAGTCAAGATCATTTAAAGCGTCATGAAGCCTTTCGTAGTCGTGCTCTATACCATTTTCTTTTCCTAAAACTGTTAAAGAACTTTTTACGTCTTTTCTTTTGGTATGATATATTTTATATTGATATTCTAAAAGATTTTCTTCTTTCTTGTATGGAATATTATATTTTATTCCTCTTGCAATACAATTTGTATCAATTATTTTATTTAAAAGATGATCCCAATGACAATTCATGGATTTATAAAGTTCTTTAATTAAATAAACATCAAATCCTAAAACATTATGCCCGATAATATAATCTGCATGATCTAACCAATCCTTTATTGTTGGAAACGCATCTTTTACATCTAAACCTTGTTTTTCTACTTTCTTGTGATCATATCTCGTGATTCTTGCTGCATCTTGACTAATTTTTAAATCAGTATCCCAATTAATATAAAAATTTTTATTATCTACTTTAAAATCTCCTTTTGCTTTAATCATGCCTACTTGCCAAGGCAAGTTATGACAAAAGTTCAAACAAAGATTGAATGTTTCAAAATCGATTAAAACAAATGTTTTATTTTTATTATATCTTAATAAATGCTCATCCATGTTTAGTTTTCTCCAACCAATTTTCAAAACAAAATTCCGTACTAGTCATGTGTTCTAATTCAGGTTTATTTAAAGTTGTTCTAGAATTAATACATCTAAAAGTCAGATATGATTTAAAATCTTTTCTTAATTTATAATATATACTTTTTACTTCGATTGTATCGCATTTATTTTTTTCTGTATATTCTATTACTTTATTTCTTAAAAGTTTATCAAAAGGCATTTCATTTTCTTCTAAAAAGAAAATAGGCTTGGTAAATTCTATTTCAGGCATACATAGATATCCTCTTAAAAGATTGTTAAATATAAAAGAATCATAAAAAGGAATGCATAACAAAAGATCTTCGTCAGACCAATTTTCCTTTAGAGTTTTATAATCAATTCTTGGTTCGTAGTAAAAACCCTCTTTTGCGGCGATGCTAAATAATTTTATAAGCTTTCTGTATCCTTTATCATTTTTAAAAAATATTATTACTTTAGAGTTTTTGTTTTTATTATCTTCTTTTTTTTCTAAAATATTATCTGTTATAGTTAATCTTAATCCATACCTTAAATTTATATTATATTTTTTAGTATTTGTATAAGCTTGTAAAAAGGACGTCATATTATCTTCTACAAGATATAATGTTTTGAAATTATTATCTTTTGCAATTTGAATTATTGAATCTGGATATTTCTCAGAATACTCCTCGTCCTCCAAAGTCAAAATTGATCTGCCTATACTGTAATGAGATTTAAATATAGGTAATATATTCATGTTAAGATTTTACTATAAATACTTAATATCATCAATCTAAAAAATCATCTGTTTTATTTGTTTTTTCTAAAAATTCATCTTTTCGTTTACTATTAGTATTCCATTTGGGGCATCCTTGATATTTTCTTTTTTCTACTGTAAATCCACTTAGGTCTTTAAAATTATTTTGTAAACTTGTTTCAATTATTTCATTATTTTTATTTAATTTTACGTAATATTCGAAAGGGTCTTTATAAGGACATTTCCATCCCCCGATTTGACACATCCATTTATTTTTTTCATTATCGGCAGCAAAATTTGCTTTTGCAGAATCTTCATTGAAATTATTAATATAATCATTAATATGTTCCAAATAGTATTCGAATCCATTAATTTGTTCTTCAGTAAAAGATAGCTCCTGTATTGGTTGTTTAGGAAATCTTAAAAATAAAAATTTAACAATTGGTTTTAATTTAGGCCAAAGTTTTTTGCTAGCTAAACTATACATCATTGCTTGAAAATTTGCTTCAAGATCATCTCCTCTAAATTTATATTTAGAACTTTTATAATCAATGATATGCATTTCTTTTTTCTTTTTAATTGGTTTATCTATAAAGCCTTTGATATGATATTTGGGCTGATCATTTTTAATTTCAAATGAATATTCTGGTTTAACTATTTTACCGCCCTCTCCAAAAAAATCATTTTTTAAACCAACTAAAATCATTTGATCAAGTAATTCAAAATTAGATTCATTTAGTCCCACTTTTGCCTTTAATCGCTTTACTAGTCTAGTTACGGGTTTGCTCCCTTTAATAGAATTTTTCTTTATAATCTTATCAAAATGATTTTTATGTTTAGGACTTAAAAGTAGCTCAAATATTGTATGACAAATCGTTCCTCTTAAGGCTCCATCATTTTGAGATTGTGGGACTTTAGTATGATAATTATTCCAATAAACCCAAGAACAGGTTTCAAGAGTTTTTATTCTAGAAGCAGATAATATTTTTAAATTTTCGTTTTCCATTCTGAAATTTCCTCTTTCGTCATTTCTCCAAAATCTTTTTTAATTGGTAATTTTATATCGATTTGATTACGATCAAAATATCTTAAAAGTTTATTTTTTGCTTTTTCTGCTGCAAAATTACCGGCATTATTTTTTTCTGAATCATTATTAAATGCAATATAAATTTTATTCGGATCTATCCTTAGAAGTAAATTTAATACAGAAATGCTTATTTCTAAACCAAATGTTACTATCGTGTTTTTAATATCATTTTGCCATAAAGACAAACAATCTCCTATGCTTTCAATTAAAAATATCTCTTTTTTTTCATTTAAAATATCTAAATTTAAATGGCTTGGATAACTCCAAGAGCTTTTGTCTCCTAGATGTTTCCATTTTATTTTGCTTTGATTGGTTATATCTCTTCCAGAAAATCCAATTAAATCTTTATTTAAATTAAATATTGGAAAGACATACCTATTTTTCATTTTACCACCAGAAGCTACTCCGCCTTGGAATTCTTTTATTACTTCTGCTTCTATTCCTCGGTTTATCCAATAAATATGGTCGGGATTTAATTTGGTAAGCACTTCTTTGTCGAATATTTTTTTATCTTTTATTTTGGGTTTGTCTTTAATAATATTAACTGGCGCAAAATTTTTTTCCTTTAACCATTTTTTTGCTTCTTCATGAGAATTTAGTTTAAGACTTAATTTAATTAAGCTTGGTAAATCTCCGCTAGTATTTTCTTTGAAGTCCACCCAAAATCCAGAGTCTTTATATATTCTTAATACAGTATCATTATCGCTGTCTCTGTAGATTGGCTTGGTCCTATACTCTCGACCATAATCTTTTAAAGAGTAGCCAATATTTGTTAATATTTGATATACGTTATTTATATTTTCTTCCATTCTAATGCCTCAGATATTATTGGAAATTTTTTTATAAAAATATTTTTACATTGTTCAGCTAAAATCCTGTGTTCTTTTTGCGTATTTTTTTCTGTTCTTAGGTCTATATAATGAATCCAACTTCTCAAAGAGCCTTTCATATACATTGTGGTTTGAGTTGTTAATGGAAGCACCATTCTAGCGACTTCTTTAGCGATACCATTTTCAATCATCGTCTCGTAACAATGATGAGATAAAGAGATTGATTCTGCTAATAAGTTCGATATTTGATCATAGGCTTTTGTATTTATTGGCAATAGCTGTTCTCCAACTTGTCTATTTTTGTCTCCTTGTAGTCTTAATTCTATATCTTCATAATCATTTGCCGCGCTATATCTTTGGCTAAATTCTTGAAAAGAAAATGATCTATGTCTTAAAATTTGCGCGGCAATCGCTCTGCTGGTTTTTAATTCTAAAGTCATATCAACCATTTCGAACGGTGACCAATGTTTATGTTTTATTAAAAATTTTAATAACTTTGGCGCAGTTTCTATATTAATTTGGTTATTTGGATTGCTAACGCGAGCACAAAAAGCAATTAAATCCTCCGCATTTTTTATTTCATTTATATCCGGACTAGTGATTGATATAAGTTTTACGCTCATAAAATCTCGCCATCATTGCTATTTCTATCGTCAAGTTGATATCTTTCTCTTTGTCTTTCTGCTATTGTATGTAAAGAACCTCTTTCCTCTATCTTAAAATTATGAACATTATAATTTAAATAATTTTGCGCCCAAACTTCTTTACCGGCAGCATCTAATCTTCTTACCAAATCTTGATGCCCAGCCGCTTCTCTTCCTTGAAATCGAGTTTTTGTTGGTATAAGTTTATGAGTTCCAAACTCTTGACCATCTAAAGCTAATTCGTCTAAGGTTTTTCTTCTAAAAATCGCTACAAATGAAGCAAACCATTGGAGCCTGTCTGACAAGGCTATGGCTGAACTATCATCTGTAACATTAGATGCATTTCTATTAAAGTTTTCGCCAGATCTATTCAGTTGCATGGCTGTAATTATGGGACATTTTATTTCTTCCGAAATTCTTTTTAGTTTATCAATTTTATCTCCAATAGCTTGATGCTCTGCCCAGTTTTGGCCTACCTTTTCTCCAGTTAATTTTACATAATCATACGCAATTAAAGCTTGATTACCTCTACCGACTTTTGACATATACCATCTTCTAATAATAGAACATATCTGGTCAATATTTTTAGACCCGACATGATAATGATAATATTCATAATTTTTTACTAATGCCCAAGCAGCCCTAACTTTTCTAGTCATCTCTTCATTCTTTCTCCAATTGCCGGTTTCAAGATACCACATTGGTACATCAGATAATGAAGAAACCATTCTTAATTGAATATCAAAGGTTTGCATTTCTGTATCTAAAATTAATGTTTTAGTTTTATTTTTAGCAGATATTCCTATATTAAAACATATGTCATTAATCCAAGTCGATTTTCCTTGTCCAGGTCTACTAACTATTGCATAAATATTTCCATTTTTTAAACCACCATACAATCTATTAAATTCTGGATATGGAGTTATTAATCCTACGTCTTCTTTTGGAGAATTTCCAAGTTCTTCTATAACATCTTCTACATCTTTAAATAAATTTATTGGTTCGTCATTTGATACATATGACGATATTTTTTGATTGTAAATCACATCTGCTTGTGAGATAATTCTATCTATATCTTCTTCTGGACTTTTATTTACATAAGTTTTTAGTTTATCTGCGGTTTCACTAATTTCTCTTCTTATTCTTAATTTTATTAATTCTTTACAGGCGTCCATTGTGGCTTGTTCTGTGATTTGAGAAAACGAAAGATTATCTATATAATCATATATATTAATTTCATCTTTAAAAGATATTCCTAAATTTTTAATTTTTTCTGCCAAAAGAACTTTATCTACTTTTTCCCCTTTATATTTTGTATTTTTATAAACTGCATATATTACAGAATGTACTTCATGAAAGAAATCATTTTCGTTTAAGAATACATCTACATCAGAAAATAAATCTTGGTATTTCAAAAGTCCACTTAAAACGTGTCTTTCTACCTGTAAGGAATATATCATTATATATTATATCTTACCAATTTTTAAAATTAAAGTCAAGTTTGCTATTTATGTGTTTTTTTCGTCTTGATCATCACCATCTAAATCATCTAAATTGTCGCCATTATTTCTATCATCTTGCCTTAAAATCGCATCAGCTGTTGCATCCATATTAATTTGATCTACCGTGCTAATCCAAGATCCAACATAATATAATAATGCCATAGCATTCATTTGATTGTCAAATTTTGTAAAAACCTGCGGGTCTCCTTTTGAGTTAAAATTAAATAAAATATATCCACCAAAACTACATTCATCTAATTGTTTAAGAAGATTATTAGGAAAATTAAACTTTTTTTTATTCGTCACCACAAGCTTTTACACTTAAATGATCAATATTCCGCACTTTTCTTCTATATATTGTGGTGTTAAGTTTTTGAGGTCACTTTCATACAATTCTAAGAATTTAAAATCATTCATTTCTAGCCATTTTTCTTTTTGAACATCTCTTTTTATGCTTTGAAGATATTTAAGCCTTGAGCTTTCATGAAAAAATTCATTAAAGGATTCGTGTTGATTGCCTTGTATCTCGACTGCTATCCGTTTTGTTGCATTTAAAAAATCGACTTTAAGCATTGTTCCGTATACTGGAAACTCCTCGTAAACTATATGATTTTTCCAATATGGATAAAAAAATTGTTTGAATTTAAATTGTAGTTTACTTCTACTTTTTCCTTCCCAATTAACTAAACACTTTCTTATGTTTTTATTAACGAGTTTACCGTTAATATTTAATAACCTCATGATGCAAGAGTCTTAATAAATTTGTCGTAAAAATAATCAGTTATTGTTTTATTTTCTTCTAAATAGGATCTTAAGTTGTCAATACCTTGATGTTGTTTTTTAAGTTCAATGTTGGATTTTTTAAGTTCTTCAATAATTTCATCAGAGAACGTAACCCATGCTCCTTTAGCGCTTGCAAATTCCCAAGATAAAATTTGATCAATTACTTCATATTCTTTCCAAACCGATGAACCTTCTTTTCTACCATATTTAATTGGATATTGAACTTTAGAATTTGTAGATTCATTTGTTGATTTTTTAATGCCAATTTTTACATTATGTCCAATGATTTTATTCTTTACCGCGTCATATTTTTCATTTGGTTTTTCAAGAATAAGATCTTTATTATAACGAGGTTCAAATTCAAGAATCCAATTAGCAAAATGTAATAATGCATTCCCGCCAGTAGCTGTAGTTTGTCTTACATCTTTATTTGCGGCATATGGATCAAGTTTAATATCAGAACGAACTTGACTAATAAATATTGCTATATGTCCACGCTTTGATAATGCAAGCGAAATTTTTTTCATAAGCATTGAAGATATGACTGCTCCACCCGCTACCTTAGTCGCTTCACTTAAAGTTTTTTCTTTATCCCCTTTCGTAATAAGACCATCAACCGAATCAAGAATAAAAATGTACTTTTTATTTTCATCATTAGATTGAATTAGATCTTTCATTAATTCTGAAACTGTTTCAAATATATTGCATTCAAAAACAAAGCACGTTCCATCTACCCATTCAGATGGGTTTGTAACAAATTTTAATCCTGACCGATCTTTAATTTCTTTGCTTAATCTTCCTTCGGCTTTAAAAAGTAAGGCCCTTGAACCATTAATTGTTTTAAGAAAATTTTTCGCGACCTCAAGTGCTTCAGAAGTTTTACCACCTTCATTCATTCCGATGAACCTATGTAGTCCAGGAGATAGGCCACCGCCTGTCGCGATATCTAGATTAAGGCTTCCGGTTGATACTTTATAATAAACTTCATCTTCAAAATTATAATGATCTTCTTTATTTTCCTTTAAAAAGGAAAGAAGTCTATCTGATGCGCTAGGACCAACAGATTGTTGTTGAACTTCTTCTTTAGGTTTTCTTCCCATATCTTATAAATTCTAGCACGTTTTTTGGTTTTTGGCAAACTTTTTTATCCTCAAAAACTTTGATTTTATTTAATTTAAATTTAATTCTTTTTATATCTAATTGCTCTTTTTTCTTTTCTATAGCTAGAAAATTTTCACCATCCTTCGTTAAAAACCAAGCTAAGCTTGGTAATGTAATAAATTTTAAACTATTCCAAAATATATATTCTGGATAAATCTTGATTAATTTTTGAGCTATTTTTATTTCTCTTGGCCAATCAATATTTTTGGTAATAAATTTTTTAACTATAAATTGACATAATTTATGGTTTGTAATTTTCAATATCTGATATTACCATTCTTTCAATTAATTTGTCAAATGAAACTTTTGGTAACCAGCCTAAATCTTTTTTAGCCTCTGTTGCGTCACCTAGTAATAAATCTACTTCTGCGGGTCTATAAAATTTAGGATTTATTTTCATTAATATATCATATATGCCATTTCTATTTTCTATGCAAAAAATTTCACCTGCGTCTCCGTCATCAACATGTACCCATTTGCCATTAATTCCAGCTTTTGCAAAAGCTTTTTCTACGAATTCTCTTACTGTGTGGGTTTCTCCAGAAGATAAAATATATTCTTTAGGTTTGTCTTGATTTAACATTAACCATATTCCCTCTACAAAATCTTCTGCATGACTCCAATCTCTTTTTGCGTCTAAATTTCCTAGTTCAAGAGGTTCAAATTTTAAATTATGATCTATAGCAGATTTTATTCTTGCTACATTTCTTGTAATTTTTCTTGTTACGAATTCCTCGCCTCTCCTTTCGCTTTCATGATTATAAAGTATCGAATGAATTGCAAAAAGATTATAAGATTCCCTATAAACTTTTGTTATGTGTCTTGCCGCCGCTTTTGCCGCACCATAGGGACTTCTTGGCCTAATAGGATGTTCAAGATTTTGCGGACTATATAAAACATCTCCCATTTCTTCACTAGAACCAGCAGAATAAAATCTACACTTTGGAGCATATTTTCTTATAGCTTCTAAACATCTTAAAACTCCTAATGCCGTGGCATCAAATGTTTGAAGAGGAATTTGCCAGCTGCTTCCAACAAACGATTGGGCTGCGAAATTAATAAAATAATCTGGCTTTATTTCTTTTACTATTTCATCTATAGAATTACTATCTGAAAGATCTGCGGTAATAAATTTAAATCTTGGATTTTCTATATTATGTTTTACATTTATTAAATTTGGATTTGAAGATCTGCGCCTAACTCCATAAATCATATAATCTGTATTCTTTAATAAAAAATCTACCATATAAGATCCGTCTTGTCCTGTTACGCCAGTTATAATTATTTTTTTCATTAATTTTTAAATCCTTGATACAATTTAACATTTTCTTCAGAAAATATTTTAGTATGATTTTTGCTTATATAAATATCTAAAAAACTATTTATAGCTTTTATTAGTTTGGGCCTTCTGTCTTTGAAGCAGTAATCTACCTTTCTTTTAATATCTGCTAATTCAGAATCCGTTGCCGTTTGCCCTGCGGCGTCTTCTAATTTCCACATTCTAATATGCAAAACTATAAATCTATCTAAAATTTCTGCAAAAGTTTCGCTAAATTCTAAATCTTTAATATCCAAAGGCTCTTTATCAAATCTTTCAGAAATTTCTTCCAGTAAGAGTTCACTAATTTTATTTACTCTATCCATTAAATTAATTATAAATATTTTTTATAAAAATTCTAAAATTTATTTAGATAATATATCTAATATATTATTTCCAATAGATTCTATTGGATCTTCCATATTTAGTTCTTTGGTGTTTGGGTACATCCAAAATGGACAGTCCGGTAAATTCATGTTAGAAATTACTATAACATGTTTGGTTTGAAAAGTCGTTGCTAAATGAAAGAGTCCGGAATTTACAGAAATACACGCTTCAGATGCAGACATTACATGGCCAATTTCATTCAAATCTAAATTAAAATCTTCAATATCTATTACATTTTCATTTAAAGTATATTGTATAGAATTTTTTAGGGAATTTTTTAATCCTATATTAACTATAGAATAATTTAAATTATGTAATAATTTTATTAAATAATTCCAACCTTCTTCATTCCAATTTCTTTGAGCATGATAAGCAATCTTATTCAAGGTTATAAATTTTTTATCGTTTAGATTTAATTTAAATAACAAATGATTTCTTAAATTTAAGTCTATCGGTAAATATGGATATGCAAAATTTTCTTTTTTTTGAGACCAATTTCCTTTAAACTTTTCTATTTGAGGTAGCCATACTGCTGTACAATGATTATTCCAATTCGTATGATTAGGAATAATGGTATTTGGATGCTGAAGTTTATCTTTAACTATAAAAATATTTTTTCTTTTTGGTACAAGACATTCAAATTTTGCATTTGCAATTTCAAAATATAATTGTGATTCTAAATCTAAAGAATAATAATCTATGCCTGGTAATTGAGAAATAAAATCTCCAATTCCGCAATCGGGACCACCTAATCCTCCTAACCAACCCCAATAAATATTATTCATTTTTATAGTTTGTTTAATTTATTTGCAAAATCTATTATACACTTTTCTTGAAGGCTAGAATATAAACCTACATAAAAACCATAGTTATGTAAATATATTGAATTTCTATATTTATTATGATTTTTCATAAATTTTTTATAGCATGTTTGATATCCAAGAAAACCAGAAATAATTGGTCTATACTCTATTCCTTTTTCTTTACATAAATTAAAAGCTTTTTCATATAAAAACTTATTTTGATTTTTAACAATAATCGGTAGACAAAAAGCCACATCTTGACAATGTTCTCTTTCTGGCGGTAAATAGAATTTATTTTTGTCTAATAATGATTTATATAATTTATATAAATTAATCCTTCTTTCTTTATATGTATTTATTCTGTTAATATCTAATAATCCAATAAAAGCATTTAAATCTGTATTTCTAAAATTACTTCCTAAACTATAAAAATCAAATAATTCATCCACGTTCTTATTTATGTAGTTCGCAGGGTTTAATCCATAAGCTTTTAAACTTCTAGTCATACCGTGGTTTCTTTGCATTAGAAAATATTCATATTCTTTTAATGAATTAGTAAAAATAAATCCTCCTTCTATGGATTGAATTTGGTGCCCAAAATATGACGAAGTAGTAGAAGTAAAATATGAAGAAATATTTTTTCCCCTAAAATCTCCTAAAGTATTTTCGCAATTATCAAACATGACTTTTATATTATATTTATTTTCTAATTCTAAATAAAAATCTATATCTGGACAAAATCCAATTAAGGAAGTTGGAAAAATACAAGCTATTTTTTTATGATTTTTTTCTACAAATTTTAATAATTCTTTTTTATTAATTGAAAAATCTTCTAAAGAAATGTCTATAAAATGTGGCATAAATCCTTCTCTTATCCATGGAGAGCATGAGGTTTGCCATGTTGTCGAGGGGAAAACTATTACATTTTTATTTGTCGAGTCTTTAATATATTGACTTAATATTGTATTTGCTGTTGATCCATTAGAAACAAAAACTGAGTATTTAGAATTTACAAAATTTGCCATAGCTTTTTCTATCTTTTTTACTTGAGTATCCTGTGTCCATCTATTTTTAGGATTTAATATAAATTGACATATTTTTAATCTATCAAGAAATGTAAAATTATTTATATTTAGAGGCCAGTTCATTGTGGTATTAAAATTAAATTTTGAGCCCTTTGAGGAAATTCTTCTGGTCCTGTTTTTTGAAAATTGTCATCCCTAATTGAATTATAATTTATTTGATTAATTATATCAAATATAACGTCAGATAGCAACTCATTATTCCACCATTCAATAAATATTATTGGTTTATATTTATTTATAAACGGCCTTAAATTATTTAATATTAAAAAATCTAGTCCTTCGGTATCTATTTTTATGAATTTTATCCTTGATCTCTCTTCCTCTGAATATCTTTCAAATAAAAAATTATTCATATTTACTACATCAATATCATATCCATTTGATCTATTATTTCTTCCTTCCGAAGAAAATAAATCGTCTACAATACCCCCATTATCTCTTTGCGGACTTGTAACAATTTTCTTTATACAATATCTATTATACGCACCAATTTTGTAGGGTTGTATTCTTTTAATAAAATCTTTATTAATTTGTATATTTTTTATAAGTAAATCATAGGTTATTGATGGTTCAAGACAAATGACTTTACCTCCTTCACCTACTAATTCGCCCAAAACTAACGTAGTGTCACCTACTCCGGCGCCAATATCAATCGCCCAATCGTTCGATTTTACATATTTTGAAAATATATTATAAAAATTTTTTAACTCATTAGAGTAATCTGAATGAATTGGATGTTTAAAATTAAATGTTATCATATTCTTTTAACCCTAGAATTAAATTTTTAGCTGTATATTCCCATTTCCATTTATCTATTATGGGATTTCTTGTATCAATTTTACTATAAAAATTCCAATTTTCATAAATATTTTTTATTAAATTAGCATATTCTTCTATATTAAAATCATAAAATCTTGGACTTTCGGAATAATTAAATCCTGAATAACAATTTAATAGGCCCCAATAATTTACAAGTTCTGATAATTTATTTATAATTTCTACTTCTCGGCTTGGTTTTAATAAAACTCCATAGTCTTTATTTATTAATATATTCGTTGGTTCAAAATCTCCTGTTAATGACAAACAATTACATGCTGACATTTCGTGAAGCGGAAAACCCCAAGATGTCATTCTTAATAAATTTAATCCTACATGAGAGCTAGAGTATAAATCTCTTATTTGAGATTTTCCCATTCTTTCTGAAATATATTTAATATTTGTTCCTTTTTGAACAAACTCGTTAATTCTTTGTTTTAGAGTATCGACATTTGCGTTTGTATCTTTAATAATAAGTTGAACATTTTGGTTATTTTGAAATGCCATATGAAATGCTTGTAATGTAAGATCTAAACCAGATCTAACGTTGCTGCTATTTATATGTAAAAAAGTAAATATTTCATTTTTAGGTTTTGTTTGATGCCAAAAATCTGAATCGCAACCACAATGAAGAGTTTTACATCTTATGTTTTCTTTTAAATAAAGATTAGTTATTTGATCGCTCATGCCAAATAGATAAGTATTTTTATTTGATAAATGATTTATATGATAATTTGTTAATTTATTAATTGTTTCCCAAACTGTAATATAAAAGATTTTTTTATTTTTATAATTAAAATTAAAATCTAAACTCGTTGGTATTCCAACATATTCCGCTGAATCAATATCTGAATATAAATTAATTTTTTTTAGAGCATTATTTATGCCGTAGTTTATAACTGAAAAAGAACCATGATTCTCCTCGAAAGTCGGATCGTTATAAAATCTTGGGTCTGCTTCAAATAAATGTATCATAAATTTATTTTAATAATTTTGCAATACTGAAACTAGCTTTTTAGCTGAATTTTCCCATTTCCAATTTTTTACAACTGGAGTTCTTTTATCTAATTTTTCATACAAAGACCAATTATTATAAATCTCTAACATTTTTTGAGAATAAATATCCACATCAAAATTCCAAAAATAAGGTATTTCTGGATAAGAAAATCTGCCGTAATAATTTTTTAATCCGAATCTAACTTCGGCTTCTTCAATATATGGATATACGGGTATTTCGCCGTTTGATTCTATCATTGCCGCAAAACTAGAATTTACTATTTCATTAGTTGGACTGACATTTCCAGTTAAACATAGACTATTACATGCAGAAGATTCGAGAAGCGGCATTCCAAAGCTGGCCGACCTTAAAACATTTAATGTTACATGACTTTCGCTATATAGATCTTTAATTTTATCCGCTTCCCAAAATTCAAAAATGTACTCGATGTTTTTACAATTAAAGCTTTTTATATAATCATGAAAAATTTTATTTTCTGGATGATCTTTAATTATTAATTTGACATTCTCATTAGATTTAAAAGCCTTAATAAAGGCTTGTACTGTTAATTCTAAAGCGCTTCTTACTGTAGAATGATTAACGTGACAAAATATAAATTGATTTTTATTCTTTTCCTTTGATTGTTGCCAATATTCGGTGTCGCATCCTGCATAAATTGTTTCTGATTTAAATCCATACTTTTTCCAGATATTTGTTATTTTTTCTGATAGTCCAAAAATTATTTTATTTCTTGCGTTATCTAATAAATAATGTGGGATTGTATTATTTGTCTCCCAAACATTTATATAAAAACTTTTTTTATCTTTATATTGAAAAAATGGGTCTAATGAACCGCATTTTCCAACCCAATCTGCCTCGTCTAGTTCTCCGTAGAATCCGATTTGCTTTAAGGCTTTATTCATATTAAAAGCTACCACTCCAAAACTATTCATTTTTTTAAAATAGTTTGGATCCGTTAAAGATCTATTATCATCATCATAAAAATTAATTTTCATTATTTAAAATGTTTGTCAAAGATTGAATCACTAAAGCAATCATATTTTCTTCGGAATGTTCTAATCCAAGTTCGTAACAATCTTTTTGTTTTATCTTATCTCTATTTTCCCATGCGTTGAAAAAATCATTTTCATTTCTTATAAAAAATCCATTTATTCCATGTTTTATATAATTTTTCCACCCTCCGATTTCTGAAGCCATAATTGAAACTCCATAGCTGGAGCACTCTTTTCCAGTTAAAGTAGCCGATATCGGATAAGTTTGCAATTGAGCGTTGAATTTGCTTTTTTTCATAAAAGCAATTTTTATCTCTTGAGATATTGAGCCTAAATAAAAACTATTTTTATTGTCTATAAAATTTAATAATTCGTATCCTGGGACTATTGGGCCAGCAAAATATATTTTAATATTATGTTTATTACATAATTGAGCTAACTGAATTGATTGATATTCGTTACAGTGCCTTGAGCATTGAAAAATAAAATCTTCTTTTTTGTATTCTTGAAATTTTTCAAATCTAGGTCCAATTACTATTTTATATATTTTTGCAAATTCTGAATATTTCGTAGCCTGAACTTCTGGATCAAACAATAAAATGTTTTTTGTTTTTGAATGCACCGTTTCTGCCCAGCCAACAGGCCATACAGCCTGTTTTTGACTTTTGCAGTTTTCTAAATTTAAGAAAACATCAGCATGATGATGAAAAAATATATCATATTCATCTGCATTTTTTATATAATTTTTTAAAGGTAGTCCAGATTTAATTGCTCTTCTAGAATTTAAATCTAGACTAAAGCATTGATTTTTTTTATTATCGTCTATATTGTCAAACGATTTAATATTAGAGTATATAAAAAAATCTTTTAATTTATCCAAAAGACTTGCCGCTATAATCCTTCCTCCTCCATATTTATTTGGAGTTAACGAATAATCCTCTATAAGATCATCTTCATTTAAATCTAAATAAGCTATTTTCATTTTATTTGTTTTTTACATAGATCCATAATAATATTATTTGGATTTTCTTTTAAATAATATAAGTTTTCTATATTTTTAATATTAAACTCTTTAATATATTTTATATTTATAAACCAATCTTCTAGATATTTTTTTCCATCATATACTAGTCCAACGTCTTCCGCAATTATCTTATAATCTTTTAAAATTTCATTTTTAAAAAAATTTGCTAAAGCTGGTTTTTGAAATTTTCCTACTTCCGTATTATATAAATCATGTTCTATTGTTATAATTTTAAAATCGTATTCTCTCCAAGGAAGAAAACTCAGTATTTGTACATTTGCAATTTGTGAATACCATGGATCAATATCAACTGAAAGATAATCTATCGCTGTTGGCGCATTAAAAGATCTAAACATATTTCTATAATCTATAGCATATGCGTCACCTTGAACAACTATAGAATTTTTTCTAAATTTTTTTGCATGATCACAATATTTTTTTTCATATTCTAATAATATGCCTTTCCACCCTAATTCTTCTAGCCAAGCGGTATTAGTTTGACAAGGTTGAGATTCTCCATCTCCTGCGCCAATATCTAAAAAAAATCCATTTTTATTTGGAAGCAGTAAATTTACAAATAAATCTTGTTGCGAAATTGCCATTGTTTTATTGGCCTATTACTTCAAATTTTGGTAAAGGAAAAATAAACTTTATACCTTGTACCAAAGCCTCTTTTTCTCTATTCAATATTTCTCTTTTAAAGTGCCATGGCCCAACTAAATAATAGTCGGGTTCAAGTTTTCTGCTTTCTTTTTCAGATATTATTTCTATGCCACTTAATGTTTTAGATCCGAATTTTTCTTCGCTTCTTTCTGCTGCATATTGAATATATTTTAATATATCATCGCCAAAACAATATCCTAGTAAAGTGTTTACTTTTGTTGATGCTCCATACAAATGAACCGTTTTTTTATTCTTGATTACTTCTTCATTAAAAAATTTAACAAGTTCATATTTTTGCGCTACTATTCTATTTTTAAAATCTTCGTAGATTTTTGATTCGTCTAAAGCTAAGTCAAATTCCTTAAATCTTAAATTCATCAATGCTTTAGTTTTATCTTCGGAGTCATATTTAAAATTAGATTTTTTAACAGCATAACAGCATATGCTTCCTCCGTTTATGTCGTTTAGTTCAGCATATATTAATCTTAATCCAGCTTTATCTAATAAGTATTCAACTGGCGCTAAATGATAATGCTCTAAGTGTTCGCTGCAAAATGTGTCATAACATAGATTGTCTATTATAAATGGTAAATATGCCATTTCGAAAATCCAAATTCCATCATCTGAAAGAAACTTATTTACGTTTAAACAAAAATCCAAAGGATCGTCTAAATCGTAGAAGCAAGCAATTGAAGTAATTATATCAAAACTTTTTTCTAATTTATCCTTTTCCATTTCTGCGCAAGGAAATAAATCATTATAAATTTTAATATTTGTATATTTCTGTTTGACTTTAGTTGTTATATCCGAAGGATCTACTCCATATAATTCAATTCCTTCTTTATAATTTAATAGAAGAGTTCCGTCGTTCATCGCTATATCTAAAACTTTTTTAGGATTAGGTATAATCTTTAATGCTTTTTCAGTAATATTTTTTAAATGATCTCTCATTGTCTGGCTGATATTAGATTCGTACCAATAATTTGAATACATTATTTTTGGAGGTATTGTGTGTGCGGTTTGAACTAAACCACAAGCGTTTTCTTTTTTAGAAACATCACATCTTACAATTTTATTGGGTATCTTTCTCAAAGATGTTTGTCCTTTGCCCTGCTTTAGAAAAGAGCCTTGAAGGTGTTGATATCCCAAATCGATTATTTCTGTTAAGTTTGGGTTTCCGCAAATTCTACATGTTTGTCTATATTTAATATTCATTTTATCCAAGATTGAATCTTATTATTCTCGATTCTATCATTTAATAGATATTCTTTAAATGATTCATTTACCAATAAATATGGAATTGTGTGGGTTACTCCATAATTTTCGTGTTCTCTTTCTCCTCGAACTAAATTTAGAAAAATTGAATCTTCAGTAAAGACCATCGCGTGGGCAACGTTTGGTTTTATAACCGCTATATCTCCTGGTTTTATAACTCTAATCTCTATTTCTCCATTTTTATAAGATAAATCTTTTGTCACGCTTATATACTTTCCTTTTATTAACAAACATTTTTGCTCTTGTATTGGATGATAATGATTTGCTCTTATTGTTTCTGCTTTAGATTCAATATATCCAATTAAATTAATTGGTTCCGTAAGTTCATAATTACTTATTTTTCCTCTTTCATCTATAAATTCTTTTTCCCCACGAATTATAAATTCTAAATTAGAGTTAATATTTCTTGGCGACCAATTTTCAATCATTTCTTTAATAGAATTTTCTAAATTATATAAAAACTTAAATCCTGTAGATAAAAGTTTTTTATTGCATAATGTATATCCAAAATTTGGAATTGGATCATTTGTTTCAATTATGCTCAACTTTGGGCTATATTTTTTGCAAATTTCCGCTACTTCTTTTACTGTAGCATTTTCGTTGCTTAAGTGAAAGATTTCATTTTTTATAAATGCTTCGCCCATAAATTTAAAACATCTGGCAACGTCTAAAACGGAAACCAAACTTTTTCTTTGAACTCCTCCAGAAAATAATTTAATTGATTGATTTTGTGATGCCATTTTTGAAAATAAATTAGGCATAATATTTATTCGCATAGTATCTGTAGAATAACCGTAAACTGAACCAAGCCTTAAAATAATATAATTTTTATTTGAATTTTTAATATCCTCTTCATTTTTTACTTTGCATTTAGCATAAGTCAAAACGGGTTTAGTTTCTGCTTCCTCCTTAAGATCAAACATTGTTTTTTCATAGCCTTCAAAAACAACATGTGTTGAAGGAAAAACTATCTTTGCGTCATTAGATAAAAATTTTAAAATATTACTGGTTCCCTCTATTGCCGTTTTTTTTATTTGTTCATCTTTTTCTGGAGTTTCTTCAGTTTTTACATATGCTACATCTGTTACTCCAGCTAAATGATAAACGATGTCTGCGTCTTTAATCAAGCTTTCTGTAAATTTTTCATCTAAAATATTTCCTTGAATAAAATTAAAACCCCAATCTCTTAATTGTCTTACTCTTTCAGATATAAATCTGTTATCTGTCACTATAATATTTTTAAATCTTGTTTCACCTGAATATAATTTACATAATTCCGTACCAATATATCCTAGGCCACCAGTAATAATTATTTTTTGTGTTTTCATATATTAATTCCTTGGGTTTTTATCTAAATATTGATTATTCCATTTCGGAGAACGAATAAATGTAGCTCCTTCTGGAGCCACATAGCCATTAACTCCTCCTCCGCAAATATGTTCAGATATGCTATAATCACAAATGCTTAGGAATGGAAAATTTTTTGTAATATCTATTCCTATAGATTCCAAGTACATTTCTCCATACTTTGAAATCGTTGTGCTCATCCATCCGTCCGAAGCTTGTTTTCTCGTATTGTTTGGGACATTTTTATGAAATCCTTTATCCATTCTTTTCCAAAAATCATTAATCGGAACTTTACCATTTGTCTCCAAATAATTTATTGCGCGTTTTAATCTTTTCCAATTTAAAATTGAACACCCACAAGAATTACTAACTCCTTGAACTTCTATCTTACCGGAATTTGTGTCTATAAAAAATGGTTTATATAAATATTCTCTAGACTTTAAATCTTCTCCAAAAAAATCTTTCATTATTTCTGGAAAAATTCTATGGGTCTTAGATCTGTCGTGCATATCTGGATGATCCGCACCAGCAATTGCTATGCAATTTTGTTGACTTTCGAAAATATCTAAAACATCTTTTAACCAATCTTTTCTCCATATATAGTCTGATTCTATTATGCATGCAATATCTAAATCTTCATTTTGATTTATAAGACTATAAACTCTTTCAAAGGAATATCCTATACCAAGATTAACTCCATGAATTAATAAATTAACTGGTATTTTACTTGAATTTTCTATGCTATAATTTAAGAGTGCGCTTTTTAGATCTGGAGTAGATCCATCGTCTATTATCCAAATTTCATTAGGTTTTACAGAGGTATTATTAATAGCCGTTCTAATTGATTGAGCTAAAATATTTGGTCGATTATATGTTATAATATAAAAAGCTATATTCATTATATACAATTATGAATTGTATAATAAATATCTATATTTGTCAATATTATTTAACAAGAATTGATGAGTATTTGTTTCGTTTAAGTCTATTTTTTCTAGTCCCCAAGGCATGGTTGTCGCATTTATGCTAGAAAGGTTTTTTAGAGCGTTTTCTACATTATTTACGTTGGCTGTATTATCATTTGATAATTCTACATGGCTATGATTTTTTAATTTATTTAAAATAAATTCGGTTGGATTTTCTCTTGGAACTAAATAGGTATAGTGCCATCCGCCATTTTCTACAACTCTAACTAAATTCCACTGATCTTTGTCTCCATCAAGCCTTAGACTAAAAATTCCATAATTTAAATTTGCTAAAAGTTGATATTCATTATTTGGATTATAATATTTTAAATATATTTGCTCTAAAGATCTTTTAGTAGCCATTATTGTGCCGTGCCAAACAATCGGTTTTTTAACTAAAACATTGATATAATAATTATGAAAATTTTGTTTAAATCTTATTGGTTTAAATAAATTTGTTTTGTTTTCTTCAATAGCTTTCGGATTTGGTATTTCGTCTGCATCCGAATACATGAATATATCCTCATCGGTCATTAAATGAGCTACGCTTTTAAAAGACATATTTTTTTGAAATGCATCATTTATTAATGGATTTCCAAAGTTATATTTAGGTAATTTTATACTAATAATTTTTTCTTTAAATTTATCGAATCGATCTTTGTTTTCAATAAAATAACATAGTTTTTCTTGACCATAAAAATTGCTTTCGCTTTCAACTATTACAAAATAATCAACAATATCATTAAGAATATTTAATCTTAATTCTAATAGGTCAAGTTCATTATTAAAACAAAATGCGTCAAAGATTTTCATTCTATTACTTTCAAGGTTGGCATGGGTATTATAAATTTACCTTTATATTGTTCATTATTTTTTATAATTGATTCGGCCATATTCCATACGGAAATAATGCAATAGTCCGTTGGATTGTCGTAAAAATGTTTTTTGCTTACTATAGGAATTTTTTTTCCTGGAGAAAATCTTCCTTGTTTTAAAGAAGAATCATCTACTACATATTTTATTATGTCATTTTCTAATTCAAAGAATTTAGAGAATAACGCAAATTTTGCTGGACATCCGTAGCAGCATATTGTTTTATTTTCATTAATTATTTTTTTTATTAATGATTGTAAATCAAATTTTAGTTTGCTCAATTTTTCAGAAAAATCAATATATGTTTGATCTTCGTATAGGCCAAACTCGTTTTCTTTTTCGATAAAATCTTGAACATTTTTTGTAATTTGATGCTTTTGGCTGTTTATTTTTTTGGTAAAAATTCTAAATGATCCGCCTTGCGTGTTAACCCTTTTTATATCAAAAATTTCTAATCCGTATTTTCTTAAAAATTTTACCAGCGGGATTATGCCGTAGTATTGTAAATGCTCATGATAAGCTTGATCAAAATATAATCCTTTAATTGTATCTAATAAATAAGCGTTTTCAAAAACAAATACACCATCTTGATCTATGCAGTTTGCTATTCCTTCAATCATGCTTTCTAGTTTGTCTACGTGAGCAAATACATTATTAGCGCAAATAATATTTATTGGTCCAAATTTAGACTTAATTTTTTCAGAACTTTCTAAATTAAAAAAATCAGTTATGATCGTGGCATTTTTTATTGATTTAGCTCTTTCAGAAATATTTTTTGCAGGATCAATTCCAATTAAATTTCCAAATTCAATATTTTCAAATTCCTTTAAAAGGATTCCATCATTTGATCCTATGTCTAGAATTGTTACTTTTTTTTCGGAGTTAAATCTATTTTTTATATCATTTGCATATTCATTAAAATGTTTCACCAAAGCTGGCGAATCTGAGCTTGAATAAAGATAATTTAAAAATAATCTATCAGGGTTTATCGTTTCTTTTAACTGAATATGTCCACATTCTGCGCACTTCATTAAAGTTAGTGGAAATAAATCTTCGCTTTCATTTTGATTTTCTGGATATGAGTTGGCAAGGGCAACCTCTCCAAAAGGAAGTATTGTTTTAATTTCTGAGCTTTTACAAAGCCTACATTGAGTTATTTGTATTACATCTTTCATATATTAGTCCTTATTTAAAATTGGTTTTGGTACGTTGAACCTAGTATAAAAATCTTGGTTCAATTGGAGTTTATCATTATTTTCATCCCAAGAATAAGAGCAAATTCCAAATCTTAATTGTTGAAAATCTAATTTTCTTTTTAAATATTCTTTTGTTCCTACCCAACTATAGTGTTTTGGAAAAATTAAATTTTTAGGGACAATTAAATTCGCTCTGTTTATGTCTTTCGTCCCATCTTCATATTCCACTAATTCGTCTTGATAAAATCTTTTTAAACCTTTATTCTTATTAACGAACCAAGCCCTCGGCACAATAAAATCATCTACCCAAGTTTCATAATCTATACAATAATTTTTAAAATTAATTTTAAAATAATCAACAAGGTCATTATTGTTTATATAATTAATTAATTTTTGCACTTCTTCGACGGTCCATATTTCGTCTATATTAACCATTATAAGTAAATCTATATTTGATTCTTTTAGTTTTAATAAATTGTTTGTCCACATGACATATTCTTTTTGAGGAGTATCATATATAATTAAATCATCAATTATTTCTTCCTCTTTCATTTTTTTGGCAATCTCGTGCGTATTGTCTACTGAATATATCGGAAATCCTAATTTGTAAGTTTCCTCAAAGCATCCATGAGCAAAGCATATTCTTAGATCTTCTAAATTAGGTATTAAGCTTTTATTTTTTTTAATTTCATTCCAAGCCACAAAACATCTATTCAATAGATCTTTTGATTCATATCCAATTGTGGTAATTCCTATTCTCATATTAAAATATTCTCTTTATTTCTATTGTTTGAGATAATAATTTCTGCCTCTTTTTCTTTTAATTCTAAGGCGATGTCTTTTATTGTCCCTTCAAAAATAAAATCAAATGTTGAAATAAATTTATCTGAAGATATTGCAAAATCATAAGCTTTGGAAACTAATTTTTTATTAATAGATTCTTCGGGTGTTGGATTCCTCTCGAATATACTTAATTTTATATTTTCAAAAACTTCTGCCGTTTTTCTACCAATTATATCTGGTGTCGAATTAAAAGAAGCTAAGTTGTAAATTCCTCTGGTTTGAAAATTTCCATTCAATATAATCGTTTCCACTGCTCTGCATAAATCTTTTATATACAAAATTGGTCTTCTTATCATTGGATTAAATACTTTAATTTCTTTATTTTTAATTGCGGAAAAAGCCATAGCGTTTATCATTACGTCGTTCCTAATGTTTGGAGCATATCCATTAATTGTTCCAAATCTTAAACCATAGTAATTTATTTTGTCTGAAATTTTCATATAATGATCTATTTCAGCTTTAGATAAATCATAAAAACTTCCAGCTACATATTCTTCACATTCCTCTGTAACTATATTTCTGTTAACGTTTCCATAAACGCTAGAACTACTAGCATAAATAAATTTTTGATTTATAGATATTTTCTCCGTAAGTTCTAAAAAATATTGAACATTATTTTTAAATGCTCCCATCATATTAGTTTCGCACATCTTTACGCTAGAATGTCCGGCAAATAAAATAACATCTGTAAAATTCGATAAATATTCTTTTGTTAAGTTTTTATAATTTTCTTTTAAATTTGATATACCTGGATTTCCAAAAAGCTCTAGATCTACTGATGTAACTTCGTAATTTTTATCTTTTAAAAAATTAAAAAGTGCACTACCAGCATATCCACAACCTCCAATAATTAAAATTTTATTCATTTTTCTTTTAGCAGGAAAATTTCTTTCCAAGAATTATATCCATTTTTTAGTAAATGTAGCAGAATTTTTCTATCTATTAATGTTGTTTCTGGATGATTGATGTTGTTATATACAATTTTACTTATGTCATTAAAATGTGTTTCTATATTTATGCATTCTTCATAATCTTCTTTCCATCTAGCCATCCATGGAATTTTATTAAATTGTGGATCAAGAATGAGTCTTGGTATTCCGAGATGATACGCTATATGGCTTGGGCCATTACAAGTAAAAATTCCATATTTGCTTTTGAATAAAATATCTAATGATTTATGAAAATCTGGATCTTCCTCAATTAAAACATTCGATGGATAGTTTATATCAAAATTACAATTATAATCTATCTCTTTGTCCCATTTAGATAATTTAGGAAAGTATATAGTATAATTTGGAAGATGTTCGGCTAATGATTTAAGTAAAGTCGGTATATCTCTATATAAGTAATTAGGAGTAGTCGTGGAAAGTCCGCAATAAATTATGTTTTCTTTTTTAAGAAAATGATTTGTAAGTAGTCTTGTTTTTTTTATTATCTGAGGATTTAGTCCATATTCTTCATAATTAAATGCAAATTGATTTTTAAATAAAAGATCTGGTACATTGTACGTTAATATATCTGATTCGTATTTTATTTTTAATTCTTTTATATATTCTGGTTCATTTAATAATGCATTATCATCTGAATATTTTTCATCAATTCTATTAATTTCTAATACGTTTCCAAATGCATACCATAATGGTTTATATACTTCGTTTCTTGAAGAAATTAGATTGGTGGTGGGTATATGTCTTTTATTTAAAAGATGGGCAATCTGTAGAGATAAAATGCAATCTCCTATTCCGTGTCCGCCAATATTAATTACGTTCATATGAAAATCTTTTTATATATTGTATTTCGCTAGGTGTACTTTCTCTAGATATTAAAGGAAAATTCTTAATATCATAAGATGATTTGAATGTATCGATTTTTTCTTTTTCTAGAGATTTATGGCTAAAAATATAAAACTGAGAATCATTTTCTTCAGCAAATATGTCATGCTCTACCATAGGTGGTATATAAAACATTTGACCAATCTTTATTCTATCCAAAAAAACTCCTTTTGTATTTTCTAAAGGCTTTTCATAATAATTTAATATACCTTTCATTAAAATAACAAAATGAAAGTTTTCTTTGTGCCAATGACAGCCGAGTGACCCACCTGATTTTAAACCAATATATTTGATGTTATTAATATTTTTATCATCTAATAATACGTTTTCTTTATAATTTTCTTTGATTGTTGTAATTGGTAAGTTTACAAATGGAGGTTTAAAGCCTGGTTTTAAACTATTGGCTTCATATTTTTTAGTAAGTTCATATCTTTCTTGCGCTTCTTTATCAGGACCAACATAATATTTATTGCCTTCCATAATTCTATATTATAATATCAATTTAAAATTATATCAAGTATTAAAATTGACAAATTAATAATAATTATATATAATATAGCATATGGATTTAGAAGAAATAAATAATTCTATATTTAAAACAGAAAAAACAATAGAGGGTATCGAAAATAAAATAAAAGAATTGCAAAATACCATACCCCCAAATCAAGCAGACATTCTGGCGTTAACAAATAGGCTATCTATGCATAAAAAAATAATATCGAATTTAAATTTAAAAAAATATAATTTATCCTAAATGAAAACTTTTTATCCCAAAGGTTATAATTGGTTTAAAAATTACAATATTATTCATGAAGAATTTATTCATGAGATCTTACAAAGATCTGAAACCGCTGGAGAAAACTATTTAATTGAAGAAGGCGATTATTATAAAATAATAAGATTTTTAGAAGAAAAAAGACAGAAAAATAAATTATCTTAAATTATATGTTTCTTGTTTTGCTTTTATATGCTTTTTGATAGGCTTCTGTTTCAGAAATATCAACCTCAAGAATTTCTTGTTTATTAGAATTATTTTTTACTTCTAAATCAGGATTATTTATATCTAGCTCAATATCCGCTTTAGCTTTCTTTTGTGGTCCACGAAAAGTATTTAAACAAATTGCGACTTTTTGTTTTTGTGGATATTTTTCATCTTTCATGAATTCCATACAGCGGCCCATATAATCACCTTGTTTTTCGTTGTCTTTTCTTTGGGGTATTGGCATATATTTATATTACACAGGTTTCTTATATGGTGTAATTCAAAATATGACTACTGCTAGTATATTAATTTGTGCCGCTGTGTTAATATATATATTCTATTTAGAGGCTAGGATTAAATAATTATTTATCTAAATAATCTTTAATATTTTTAACTAGCTTATTTCTTCTTCTGCGCTCTAAGCTGGTAACTAAAAGAGCTAAAGAGATCGGAAAAAAGAACCTAAGAAAAAATCCCATATGGTGATCTTTAGAAAGAAGATCAAAATGATTAATGTAAAGATCGCTGATTCCGTAAATTGTAAACAAAATAGCTGGAATAAAAACAATAAAAAAGAACTTCTCGTAATGTTCAAGTTTATTCCACCAATCCTTTAATTTTTTGATAAGATCCAACATATGAAGAAGATTACAGCCAAGACCGAGAACCAGAGAATGTTTCTTTTCTTATTTTTTCTTTTATGATATTTCCAAAATTCAGCTATAAATTGTTCAGTATTATTACAAGATGGTGCTATTAATTTAACATCTCTAATTAATTTAGTTATTCTTTTATCCATGCTTTAGTTCTCTCTGCGTCATCGTCTATTAAAATACTATTAAAAACTATAGCTTTATATTTTTCTTCTATCCATTTGGTTACTCTAATTTGATACTCTGCTCTATTACCAGCAACTCCAACTGGCATTGTGCCATAGTTACTATCATAAACCCAAAGCATTCCCTTGTGCTCAAAAACACATATTGCATGCCCTCTGTGTTTTGGTATAGATACCACATACTCTATTAAGGTTTTATCAAAAATGACTTTTATGTTATCTAATTCGTCTGTATAATGAAATTGAAAAGCAAAGATTTGAGCCCATGTATTTTCTTGAGATAGTATATAATTAGCATTAGAAGCAAACGCAACAGAATCAACAAAGCAAGAGTTTGGAAGTTTGGATATACTATGATTTTTTGCTAAATTAAATCCTATATTTAATGAATAATAAGCTATCGCCCCATTTATTAAAAGTACTAATGTTAGTTTACTTTTCCATCCAAACCAACTGAATAAATTTTTAAGCTTATTCACTATCTGCTATAGATTACACTATAGAGATTATGTTCAATTTATTTTTTATTTTTATTTTTATAGTCCTGTAAGCAAGATTTAAACTTATTCTTATCGTCGCCCTGCTTTGTAGGAATACATTGTTTTAAAAATTCGTTAAGTTTTTGCCCTTCTGTAACCGTCATTTTTTTATATTCTTCATTTTCACAATTACTGCAGTTTTCTTCTTCTTCATAATCTTCTAGTTCATCTTCAACATCTTCTACTTCTTCAACTTGAGCTAATGAAGCGTCCATTTTTAAAAGTTCATTTTGGTCAAATTCTGTTTCGCCATCCCATTCATAAGTTTCATTTTCGTAATCAGATCCTTGAGCTTTTTTAAGAGCCTCTTGACTTGGTCTATCTTTAGATCCTTCTTGTGCTGGACGATAATTTTTGCCCATTCTTTTCTTTTTTTGTTGAATATTGTACCAAAGACCCTTTCCTTTAGCTTGAACATCAACTTCAAGCGTAACTTCATCTTCTAAATTTTGAACAGAACCACAATTTGGTTTTCCGCAAGATCCAGTTATTTTACTTACTGGTTTAGCGCTCCACATTTTACAACTCCAATAATTTGCTTTCCATTTAGGACCTGGATTATCGCAACCATGTCTTGATCTATACGCTTTCCTTCTGGCTGGATTATCTCTTTTAATAGACATATTTGGGTCACCAAATTTAACCATTATGATGTTGCCTTTTTGATTTTTTACATAAACGCCAAATTTCTTTTTATTTCCTTTTGGTAGCCTAAAGGGTTTGTTTAAAGGAGCTTTACCTTTTTTTGATGCACCTTCAGTAATATCAATTTCAATTTGACGCTTCATAAATTTTTATTATTTAAAATTTAATTCTAATTCGAATGGTTTAACTCTTAAACCAGAGTCAAAAGCTTTTATAAATTCTTTACCATATAAAGGCATGCGAGCATTATATGTTTTAAATCTTTTTGTATTTTCATTAAATATAGAAAAAGAAACATCGTCTGGAAGTACAGAAACATTTCCTAGTTTTATATTTTTTGTTTTCATTTCTCTTTTTATTGCTTTGGCTATAGCGCAATTAGATGGTATTGTTTTTTCGCCATTTTTAATATCATTTTTTGTAATATTGAATTTTTCTTGCATGAAAGCTCCTTATTTTATTATTATTACACTTTTTATTTGACATTTAAATAGAAAAATATTACTATATACTAACATACCGCCCAATTAGCGGATAAGGTTTGTCGTACTCCGAAAAACGATAAGTCTTATTAGTCGATACGTGGGCAACGCTAACGGAGCTTGCGACCCAGAAAACCACTATATTTAGTGGGTGTGTAGGTGTAAGGGCTAGCGCGCAAATGACAGTTCTACCGGTGTCTGATAAGTGCTAGGGGCCGAAAGGCTTTATAGACTCGATTGGGAAGTTTGACTAATAGGCTTTGATAACCCTAAAAAACAGGGAAAGCTCCGCTTTGGAGAACTCATTGGGAAGTAATTTTTTAATACACTTCATATAGCTTTTTTCCTTTTTGTTAATAAAATAATTCTTTTTACTTTTTTCTTTCGTAAAAATAATGTAAGATACATTACGTTGCTTGATTATGACTAAAAATTTTTATGTAAAAAAAAGAAATGGTTCGTCTGAAAAATTTGATTTAGATAAAATCCATAAAGTTATTAACTGGGCGATTGATGGTTATAGCAATGTTAGTTTAACTGATATCGAAATAAATGCCAAAATAAATATTAACGATGGAATAACTACAAAAGAAATACATAAACTTTTAATCGAAAGCGCGGCTAATTTAATCTCTATTCAAAAACCAAATTATCAATTTGTAGCTGGAAGACTTTTAAATTATCAATTAAGAAAAGAAGTTTGGAAAGGAAAACATGCTCCAAGGCTTATCGAATTTATACAAAATGGCATAAAAAATGAAACTTATGATCCTATTCTTTTAGAAAAATACACCGAAGATGAACTAAATAAAATTGGAGAATTTATAGATCATGATAGAGATTATATATTTACTTACGCTGGAATAAAACAATTATGTGATAAATATTTAATTAAAAATAGAACTAATGGTATCATATACGAAACACCTCAATTTGCTTACATATTAATAGCTGCTTATGCTTTTATAAATTATCCAGCTGGAACAAGATTAAATTATGTTCGTAAATTCTATGATGCTATTAGTAAACATAAGATTAATCTACCAACACCAGTAATGGCAGGAGTAAGAACTTCTAGTAGAAATTATGCAAGTTGTTGTCTTATTGGAGTAGATGATACAAAAGAGAGTATTACTGCAAGTGCTACTGCTGTTAGTATGGCTACCGCAAATAGATGTGGAATTGGAATAGATGTTAGTAAAATCCGAGCACTTGGATCTCCTATTAAAAATGGTGAAGTTGTGCACACAGGTTTAATTCCTTTTTTGAAAATTTATGAGAGTAGCGTCAAAGCTTGGCAACAAAATGGTTTAAGGGGAGGAAGCGCTACTTGTAATATTCAATGGTGGCACTATGAAATAGAAGACATTGTTGTATTAAAAAATAATGCTGGCACAGATGATAATCGTGTTCGTAAACTTGATTATACAGTTGGCATGAGTAAATTGTTCTATGATAGAGTTCTTAAAGATGAAGACATAACTTTATTTAATAATGCAGAAGTTCCAGAATTATATGAAGCATGGGGGACAAAAAACTTTGATAAAGTATATAAAGAATGCGAATCTAAAAAATTAAAAATTAAAAAGAAAGTATCTGCTAGAAAATTATTCTCACTTATAATTAAAGAAAGAGTTGAAACGGGTAGAATATATATACTAAATGTTGATCACGCGAATAATCATGGGGCATGGCTTGATAAAGTGACAATGAGTAATCTTTGCACAGAAGTTATTCATCCAACTATTCCATTAAACGATTATCATGATAAAGAAGGTGAAATTGGTATGTGTATACTTTCGGCAGTTAATATGTTAGAAATTAAAAATTGGCAAGATCTTGAAAAGACCTGCGATCTTATCGTAAGATTTCTTGATGAAATCATCGAACTTCAAGATTATTTTAATATTGCTGCTGAAAATTTTGCAAAAAAACGTCGTAGTCTTGGAGTTGGTATAACTAATCTCGCCGCCTATCTTGCTAAAAATGAATTAAAATATAATTCTGATAAAACATTACCAGAACTAGATGAGTGGATGGAATATTTTCAATATTATTTATTAAAATCTAGTTTAGAATTGGCTAAAGAAAAAGGTAAGTGCGATAAATTTGATAGAACAAAATACGCTAAAGGTATATTACCAATTGATACATATAAAGATAAAGTTGATGAAATATGCAAGCGCAAATTATCACTTGATTGGGAAAAATTAAGAAAAGATATTAAAGAATTTGGATTAAGACATTCTACTCTATCTGCCTGTATGCCATGCGAAAGTAGTTCGGTAATTCAATCTTCTACTAATGGGGTTGAACCTATAAGAAGTTTAATAACATACAAAATGAGTAAAATGGGCAAGCTGCCTGTTCTTGTGCCTGGAATTGGCAAATATGAAAATAATTATGAATTAGCATATGATTTTAAAGATAATTTTGGATTATTAAAAATTAATGCAATTATACAAAAATATATTGACATGGCTATATCAACTAATGTATACTATAATTATAGTCATTATGAAAATCATATTTTGCCAGATGCAAAAGTTATGAAAGAAATAATGTATGCTTATTCACTTGGATTAATAAGTTTATATTATAATAATACAGATGATGGCGATAAGGAGCAGCTAATGCATCAAACAGAAAATAAAGATTGCTCTTCTGGTGCATGTAAGCTATAATAAATATATGGAATATGTATCTCAAATTGGTCAAGATAGAATAGTAGATATTATCTTAAATCAACAAGAAAATGGTTTTTTCGTTGACCTAGGAGCACAAGAATATAAAACTTGGAATAATACTTATTTTTTTGAAAAATATAGAAATTGGAAAGGCATAGGAGTCGAAATGCATCCTGCTTGGACACAAGGATGGTCGCAAAGACCAAAGACGGCTTATTATGTCGCAGATGCTAGATTATTAAATTATAAGTTTTTATTAAAATCTAATAATGTTGATGTTATTGATTATCTTTCTTTAGATTTAGATCCACCAGAAGTTACTTTAGAAATGCTAGAATACTTTACTACTAATAATTTAAAGTTTAAAGTTATGACTTTTGAAGTAGATGCATATAGACAAGACAAAACGAAAGATATTTCTAGATCTATATTAAATTCAAATGGTTATGAACTAGCATATGAGTTACTTTATACAGATAGAAATGCTAATTTGAGTGAAGTCCATGTTGATGATGTATGGATTAATAAAGAATATAAAAATCAATTAAATTTAATTAGTGTAAAAGATAATCAACTAAAATTTGATCTGCAAGAACAAAAATTCACTAATTTATGAAAAGCGTTTTAAATTTAAAAAATGTAGATCATACAAAACAATCATTATTTTTTGGAGAAGATTTAAATCTTCAAAGATATGATCGATTTAAATATCCTATTTTTTTTGAACTCTTTAAAAAACAAGAAGAATTTTTTTGGTGGCCACATGAAATTGCTCTCAATAAAGATCGCGGCGATTACAAAGATCTTGCTGGCCAAGAAAGATTTGTATTTGATACTAATTTAAAATTTCAAACATTAGGTGATAGCATGCTTTCTCGAAGCATTCATTCTCTTAAAGATTATGTGAGTAATCCAGAACTTGAAATTTGCATGAATACTTGGCAAAGATTTGAGGGTATACATAGTTATTCTTACTCTTACTTACTTAATAACGTGCATCCAGATGCTAGTAAATTTTTTGATAGTATTATGGAAGATAAGGAAATTGTATCTCGCGCAGAACTGATCAGAAATAATTTTGATAAAATTCTTGGAAATGATGATAAAAAAGATCTAAAACAAAAGATTTTTGATTGTATTCTTTCAGTCAACGTAATGGAAGGTCTTGTGTTTTATGTAAGTTTTGCTTGCTCTTTTTATTTTGGATATCGTGGAAAGATGGAAGGTAACGCTAAGATTATTAAATTTATTCAAAGAGATGAAGCGCTGCATTTTGCAACTACTCAAAATCTCATAAAGATTCTTAGAGAAGAAGATAAAGAAGGCTTTACTTCTATTGTTAAAAAGAGCGAAGATAAAGTTTATGCATTTTATGAACAAGCCGCTAAGAATGAGATTGAATGGGCAGAATATCTTTTTAGTAAAGGATCCCTATTAGGACTAAATGCTGAAGTTCTAGCTGGATATTCAAAATGGCTTTGTGATGCTCGTTTACGATCATTAGGATATAAGAAAATTTTTAATCAAAAAGACAACCCAATCGCTGGTTGGCTAGATAGTTATTTAGATAGTAGTAAAGTTCAAGTAGCGCCACAAGAAACAGAAATTTCAACATATAAAATTGGCGCAAGAAAAACCGATATATCTGACGATGATTTTAGCGAAATGAAGTTATAATACGATCTAATAGTGTATTATATGGTGTGACAGAAAATAAAAAAAAGAAAAAAGTCAATCAACTTAATATTAAAGAATGCGAATCTATACTCCATAGATTAGCTGGACAAATTGAATGCAAATATTATCAGCATGTTCTAGAGCATTACAGAAGGCTTTTACCGCCTCATTATGCGGCTATAGAACTGGCTAAAATACCAAATGATGGTCATGCTACTTTACCATAATTTTAATTAAAAATACCAATCTATAAGTGTAAATATATGTATGCATTTTGATTTAAATTCTTTATTTAATATAGTCCTAGGAGCATTAACCTTTTTAGGTGGATGGTTATTTACTAGAGTATTTTCATTATTTGACAGACAGGAAGACCTAATAAAAAATATAAATGATAAAACCTTTACGGATTTTATAGCTTTAAGAAAAGAAGTTGAAGAAGAGGGCAGGAAACATCAACAAGAAATAGCAGATTTAGCCCTCAAAGTTAGTACTACTTATGTAACTAAAGAATCTTTTGAATCTTATTTCGATAGAATAGAAGCGAAACTTGATCGTAATTTTGAAACTATACAGCAATATTTAATGAATAAAAAATAAAAATTAACTGTAATAGTTAATGTGACTCTTTCTGATAGGGATATAGATTTCTTTGCTAAAAAATTAAAATTATCAGAAGAAAAAACTTTTCTACTTCTACAAGATCCAGATTGTTTGCCAGAAATTTTAAATAAAGTATCCGAAGATCATATAGATGGGATTGTAGATATTAGTTTTCCAGTTTTCGCAGAGCTTACAATTATTAAATACAGCAAAGATTTAAAATATTCATTTGAAGAAAAAGAATATATTTCAGAAACAGTAGGAAATAAATTCTATGATCTTATAGAATATCCATTACAAAATAAATATACTTTTAATCTTGAACATAATGAGGAGACGGCAAAATCTGTTCTTGTATTTTTAGGTTTTTTTTATAAAAGCTTAGAAAAAACAAGAAGATCTTATCCATCAGAGAATATCTATTATTGGATTGCTAAAAATGGTTTTATAAATTCAAATAAAGAAGAAATATCAGATCATCTTAAAGATTGGATTAAAGTATTAAGAATAATACATAATGAAGTTTGGTTTTAAATTAAGCATATATAAAATTTTCTACCAGTTTGGTAATTAGATATTAATTTTTAATTTAGCCCATATTCAAGTTAACTAAGCAATATCCATTTTCATCTTTTGGGCTTAAAAATGTACCAATTAAAATCGTTCCGTTTGTTGCAATTTTTCCATTGTCTCCAGCATAAGCTGCGTCTCCAAGATCTGGATCCCCTCCTCCACGAGAAATATCGATATCATTTACAAGTATAAGTCCTTTAGTTAATATTGGTACTGCCTGATAATCTTTTACTGCTACATCCATCTCTGCAACTTTTCGTGGATTATATACTAGAAGATTTCCATTTTCGTCTTCTTCTTTTACATCTTTCAAAAGTATACCAATTGGTTTTGGCGTATCATTATAGTTTACTGTTATAGTGACGGAAGCGTTAATATCAAAAAAATTATTTAGTGTTGAATTAAATTTTTGACCAACTGAAGTAGATGTTAGATTTAATGGTCCTGCAGTTGAAGAATCTGTGCCACCATTATCTTTCCAACTTCTCACTGGTTTAACAAGAGTGCCTTTCGTTGCAACTGTATTACAAGAAAATATATTTAATACAAAATGTTCGCTATAATCTCTAAATGGTTTTAAATTTGGCATATATATTATATATACACTATTCTTTTCTCTTTTGGGTGCTATAGTTGTAACTACTTGTAGTTCTTTATAATTTAAATGGCCATTTTGGGTGAATTCGGTGGAAGTCTCTTTGAGATTATACCGAGCCAAGACAACTGGGAAAGATAGGTTGTAAGGTGTAACGACTAGGCGATTGAGTCCCAACAATAATATTGCCCACGAGCGCCCGAACTTGCAAAAGCAAGAAGATATAGTCTGATCTTTATAGTGATATAGAGAAGCTAAATATAAACAATTTAGCATAAACAAAATGCTTGAATACGAAACGCGTCGGTACACACAGAAAAAGTGGAGTGCGCAGTTTTGTAAGCCAGGCTAAGCATAATGACTAAGAAGCAATTAATTAAATTGGGTCTAGGGGCTTTTATTCAAGCTTCTGAAGATACACAATTTGTAGATTCAGATAAAATTACTCATAAAAAATTACAAAAAGCAACTATAGATATTATAAATAAAGGGACCTTAAGACTTCCAAAACCAGTTTTAGTTATAAAAGATTTAATAAAATCTCAGAGTTCATATGAGACTTATCAAATGTATGAAATTCCAATAAATATTTCTGAAAATTATTCAGAATTTAATTTAAAACTTCCAGCATATGGCCAACTTGGTTACTTTTATTTAGAAAATTCTTTAGCAAATTATGAAGCAAATGATTATCTCAATTCAATTAAAAATTATAATCCGATTAAAAATAGTGATGATTATATACTTGGTGCAGATGATGAAATAGTATACGCTAGACATGCTTTTAGTACTTCTTTTTCAAATTCTAGCATATTAACTGGACAAAGTTTTACATACGACTCAACTAAAAACTATAGAAAAAATAATACTGTTTACGTTGGAAATTCTAATTTTATTAGTGGCGCAGCTTTTAAACAGTCTTTTGCATTTAGAAAATGGACGACTGGAAACACAAATGGTATTGTAAGTGGAAATCCATCTTATTCAAATTTTTATCTAACTTATCCAAATACTGTAGATACTTGGTCTTTTAATAAATATCCAATACCTTTAAAATTAGCTGCTTCTCATTTACATTTAGAAGGGTTTAAAAATTTAAATGGCATAATAACGATATCAACTGGAACAGGAGTTAGTTCTAAAATATGTTATATTTCTCCTCATGGTTTATCTACTGGAAAAGCTAATTGTTTAGTTTATGTTCCTGTAAAACAAACAGGTTTATACTCAAACATTAGTTATAAAAGATTTCCTTCTGGAATTATAATAAATTCTCTATTTCTAGGATCACAGTATTTTACTGGCGAAGTATTTCCCTCAACTGGAATAAGAAGTCGTTTTTCTGGAGAACACACAAGTCAATTTATAGAGAGTATATTTAAGACTGGATGCACTAACCAAACTGGTTTTCATGCATCAGGCCTTACTATTGATAATCTTGAGTCGGGTCTTGTTAATCCTGTAGATTGTTTTGGTATTTCTGGTTATTATAATTATTTCGCTATAAATTCCGATCAACATCTTCGTCAATTAACTCCAATTAAAGATACTCTGTTCTATAGATTTTATAAAGATATATATACAGGAAGTAAAAATTTTAATACTGGAACATGGGATGGTATTATTCCTAAAGAAACTTTATTTACAATAGAATTTATAACTACAGAATACAATAAAGATGTTGGAATGTATTTCCCTCTATATCTTTTATATACAGGATTTGGAACGAATGATTCTAAAGACAGGATGATAACTAAATACTTATCTTATCAAGGATTTAATGAATCTGGTCGTCTATATTATGGCTCAAGTGGGCTTAAGCAATATGTAAGTATAGAAAATAATGAATTTAATGTAATTGGAAGAGGATACGGTGAAAATTTATATACTTCTCTAATTGAAAGCCAAAAAAACGCAAGATATAATATAAATCAAAAAATTAAAAAACTTTCAATAAATTATTTGTCTGGAATAGCTATTGAACAAAATCTAAATAGAGCTCTAAAAAGAGTTTCTAAATTTAAAAAATAAGGAGTAAATAAAATATATGGCATGCTGTGATTGTGAATCAAACTTTATTAAGACAGAATATGAATATGATGCCTCTAGAATTTGGGATGGAAAAGACGCAATAGGTTGTAGTTTTCGTGGCACTGTATTGTATAGTAATACCTTTGATGGAAAATATAATCCTGCCGCCCACGGCCTCGGTTTTGTATTTAAATCACACACAGAGATTGTTATGGGGTCTTGTCCTTGCAGCCAGATCAAGTTTGATTATAGCAAACCCGAATTTCAAAGAAAAAAATATGCTGCTATCTCTCAAAAAATTGTTTATGTAAAAGGGGAAAGTTTAAATAGTGAATGTAAATGTCAATATTGGAATCCAGCAACTATAAATGGTACTAGAGATAAAGTACTTGGCCCAAATGTATTATATGGCCCTGAAAAAGCAGGTACTTTTGTAGGTCGAGGAAAGGTTATCGGCATTCCCGATTCTGTTTCTCCTTCTCATGATGGACTTATGTTGAATGGTGGTGAACTACATGGAGAGGGGACATTTTCTTGGAATAAACAATTAGATTTTACTTACTATAAGCAAAAAATGAAAGTAAGCCATGAATGTTGTGAAGGTGAAGAGGGTGTAATAGATGGTAAATATGCTGAAGAAAAAGACTTAAGAAGTGAAACTGTTAAACAGTATCAAGAATGGAAAGGAAATTAATTATCTAATGGATGCTTTTTGCCTTTTCTTTTTTTACTCCAATCTTTAAAATATTTATCTTTAATAGGATCTTTTCCATATATTTTAGTTCTTTTTTCTGAAAGCTCAGCACTTCTATCCCATAAATCTCCAATCGTACCCTTATGATTTTTGGTATATTCTGCAAAATCTTTTTGATTAGATTCAGCTGATAATTTTCCTTGAGTATTTAATTGTGGAGAAGTAAATATTCTATTCCATTTTAAACCATTTTCATCTATATATTCATGATTATCATGAACGCTTTGCATGATAGTTATAATTTTTTCTGTATTAGGATGTTGATAAATATATTCTGGCATATAATATTATATCAATTTATATATAATCTACTAATTAAATTTGATTTATTTTATATTCGTAATTATCAGAATCTTCGCTTACCCATTTAGGACAATTTTCAACACTATAAATATGACTATTTACTTTACGTTCAATAAGATTTTGTCCTTGTTTTGTAACAAAATTTGGATCATATAATCTTAATCTATTATTTGGTTGTATAGCAAAATTACCATTATCTAATTGTAGTACATGTCCACACTTATGTTGTCCAGGATTTTCACTGAACCCAAAATTAAGTTCATTATAATCACTATGCGCCCAATCAAGCGTAAATAAATATGTTCCAAAATGCTCTTTCCCATTTCTAGATAAAAATTTTAATTTCTTATTTTGAAATATAGAAAATTTAGTTACTGCTATATGATAACTAAAACTATCCCATAATTCTAGTTCATGAATATCTTGCTCTGGAACACCTTCTTTTGAGCAAAACGCACTAATTGGTGCATGCCACCAAATTCCACCATCTTCCATGATAAAATTAAAAAGTGGGACTTGAGAAGGTAACGATGTTACTCCAAATATTAAAACTTGAAAATATTTATCGTGACTATCTTCTTGATTTCTTAAATAATTTCCTCTTACATAACATTCAATTGGAGGGATATTTGCATTTAAAAAACTCATCTATTTATAATTACATCTGAGAATTAGTTTATGTTAAATAAATTATTTTTCTTCTATATAATATGGATTTCGTTTTTTCTTACTAGAAATTTCAGATATATAATTTTTAGCTTTTTTTAATCCTTCTTTATTTAAAGGAAAAACTCCGTGCAAGAAATTATCATTTTTCGAGTAAATTGCGTAATATTTGTTTCTTTTAATTTTTGGCATTACTATATTCCTCTAACATTTTTTTTAATAATTTTAAATGATACAAATCCCAAGTATCTCCAGGTTTCCTATCAGGATTTCTAGAATCTTCCCATTCGTGCTTTTCTATAATTTGATTTAATAAATTCAAAATTTTTTCCATATATATTATTATATAATATTTATTGATAAAAGTCAAAATCTATTGTAATATAAATATAGTTCTTTAACATTGGGCCCGTACTGGTTTCGATTTTAGGAATCGAGATTAAAATGCAGGTAGAGGTTTAGGTGGGTCTCTTTAAAAAGCCTTAAAAGTATTAACTGCCAAAACAGCTAAATACAAAGGTCATATCTCTGCTAGAGTCTCTCTAGCTGAGGAGACCGTTTCTGTAGCCTAAGTTCTACAGCGTGATATCCACGACACATCTACTGGAATATTGCGTATTTAGATGTCTTTATACTAATAGTTTTTTTATTCTATTAATATTTAGTATTAAAAATAAAATCGCCAATTATGTTTGTTCTTTATCTATAAAAGGCAAAAAATAAAAAGAAATAAACCTGTAGTATTTTAATTTAAGTTCTCTAAAAGACAAAGGTTCAACTCCTTTCGGGTCCAAGAAATTTAATAAATTAATTTGTGCATAAAATAAAATCAAAAAAAAATTATAAATGTAGATTGGACAAATATAGTCCATTCAAATACTCTTTAAATAAAGCAAGGTCTCGTAGTAGAGAAAGAGGAGAGCAAACTGATCTGACTTTAGAATACCTCAAAAAGATTTACGATAATCAGAACGGTTTATGTCCATATACAAATATAAAAATGGAAATTCCGAGAAGTTCTCAAGATGAAGACATAAAGAAAAGTCCCACTAAATTGAGTTTAGATAGGATAGATCCAAATAAAGGATATATTCAAGGCAATGTTGAATTTGTATGTTACTGCATAAATGTTATGAAGAATGATTTTACTAAAAAAGAAACTATAGATTTTATTTTAAACATTAGAAAATAAATTAAAATCTTTTTTATACACAAAAACACTTTTATACCCAATACCATTAATATCATTACTTACATAAGTATAGCATAGGCAGGGATATTCATTTGGAGAATCATTATTATCTTTAAATATTGCTTGAGATAAATGAGTATCTTTAAACTTATTTATATACTTTTTATAATGAGGTTTAGATTTTATTAATTTAAATTCCATTTTTATTACCAGAAAAAATAACCTCAGAAAAATCTTTTATTTTCTTTAGTTCATTAGTAATATATGATTTCATTGATTCAAAGTCTATAAATTTTATAAAATTCGGCCCATATTCATCATCTAATAATATTTTATATTCATTTATTTCTTGTAGAATATCACATTTATTTATTATTACTTTATTGGCTCCAGATAATTTTATTGCAGTTATTAGATTATTTAGTCGCAACCAATTAACAATTCTTTTTCTTCCAGTTGTTGAGCCAAACTCTTTTCCAAGCTCTATAATTTTATTTAAAATAGGATCGTCCCATAAAGTTTCTGGAAATAATGGATCTTTACCGCTTTTTGTATCATAAATTTTCGCCACACCAATTATATCTCTTATTTTTTTTGGAGAAAATCCTAGCGAGCAAGCAGAATACGGTAAAGTCTCACTACTTGTAACGTATGGATAATCTCCATAGTTTATGTCAAGCCAAAAACTTTGAGCACCTTCACACAATATTTTACCATATAATTCACCATCCCATATATATTTTTTATCTATAAAATCTTTAGCAAGCTTTCCTATTCTTAGCATTTTGTCTGCATAGGCTGGAGCAATTCCTTGTCCAGTTGTTCCGAGTTTTTCTTTTAAAAATTTCAAATCATAATCTATATGAGATTGAGTTACAATATGAGCTTTTGGGCTAATCTTTATTAAAGATGTATCAAATCCTTCATTTTTTAAATATTCTATCTCTTTATAAAAACCATCTACGCTAATTACACAGTTCGGACCAATAATACTTTTTTTAGAAGAAAATATTCCGCAAGGGACAATATGAGTTTTGTGCTTCTTTTCATTTATATAAACCGTATGTCCAGCGTTTGATCCTCCATTCCAACGACAAACAGCATCATAATCTTTTGATATAGCATTACTAATTTTACCCTTGCCTTCATCACCCCAACAAAGCCCAAAAATTACATCAACAAACTCAACTTCCATTTTTTATATCTTTTTCAAAAAAACTTTCTAACATTACTTTGCAATAATTAATTTGATTTCCTTGTCCACAGCAATTTTTAAATTTTTTACCAGAAACCTTACATAAATCATTTCTTTGCATTTTTGGTGCAAGCCTGTGTATTGGCGCTCTATCATAAGCCTTAATATAAGGCGTTATATGGTTTAAATTTATATTTTCTGGTAAATCTTCACTCATGGATAATCTGGACATGGTGATCTTATATCAAAGATATTTATGTTGTAAACTTTATCTTCAAAGATTTCCACCTTCAACGTGTCTTCTCCAGAACAATCTAATACTCTACCATGTGCATATTCATTTTTTACATGGTCTTTAATAACAACTACTCTTTTACCAATCATTCTTTTTAGGACATTTGCTTTAGCTTTATTCATTGTTTTATAAGTATATATTATATTTGTAAATAAATCAATTTATTTTTTTAAGCTCAATATTATAAAATTTAAAGATATCTATTGATTTTTGGTCTCTGTCGTAATCTTCTAAATATATAACTTTTTTTATTCCATATGAGACAATATTCATTGCACAGCAAGAACATGGCAAAAGAGTTGAGGCAAGCAGATATGGTTTATCATATCTAGTTATACAAGAAAGAGCATTTGTTTCTGCATGAATTACATAAGCTCTTCTTTGTTCTCTATCATTCCAAAAAGAATCATTAATATTTTGTTTAGCCTGAAGACCATTATATCCTATTGAGAGAAGTCTGCCTTCTTGATTTATTATTGAACAACCAACTTTTTTATGTTGATCTTCGGATCTCAAAGAACTTATCTTGGCTATTTCAATAGCCATATCTTCAAAAGATATTCTCATATTTTTTCTAATTTTATTTTGCCTTTTTGATCAATTGTTACAAAAGCAGACTCTTTTTCGCAAAAGCTACCACTATTTATATAGTCTTTATCATATTCTGGAAAATGAGTATGACCACAGATTATTACATCATAATTTTTCATTTTTAAATATTTTAAAGCATTTTCTTTGACTCTAGAGCTTCTTTCTATAAAACCACCTTTTCTAGCTTTAAATAATCTAAAAAAATCATCTGCATATGGAGTATAATGTCTTACCAAGTAATAGCATTTAATAATAAAATTAGTTAATATTTTAAATTTAGTAAAATAAATATCGAAAATATCTCCATGTACCACTAAAATCTTTTTTCCATTAACATCTAAAATTAATTCGTCTCTACAATCAAATCCCAAAAGTATACTCATGAATTCTGCTTTCAAAAAACAATGATTACCAATCAAATATATAATTTTTTTTCTTTTAGATAATTTTCTTAATTTTGATAAAACTCTCCAATGGTCTTTTTTTAATCTCGAAAGATTATGATGATCAAATAAGTCTCCAGCAATTATAATATTTTTACTTTGTTTATTTTTAAGAACTTTTAATAGTTCTTCAGCCCGACAGTCTTTATCGCCTAAATGGATATCAGATATAATTAAATATTCAAATTTTTCCATGGGCGAAACTCTCATATGCATTATTTGGAGAAACTCGAATAGCTTTTGTTTTGCCTGTCCAAAGAGATCCTCGCATTTCTTCAATAGATTTAAAATTTAAATAACTCATGGAACTTCTTAAACCATTTACAAAATCATAAACAACATCTTCAATTGTTAGATCTTCAATTAATGGCACAAGAGTTTTATCGCCTTCTACAAACAAATTCTTTTTCGTTCCATCATAAAGCTCGTAATCTTCTACTACATCTTGACTAGCCATGCCTCTATATTTACCATATCTTTTGCCATCTTTTTCTATTATATTTTCTTCATCTATAACATCTGCAAGCCCTGCGAAAATCCTACCACAGACAACAGCATCAGCCCCGCTTACTATGGCTTTAACTAAATCTCTAGGATATCTAATTCCTCCATCAGCGAGAATACTCGGCCTGTTTTCTTCTTTCGGATTTTCTTGTCTAAAATAATCTAAATTAGCCAATTGAAAATTTCTTACCGCTTTCCAAGCATATGACAAACCAGTAACACTTGGACAACCAATACCAGTTTTAATTTGAGTTAGGCACATACTTCCAGGCCCAATTAAATGTCTAAATCCATCAGCTTTTAAATTAGCAAGTCTGTAAACGCTTTCCTTTGTTAATGTATTTCCAACAATTATATCTTGTATAAAAGAAGACGTTTTATACCAACATAAAAAATCTTCAACATTTTTAGCTAAACCATTAGCCGTGTCTAAAAAATAGATGTCTGTATATGAATTAGTAATTTTTATTCTTTCAAAGGCATCTTTTAATCCTATAGCCGTAACACAAAAATTACTTTCTTCTCTGATCTTTTTAGCTTTTGCGGCTTGCTCTTCACAGGACATAAATCTATGCAAAACACCAGCGCCGCCTAATTTATTTATTTTAATGCAAGATTTTACCGATGATATTGTATCCATAGGAGATAGAATAATAGGCAAATCAATGTATTTGTTTTTAGATATTTTAGTTATCGTACAAACTTCTTTTCTTGAAGAAATATCTGAAAAATTAGGTAGCAATGCGATATCGTCGTATCCCAAAGCTTCTTTAAATGCAATATTCATTATTCTTGACTAGCTATTCCATCTTCTAAATCGTCAGCGATTCTTCTTCGTAAATTAGAATTTTGTTTTTTTATGTTTTTTAATTCAGATAAAATCTCTTTTTGATTTTTTATTATCTCTGAATGCTTGATTTCTTTTTTAAATTTAGCTTTATGAATTTCATTATCATGCCTCATTTTAGCCCAAATTTCAAAAGATTTTTCTGGATTATTTTGATATTCTAAAACACCAAGCATAAATGCTCCGACAAAATTTCCTTCTTTTCTACCATTATCGTCTGCAATTTTAAAATATTTCTTTGCCTCGGATGTATTTTTTTCAAATCCATTTTCTCCATTTTTATAATATATTCCTACCATTGTTGCAGAAGCGTGATCTCCAGAATTAGCTTTATTTAGTAATTCATTTTGAGAATAACCAAAAGATATAAAAAATAAGTATAATTGTAATAATACTAATTTCATAGTAGTACAATACTAAAATAAATATAGATTTATTGCAAGCTAAAATTGGAAAAGAAGTATTTTTTTATCTTTAAAAAATAAAATTTGACTAGCATTTAAAATATTTTTCATTTCTTCTTTTAAAGAGGGGTCAAGAGTTGCAAGACCTTGCTCATAGATTCTATTGGCTTCTTCAAGATGGTAGTTCTTTTTGCACGCACACCCATGAATTGCCGAATGAAAATGTACATAAAAATTTTCTAAAATATTATTTTTATTTTTAAAATCTACTAATTGCAGATTAATTAATTCGTAAAAATTTTGCGAGGATTCAACAGCGATAATTACTTTATTCATATTGATAATTTACACATTGTAAAATATATCATAAGACTAATAATATATATAGATGATATATATATAAAGCTAAAATTTCCAAAGAATATAGAGACTATTAAAGAAAGCCAGAAATTCAAGCAAAATGGACATGTAATCAACCTTGTAAAAAAACTATTATATTTAAGCAGTATAAAATCTGAATATTCAATCAACATATTTTGTTTTTTATATTCTAAATATTCATTTATTTTAAAAAGTTTATTTAATTTAAATAAATTTAAATATTCCACGAACGCATGAGTTTTAAACCAAATTATAAGAATAAATGCTGGCAAAGAGGAAACGGTCAATAAATTCAGAAACTCATTGACATTCATTATATTTTATGATAATATAAACTAATATAATTGTCTAAAAAATGATTAAGCCAATAGGAGTAACAGGATTTGCTAGATCTGGAAAAGATACATTTTTTGAATTATTCAATAGATATTGCCTTAAAAATAATATAAAAACGAAAAGAATTGCATTAGCAGATAATTTAAAAAAAGACTTAAAAGATTTTGTATCTCAAAACTTTTCTGTAGATATTTTAAACATAAACGGTAAAGACAAAGAATTTGTTAGACCTCTTATGGTTGTTTATGGTAAATTAAAAAGAGAGTTTACAAAGGGTAAATATTGGACAAATAAAATTCAATACGAAATAGATGAATGCATATCTACCCAAACTATACCAGTCGTAACAGATATAAGATATTTTGAATATGAAGAAGACGAACTTTTTTGGTTAAAGAAAAAAAATAATGGTTTATTAGTTTCGATTACGTTAAAAAATAATAAGCCAGCAAATAAAGAAGAAAAAGAAAATATCGTTAAAATAAGAAAGCAAGCAGATTTTAAGATAAACTGGAAACCTGAACCGAATAAAGATATTTTATATAAAAAATACGAAAAAAAATTTAAGGAAATATCCGCAAATGCAAGACTGCCATAATTGTAATGATATAGAATTAGTTTATCAAGTAAAAAATAATAATTCAAGTGATGCACTTAAAGAGCTAGAATTAAGGCATAGCGGAATCTGTCATCAGATGATAAAAAGATACCAAAATGTTTTATTAAATTCTGGATTCGATCTTCAAGATATAAGCGAAGATAAAACATATATAATATATAAATCAGCATTAAATTTTGATCCAGATAAAAATGTTAAATTTTCTACTTGGCTAGGCAATCAAATGAGATATCATTGTTTAAATTTAATAAATAAAACACAGCAAGCAATATCTATGAATGATGAAAATATAAAAAATATTTTAGAAAAAAAACAAATTCAAGCCAGAGAAGATCTATCAATTTTAGATAAAGACAAGGCTGATTTTATTTTTGAAATATTATCTCAAATGAAAGACAAAAGAATGATAAAAATATTTAAACTTAGATATTTTAATAAAAGCAATAAAACTTTATCTTGGCATAATATTGGTAAAAGATTAAAACTCAGCACCCAAACAGTTATAAATATACATAATAAAGCTTTAAAACTAATTAATATTAAAATGAATAGTCAAAATTCATTTGACAAAATATAATATACATTGTATTATATCTAAACAAGGAGAAAAATATGAGTGAAACTAATGTAAAATCAGATTGGGCAAAAAGAGATGTAGGCGCACTATGGAAGCGCGAAGGGAAAAATCAAAAGTATCTTTCTGGATACGTTAAAGTAGACGAATTAGGGATCGAGAGAGAACTAAAGATTGTCGTTTTTTCTAATAAAAATAAAAATAATAACGACAAGGCTCCAGACTACAGGATCTACGTTTCTGCCCCTCTTGCGGAAAAACAAAATAACGCCGAACAACCTACCGTTAAAAAGGTTGTAGCTACACAAAACAAAAAGCCCGTAAAGCAAGAAGTTGATGAAGAAGTAGAAGAAATTCTATGAATTTAAATATCCCAATTAATGGGGTAAGCTTCGGCCAAACCTCAGTCTTATTGCTAAGAGAATTATTTAAAAAAAAAATTGACTTAAACATAATTCCAATTGGAAACAACATTGATCTCTCCCAACAAAACGATGATCAAGAATTTTTTAATTGGATAAAACAGGCTAGTGTTTCTTATCTTAAGAAAATTAAGAGAAAAGATCCATGTTTTAAGCTCTGGCATTTAAATGGATCATTAGAAAGCTTCTCGAACGAGACTACGCTATTTTCGTTTTATGAATTAGATAGTCCGACACCAGAAGAAGTTAATATAGTTAACAATCAGAAAAAAGTTATATTTTCTTCAAAATACTCCTGCGAGTTATTTAAACAAATGGGCTGCTCTAACGTAGAGCATATACCATTGGCTTTCGATAAATACAATTTTAAAAGATTAGATAAAAAATATTTTACTGACGGAAGGATAACTTTTAATCTTGTCGGCAAACTAGAAAAAAGAAAGCATCATCAAAAAATTATAAGAGCTTGGATAAAAAAATTTGGAAACAATAAAGATTATTTTCTTCAATGCGCTATATACAATCCATTTATAAAACCAGAAGATAATGAAACGTTGGTAAAATCAATTTTAATGGGTCAAAATTATTTTAATATTCAATTTTTAGGAATGCTACCAAAAAATAATTTGTATAATGACTATTTAAATAGTGCAGACATTATAATCGGTATGAGCGGTGGAGAAGGTTGGGGCTTACCCGAATTTCAATCTATTGCTTTAGGAAAGCATGGAGTAATACTAAATGCTCACGCTTATAAAGAATGGGCAGACGAAAAAAATTCTACATTGGTAAAACCTTCTGGAAAAATAGAAGTATATGATAATATGTTCTTTCAAAGAGGCGCACCATTTAATCAAGGAAATATCTTTGATTTTGATGAAGAGGAATTTATTTTTGCTTGTGAAAAGGCTATAGAAAAAGTGAAAAATAACAAGTTAAATGAAGAAGGGTTAAAGCTACAAGATAAATTTAGTAGCGAAAATTTTGCAAATAATATTTTAAATACATTAAAACAATGATTACAATTAAAGATATATCTAATTTAAAATTATCAAAAAAACAAAAAAGAAAACTTTTAGCAAAAGGAAAATTAAGAGACCCTTTCGAAATATGGGTTGATCATCATAATCATAAATTAGAAATTATTAGAACTTGTAGCAGTTTATTAAGTGCTATTATTTCTTCTATGGTTTTATTAAAAGTTTTTGGAATAATTTAATGTTAAAAAAAATATTAAATTATTTAGATAAAAGCGAACAAAAATTTCTCAAATATGGAAATTTGTATAAAATAAAAAACGAAAGTTTACCTTTTAGATATGTATATAAACTAGGAGATGAATCAAAAGGCGTTCATAGATTTAAACATCATCAACTAAAAGAATATATATTTTATAATTTTAATCAAATAGAGAGAGAAGCAAATCCAGAAGAACAAAGATTGTATAATATAATAAAGGATCATGTAAATGAAATCTCTAGAAAAGAAAATAATAATTACAATTATTAACGGATCTATCGGCGGAAAGAATGGCAATACTGGATCACTAATAAAAAAAATAAAGAAAAAGATCTACTCTATTGACTCTAATATAAAAATAAAAATCCTTCATCTCCATAAAGATTTTTATTGGCCTAAAGTTAGACATCTTATTAAAGATAGCGATGCGTTAATTTTTTGCACAGGAACATATTGGGATTCTTGGGGATCTCCTATGCAACAACTTTTTGAAAAAATGACCGAAATTGAAGGAAAAAAACATTTATTAGGGAAGCCCGCCGCCGCGATAGTTACAATGCATTCTGTTGGAGGTAAAGAAATTTCTTCAAGAATACAAGGAGTGCTTTCGTCTATGGGCTGTATACTTCCACCATTTTCAGCTTTTGCATATAGCTATGCAGATCACGTAGCTCATCAATCTAGATTCATGGGCAAAAAATTATTAGATGACGTTTGGAAAATAGATGATCTTCACGCATTATTGTGGAACATAATTGAATGCTCAAAAGGCAGAAAAGACTGGAAGGTTTGGAGTTATTTAGATACAGAAGCTTTTAATCCTACTTCAGTTTGGCTAAAATAGTGTAAAAATATATGTGAGCAATAAAAGCGAAGCATTAGCAATATGCTCTGAATTTACGGATGAATACGGAATTGATTTAGATGATGGAGAAACGATTGTGGTATATGCAAAAAGTGAATATTTAAATGAATTAAGGAAATTATTAGAGAGAAAGCAATATAAAATTTTTAGCTACCAAATATATGGCAGCGAAGCACTAATTAATTTTATACCAGAACAAACTAAAAAATTTGATTGATATTTAATTTAATAAATATTATAATATATCTATGAAGATCGTTTTATCTTATTTATTCTACTTTATTGGTGATATTATTAGTAGAACGATAATGCTTTATGGTCAAGGTTACGGCTATTCATTATATAGAACTCTTATGCTTTGGAGTTGCGACTTAGATACCAAAGGGAAAATATGGAAATTTGTGAACGAAGAAATGCCAAATAAAACTAGAAATAGGAATCAAAAAATTTCAAATAAACGCAAGTATAAATTTGCGAACAAAAAAACGCCAAATAATAAAAGTTAAATTTGTGAACGAAAAAACGCCAAATAATCCCTTTTTTGGTGCAGGAAAAGGGGATTCTCCTAGAAATTGTTTTTCTGATAGGTTTAAAGAAAACTTTGATAGCATTTCTTGGAAAGAAGAAACTCAAAAATCATTGATTAAAAAAGAATTAAAAAAGCGTAATACCTCATCAACATATATTTACAAATGACAGACTTTAAAAGAGTGTTAGAGGATCGAGCAAGTTCTTCATATATAGCGGAATATTCTGCACCAAAAATTGAACTTGCAGATTTAAATAAGCTACAAGAAGTTAGACATTTAAATTTAAACAAAAAAATTAAAACTCGTTTAGAAGAACTTAAAACAGAATATGATAGTTTAGTAAAACTCCACGATTGGAATAATTTTGTTGATACTTTTGAATGTAGAATTGAATGTATTATTGGACAAGAATACTATCTTTACGAAGATGATAATAATAGAAAATTTCTTTCTTTAATTCATCCAAATGATTTTACGATCAAATATAAATTTCACGGAGCCACAAAAATTAATTCTGCGGGATATTTTGAACCATCGCTTGACAAATTTGACAATCCAGTATAATATTTAATAATGCGTAAAGGTGTTTGCTGTATCGTATTATCTCTAGCGGAGAAAGAAGAACCTATTAAGTTCAATACAATGACTTATGCCCGCTTCTCTGCGATGGATAGAAAAGAAGCGTTAGCTACTCTTTCTTCACGCATACTTAATAATATGCTTACAACATATCATTATATTAAATATTGTGCTGACCGCAATCATACATACAGACTTTCATCAGATTTATTTCCTCTTATTACTTATGATAAAGCAAATGTTAAACTCGAATATTTACCAGACTATACTCGAATAATTGCATCATTCAATAGTATCAAGAAACTAATTCAATCTACTAATGTTCGCATATCTTGTCATCCTAGTGAATTTAATGTTCTTGCTAGTGATAATGACAATGCAGTAGATAAAACAATCAAAGAATTAAATCACTATGGTTGGTTTATGACGCAAATTGGTTGTCCTCTTAACTATGACGCACCGATGAATATGCACATACATAATGCAAAGGGCGATCTAAATGCTATTGTCAAAAAGTTTATGAGCAACTTTGACCGACTATCAGATGATGTAAAGTCTAGATTAGTTATTGAGAACGATGACAAAGATACTTGTTGGTCAGTCAAGAAACTTATGAAGTATTTTCATTCTGTATCTAATATTCCTATTACCTTTGATTATCTTCATCACAAATGTCATCCAGATAATCTATCAGAGGAACAAGCATTTCATCTTGCAAGAATTACTTGGGGCAATCATATTCCATTATTTCACTATTCAGAAAGTATTGTTGGACATAAAAACCCACGCAAACACGCTGATTACGCCACTCGTTTGCCCGACACATACGGACATAATGTAGATGTAGATTTTGAATTAAAAATGAAAGAACAATCTTTTACTAAACTATGAATCATAATGAATTATTAAATATGGTTAAAAAATTACCAGAAGATTATAAACCTTTTGGCGAGGTAGAAAGGTGGTCAAATCCAGAATTAAATTATCCAGATTGTTCTATGGGATGCAAATATTATTTACAATTAAAAGGAGAGTTAGGAAACGATTGGGGAGTATGCTCTAATAAGAATAGTCACAGATATGGATTATTAACTTTTGAGCATCAAGGATGCCAAAAATTTGTATTTGACAAAGAGGCTAATTTAGACTAATATATAGTATATGGGCTTATTTAATTATGTTAAAGTAGAACAGGAGCTTCCTCTGGACGCTACCCTACAAACGCTTAATCGTAATTGGCGTGATGAAGAATATCAAACAAAAGAACTAGAAGAAAACTATTTAAATACTTTTATTCTTCGTGATAATAAATTGTTTGAAGAAAAAATAGAAGGTCATTACGAAGAACTTACAGCCGAAGAAAAGGCTAAAAATAAAGGAAACCGATTTGCTTTTATTTTAGATAGACGATTTGTTCAAGATAAAAAAGAGCAAGTTTGGAGAGAAGATTATACTGGCACTTTTATTTTTGGGTGTGTTGTTTATGGAGACACTATTGATGGAACTGACTTTTATCCAGATTGGCGATGCGTTGTAGTTAATGGAGTAATTAAAGAATTAACTATTGTTAAAGATTATTCTAAATATTCATCTAAAGATAGAATCGAACAGCAAATTATATGGGATAAAGAAACAGAAACCCATAAAAATAAAATGAAATGTCCAGTTTATAAATTTTATTACAATTATTATGTTCAGCCTCTTGATAGGTTTGGATGGTATGCTAGTAGAAAACTTTATTTTGCGACAAGATTCATTGAGTGGATTAGATTTCCTGTGATTAGAAAAGTTATCACTTTCTTAACTCCTAGATGAATAATCTATTTGACCCACCACCAGAAGATTTAAAACACTTAAAAGATTTATTTAAAGATATTGAACCCCAAGGTTATATAGAATGAAAAAATCTAAACCTAAAACTCCTCATATTCTTGAAATAAAAGAAGAAAATGGCTATTTATATGTTGAGTTGCCTAACTCTCTTTTAAAAAAGGTTGGCTGGAAAACTGGTGATACGATTGATTGGCACGATAATAAAGATGGCACTTGGAGTTTATTGAAAGTCGCAACTCCTTCTAAATCAAAAAAAAACAAAATTTGACAGCTTGGATAATTCAGTATAGACTGAAATTATGAAGTTGCCTACAATTTATAAAAAGACAAAAACTGGAAAAATTCAAGAGTGGACTATTGAAGTTAAAGGTAATCAATATCGCACAATTTCTGGACATACAGATAGCGATAATAAAATTACAAATGAATGGACGGATTGCAAAGTAAAAAATGCTGGTAGAGCAAATGCTACCACCGCAGAAGAACAGGCAATCAAAGAAGCAGAAGCAAAGAGAAAACAAAAGCTAGAGTCTGGTTACTTTGAAAATGTAAAAGACATTAATAAAACTCAATACTTTGAGCCTATGCTTGCTCACAAGTATGAAGATCACGATATTAATTATCCTGTTTTCTCTCAACCTAAATTAGATGGTATTAGATGTATTGTAACAAAAGATGGTATGTTTAGCAGAAATGGTAAAGCTATTATCTCTGCTCCTCATATTAGAGAAAATCTAGAAAAGTTTTTTAAAGATTATCCAAACGCTATTTTAGATGGCGAATTATATTGTGATAAGTTTGCAAATGATTTTAATAAAATTTGTTCGCTTGTTAAAAGATCAAAACCTACTGACGAAGAATTAGAAGAAAGTGCAGACCATATTGAGTATTGGGTATATGATGCACCTAGAATTGGAATACTAGATCAAAGCGATTCTTTTTATAGAAGGTATGAATTATTTTCTGATGCTCTTACCAAAAGAAAATACATTAGTATTGTTGTTGTTACTACTTTAAAAGTAAACAATGAGAAAGAATTAACTCAAGCATACGAAATGTATATGGAAAATGGTTATGAGGGTCAAATGGTTAGATTAGATCGAACCTACGAGAATAAGCGTAGCAAACATCTTCTTAAAAGAAAAGAGTTTATGGATGAAGAATTTAAGATTAAACAAGTCGTTGAAGGCGAAGGTAATAGAAAAGGGACTGCGGGATATATGGTGTTTGAAAATAAAAATGGCAGAGCGTTTAAAAGTAATATCAAAGGTGATTTTACTTACCTCGCTCAACTGCTCAAAGACAAAAATAAATTAGTAGGTAAGAAAGCCACAATAAAATTTTTCAATTATACGCCAGACGATGTGCCAAGATTTCCTTATGTGATTGCTATTGACAGAGATAGCTACGAATAAAATAAAATTTGACACAGATTTAAAATCAATTTAAATTCAATATATGAAATTAATCGAAAAGCCAATCAAAGTCGTAGAGTCTGATAGTTTTGATTCTGTAAGTTTTGGAATCAAGCAATCTGGACTTCCTTATATCTTTAACATTCTTCGCAATCAGTTGTATTCCAACAAGCCTCTCGCAGTTTTGCGTGAGATCGCTTGTAATGCACAAGACGCTAATATCGAAGCTGGTAGCAAGCGTCCTATCGAAGTAAAACTTCCTAGCAAGCTAGACCCTACTTTAACTATCAGAGATTTTGGTAATGGCCTTTCTGCTGATGATATTAAAAATCTTTATTGCTATTACGGCGAATCTACAAAGCGTGAAAGCAATTCTGCTATTGGTTATTATGGTATTGGTAAGTTTGCTCCTTTCAGTTATGGAGATAACTTTGTTTTA
>Ga0172367_10000467_pt1 | contig 62568 bp, 49 predicted proteins | sample Lak10m_FD_114542 | JGI IMG/M metagenome (GOLD analysis project Ga0172367, IMG submission 114542) | Freshwater microbial communities from Kabuno Bay, South-Kivu, Congo - kab_022012_10m | ecosystem: Environmental > Aquatic > Freshwater > Lake | place: Democratic Republic of the Congo: South-Kivu... | reverse complement strand
TTCTGCTTGTTGCAGAATCAGCGCGTGGCAGGACGGTATGTCTAATGGTAATTCCAAGCAGTTGACTTTTGGCTAAGATAACTTTTTATTCCTATTTTTTTAATAGCGTGCTAAACAGTTACTCAAAATGAACTTGATTTGTTCTTGTGTACAGAGCCAGAGGATCAGTATTCCATTGATCTCAATCTGGGTATGAGAAAAAATCTTGGCTAACTTTATCGTGTTTGTGAGTATCGGGACGGAAAGTAAATAGATTAGTCCCGAAGTAATCTACTACATTTATAAACCATTAAGTACTTTTTTGGCTGGTTTTTCAGCTTTACACCGTCAAGCAAAACCTCTCCCTTGTCCTACGAAAATATCAACACCATAAAACACCAAACACATGCAAGGATCAGAAGAAGGCCACCGTACCGAAAGCAAACCGGAGTTGATTAAAGAAGACCTTATCGCACCCTATATCAAAGAGTTGCTGAGTTACGAGGGGTTCATGGAAAAGGTAAAGACCTTTCTGCCTAAAGAATTGTTCGACCATATCCTGCAGGTTGCCGACCATATCCATACCATCGAAGCGTTCCAGTCGGAAATCGTGTTGCACATACTCAATATGATTGAACGGATTAGCATCACCGAACTGACAGTAGGTGGCCTGGAACATTTGAAGCGGGGCAAACAGTACCTGTTTATCTCCAATCACCGCGATATCGTGCTGGATTCCGCTTTTTTGAACAGCACCCTCTTCAAACGGGGGTTCCGGACCAGCCAGATCGCTATCGGAGATAACCTCATGCAGCACCGTATTTCGGATTTGATATTCCGTATGAATAAAAGCTTTGTCGTCAAACGCAGCGGCACGCCCACGGAGCTGTACAAGTATTCCGTGTTACTCGCCGAGCATATCCGCACTCAGATAACCGAAGGTATCGATTCGGTATGGATTGCCCAGCGCGAAGGCCGAGCGAAAGATGGGAACAACCTTACTCAGACAGGCATACTGAAGATGCTTACCCTGGGTCAGGACAAAGACCTGAAATCCCTGTTTCAGTCGCTCCACATCGTGCCCGTAGCTATTTCCTACGAATTGGATCCCTGCGACCTCCTGAAAGCACAGGAGTTTTTAAACAAAAAGCACGACCCAGGGTATAAAAAGGGCTTCGAAGAAGACCTGAAGCACATGCTGCTTGGCCTGACCGGACAAAAAGGAAGGGTGCACTTCCAGTTTGGCAAACCTCTCGGCGAAGAACTGGATGTCTTCGACCAACTGTCCAACAGCAAAAAGCAATTGGAGGCGTTGGCCGCTATCATCGATCACCGGATTCACAAAGACTATGCCCTGCACGGCATCCATGAGGTAGCCTACCACCTGCTGAAAGGCATAGACAGCCCCTGCCAGCGCTGCGATACGGTCGAAGCACAAAAGTATATCCGGTACTTCGAAGAAAAAAAGACCCAACTACGGCACGATGCCGACGGCAGCGGGTACCAGTATTTGTTGGGTATGTATGCCAACCCACTCATCCACCAAATAGAAGCCGAAAAGGCAGGTATGGCTCCAGGGTAAGCTCCCAGGCGGATTTTATACGTATTCGTGCTATTTTCGCTTAACCCGTACAAATACCATACGCTCCAATAATTAAAAAAACATAAATCAAAAAATGAAAAATTGGATAGCAACCATAGACGATATTACCAAACAATCTAAATCTGAGTTTGGAATGCTTACAAATGAACAATTAAATTGGAAACCTACTCCAGACACCTGGAGTATCGCCCAAAATTTAGACCATTTAATGGTCGCTAACGAAACGTACTATCCTATTTTAGCATCCTTAAAAGAAGGAAGTTACAAAATACCTTTCCATGGAAAAATTGGCTTTATAGTTTCCTTTTTTGGTAAAGTCATCTTAAAAGCAGTACAACCAGACCGCCAAAAAAAAATGAAGACATTTCCAATTTGGCAACCTGCCAAAAGTAGTGTGATCGACAATATCCTTGAAAAATTTGAAACCCATCAAAATATACTCAAACAAAAAATGGATGACGCAAAAGGACTTGTTCAACAAGGTGTTGTTATTTCTTCTCCTGCAAATAAAAATATCGTTTACAAGTTAGAAATTGCATTTGATATCATTGTTTCACACGAACAAAGGCATTTGGAACAAGCTAGGGAAATACTATACCTAATAAACATGGAAAATAAACCTAATTCAATACACCATGGGATCCATTAGCACGGGGTCTGTGTCAGAATTATAGTGTCTATACTCCAACCCCACCCTCTACTAACTATTTAAAATCTTTAAGCCGATGCTTCGCGATTTATTCACCGACCTGCTTATTCAAAATCAGGTAAGCTGCCAATTCGCCTTTAGTGCGTTGAATACGGAAAATACACACTACCGGCTCAACGACCAGACTGCATCCGCCGGGTTTATGTATCGGCATATTGGCGAGACCATGAATCTGTTTGGCTACTTTTTTGGTCTCCCTTCGGATATTCCGAATACCACCATGGGGATGACCGACACAGGTCAAGGAGAAAACCTGGCAGAAAGCCACCACCTGGTCGAAAAAGGATATACCTTGCTTCAGGCTATTATTGACCAAACGGAAGAATCGGAGTGGCAGCATACAGTCGATACGCCATTTTTCGGGACGGTGCGTAAAGCAAGGTTATTTGCGCATATCCTTTATCACACAGCCTACCATGCCGGCCAGATAGCTTTGACCCTTAAGAAAGGACACGCTCCTGCGTAGGAGTGGCCCATATCCAGCCAACGGTATCTTTCTCCCAGTGGGATACCGTTCGTCAAAAATTCCCATCCCATTGCCTATCTTGGCCCTAAAACGATGCATCGCTGGCTTCTCTCCTTTTTTTTGGCTGCCCTCAGCTTATCCATCTACGCGCAATCTCGTCCAAATATCATCCTCTTTCTGGTGGATGATATGGGTTGGGCGGATACTTCGGTACCTTTCGCCGACAGCCTGGTCGCCCGCAACCATCTTTTTCATACGCCTCAAATGGAACGCCTGGCCGACGCTGGGATGAAATTCACGCAAGCTTATGCCACCCCGGTATGTACACCCACCCGCGTAAGCCTGATGACCGGTCTGAACGCAGCACATCATGGTGTGACAAATTGGACATCTCCCCTGAAAAACAACAACACGGATAATCCCGATGAGCAATTTAATCCCGCTCCCTGGCGTATCAACGGATTGAGCCCGATACCTGGCATTCCGGGTACCATCCACGCAACAACCCTTCCTGCGCTACTGCGCGATGCCGGGTATTATACTATCCATGCCGGAAAAGCCCACTGGGGGGCTGCCGGCACCCCCGGTGCCAACCCCTACAACCTCGGTTTTATGGTCAATATCGCCGGCCATGCAGCGGGCCACCCGCAAAGCTACCTCGGTGCCGAGCATTTTGGCAACCTGCCTGGTATTGCAACCCCACAAGCAGTTCCGGATATGGAAGAGTACTTTGGTTCAGATATATTCCTCACGGAAGCACTTACCTTGGAAGCGATGAAAGCCTTGCGTACGCCCATAACCCGCAAACAGCCTTTCTTCCTGCACTTAGCGCATTATGCAGTTCATGTGCCGCTTCAGCCCGACCAGCGTTTCGTGCAGCGCTACCTCGATGCCGGCATGGACAAGCCGGCTGCGTACTATGCCGCACTGATCGAGGGAATGGACAAAAGCCTGGGCGACTTAATGGATTTTCTAGCCGCCAGCGGGCTCGCCGAAAATACGGTCATCCTTTTTCTGAGCGATAACGGAGGACTGAGCCTGGCTCCTCCGATGTCGGGACCGGCACATTCCCAGAACCTGCCGTTGCGGGCGGGTAAAGGCTCCTTGTATGAAGGCGGAATCCGGATTCCGATGCTGCTCCGGTGGCCAGGCGTCACCCGACCCGGTAGTCAAACCACCCGCCCGGTAATGCCCGAGGATGTATTCCCGAGTCTGCTGGAAATAGCGGGTATCCGCCATCCCATTATCCAACAGCCGCTCGACGGAGAAGCGTTTGTATCTGCAGCGCGACATCCGGATCAACCTTGGCCCGAACGAACCTTGATCTGGCATTATCCCAATAAATGGATAGGTAAAGACGGGCCGGCTATCAACTACCACAGCGCTATCCGACGGGGCAGGTGGAAATTGGTGTACGACCAACGCACCGAACAGGCCGCTTTGTTTGACCTGGAACAAGATCCCGGTGAGCAGCACAATGTAGCTTCTTTGTTTCCAGATCAGGTGTACGCCCTGATCGAGCAACTCGGCAGCCAGCTCGCTGCCTGGAATGCCCCCATGCCCATTTCGAAATCTACCGGGCAGACAGTACCTTATCCGGGCAAAAAGTAATCGGATTAAGTTTGTTGCCGGCTTTACGTCATGATGGAAAAATATATCTTTGGAGTATGGTACAGACTACACATCTTCAATACGCCTATAGCGGAGGCAGTGTACTCCACTTTCCCGATATTCAGGTGGAACAGGCTTCCCATTGGCTCTTGTTGGGGCAATCGGGCAGCGGCAAAACTACCTTGCTGCATTTAATCGGTGGGTTGCTTTCGCCCCGTACCGGAAATATCCGTATAGGCGATACCGCATTGGATACGCTGCGCGGCCGGGCGCTAGATAGTTTTCGCGGACGAAATATCGGAATCATTTTTCAAAAAGCACACTTCATACGCTCCCTCTCCGTAGAACAGAATCTATTGCTGGCACAACAGCTGGCCGGGTCGGCACCGGATAAAGCGCGCATCCGTAACCTGATTGCCCGATTGGGACTGGAAAGCAGACTCCACGCCTCCCCAGATGCGCTGAGTGTGGGAGAGCAGCAGCGGGTGGCTATCGCAAGAGCACTGGTGAATCAGCCCCTGCTGATTCTGGCCGATGAACCTACCTCCGCACTGGATGACGCAAATGCCGCACAAGTGGCCGACCTACTGGAAGAACAGGCTCGTCTCGCCAAAGCCACCCTGATGGTCGTGACCCACGACAACCGCCTGAAAAGCCGCTTCCCAAATCAAATTCACCTGCAATCCAAGTCCTGATTCATGAACCTACTGACGCTCAGTTGGAAAAATCTTTTCCACAAACCACTTGCCTTTATCCTGAGCCTGACGTTATTCGCCCTGGGAACAGGCCTGGTTTCTTTGTTGCTGTTGGTAAACCGGCAATTGGAGGATAAATTTGAAAAAAACCTGGCAGGTATCGACCTCGTCATAGGGGCAAAGGGTAGTCCGCTACAGCTGATTCTCTCCGCCATGTACCATATCGATGCCCCCACCGGAAATATTCCAATCAGCGAAGCACGGGCGTTCCTAAATCCACGCCATCCTTTTATCCAAACCGCCGTGCCGCTCTCCTTGGGCGATAGCTACCGCGGTTTTCGCATTGTGGGAACTAATTCCTCTTTTCTGGATTTATACCAGGCTCAAATAGAAAAAGGCCGCCTTTTTGAAAAGGTGATGGAAGTAGTAGCCGGAGCCACCGTGGCTCAGCGCCTACATCTCAAAATAGGTGATACGTTCTACAGCGCGCATGGGCTGTCCGACGATAAAGACCTGGAACACCGGGACGCAGGCACGTTTGTGCTTTGCGGTATTCTTCGCCCGACAGGGTCGGTGACCGATCAGCTCCTCCTTACGCCCACTCAATCCATCTGGGCGGTGCACGAGCATGCATTGTTAGCCGCTCCAGAAGCTGCTCCGGCTGAAAAAGAGGAGCATCACGGGGTGGATCCGGAAAATCCAACGGATATCAACCGACCACTGATTGCGTTTCCCGATAAATCGATTACGTCTATTCTGATTCGATTCAAAGGCCGCAACATACAAACCCTGAATATGCAGCGGGCTATCAATGAGAATACGGGTTTACAGGCAGCGACGCCTGCTATTGAGATAACCCGTCTGTACAGCCTGCTTGGGGTAGGAGCCGATGCGTTGCGCTGGCTGGCATTTATCATTATCGGGGTGTCTGGACTGAGTATCTTCCTTTCACTGTATGCGTCACTCAAAGAGCGCCGCTATGAGATGGCATTGATGCGTACGATGGGAGCAGCTCCTGCACGGCTGTTTGCTATGATTATCCTGGAGGGCTTACTCATCGCCGTATTTGGTTATCTGTGCGGAATGGCACTGAGCCATGGGGGTATGTTTCTCCTGGCCGACTTTATGCAGGATGCGTACCGCTATACTTTTTCGGGTGCCCTGTTCCTGCAAGAGGAAGGCTACTTATTGCTGGGTGCGCTGGGCGTGGGTTTTCTGGCCGCCATTATTCCGGCTATACAGGCAGGTAATACAGACATTCATCAGACGCTGTCGGAGGGATAGCCTGCATGGTTTGGTCTTTGGGTATGTATAAAAATATACTATGCGAAATAGTCTGCTTATTTTATTGTGGTGCATAACAAATAGCTTGTTGGCTCAGCGTCCGTACGGTAAAGAGCCATTGGCACATACCTACTCTATCGTAGCTATTGACCCTGAGACAGGGGATATGGGGGTAGCGGTGCAGTCGCACTGGTTCGCTACGGGCACCACGGTGATCTGGGGAGAAGCAGGGGTGGGGGTAGTAGCTACCCAGTCTTTTATCAATCCGGCTATTGGTCAGGATGGGCTGGCATTGATGCGCGAGGGTATGTCGGCGGAGGAAGTGCTGGCTCGTTTGATTGCCAGCGATGCCGGTAGGGAGTTTCGGCAGGCAGCTATGTTGGATGCCCATGGGCAGGCGGCTGCGTTTACCGGATCGCGGTGTATCGAAGCGGCCGGACATATAGTGGGCAATGGCTTTTCCGTGCAGGCAAATCTCATGGCCAGCGATGCCATCTGGCCTGCGATGGAAGCGGCATTTTATCAAAGCAAGGGCCTGCCCCTGGCGGAGCGCCTCTTGCGTACGCTGGAAGCGGCCGAATTGGCCGGTGGGGACATTCGGGGCAAGCAATCCGCTGCTTTATTGGTAGTAGCGGCTAAAAACACAGGACAACCCTGGGTGGATCGAAAAGTGGATTTGCGTATCGATGACCACCCGGCACCCTTGACGGAGCTTCGACGCCTATTGAGGGTACACCAAGCCTATGGATTCATGAATGCAGGCGATTTGGCCGTAGAGAACGGAGATATACAGCAAGCGATGGCGTCTTACGGAGCGGCAGAAGCTCTCTTCCCGGATAACCTGGAAATGAAGTACTGGCATGCGATCGCACTTGCCAACGCAGGTCGAATGTCGGAGGCACTGCCTTTATTGGCGGCTATTTTTAAAAAAGACGGCAACTGGAAAACCTTGACTCCCCGACTTACCAAAAATGGACTACTCACTATTTCAGCATCGGATTTGCAAACTATTCTGCAACTTCGTGCCCGAAAGACTACTAAACCAAGCACCCAAAAAATGCGTTAGTAAACCATACTCGCTCAACTTAAAAGCCATGATGAAAAAAACAAGCTTGTTATTTCTGCTCGGTATCGTATTGGCATCCGCTAGCCCGGCAGCTGCGCAGTCTAAAAACCTCTGGACTACCCTGGGTAAGGTGACCTTTAAAAAGCAGTACGATGAAATGCTCGGCTTCAAAGTAGATGTGCCGGTTTTTGGCGAAGAGGTACGTGCGCTCGCCGGAAAGATGGTGGAAGTGAAAGGGTATATTATTCCGGTGGAAGGATACAAAAATCAAAAGGAGTTTGTTTTTTCGGCCTTCCCATATAGTATGTGTTTTTTCTGCGGTGGCGCCGGCCCTGAAACGGTGATGGAAGTCTATTCTAAAGAGCCCATCAAGTACACGGCAGAGGCTATCATCATCCGAGGGAAACTGGAGCTAAACGACTCCGATGTCAACCGGCTAATGTATATCCTCAATGGAGCAGAGCTGCTGCGTGTAGCGGAGTAAAACTCAATACACGGCTTCGGCAATCTGGCGGATGGTATCGGCATCTCCCATCGTGTAATAGTGGAGGCAAGGTACCCCCGCTGCTTTTAGCTCCTTGGATTGGGCTATAGACCATTCGATGCCAACTTGTTTGCGCGCCTGGGGCGTTTTGGCTGTTTCCAGCGCACGTACCAGTTCTACGGGCAAATCAATGTAGAAATGGCGAGGGATGGCATTGATTTGATACAGTTTGGTCAGTGGTTTTAGCCCGGGGACGATAGGCACCTGTATGCCCGCTTCCCGGCATTTTCGGACGTATTCGAAGTAGTGCGCATTGTCAAAAAACATCTGCGTGACGATATAATCGGCACCAGCATCTACTTTGGCTTTGGTATGCAATAGGTCGGCCTCCATGTTGGGGGCTTCAAAGTGCTTTTCCGGATATCCGGCTATCCCTATACAGAAATCTGTTTTTTGGCCATTCTCGATATTTAGGTCGAGGTATTTGCCATGGTTCATATCCGAGATTTGCTTTATCAAATCCAGTGCGTGTGCATGCCCGCCTGGTTCCGGGGTAAAACGGGCTTCAAACTGCTGCCCGTCTCCTCTGAGCGCCAGTACGTTATTGATATGGAGAAAATTTAGATCGATGAGGGCATTTTCCGTATCCTCTTTGGTGAAGCCCCCACAAATGAGGTGTGGCACGGCATCTACGCCATACCGATGCATGATGGATGCACAAATACCTACCGTTCCCGGCCGTTTGCGGATAGCCGTTTTTTCGTAATACCCTGTTTCCCGTTTTACATACACGTACTCTTCCCGATGATAGGTAACATCAATAAATGGCGGTTTGAACTCCATCAAGGGGTCGAGGATCTGAAAAATATCTTCCATACTGCCACCTTTGAGCGGAGGAAGAATTTCAAAAGAAATGAGGGTTTGCCCGGCGGCTTTTTCAAAGTATTCCGTAACGCGCATGCGCTTCTGATTATGGAGGTGGCTTAAAAGGGCAAAGGTAGGTAAATAATGCTTCTTTTTGTCAGCCGCCTTGTTCTACCGGGTTTGCCGGGTTGGTAATCCATTCGCTCCAGGATCCCGCGTATATTTTGGCCCCGTGCAGTCCGGCTATTTCCATGGCGAGTACGTTATGGGCAGCGGTAACACCGGATCCACAATAGAAAATAGTTCGTTCAGGGTGGCGACCGGCAAGTAGTGCTTCCAATTTTTGTTGTAGAAGGGGTATCGGTAAAAAATGGCCATCTGCACCGATATTTGAAAAGTGTGGTAGGTTGGCCGCGCCTGGGATATGGCCAGCCACCGGGTCAATGGGTTCTACCTCGCCCCGAAATCGTTCCGGTGCTCGTGAATCCACCACGAGGTATTCCGGATGGCCGAGTACCGCCCGTACATCCGCACTATTCATCCAGCACTGCGCTTGGAGCTGTGCCTCAAAACGAGCCGGATGAGGGGTGGGTGCCGTGGCTTCGGTGGGCAGACCCCGTGCTACCCAGTCGGGATAACCTCCATCTAGAACGGCGACCGCGTCGTGTCCGAGCCAGCGGAGTAGCCACCAGAGACGGGCAGCCATAGCTCCGCCCATATCGTCATACGCTACAACCTGTGTTTGGGCACCAATTCCCCAGGCTGAAAAAAGGGCTTCTAAATCTCGCACCGCGGGCAGCGGGTGTCGGCCTGTTTTTCCAGGCACGACGGTGCCAGATAGCTGCTCGTCGAGATGCGCATATCGGGCACTTGGAATGTGGGCCTGGCTATAAGCGCGTCGTCCGGCTTCTGTATCTGCCAGCGAAAAACGACAATCCACCACCACCCAGTTGGGGTCGGTGTAATGGTTTTTCAATTCCTCTGAAGATATCAGTAAGGTATGCATATATATCGTTTTATAAAATGAGAGGATTGGGTGCTCGGATTATGGTTTGCAATAGTGGAGGGAAGCACAGTTTTCCGGCCGCAGCATGTAGTTGGCCGCCTCAAATATCTCGTCGGTGTGAATCGCATTATACAAGGAAGCCTCCGTATTCATCAAGTTAGCGTCGCCCAATACCTCAAAATAGGCGAGGTTCATCCCTTTGCTAAGGGCACTCAGTTCGGAAAAAACGAGGTTGCTCTCCGCCTTGTTTTTCCATTTTTGCAATTCGCGTTCTGGTATGCGGTCGCGCTGCAAGGCCTGTAGTTCATCCCACACCGCGGCTTCTGCTTCCTCGACGCGCACGCCTTCGGCCACTTTGCCTTCAATCATGAGTAAGCCGGGGTCAAACTGCCCGACAACATAACAGTCGATTTGGGTGAACAGGCGTTTTTCCCGAAGTAAACGCCGGTAGAGCCGCGAAGATTCCCCGTTGCACAGGACATCGGATAGCAGGTCAACCGGATAAAAAGCCCGGTCGGCGCGACCCGGCATGCGGAATGCCATATACAGGGCATCCACAGGTACTTCCGCCTGATGTACCAGCCGGCGGTATGCTTCCTGAGGAGGCTCTGCCGGCAAAGAACGATTGGGAATCGTTCCAGGCGGAATATCGCCAAACCACTTTTCTACCTGGTGCCGTATCTTTTTTGGATCCAGACGCCCCGAAAGGGTGAGGATGGCATTGTTAGGCCGATAGTACTTATAAAAAAAAGATTCCACATCCGACAGACTGGCCTGCTCAATGTGGGCGGGCGTCTGACCTATGACCGGCCACCGGTAGGGGTGTTGTTGAAATGCCAGTGGTGAAAGTAAGTGCCACATATCCCCGAATGGTTCGTTGAGGCAGGTCTCCTTAAATTCTTCCAAGACCACTTTGCGCTGTACATCCAGTACCTCTTCACTAAATTGGAGCCGCAGCATGCGATCAGACTCCAGCCATAGGGCTGTTTCGATATTATCCGCCGGCAGTGCTTCGTAAAAATTAGTGTAATCGGTATTCGTAAACGCATTATCCTCTCCCCCCGCTTTCTGTAGGCGATCGTCGAAGTCGGGAATATTTACCGAACCACCAAACATGAGGTGTTCAAATAGGTGGGCAAAACCCGTCCGTTCGGGATGCTCATCCCGAGACCCTACGTCGTACAATACGTTGACTGCCACCATCGGGGTACTGCGATCTTCGTGTACCAACACCCGCAACCCGTTTTCTAATTCAAAGCGCTCAAATTGAACCACTGATTTATTTTTAGGGCGCTTAAAATACATAAAGACTCCGTTTTTTCTAAGTTTGATGCCAACTGTTTATGTCGCTATGGTGATTGCGCATAAAAAGTTATCTTAGCAAAAAACCGACGGTTGGGGACGAAAAAATAGTGCTATTAACTTTCAATACAATGCAACGACCTATTTCCAAAGCAGCCTTTTATCGAAAACTACGAAAGTACCTGTATCTCTCCGTTATTCTTTTTATCATTAATATTGCCACCTCACCGGGCAACTGGTGGTTTCTTTTTCCGGTACTCGGAATGGGGATAGGAATAGCTGCACGCGCCACCCGGGTAGATTTCAATACATCCTCCAGGCCTTCCGATGGTAGCCAGCGGCTATCCGCCGACGTGCCTACGGAGGAGCTGGATTTGAACACACCACCCAGACAAAAAAAATGGTCCGAAAAAGACCTCGTATGAGCAGACGTCGGGCTGAAAGCAACGCCTGTATCGCTAACTAAACGCAAATATGGAACGTCCGGATTTTTCTAAAATAAAGCTTGACCTGTATGCAGCTGGGCGAAAGAAGCCCGCACAAACGGGTACTGTTGGGCATACTGCGGAGCAAATTCCAATCCCGGAATACCTGGATGTATCCGCATTGGATGGATACCGGCATCTGGAGTATGCAGCCGGAATCCCGCCTTTTCTGCGGGGCCCATATAGCTCTATGTACACGGTGCGTCCATGGACAATCCGGCAGTATGCTGGTTTTTCGACGGCTGCGGAGAGCAACGCATTTTACCGGCGCAATTTGGCACAAGGTCAGAAAGGCTTGTCCGTAGCTTTTGATCTGGCGACCCACCGCGGCTATGATTCTGATCATGAACGGGTAGCAGGGGATGTAGGAAAAGCAGGGGTGGCGATTGACTCGGTGGAGGATATGAACGCGTTGTTCGACCAGATTCCGCTGCAAGAAATGTCCGTTTCCATGACTATGAATGGTGCCGTCATACCGGTGATGGCTTTTTATATTGTAGCAGGGGAAGAACAGGGGGTGTCTTTGGACCAGCTCAGTGGGACGATACAAAATGATATCCTCAAGGAGTTTATGGTGCGCAATACCTACATTTATCCGCCTGCTCCATCGATGCGCATTATCGCCGACATTTTTGCCTTCACGGCTAAGCACATGCCCCGATTCAACTCTATCAGTATCAGTGGGTACCATATTCAGGAAGCGGGTGGACCTGCGGATATTGAGTTGGCATATACGTTGGCCGACGGATTGGAGTACCTGCGCGCTGGTCGTGCGGCGGGTCTTTCCATTGATGATTTTGCCCCTCGCCTTTCTTTTTTCTGGGGGATAGGAATGCACCATTTTATGGAGATCGCAAAGATGCGCGCTGGCCGTATGCTATGGGCGCATCTGGTCAGGCAGTTTAGTCCGGGCGATGCACGTTCGATGGCGTTGCGTGCGCATTGTCAGACCTCTGGTTGGAGTTTGACCGCGCAAGATCCCTTCAATAATATCGGTCGAACCACGATAGAAGCGATGGCTGCTATATTGGGGGGCACCCAATCGCTGCATACCAACTCACTCGATGAGGCAATCGCGCTTCCGACGGATTTTTCTGCCCGGATAGCACGCGACACGCAGCTGCTACTCCAACGAGAATCAGATATTACGCGAGCAATCGATCCCTGGGCGGGATCGTACTATGTAGAATACCTCACTGCGCAGTTGATGAATCGGGCATGGACGCTTATCCAGGAAGTGGAGGAGATGGGCGGAATGGCGAAAGCGATAGAGCAGGGGTTGCCCAAATTGCGTATCGAAGAAGCCGCTGCCCGGAAGCAGGCGCGCATAGATAGCGGGAAAGATATCATTGTGGGGGTAAACCGGTTTGCAGTATCCGGTACGGAATCCATAGATACCTTGGAGGTGGATAATACCGTGGTACGGGATGCACAGGTAGCGCGGCTTGCCGAAATCAGGGCCAGTCGGGATGAGAAGGCGGTACAAGCTGCCTTGGAGGCATTGTTTCAGGCTGCGCGTTCCGGATCGGGCAATTTGCTGGAGTTGGCTATTCCCTGTGCTCGTTTGCGAGCTACCCTGGGTGAAATTTCTTATGCGCTGGAACGCGCTTTTGGCCGTTATACCCCGGTGGTGCGCTCGGTTTCCGGAGTGTATTCTGGAGAGCTGGCTGAATCAGATATTGATTTTAAAACGGCTCAGGACCTGGCTGACCAGTTTGAGCAATTGGAAGGGCGTAGGCCACGTATTCTGATTGCAAAGCTTGGGCAAGACGGGCACGATCGGGGAGCTAAGATTATCGCGACCAGTTTTGCAGATATTGGGTTCGACGTAGATATTGGACCATTGTTTCAGACACCAGCTGAAGCGGCGCGCCAGGCTACCGAGAATGATGTGCACATTCTCGGTATTTCCTCCTTGGCAGCTGGCCATAAAACACTCGTTCCACAGGTCATAGCGGAGCTAAAGCGGCTCGGCCGTCCAGATATACTGGTTGTGGTCGGCGGAGTGATTCCCCCGCAGGACTATGGCTTCCTGTATGAAGCTGGGGTGATTGCGGTTTTTGGCCCGGGCACTAAAATATCCATGGCCGCCGCACAGCTGTTGGAGATATTGATTCATTCCACCGAGGCACCTGATTGAACTGAAAACCGGCGACTTTTAACCGGGTTGGATGGGGTGCTTTCCAAGTGATCCCAATTGAGGGCGCTGATGCGGTATAGGTACTTCTGTCCTTTCAGGCCATGAGCGTCGATAAATTCATTTTTAGGAAGTTGTTCGGACGGGATGATGCGGTACACTGCACCGGGAAGCGCTGTATTGGGCTCCATACCTACCGGGAACTTATAAATCACGAGGTGACTAAGCCCATTTGGGTTGGAGGGCCAGTTCCATTTTAGTTTTAGGCCTCCTTTCACCCGTTGCACGCTGTGCAGGATGGGTTTGGGTAGAATGGTTCCGGACGGTTGGTTGCGCTCGGGCCATAGTGCGGGGTTTCGATAAAAAGTTGTTTGCAGGGAATCGGCGAATCCAAGTGGATTTCGTAGGAGTTTGCGTGCATTGAAATAGACCACGCCATGCACATCCGGGTAAGAATAATTGATACGCAGTTGGCGGGGCATTTGATTTGGTTCGGACCATTGGGGTGCTTTGTCGGCTCCAATCCGGTAGGGAGCCAACCCTATGTAAAGCTTTTTGCCAAACGAATTATCGTGCCACCAGCGGAGGGTCTTTTCATAATCTACGGCCTCAAACCCGATATGAAAATAAATTTGAGGAACGACATAGTCGATCCACCCTTCTTTCAGCCACTTTCGGATATCGGCATATAAGTCGTCGTAGTTGGTCTGTCCGGCACGGGTGGGTGAACCAGCGGGGTCTTTGTCCTGATTTCTCCATACGCTGAACGGGCTGATGCCAAATTCTACAAATGGTTTGACGGTATGGATGGTATCATACAGCATCTGAATCAGGGTGTCCACGTTGTGTCTTCTCCAGTCGTCGATACTACGGAATCCGGCACCGTAGGCTTCAAAATCGCGGGCGTCCGGAAATTCTTCTCCGGCCACTTTATAGGGATAAAAGTAGTCATCCATGTGTATGGCGTCGATATTATAGCGTGCAACGACATCGCGGACTACCTCGGCGAGGTGCTGGCGCACTTGGGGTAATGCGGGGTTGAGGTAATACTTGTTGCCATAAAACAAGAGCCAGTCGCGGTGTTGGTGAAACACATGAGTGGAGGCGAGCTGGGTGGTATCGGGTCCGTTGATTGCGCGGTAGGGGTTCATCCATGCGTGGAACTCCATATTGCGGGCGTGGGCAGTTTCTATAAAAAAATGCAGGGGATCCCAGTTGTCCTGGAGCGGCTGACCTTGCTGTCCGGTAAGATAGGCAGACCAAGGCGCCAGTGGGGTTTGATACAGCGCATCTGCACTGGGGCGGATTTGAAAATAGACGGCATTCAGGCCGTTGAGAGACAGGGAGTCCAGAAGCAGCAACCATTGTTTTTTTAGTTGCGCCGTGTCGGTGGTGGGTTTTGTAGGAAAATCAATATTGGCAACGGTGGCAATCCACACCCCGCGCATTTCGCGTTTTGGAGCAGCCACCGATTGAGCGAGCAGGCTGTCGGTGCGCAGTAAGGGGAGTAGGGCGCACAAGCAGAGCAGTAAAATAACTCGTTTCATAGCGAAATGGATTTTGGTGCCAATATAAGCCCATTTTGGTGCACATCGGGAGGGCGCTGCGTGCAAAATGGCGGAGGCGTATCTGTCTTGGAAAAGTACTGGCTCGGTAGCGGGTAGGAAGAAGGCGTTTCAGGAAGGTATCGTGGTGGTTTAGCGGTAGCAGTGCCACATGAAGTGCCCCGAATATAGTAAGCCTTGAATAGCTAAAAGATTCAACCGAAACCTCAACAGGAGGCCATTTCAGCAGCTTCCGGAAAATTCCGGTACGCCGAAAAGCCTCCTGTCCGATAACGAGGATACCAACATATGAATATAAAATCGCGAACTTTAGCGGATATCGGTGCGTGTGTGCAGTCTTTGCCTAGTGTCTAGGCTCGTTTTCTGCGCGTTTGAGCGGGTGTGTGCAGGAGGTCTGTGCCCATTTCAGGGGCAAATAGGTTTCCGGCTTGCCGATCATCGAAGAAGCCCAGTTTCATTTCTCTGGCGAGGAGTTTGGATAGGTCACCCATAGCGCAGGCGTAGTCCTTGTTTTTTCCACTTGCAATAAAATGATCGATGATAGCGGCGCGTATCAGTTCTAGCGGATCGAGTATCTGGAGCATCTGGCGTTGTGTTTTTCCTTTGGGATTTTGCCCGCGGGCAGCTAGGCGCTGTCGGAGCGTCGTGGATGCATATCCCAGCAGTTGGGCGCGGTATAGCCACCAGTTGCTCGCGGTGCCGCCGTTCCAGGCCTGATAAACCTGCAAGTGCCGTTGCTCGGCTGCTTCCTGGGTGGATGCCAAACAGAACGATTTAGTTAACTGCAGTAGCTGCTGCAGCGCCTCTTCGCCTAGTGTCGGCGTATTGCCCTCTTCCTGGCCCAGTTCCTGGAGCTTCCGGGCAAGCAGCATCTTGAGTTTGCTCTTCGAATGGAGGGTGATCTGCTGGGACAGTTCGATAGAAAGGTAGTAATCTTCCAGTAGTGGATTATCCTGGGTTTTTCGGGGAGCATAGTCCTTCATGACGAGTGGGCGGCGTATTCCGTCGCGGAATGTATATACGTCTTTGAGCCAGCGTCGTACAATGGATGTGTAATGCTGGGTGGATAACTCCAGTACCTGAAAAAGGTGGGTAGCTGTAATTACTTTAGTGCCTTTGTTGCTGATTAAAACTTCCAGTTCCATAGTCGGTCGCTTTATTTACAACAAAAATACACAATTTGTTTTATTAAACAATTTTTATAAAACATTTTATTCAAAAAAGTTCGCTGGTCAAAAAATCAGCTAATAGTTTTCCTTGTCTGGTAAGGATATATTTTCCGTTTTGATTAGCGATGAGCTGTTGTTGGATAAATGGTTGGACTTTTTCCAGGAAGTAGGGTTGAAAGGCTGGTGGAAATTGCAGCGGATCCACGCCCCAGATGGTTCGAAGGCCGGTCATCAGTTGTTCGTGGTACCGTTGTTCCGGGCTAAGGTGTTCGGTTTCAAACCATGATTCGGCCAGATTGGGCTGTTGTAGCAGGCGCAGGTAAGTGGAATTATTAGCGACATTCCATTGGCGGGAAGTTCCGTTGTAGGAGTGGGCGGAAGGCCCGATACCTAGGTAATGATCCCCCAGCCAGTAAGCGCTGTTGTGGCGGGCATGCCGGCCGGGCAATGAAAAATTGGAGATTTCGTACTGTTGGTATCCAGCTTGTTCCAGCGTATCTGTAAGGATTTCAAACTGACGGGCAGCTTGCTCTTCATGTACGGGTGGCACGGTACCTTTTTTTACAAAATGGCTCAGCGCAGTGCCTTCTTCTACCGTGAGGCAATACGCCGATATATGGGGAATACCGAAGCGGAGCAAGGTTTGGATATTATCTGCCCAACGGGCATCGGAAGCTCCTGGTATGCCGTAGATGAGGTCGGCTGTGATATCCCGGAATCCGGCTGCCTGGGCATCTCCAATCGCTGCAAGGGCTTGGTCTGCGCGGTGTGCGCGGTTCATCAGCTGTAAATCTTCCTCAAAAAACGATTGTATCCCAATACTCAGGCGGTTGACGGGACTTTCCCGAAGCGACTGCAGGGTCTCCGCATTCAGGTCGTCCGGGTTGGCTTCGAAGGTTATTTCAGCGTCGGGCTGCACCGGGTGCAATTGGAAAATTTTGTCAAATAGCGCCTCGCGTTCTTTTGCACTCAGCAAAGAGGGCGTCCCTCCTCCAAAATAAATGCTGGAAAGGGTGGCTCCCTCCAGATAATCGCGTTGTAATTCCAGTTCGTGCAACAATGCCTGTACCATCTCTCCCTTGCGGTGTAAGGTGGTCGAAAAATGGAAATTACAGTAATGACAGGCCTGTTTACAAAAAGGGATATGAATATAAATTCCTGCCATAGCTGCTTAAATTGAAAAAGTAGGTTGGAAAACCGATAATGATACGTCAATTTTGGACTTCAAGACGGCTATTGCACCAGTATATTATTTTTACAGCCTGACTGGATGAAGTACCGCTGGTCTTTCTCACAAACTAATTCATGGCGTGGTAGGTTGGTTCGCACGATCGATTTTTTTTTACAGCCGATACCGGATACTGCTTATAGGGTTAGGCTTATGCGGGTCGTTGCACGGGCAGCAACACCTCGCTATTCAATCGCCTGTGCTCCCGGCCCGGGGGTTTCGGATTCCACTGACCTACCCCGATTCCTTTGTCTTGCGCCAACAGGTTTTTTTCCTGGCCGATTCGCTCCAGCGAGAAGGGTTTCTAATGGCATCGGTGGACTCGCTCTGGTATGCCGGCGATAGCCTTTGGATGGCTCGGCTTTCTCTGGGGCCTCTATACTCCTGGGGTGTGCTGGATGTTTCCCGGATTCCTTCCAGGTATGTGCAGGCATCTGGTTTACACCGACAGCGCTGGGTAGGTCGTCCGGTCACCGCTTCCGGACTGGCGCGTTGGCAGCAGCGCCTGGTAGCTATTGCCGCAGAAGATGGGTATCCATTTGCACAGACTGGTCTGGACAGTCTCCGCAGTGTGCCCGGTCGCCTGGATGCCAGTGCCTGGTTGGATATTGGCCCCCGCATTTTGTTCGATACGCTCAACCAGGAGGGGGCCTTGCAGCTTCCCCGTGCTTACCTGCAGCGGGTCACGGGAATCATTCCAGGTCAGGTATATGACCAGCAGCTTATTTTGAGACTACGGGAGCGACTGCGGGGTCTGCCTTTTGCTGTTCTTACCCGCGATCCAGAGGTGGATTTTTCAGGTGCCTCGGCCTCCGTACGCCTGGCTTTGGCTCCCCGTCAGGCGAGTCGAATGGATTTTATTATTGGGGTATTACCGTCTGCATCCACCCCGGGAAAGCTTCAATTTAGTGCTGCCTTTCTGGGCGACCTGTCCAACCAATTTGGTGCAGGTGAGCGGCTGACCCTCCGCTTCGAGCAATTGCGGCCCCTCACCCAGCGAATGGAGTTGGATATTTCCCGTCCGGCATTATGGAATAGCCCCCTGGGGGTGGACCTGCAATCCAGCTTGTACAAACGCGACAGCGCTGCCTTGGAAACAGCGTTACACATCGGGGTGCGCTGGTTGCTGGAGGGGGCCGACTACCTCCGTTTTTTCTGGAGTGTCCAAAGCGCACGCATACTTTCCTGGCCCTCTTCTGTATTCGCTGGTAGCCCGATGCTTCCAGCAAACCTGGATTTCAGCAGCCAGTCGGTCGGAATGGAATTTCGCCGTCAGCAGCTCGACTATGCCTTCAATCCCAGAAAGGGCTGGCAGATTCAGGTAGCCATTAGTGCAGGTAATCGTCAGATAGTGCGCAATTCAAAGCTCCTTGACCGGGGATGGGGCTTTTTATACGATAGCCTGCCTACCGGAGGTGGGATGTTGCGCATTGAAACGCGGCTGGGTTTTTTTCTCCCCCTATGGAAACGAAGCACCTTAGCAGCCAGTATGCTTGGGAGGGGCCTGTATGCTTCTCAGGACATCCTTGCCAACGAATTGTATTATGTGGGGGGCAATCGGATGCTGCGCGGCTATGAGGAAGATTATTTTACCGCTGCCCGATTTATATTGGGAACCTTGGAATATCGGTTTTTGATAGGGGAAAACGCATGGTTATACGCGTTTGGGGACGCGGCTCGACTCGTGGATCGGCCAGGTGGGGGTGCTGGAATCCGCTATCCGATTGGGCTTGGTGCCGGTATGACGCTGGAAACCCGAGCGGGAATCATTGGGTTGAGCATGGGGTATGGGATACAGCCTGGACTGCCGACGGATTGGACGCGTCCCCGGGTGCATATTGGGTACGTGAGTTTATTTTAGCCACAAACGAATCACTGCAATCTGGGCGCACCGCGTTTTTTGGGAGGGTATAGAGATCTCTTTAATGGAGGCGGCTTATGGCCAGCACCTGTTCGGGTTGAATATCCATAGCACAGCGAAAATGGCCTTGCGGGCAAGCGCGAAAACCGTGGAGTCCGCAGGGTCGGCATGAAAGCGGGTGGGGTGTTTCGACCATATACGCTTTGCTGGATAACGGGCCAAACCCGAAGCCTGGCACGGTGGAACAAAATACGGCTGTAATGGGTGCATCGACGGCCGATGCCAGGTGTATCGGCGCGGAATCATTGGCGTAGTTCATACGGGCACCACGCATCCAGGCCGCGGATTCCAGTAAGCTGAGTTTGCCAGCCATATTGAGCACCTGGGGGTGTTGGCTGGCATACCGGATTTTTTCGCACGTTTCAAAGTCGCCCGGGGCGCCGAGCAGCACCACTTGCAGGGAATCCGGAATCTGCTGGATGAGTGCAATCCATTTTTCGGCAGGCCATTGTTTGGTGAACCACACAGAAGTAGGGGCCATACAGATATAGGGTGCCGACGGGGCTCCATTCGCTGCGTCGGCCGGAGGATATAGTCGGGGCGGGGTGAAGGCGGTGTCTGCCCAGCCCTCGAGGAGGGAGAGGTTACGGGCGACCTCGTGCGGGGCATTCGGAAGGAGGTAATCGATGCTATGTGCAAATCGGCGGGTATAGGCGAAGGAAAATGGATTTTTTGAAAACCCATGGGTTTGTTGGGCGCCAGCACATATAGCAATCAGGCCACTGGAAGCGAACCGATGGAGGTTGAGCAGTAGGTCGTATCGCTCGCGGCGCAGTTTGCGTATCAGCGCCCACATACTCTTGATTTTATGCTTTTTATCGAAGCACCATACATGTCGGAGGTATGGATGGTGCAGGAGCAGGGACTCGTTGCCTTTTCGGGCGAGGAAGTCGATGGTTGCGTCGGGATAGGTCGCCTTCAGCCTTTCTATGAGGGGGGTAGCAAGCACTACATCACCCAGAAAGGCGGTTTGTAGGATGAGGAATTTCTTAGGCATATTAATAGCCGGACGACTCTTTCTTTTTAAAATCGCCATTTTTCCAGGCGTCGAAAAATTTCTTCCAGGCAATGGGGTTAAAAATATTCATAGGCGGGCGTTGCCCGTAGTAGTAGTAGTTGCTTGCTTGCTTGCGCATGTAGTAGTCGGCATTTTCGTTGCCGTCGTATTTGACGGTTTCCTGTGCGCGGGCGAGGGCTTCTTTGGCTAAGTTCGTTGCGGCTACGCGTTGTAGCTCGGGGGTTACATCCATGGCGAGGAACTCCAGTCGAAAATTTTCGCGGCTGGGCCAGGGAAAAACAACTGTTTCGGGCAGGTTGATTGTATCCTGGGTCATGAGCTGTACGACGGAATAGCGGTCGTCTTGTAGGTCGGCGGGTAGTTTATAGGAGACGGTTTTGTAGCCGATGGCGGAGAAAGTGACCGTTTCAGATTTCCGTATCACGATAGAGAAGAAGCCTTTGAAATCGGAATAAGTACCCCTATTGGAGCCTTCCACATAAATACTGGTATAGGGCACGGGAGCGAGTTGGCTCGTCGTGCCGTCGAGTACTAATCCGGAGAGTTGTACCAAGCTGGTATCCTTCTGCTGTGCGGAGAGCAAATGGGGGGTGGCAATGCAGGCCAGCAGTACGAATGCAGGTAGTTTCCAGTTCATCGCGAAGGTGCTTTAGTGTAATAAGACGGGCTAACCCGCACAAAGGTTTGTTACCTTCGCTTAAAGGTAGTATTTTTTATGCTTTCAGTGCATGGTGTAGTACTTCCTGCATATCATCTACATAGTGGAATTGCATGCCGCGGATATACTCCGGGTTGATTTCCTCCACGTGTTTGCGATTGTATTTACTCAGGATGATTTCTTTCATGCCTGCGCGTTTGGCGGCCAGTATTTTTTCTTTGATCCCTCCTACGGGTAGGACTTTGCCCCGCAGGGTAATCTCGCCGGTCATAGCGAGAAATGGGCGCAAAGGGTTGCCTGTAAATAGGGAGGTGAGTGCGGTGAGCATGGTAATACCAGCCGAGGGGCCATCTTTTGGAATAGCTCCTTCCGGTATGTGGATATGCACGTCGCTTTGTTCGATTTGTTCTGGCGTGATACCGAGTTCGGTGGTATGTGCCTTGATAAAGCTCATGGCGGTGGTGGCGGATTCTTTCATGACATCGCCGAGGTTGCCGGTGAGTGTCATACGTCCGCTGCCTTTGCTAAGGCTGGATTCTACGAAGAGGATTTCGCCGCCTACGCTGGTCCATGCCAGTCCAATAGCTACTCCCGGGGCGTGTGGGTCCTGGTATAGTTCGGTGGGGAAGGTAGCAGGACCCAGTATTTTCTCGAGGTCTTCTGGTTTGATGGTTGGATCATAGGATTCCTCCATAGCGACGTTCCGTGCGATGCGGCGCATAATGGCACCGATTTGGCGGTTGAGGGAGCGCACTCCCGATTCGCGGGTATAATCCTGAATAAGCTGGCGGAGCACCTTGGTGTTGAGCTTGATATGTGCTGGCTGCAGGCCGTGTTCCAGAAGCTGTTCGGGAATGAGGTGGCGTTTGGCTATTTCAACTTTTTCCTCCAGGGAGTATCCGCTGATTTCGATGATTTCCATGCGGTCGAGCAGGGCGGGCTGGATGGATGAAAGGGAGTTGGCGGTGGCCATAAACAGGACCTTGGACAAATCGTATTCCAGCTCCAGGTAGTTGTCGTAGAACGTGGTATTTTGTTCTGGGTCGAGCACTTCGAGCAGCGCAGAAGAAGGATCCCCGCGGAAGTCCTTCCCTACTTTATCGATTTCGTCCAGGATAAAGACGGGGTTGCCGGAGCCGCTGCGTTTGAGTGATTGCAGGATGCGGCCGGGCATAGCGCCGATATACGTTTTGCGGTGTCCGCGAATTTCGCTTTCGTCGTGGAGACCACCCAGGGACATGCGGATGAATTTGCGGTTGAGCGCATTGGCAACCGATCTGCCCAAGGAAGTTTTTCCTACACCGGGAGGGCCTACCAGGCAAAGGATAGGCGCTTTCATATCGCCTTTCAGTTTGAGCACGGCGAGGTGTTCGATAATGCGGTCTTTCACTTTTTCCAGGCCGAAATGATCCTGGTCGAGTACTTTTCGTACCCGTTTGAGGTGGAAGGTATCGCCGGTGTATTCATGCCAGGGCAGGTCGAGCATCAGCTCGAGGTAGTTCATTTGAATGGAGTGTTCGGCGGCTTGGGGGTTCATACGGCGCAGGCGGCCCAGTTCGCGTTGGAAATGTTCCATGGCCTGCTCGGGCCATTTTTTTGTTTCGGCACGTTGGGAGAGGGTATCCATGTCCTCTTCCTGCGGGTTATGCCCGAGCTCCTCCTGAATGGTGCGGAGCTGTTGGTTGAGGAAGTAGTCGCGCTGTTGTTTTTCCAGGTCGTTGCGAACCTTGGTCTCAATCTTGTCTTTCAGTTCGAGAAGCTGAACCTGGGTGTTCATTTCCGCCAGAATAGCGGTAGCCTTTTCTGGGAGGCTGTCAATTTCCAGAATGTGTTGTTTTATATGGAGTTTGACGGAGAGGTTCGACGCAATGAAATTGAGTAGGAAATTGGGTTCGTTGAAGCTCCGAATCATGGCCATTGCCTCTGCGGGAATATTGGGCGACAGCTCTACTATCTTTTTTGCCAAATCCAGTACGCTGGAAATAAGGGCTTCGAATTCGAGGGTGTCACTGGCTTCGGGCGTTTCCAATGGCTCACTCAGTCCTCTCATATAGGGTTTTTCCTGTACGAGCTGGCGTAGGCGGAAGCGCTTTTGGCCCCGCAGGATGGCTGTGGTGGTACCATCAGGCATACGGAGTAACTTCAGCACCCGTGCTACGGTGCCCACCGTGTATAGGTCGCTGATGCCTGGGTTTTCTATTTCCACATCCCGTTGGGAGACTACGCCGATGAGTCGATCCGCGTCATGTGCTTTCTGAATGGCGTGGATTGACTTATCCCTTCCAACGGTAATCGGTATCACGATGCCGGGAAAAAGCACGGTATTTTTGAGTGCGAGGATAGGCAAGGTGTCGGGATAAGGCTCCTGCGTTTGGAAATCCTCTTCGGCGTCCATAGAGAGCATAGGAAGGAAGTCTCCTTCTTCTTCGATATCTTTATTCCCAAAATAATCTTCGAACATATTGACGTGTCTTCTGTGTGAGGGCCTTGTTTAACCATACGGGGGGCAACGCTTCGTATAGGCGGGTTGCCATCCATGAAAACAGATGCCTCATTGCGTAATCAAGATTCATGCCACAGCCCCAAAACTGACAAAAGGGCACAAAGCGTATCGAATATACTGACAAAAATGGATATCGTGGTCAGCTATTTTCGAGTAGGGCGAGGGGGGCCGCTGTTTGGCTGTTTTCCTTATCTATTTCCACGCGTAGGTTTCCTATTATAAAGTCCTGGCGTTCAGGGGTGTTTTTCCCCATATAATAATTGAGTACGGCGTCGAGGTCGGTTTGTTCGTTGATATGCACGGGTTCCAGGCGGATGTCGGCACCGATGAAAGCGCCGAATTCATCCGGGGAGATTTCGCCAAGGCCTTTGAAGCGGGTAATTTCAGGTTTGCCACGCAATTTCAAGATGGCATCCTGTTTTTCCTGTTCGTTGTAGCAATAGAATTTTTGGTTTTTATCCCGTACGCGAAACAGGGGTGTTTCGAGGATATACAGATGTCCGTTGCGCACCAGTTCGGGGAAAAACTGGAGGAAGAAGGTAAGCAGCAGCAGTCGGATGTGCATACCATCCACATCGGCGTCGGTGGCGATGACGATATGGTTGTAGCGAAGCTCATCCAGGCCGTCTTCTATATTGAGGGCATGTTGGAGCAGATTGAACTCTTCGTTTTCATAGACGACTTTTTTGGTAAGGCCGTAGCAGTTGAGGGGCTTACCCCGTAGGCTAAAGACCGCCTGAGTCTGAACATTTCTGGACTTGGTAATAGATCCGCTGGCAGAATCCCCTTCGGTAATGAACAAGGTAGTAGCTTGCCGCAGTTCTTCCGCTACTTTTTTGGTGGGGTCACTGAAGTGCACCCGGCAGTCGCGCAGTTTTTTGTTGTGTAGGTTGGCTTTTTTTGCCCGTTGGTTGGCGAGCTTTTGAATATCTGCAATTTCCTTGCGTTCGCGCTCGGACTGCAGGATTCTTTTCTCCAGTGCCTTGGCAATATCGGGGTTTGTGTGGAGGAAGTTGTCGAGGTGTTTTTTGACGAAATTGGCGAGAAACGTGCGAATCGTCTCGCCTTCTGGCGCCATGTGGGTGGATCCGAGCTTCGTCTTTGTCTGGGATTCGAAGACGGGTTCTTCCACCCGAATGCTCACCGCTGCTACGATAGAAGCCAGGATATCTTTCCGGTCAAACTTTTTGTAGAATTCCTGGATAGTTTTGGCGACTGCGTCCTTGAATGCGCTGAGGTGGGTGCCCCCTTGGGTAGTATTCTGGCCGTTTACAAACGAATAATACTGTTCTCCGTAGTGGTTGCCATGGCTCATGGCGATTTCCAGGTCTTCCCCTTTCATGTGGATGATGGGGTATCTCAGTGCCTCATTGCGGGTTTTGCGTTCGAGCAAGTCCAGCAATCCATTTTTGGACTGAATAATGGTACCGTTGAAATTTATTTTGAGTCCGGCATTGAGATAGGCATAATTCCAGAGCAGGGTTTCCAAGTGCTCCCGGCGAAACCGGAAGTTCTTGAAAATACTGCCATCCGGACTAAACCGGACAATTGTACCGTTGGTGTCTGTAGATTTTTGGACAGGGTGGTCTTTGCTCAGCTCTCCTTGCTGAAACTCGGCTGTTTTCTCCGCCCCATCCCGCACCGCTTTGACGCAAAAATACGACGAGAGCGCGTTGACCGCCTTGGTACCTACCCCGTTGAGGCCAACCGATTTCTTGAACGCCTTGGAATCGTATTTGCCCCCTGTGTTGATTTTGGATACGCAGTCCACCACTTTACCCAACGGGATCCCCCGTCCAAAATCGCGTATCTCCGCCCCATCTTCTCCGATTTTGACGTGTATCTCCCGCCCAAACCCCATAATGTATTCGTCGATGGCATTGTCAATCACTTCCTTAATCAGGACGTAGATGCCGTCGTCGCTAGCAGACCCGTCTCCAAGCTTTCCAATGTACATGCCTGGTCGGAGCCGGATATGCTCCCGCCAGTCCAATGAACGTATATTCTCTTCGGTATAGGCAATTTTTGACATACGTGTAGCGTAAAAGCTTTAAACTTTACTTAAAAAAATGTTCGACAGGAATGCGAACTAAAAAAAACGATACATTTGCAACAAAGATACGCAAATCTGGTTATTTTTTTCAACAATTTGTTTTTTATAATTTAAATTGCCAAAAACTTGAGTAAGAACAGCCTTTACCGCCACCCGGCCATGCGACTCTTACAACAGGCCATTCGCCGTGAGATGTACGTTCAGTTTGCGGCCAGTCTCGCGCTTTTTTTATTGGGGTTATATCTGGCTTACAGTACGTTTCATAGCAATCTTCCGCTGATGATAGCTGGTCTGGCGATTTCATTCATCGCGGCGAAGCTGCTGCATTATACCATTTCCAATCTTCGGAATGGGAGTAATCGCCTGCTGGAGGTAATTCATGGGCATCCTGCACAGGTAGTATGGATTTATGCGTTGCAGGTAGAACATAAGCCCTTTGGTATTTTGTTGTTTCGCAGCGGGACGATGTTCTTCCGGATGGCTGATGGGATGGAGTTGAGTGTACACCTGCCACAACGACACCTGCGCACCGTATCGCGTTTTCTGCATCGCCTCCTTCCCCACGCTACATTTGGGTATTCGGAAGACCGCGAGTATTCCTTCCTCCTCAGCCCAGAAAACCTACGCAAAGATCGCTCTGATTACCTGAATTAAGTCGTTCATGATGAATCGCAGAAAATTCGCACGCCAGTTGGGTATGGGTGCCCTGTTGCCCGCCCTGGGTACTGTTTGTTCAGCTCCTTCGGAGATTTCCGGTCCGGCTCCTGCGCTCATCAAGCCAGCGCGGCTCAGGGCAGGCGATAAAATTGGCCTGATTACACCAGGTAGCTTTATCCCCGACCGCACCCTGGAAAAAGCCATCGCCAATATTCGTTCGCTTGGTTTTGAGGTGGTTCTCGGCAAAAATATCCGCGCCAAAAACGGGTATGTCGCCGGCACAGATCAGCAACGGCTCGACGATATACACCAAATGTTTGAAAATCCGGATATCCGCGCCGTGTGGTGCGCACGGGGTGGCTATGGCTGTACCCGGCTCCTTCCGGCTATCCAATACGACCTCATCCGGGCAAACCCCAAGGTGTTGATCGGGTACAGCGATATCACCGCATTGCACCTGGCTATCCATCAGCGCACCGGGCTGGTCACCTTCCACGGACCGGTAGCCGGCTCCGATTTCACGGAATACACCGCCCGCCATGTGCGCGCCGTATTGATGGAAGGACGCGCCCCGTATGTCATCAACCCAATCGAAAATCACGGAACGGTCAAAAACCCGGAACTCTATCAGCCACTGGTGATCAACCAGGGCAAAGCCAGAGGCCCCCTTTTCGGCGGTAATCTCTCCTTGCTGGCAGCTATGGCCGGTACGGAATTTCAGCTCGACGCAACCGACAAGCTGGTGTTTATGGAGGATATCGACGAAAAACCATACCGGGTAGATCGTATGCTCACCCAATTGCGCCAGTCAGCCCAACTAGACAAAGCCGCCGGCTTCGGACTGGGCATTTTTGCCGGCTGCATCCCAGAGCCAGGCGATGAGTCCCTATCGCTCGCCGAAACGGTCCTCGACCGCCTCTCCGACCTGCAAAAGCCAGGTGTATATGGACTAACGTTTGGCCATATCTCCAACCAGTGTACCCTCCCATTCGGAATTAATGCCGAGCTGGACGTGGCCACGATGCAGATAACCCTGCTCGAAACAGCCGTTTCCTAATCTGCTCCATAGACAGTGTATTGACATAAATCAGACAATTGTCTGATTTATGTCATCAAAATAGGATATAAGTCTCCGTTCCTTTGAGCTATTCATACGACGCCAGGGATTTACAAACTTGGTCGTAGTAAGAGCTATAATTCGGGTGATTTTAGGGAATATCGGAGCATCCTGCGTGGATGCTCTTTTTTTTGCCTTCTATTTCCCCCAAAAAATTATCCGTTTGGCAGGATCCACGCAACCAAACGGATAACAGGGGCTCTTTTTCGCCGCCAACGCAAAGCAAGGGATGGCTGTACGCGGTGCCTTTTCTCAATAGGTATATAGTCGAGTTCCTCCACCGTACCTCATCGACAGCTTGATGCGTTTGTCGGGCGCATTTCCATACTTGCCGCGAATCGTGTGGGTCGTATTATTTTTCACGTCATAGCTAACCTGTAGGTTGTCGGGGTACGAGATACTGGTATAATCTGCTTGTGCATCCAACGTATAGGAGGTATTCGACGGAATCCCGAGGCGGGCATCGGAATAACTGCTCTCTATTTGGACTCGGCTGAAGTCGGAGCCCAGCTTTGCCTCCAGCCCGCTGTATTTAGCGATAAATTCCAAGGCGCCATTGATTTTTTCTACCTGCACCTGGGTGTAGCTGGTATTCATTTGTACCGATTGAACCGACTCAATGCGGAAGTTATCGTAGCTGCCGGTATTGCGCAAGGATTGGATGCTGCCCAGGGTATAGGTATCGTATTTTGAAACAGCATCGACATCGCGGGCTTTTTCAATATGTAGCTTGGTGTATTTGCTGGTGCAACGGACCTGTGCAGCTTCCTCAATACGGAGTTCGGAGTAGCTGATTTCGGTACTCAGGTTGCGGGCATGCGCAATATAGCCTTTACTGTATCCAAAAAGGAGCGAGGACTGGTCGCCTATTTTTTCGGCTTTCAGATTGCCGTACTTGATATCGAGCACCGCTTTGCCTGTCATGGAACCAATATAAGCATCGCCATAGCGATGGGCTAAATCAAGGCGGTTTGTCTCTGGCATATAGACTTCATAGTTGATCGAATAGTCGGTTTTATTATAACCGAACCAAGACTGCCAGGAGTTGCCGGATTGAATACTGGTAGTGGCTTTCACATAATCCGACCCGTTTGAAAACTGGATCTGAATACGTTCGAATACATCGTCAGCGGATGATTTGGAGCTGGCTTTGACTTCGATGTGCACGGTTATTTTTACCTTATTTTTGTCCCAGGTTTTTACCTCGGTTTTGCCGTATCGCGTATTCAGGTAGGTGGTGCCATCGGCGGGAATAGAAAACTCTTTCAGTATAGTTTTGGTAAAGGTCTCCCGTTCTGCGGCCTGCGCAGCGTGGGTAAATCCGGGAAGGATAAAAAGGCTAAGTAGCGCAAAAAGCTTAAAGGCTGGTTTCATGATGGTCGAAATTTTTACGGCTGGTATCTGAGGGGCGGGTGCGGCTCATGACCAGTTCGAGTATGTCAATTTTTGTTTGATAGCTTTGGATGAGTTCCGCCATTATTTGAGGTTGGCGGGATGCTGGGGCCGATGGTAGACTGTGTTTTAGCTCTTCGATGGTGCTGTCCAGGTGTTGCAGGTCGTGTAGCACGGTAGCATCCGTGGAATGCGTGGTGAGCAGGGCCAATTTTTTTTCAATGCGGAGTTGGTAGTATTGCTCTGTTTCCTGCCATTCCGTTTGTGCGGCTTGTGAAATGGGAGGCGATGGAGGAATCAGCCGATAGCCGATTGCGGTGCCAAGGAGGAGTAAAAAAACGGCGGCAGCGCTTGTTTGTAGCAGGCGGATCATGCGTTGCCGCCGTCTGCCGGGAGGGGTGAGTTGTGCTTGGATACCCGGCCACAGGTTGGGTGGCGGCAGGTGGTCGTCGAATGCCTCGCGGTGGGTTTGGATGAATTGTTCGAGGGAGTCCTGTGGTTTCATGGCGCAGTATTTGCGGTGGTAGTTCGGGAATGTATTATTTCTTTCAGCTTGCGGCGGGCGCGGCTGTATTGGGATTTAGAGGTAGCTTCACTGATGTGGAGTATATCCGCTATTTCCTGATGGTCGTAGCCTTCCAGCGCGTATAGAGAAAAGACGATGCGATAACCATCCGGCAGGTCGTATAATGCCTGTTTGACTGTTTCGACGGGCAGCGTATGCGGCTCGGAAAGCTCTGGTTCGGGGATATCTGCATGGTGGTCTTCGTATGGCTCGAATCGGACGCGCTTTTTTTTGAGCGTATTAATACAGGTATTGACCACGATACGCTTTATCCAGGCACCAACCGGGCAGTCGAAACGGAAAGTATGCAGATGCCGGAATACCTCGACAAAGGCATTTTGAAGGGCATCTTCAGCATCCAGTGGGTCGCGGAGCATGCGCAGGCAGATATTGTACATCGCTTTCGCATAGCGCTGGTACAACTCCGACTGTGCCTGTGGCTGCTGGCGCTGGCAGGCGGTGACGAGATCGCGGTGAATAGGTGCTTCGTTCAACGTGTGTAGCTATCGTTTGTCTATATAGACAGGAGAAAAGGCAAGACGTTGCAGGAAGCGGGTGGCGTGCGCTATTTTTTTTCGGATTTTTGAAGCTGTTCGAGCGCTTCCCGGGCATTCTGATAATCGGGTGAAAGGCGCAGTGCCTGCTGGAAGTCCGATTCCGCTTGCTTCCGCTTGCCGAGTAGCTCCGCTGCGTAGCCGCGATAGAAGTAGGCGCGTACGTGCACTGGATCCACCTGAACGGCTACATGGAAGGCTTGGTAAGCCTGTGGAATCGAATCGAGGTCGAGGCAGAGTAAACCGGCGTTGTAGTGGGCATCGGCATTTTGGGGGTCTATCTGACCCATTTTTCGGAATAGGCGGAGTGCTTCGGGCAATTTATTTTGGGACTGCAGGTAGAAGGCTTTGGCGTGTAGTGCGGTTAAGGAGTTGGGGGCGACTTCCAGCGCGCTGTCGAAATACCGGAGGGCAATTTTGTTGCCCAGACTGGCCTGAAGTTGGCCGAGGTGTATCCATCCATCGAGGAGTTCCGGGTCATTTTCCACCGCTGACTGGAAGGCGTTTATAGCCCGTGCGGTATCACCGGATTCTTTAAAATTCATGCCCATCATAAAGTAGCCCTCTGCGTTTTGCGGGTCTTGCCGGAGTATTTGGTCGATGGTTTTCAGCGAGGCATCGTACTGTTTTAGGATGAGCTGGAATTCGCTGAGCTTCAGCAATGTTGGAATTCGTTGTGGATATAGGTCAGCCGCTTTTTGGAGGGTTTGCAGGGCTTCGCGGGATCGAAAATAATCCAGATATATATCGGATAGCAGGTGCAGGTACGCAACATTGGTGGAGTCGTAGCGCAGTGCTTGCTGCAAATCCTGGATAGCTTCGTCATACCCTTCTGTGTCGTAGTAGCGCTTGCCTCGGTCGAAGTAGAGGGATGGGTTGTCCGGATCCTGGCTTATTTTTTGTGTGAGGCCATCAATAACTGGGTCTCCACTTGCAACCAGGGAGCTATCGGACGGGTTCTTTTTATCAGAACCGCAGGATAAAAAGGTGCCACTCAAGAGGGCGGCCAGGAGGCAGTAAACGGCCAGGGAGTAAGCCCTTCGCATCATTTTAACATTTTTTCAAAGGTAACGAATGCTTTTAAAGCCTATTGCACTTTGTTTGGTATTTGCCGGGGGGATAGCCTCGTCCTTATCCGCACAGCGCTGGCTGTCGGGCTTTCGCTGGGGGGATTCGGGGCAGGAGTCGCTGGAAGCGCTGGTGGCGTTGGGACCCGATGGTATGCTCGCGGGGGGTAGTTTTACAGGCAGGGTGCGCTGGAACGGGCGCGAACTGCTTTCGAGGGGCGAAGAGGATATTTTCCTGGTACGCTTTACGCCCGATACGGGTTTTGGGGAGGGGTTTTCCTTGGGTGGTCCGGGTAGTGATGTATTGTCCGGACTGGCTGAACTGCCCGATGGGGGGGTGTTGGCCGCCGGAGAGTTTTGGCAGGAACTGGTTTTTGAGGGAGGGCATCGCCTGGAAAGTGGGGCCAACGCAAAGGCCTTGTTTGTGTCGAGGTGGTCTCAGGAGGCAACGCTGTTATGGGCGCGGCACATAGAGGGAGGTAGTATAAAAGTGGTTCGGGATATTGTCTGGGGGGGCGACAGTAGTATATATGTGACCGGTTATTTCAGTGATAGCTTGCGATTTGATTCGATGGTGTGGTATGCCGAGGGCAATTCCTCCGCTTTTCTCCTGAAACTGGATAGTGAGGGCCGCCTCGACTGGGGAAAAACGATAGGGGGCGCAGGGGACGTGCGGGCCATGGCACTAGTCCACACAAATAAGCATCTGGTGATTGCCGGCAAATACAACCATCGGCTGGAAGTAGGGGATACGATGTTGCAAGCCAATACCCGCGATTGGGATATGTTTTTGACCGCGTTTTCGGAGGAGGGAACGCTGAGCTGGGTGCGCAAAGCAGGGGGGGTGTACGACGATGAAGTACAAGATATGACGTCCGACGCGGAAGGAAATGTGTACCTCTGTGGCAAATTGGTTGGGGTCATGCAACTCGCCGACGGATGGTCTATCCAGAGCCGAGACGGCAACGCCGATGGGTTTCTACTGAAGTACGATAAGGATGGTTTCCCGCGCCAGGCTTTTACATTTCCGGGCAATGGGGTACAAGAGGCGTTGCATCTAAAACAGTACCAGGGCAACCTGGTGGTGACAGGGATATTCCAAGGTACGCTGGAGTGGGCCGGAACGGTACTGCAGGCGGGTTCGGTATTCCATGGATTTATGGCTTTTCTCGATACGAGCGGGCAGGCACCTGGTCTGGTGCACCTCCCCGCAGATAAAGGCTTACTGCCTGGTGCCCTGCAGCCACTTCCGGATGGATCCTGGCTGCTCGGCGGAACATATCAGGGGGCATCCTCCAGCTTGCCGGGTCTCTCGCCCACGGCAGGAGGTTTTGATGCCTTTTTGTTGCATTGGGGCGCGGATAGGCCAACCGCCGTTGCCGCGCAAGCACCCAGTTGGGCAGACTCGCTACTGCTCGTGCCTAACCCCGCCTGGCAGACGGTTCGGATAGAGGGGGAAGGTTGGGATTTCGCCTCTGTATTCACGGCGAACGGGCAATGGGTGCGGAGTATATCTTCAGCTGTACCTGTCATTGCCCTACACGACCTGCCCACCGGTGTCTATTTTGTTCGATTTGTAAAAGATGTGGCCATTGTATGGCGCAAATTGTGGATTCAGCGTTAAAAAAGGGAAAAATGATGTGCGTAGCTTGCTTCCTTAGTGGTTTATATACAATTTGGGATTGAATGCATATTGTTGTGGGTTTTTTGGCACACAGCGAGAAAGCTTTTGAATCCAAAAACCAATCCTATGAACATGAACCGCCCCAAAAAAACAGCTTTCGAAGTCGTACAGATGGATTTAGTACTGGCCTTTCTGGTATTCGTTATTTGTCTGATGTTAGCCTGCTATCTTCCAACCGCAGCGGAACTGCGGGTTCCTCCTCCTGTCGTACAGGTATAGCGTCGAGGCTGCAAATGCCTCATGCACTCCAACAGAGCCTGGATGTGCGACAAGCCTTCGCTCATCGCACATCCCAGTGGCTTATTCCCCGGGAGCTTTGTGAATAATCACCCGATTTTTGGATTCCCACTGGAAGCCAGACGCTTCTTCATATAGCCGCTGATACTTTTTTCGCAGTGGCTCCGGCATTTTGTCACCGTTTATTTTCAAGACGCGATCGCTGAGTTCAAACTTGTAGGTGCCTCGTTTGTCGATGAGGGCATCGCGCAGGAGGGCGCGTTCGATTTGTTGCTGTGGGCTGAGGCGGCGATTACGTGGTCCGGGAAAAATACCCAGCTGCTCCGCATCGGGAGGGAAGGGCGTATTCCGGGCACCGGGGTCTTTTCCTTCCCACCTAAAATCGAACGAAGGGGCGTCGTCTTGTTCTTCCCATTCAAAATTGAGATTCAGCCCATTCATGCCATCCCGAAGGCCGCGCAATCCTTCGCGGAGGCCGCGCAAGCCTTCCCGCACTCCTTGTTCAATGGCATCATCCAGGTCTATGTCTGTGCCGCCATCGAAATGAAAGCGGATTCTACCGCCTTGTTCTTCCATCCGACGCGCCATTTCTTCCATCCTGCGCGCCATTTCTTCGGGCATGATTTCTTCTTCGAATAAATCTTCCGATCGGTCAAACCGGAAACGGCCATCCATAAAAAGGGAGTCGCCTTCTATGAAGAGGTGTCGTTCCTTATGGGGCCTATCGGTGTCTTCCTCGAAGAGGAAAAACCGTTGGCCTGGAGCAGGTGGCGCCGGAGGCAGTGCCGGACGTGGTGGTACTGGTGGTACAGGCGGTAATTTTTTCAGTAATTCTGCCGTCTCCGCTTCGTATAAATGGAAATCTTCGGCGGGGATGTCGCGTCCGTCCATCTGGAGAGAAATGATTTTTCCGTTTTGGGTTCGAACTTCAATGGATTTTCCTTCTTTTTCCTGCCGTACTGTAATGTTTCCGGCTGGAATCGTGTCTGATGGCAGGGCAACGGATACCTGCACGCGTGCCATAGGGGTAGCGGCAACCGAAGATTCTGCCGCATCGGCTTGCATGGAAAGCAAGGAGGCAGCACCCACGATAAGGGCAGTGGCGATAATTTTTTCCATAAGATCGTGTTGGTTTGATGGTTGTTCCAGTAATATGCGTTTTATTCGGCTAAGTAGCTCGCCCGATTTTCCGGTCGCTGCCATGGCGAGCATGGGCTGTTTGGCGGGGTATAGGGTGGGCAGCGCCGACAAGGCTTTGGCGTATTCCAGCGAGTTGCCGCATATAGCTACGGCCATTTCATCACAGCAGTACTCGCGTTCGCGATGCACTATGGTGCGTATCCACCAGGTAGCGGGATGGAAAAAAAAGAGGATTTCATGGATGCTAAGCCAACTATTCACCAGGTAATCTTTGCGGTAAATATGCGCTAGTTCGTGTACTATCAATGCTTCTACCTGCATAGGAGGCAGGCTGGTAAGCATGCCGACAGGCAGCAGTACGATGGGCTTGATATGACCGATCACCATAGGGGTGTGCGCCATGGCCGATTCCATCAGTATTACCGCCGGGCGGATTGCCATAGATTGGACCAGTTGCTTAAAGCGGGTTTCCCATGCCAGCGGCACGGAGAATACCTGATGGACGCGCATATAACGGGTGTAACTCCAGGCACCAGCCAGTCGGAGTGCAAATAATAGCACACCAAAAAACCAGGCGGTAGGCACCAGTTGAATATGCCGATCTAAAAATAAGCGCCCCCGCGCTATCAAAGAACCGGGGTGTTCGGTATTGGGTGCCGCAATACCTATTTGAAAAACGGTATCATGCCAAAAATGGGGTGTGAACGCGGAAGCCGACCCGTCTATCGGCAAAAATAGCCACATAAAAGTGAGCGCCGCGCCTGCAAAAATCAGCATTTGTGCCCATACGGCGGCTAAGTAGCGGATATGGGCAGGGTATCGTTGGAGCGAGGGCAGGAGCAGGGCGAGCAGCAGCGCAATAGCGGCACCTTGCCAAAGGGTGTGAATTAGCGTCCATCCCAGCGCGTGAAGGAGCGAGGGGGGCAGCAGCGAATGCGCATCGGGCAGCATGGAAAATAGCAGCATACCTCGTTATTTTTTATTTTCAATCGCTTCAATGAGCAACTTGATTTGGTCTAGCTCTTCGGAGGAGGCATGGTGGTTGCCGAGTGCCTGCATAACTAAGTGGGAGGCAGAACCCCGAAATAGAGTGTCCACAAATCGTTTGAGCAGGTGTTGCTGGGTCGTACTCTCCTCTACCGCTGCCTCGTAAATGTGCACCCGATCGGAGGTATCCCGAAATACCAGCTTTTTTTCGGCCATTATCTGCAAAAGCTTAAGGGTAGTGGTGTACCCTACTTCCCGCCGGTTATTCAATTCGGCGTTGATTTGTCGTACCGTAGCAGGGCCTTTTTGCCAAAGCACCTGCAGAATCTCCAGCTCAGATTCAGTCGGTGCGGGTTGGGTTGGTAATTGCGCCATGGTTCAAAAGAATCTAATGGTGTAAAGAGTAATCTATGTACGAAAAGGTTCGTAGCAAATATATACGAAAAGTTTCGTAGTTAGAGTCCGGTGGAATTTTTTTTCATCCCACCTCCATCTTTGCTGCCCTTGTAAACGGGTGCGTACCATCGGGTACTCCGCAGATAAATAGCGGAGCAGCGAAAATTTTTCTGAAATACGGAATAAATCGAGCGTAGGTCGGTGCGCTTAACGGCGTTGGGTAGGCAGGAAAATCTCGAGTAGGGCACCGCCTTCGGATGGATTGGATGCGCGGATTTTACCACCCATGAGCTGGATACAGCGTTGGGTGAGGTAGAGGCCGTATCCGATACCGGATGTGGAGTGGCAGGGTTGGATAAATGGGTTATCTGTTCCGGTAAAGCGGGGGTTTCCCGGGCCTTCATCTTTTACTGAAAAAACGGCGTACGCTGCTTCCTGGTGGCAGAACAGGGTAATACTCCCGTGTTCTGGGGTGTGCCGGATAGCATTGGAGACGAGGTTGGCGAGGCATTCCCGGAGGAAGAAGGTATCCGCATACGCAGTAGGAGGTCGTTGGCATGGATTCCACTCGATATGGATTCCTTTTTGCTTGGCCAGCGACTGAAAGCGCTTGATGGTATAGAGGGCGATATGGTCGAAATTGACGGAGTTGAGGTAGATAGGGATATCGAGGGTTTCGATGTTTTGAGCGGCCATGATGCGGAGGCTAAACTCGTGGATGAGCCGGGCATTTTCCTTTATTTCCTCCAACTCCGGGTGTACCACGGGCTGTAGCCTGCCTTCGAGGAGCATCCCATTGAGCTGAATAATCTCGAGCGGAGCGCGGAGGTCGTGGGTGAGCAAGCTGATAAGGTGTCGTTTTTCCTGTGCCAGGCGATTGGTTTCTTCCAGGGCGGTCTTGACTTCCTCGTGGAGGTTGGCGAGTGTGCGGTTTTGTGCTTCTATGAAATTGTTGCGCTTGCGAATGGTGGCCAGGAAAACAGACACGCCAATCAGGCCGAGGGTCATGCCGAGCAGCATCAGGAAGTAGATAGATTTCTGTAACTGGATATCTTTGTTTTCGCGCAGCAGGAGCTGGTTTTGTTGCTCTTTGATTTTCGCCTGATAAAATCCTTCCGTGTTGGCGATAGCGCGATTTTTCTCTTCATTCCAGAGCTTTTGGTCCAGCGCGGTAAACAGTTTATAGTAGTAATAGGCGCTGTCGGTCTGGTGGTGTTGATCGAAAAAATAATGGAGGTTATAGCTGGCTGCGCGCTCCAAGGAGCTGCTGCCTATTTGACTGGCTAGCTGAAAGCTTTGTTGAAAGCTTTTCAAGGCTTCTGATTTCCGGTTGATAGCCATCGCCGCAAACCCAAGGGTGTTGTGTAGTTCAGCTAACGGAAGGGGGAGGTTTTGCTGCTGAAAATAGGGGAGCAAGGATGTGCAGGTTTCATAGGCTTGTTGCGCCTTCCCGGTATTGCGGTCTATTTCAGCAATAAAAACGCGGGTTTGATTTTGGGATAGCTCCTGGTTAAACAAACGGTACACCCCTAATGCCTGGGTAGCGTAGTGCCGGGCAGAATCGAGTTGTTGTTTTTCCAAAAAATTCATGGCGATTCCTCGGTAGCAATTGCCTAATTCCGGGATCTGATAGCTGGTGTACAACGAAGCAGCCTGCTTGAGGAAGGTATTGGATTTGTCGTAATCAGCCCGATTGTAGTAAATCCCACCGATATTAGTGAGGGCAGAGAAACGGCGTTGTTTCCACACGGCACTGCTGTACCGCCTGGTAATTTCCAGGGCATCCAGGAAGTCGTTGAGCCCAAGGTTTTCCTGCCCTTTATAGGAATGAATCACGCCTTCAATCATGAGCAGCGAGTAGTCAAGCACCGGATTGCCCAGCTTTTGCCCAATTTCCTTTGCTTGGTCGGCATACACCTGCGCCGAGTCCACCGACACATTCAGCAGGGCGGTGCTGTATTTAATGAGCATGGTGACTTTGGCAGAGTCCGATGCCGTATGTTTTCCCAACGCCGTCCGTAGCGCCCCCAAATCCGTACTTTCCGGCTGTCCCATAGCCAGTAACCCCCACCAAAGCAGGTAAAAGGTCAGATATATACGGCGTGATAAGTAGGGAACAGGCATTGGTACGCTATGTGTATAGGGTTGCCAATATAACACAAATTTTATTTGGTTTAAAAACTTTAAAAAGTAAAAAGTACTTAGCTCGGTGCTGGGCAATCTCCAGCGGGGATTATATCAATATCCCGCAGCCGGAGGCACAAAGAACTACCAGGGGGCGAAAACACAGTGCATTCTGGCGCATATTTTATAGCCCGATGGTTATGGGCTCCAAAAAACCGCACCGTAATGCCCCCCGCAGCCGGAGGCACGAAAAAATACCTGTCCCGCAGGTTCGCCTTACAGATTAAATAGCGGGTAGGCTGAAAAAGGTAAAAGCGAGCCGGTTCCCTCCGCTAGTTGCACTACCTCGAATGGGTATTCAAGTATGTGGATAATGGACTGATAACTGCCGGGAGGCATCGGGGGGAATCAATCCCCCAGCAGGCGGCGCAGATCGGCACGTCGGCTGATTTGAAGTTTGCGGTAAACGGACTTCACATAGTGGCGGACGGTATTGAGGCCTATATTATTTTTGGCGGCGATTTCCTTGTATGGCATATCCTCCAGCAAGCCTTCAATGATTTGTATTTCCCTGGGAACGAACATGCCGTTGGTCCTCCACTGTTGTTCAGGGGTATCTTTCCCTGCCGACTGGTTGGTGATTCGGTGGTTGCGCACAAAGTCCAGCAACACGGGTGCTGCTGCCGGATCCAGGAAGGTTCCTCCCTTGATGGCGATATCTACCACCTGCAGCAGTTGATTCAAATCACTCCCTTTGATGTAGTAGGAATCTGCTCCAAGTGCTATTGCTTCCATGAGAAATTCCGGATTGGTGTGCGAGGTAGTAATGATGACTTTCGAGTTGGGAAACGTCGCTTTGATCCTCGGAAGCTCAGGCAGGCTACTTTTGCCATTCAAATTCAGGTCGAGCAGAATGATATCCGGTGGGAGTGCCTGAAGCGCTGGGTCAAAAAGTGCTTCTACCTCCGGACTCGAAAGGCAAACTTCCAGATTCAGCCGGGTTTGTAATAACTCGGCGAGCCGGGATGCCAACGTGAGGTTATCTTCAATTATTCCTATTTTGGCCATTAAGACTGTTTTGTAGTTTTCTATATATCTCTGAAAGTTAGTCCAAAATATTTTAACGGGTAACCCGAAATTAAAGTTTTACATCCTTTTACGGGCAAAAAAAATGATTTTTCGCAAAATGAAACGCATTTATTTTCTGCACTTTACATCAAATGGCGTAGATGTGTTTTTCATGTTAAAACGAACGGTCACCCGCCGTATGCCCGAGCGAAAAAATCCCGGATAGCAAGGGGTATAAAAAAAACACCTTCCACCCCTTGCCCGGTCTTGGATGATTACCTGTTTCTGCGGCTATCGGCCAGACTATAAAATAACACCGGCACTGTTTTCTGATTGGAAAATCCCGTTACTTTGTCTAACAAACCCCACTATCCCAAAAACTTAATGAGCCGATTTCATGAACAAGCTTACTACGCTGATTCCATTCGTGGCATTCATCGGATTAGCCCGATGGTTTGCCGATGCCCTGCCTCCGATGAGCCCCCATACTTCGTCTGTAGAAGTGTTTGCCTGCCCTGGTGCTATCTCGGTGGTGCTGGGCGATAGCTGCCGGGATACGCTGGAACTCACCGAGGTACTCTTTGGCCAGTTCAGCGCGTGTGTGCAGCCATCGGATTTTGGCATTGTCGTGTACGACAACAACCCCGGCAATGGGGCTATAATCGATGGGGCGGGCACCTTCCGCTATGTCGTATTTCTGCAAAACTCCGCAGCGTGTACCGATTTTATCCAGTGTGAGGGAAAAGTGACGGCTGCCGACCGGCGCGCGCCTCGCATTATTCCTCCTTCCGACAGGGTGCTCTCCCTTTATTGCGATGCCGCTCGGTGGCTGGTCAATCAGCCTGCTAGTATTTCCCTCACCGACACAGCCCTGGTTACCGACAATTGTTCGTCCCGAACCGAGCCTCTGACTACCTTCCACGACCGCATCGTCTATGATAATCAATGTGATACACTAATTATCCAGCGTTTTTTTCATGCCAGTGATTTTTTTGGCAATACGGCCGATACGTTTCAGACCATCACCGCCGTACGTCCGGCGCTCTCCGATATTCATCCGGCGGGCGCCTTCGATCTTGATACGAGCTGTGCCTGGAAAATACCCTACTCGAAGGATGTAAAAGGGAATATAGCTCCTTCCGTCTCCGGCTATCCGTTTTTGATAGGTCCTTCAGGAGATACGGTCTGGCTCACCCCTGGTGGGGCATGTGGGTTTTCGGCTGATTATACCGACCGCCGGGATTCGGTCTGTACCAACCAGGTGCGCATAGCCAGAACCTGGCGAATCATCGACTGGTGCCGTCGTACCGAACGCCTGGATACCCAGATTATCCGCATAGGCGATTTGGCCCCTCCTGTGGTTGAGCTTATACCAGGTAAGGAAAGCCTCCGCATTTCAACGGGGCCGTTCAACTGTCAGGGGGTACTGGAGATTCCGGCTCCGCAGATACAGGACGCCTGCTCCTCGACGCAATGGTCTGCAGAAATCTGGCAAGATAGCTTCCCCCCCACCTCGAATCCGTTTGGTATTCTCCCACCGGGGACAGACTCCTTGTTGATTACCGTTTCATCTTTTGGAGCTACTTCCCGCATCGTATCGGGTCTGCCGTTGGGTGGATTTCGGGTATGGTACCGGGTGGAAGATGCCTGCCACAACGAAACGCGCATTGCGGCGCGACTGGTAGTGGAAGATGGTATCAGCCCGATTGCTATTTGCCGCAGCGGACTGATTGTATCGCTCAATTCCGTTGGTACGGCAACCATCCGTATAGGAGATGTCAATGGTGGAAGTAAAGATAACTGCCAACTGGCCTCCCTGTCCATTCGACGCAAAATAAGTACAGCCGCCGCTGCGTGTGCTTCCCAGTTGCCTGGCGTCAGCCCCTGGGATTCGACGGTTCTTTTTTCCTGCTGTGATATTGGTCAGCCGGTAGAGGTCGAACTGCGCGCTACCGATGCGGCAGGCAACACAAACACCTCCTGGACTACGGTGCGCATCCACGATAAAATAGCCCCTTCCTGTACGCCTCCCAGTGATACAACCATCGACTGCCTGCACTTACCGGAAGGGTTTAACCCACAGGATAGCTCTTCCTTAGCCAGGATTTTTGGCATCCCCTCCGTATTTGATAACTGCGCGGCGGCCTTCGAGGAGCTGACGCCACTTGTCGTGCTGGACGATTGTGAGACGGGAACAATCACCCGTCGCTTCCAGGCAGTGGATCGCGCGGGCAACCGCAGTACGGGTATTCGCACCCAGACCATCACCATCGCTCCGGCACGCAGCTACGGCATTCGTTTTCCAAAAGATTTTGAAGACTACTGTGGAGATGCCCTACCGGATTCTGTAGCGATGCAGGAGCACGGCTGCAACGTGCTGGCTGTTCAGGTAAGCGACAAACGCTACGAATCGGGGGGCGAAGAATGTTATAAGGTACTGCGCACCTACGAAATTATCAACTGGTGCGAGTACGACGGGCACAGCGCCCCTGTTGTCATTCCCAGAGATGCAGACTGCAACGGGGTGCCCGGCGACCGCGATGTGTGGGTTGTCGTGCAACCGAACGGACAGGTCTTTCTCGATGCCAATGACCAACCTTCCGACCACCTGCCAGCAGCCGGCGTAAAAGGGATGGCCTGCGATGGGAGCACCAACCCGGTCGGATACTGGACAAGTAGCTCCCAATCGCCCGCGCTGCAATCCACCGGCTATTGGAAATACACCCAGGTAATAAAATATTTCGACAACATCCCCCCCAAGATTTATACTGAAAAAGAAGTCACCGTATGCTCCAACCAGTTTGATTGTTCTGCAGAAATCTATCTTTCCGTCGGGGTGGGTGAGGTATGCAGCAAGGATGTCGAGGTGGAAACAAAAGTACTGGAAGAAATTACAGAGTACTACACCGCCGAAGAGCTGACTTGGGAGCGGTACGGACGTTTTCCCAAATACCTTATCGCTGGGCTGGTTCCCGTGGGTACCTACCTGATTGAAATAACGGTACGCGACGGATGTGGCAACCAATCGGCCACCCAGGTGCGCGTAAATGTCGTCGATTGTGGGGCACCGGTACCTATTTGCCACAATGGGCTTACTACTGAGCTGAACCCTGTACCTCCGGGGGAGGACCTGGATGCCGATGGATTCCCTGATCCGGCGGCCGCTTTGGTCCGGGTGGGTGATTTGCTGCAAAGCGCCCTGGAAGACTGCTCCTTCCCCGTGCGCTATTCGATCAACCGCGTCGGTGAGGTGGCAGATTCTACCCGCCAATCCCTGCTGCTCACCTGTAAAGATATCGGCTACTTGCCGGTTGAGGTACGCGCCTGGGATGCTGCCCATAACCCCTGGGCAGAGCAGCCCAATGGCTCCAAAGGAGGTCCAAACAGCGGCTATTGTACCACTTATGTCCATGTATCAGATACACGTACTACCTGCGACACGATACCAAAAGGCTTTCCGCTGGAGGGAGCGGTGTACAATGCATTCAGAGCGCCCCTGCCCAGTGCGCGGATTGAGCTGGGAGGAGATGGAATATCCGCAACCGTCAGCGACAGCCTGGGGATGTATCGCTTTCCGCTGTTACAGGAAAAAAAATCCTATACCCTCCGCCCGTACAAAAATGAGGAAGACCCCCGGAGCGGGGTGACGACCTTTGACCTTCTGATGATGACCCAGCATATCCTCGGCACCCGCACCCTGACGGATCCGTACCAGCTGCTCGCAGCCGATGTCAATTTATCCGGTTCGTTGACCACCCAGGATATGATTTTGTTGCGCAAGCTGATTCTCAGTGCCAGCGACCGCTTTCCGCACGGAAAGGTATATCGGTTTGTAGATGCTTCCTTTACCTTCCCAGACCCCGCCAACCCCTGGAAAACGGCCGTGCCAGATTCCAAAGTCGTTGCCAATATGGAAGCGGAGATGCACACCGTGGATTTCATAGCCATAAAACTGGGCGATATCAATGGAAGCTCGCCGGTATTCGGCCCGCGTGGATTTTTTCTCTATCGGTCGGCTATTCCCGTGCCGCCGGTATTGGTACAGGGAGCTGATCGATTCGTGGAAGAGGGCGCCCTAGTGTCAGTTCCCTTTACCCTCCAAAGCGATATTCCAGTAGCGGGCTTTCAGTTTGAGCTAGCGCTAAACCCGGATTTATTGGCATTCGAATCCCTGCATTCCGACCTGCTGACGCAGGAGCATCAACTGGTGATGGCAGAAAACGGCGATACGCGCCTACGATTTAGCTGGAATGGGCGGCCCATTCCAGCCGGTGAATCTGGATTGTTCACCTTACAGGTTCGGGTACGAAAAAGTGGGCTTTTATCGGAGGCACTACAGATACCAAGCCGGGACTTTGTACCAGAGGCTTACTATATTCCCGCCGATGCTGCTTCCCCGCTGGTGGTACACCCGCTGGAACTTACCCTGAAACGACCGCTGCCGATACCCATGGATTTATCAGTGGCACCGAATCCGGCACAGGACCAGGTACTCGTACAGTGGAACACCCCAGAGGGAGGGGAGGCTTTGATCCAGGTGCGGGACCCCTGGGGGCGAATTATCCGTACCCACCGCCAGGTCTGTGACCCCGGTGTACACCAATGGCAAATGGAGCGATCCGCCGGTCCGGCCGGCATGTATCTGATTAGCCTGCAACTGGCAGACAAGACGATATCAAAAAAAGTATTGTTCCTGCCTTAAATTGTATCTTTACGCGGCGTTTAGAGGAATGTTTTTTGGCCACGACACGGCTGCCCCCAATAGGCAGTCGGTACAGACCAAAAACGCCCTATGGGCGGCGTAAAGATTGTATTTTCCGGAAAAGCCGGTCGAGTGAACTACCTATACAACACGTTGTTTAACCTGCTCGGCGCCCAGTAGCTGCTGTTCGGGGGGAACGGTGCACCGATCTTTCAGGGTTGAATCACAAGTAGTATGGAACCACAGCCTATCACAACACTAACCGCCAGGGCAGAACAAAATGTAAGTTCTTTTTACCGGGAATTTATCGACGACACTTACCTGTATCACAACTTTCAGCATGTGTTGGATGTGGTGGAGGCGGTACGCCGATTGGGGCAGTTGCATCGCCTCCCCTACGAAGAATTGGAACTACTCGAGCTAGCTGCCTGGTTCCATGATACCGGCTTCAGCGAAGGCCCGGAGGGGCATGAGCAACGCAGTGCCCACCACGCTGCCCGCTTTCTTGAAAAACAGAAATACCACTCGGATAGAATCCGCAAAGTGGAATCCCTCATTTTGGCAACCCGTCCCAACCACGTACCGGAGGATTTGCTGGAAGAGCTTATCCGGGATGCTGATCTGAGCCATCTGGGCAGTGAATTGTACTGGGATCGCTCCAGCCGCGTGCGCCAGGAGCTACTTATGACACGCAACAACTTCATGCCCGAGGAGGAATGGGTTCAGTTTGAACTGGATTTCATGCTGCGTCATCATTATTATACAGAGGTCGCCCGCCAGTTGTACGATGCGATTAAGCAAAAAAACATCAAGCAACTCCGCAAATACCAGTTGTCAATACAACCCGCCGACACAGGGCTGGCCACCGAGGAAAAACAAAAAAAGAAAAAGAAGAAAAAGGACTTCAACGAAGCAAACCTGGGGCGTGGCGTCGAAACGATGTTCCGAACGACCTACCGCTCGCATACTACGCTGAGCGCGCTGGCCGACAACAAGGCCAACATCATGCTCAGTATCAATGGGATTATCATCTCTATTGTCATCTCCAGCCTGGTGCCTAAGCTGTCGCAGGAGCACCGCCTGATTATCCCCACTTTCATCCTGCTGGCCGTTTGTCTGAGCAGCCTGGTATTCGCCATTCTGGCTTCTTCCCCCAAGGTGACAAAAGGGGTGTACACCAAGGAAGACATCAAAAACAGAACTTCTAATCTGCTTTTTTTCGGCAACTTTTATAAAATGCCCATCGAGGAGTACCACTGGGGGGTAATGGAGATGATTCAGGACAAAGACTTTCTCTACAGCTCGATGACGCGCGATTTGTACTACCTGGGGTTGGTATTGGCGTACAAATACCGCTTATTGCGTATCTGCTATATGGTTTTTATGGTCGGGCTGATTGTTTCGGTGCTCTCCTTTGGGGTGGCCTTTGTCCTTTAGTGCCTAGGCTGCTTCGGATAAAAAAACCAGGGGTTAGTGACAAATTAGCCCGCAATCAATAATTTACCTTGACCTCGGCTATTTTCTTCGGTAGCCAGACTTGCATGGGGTTTTGCCCTCTGTTGGCCCAGGCGAAGTATGGGATAGCCGTGATGGTTTTCGAACTGGTTTGTACCGACATTCCGTCGGGGGCGACGTGTAATGTTGGCGCGGTAAACTGGAGCGTCGTTATTCCTCCCAGCAAGTCGGGTTGTCTGACGGCCTTGACAGGGGCATTATCGGGGAGGATGAGGTTCCATGCTTGGCCGTCGTTATCGGCTCCTTCGACGCAATATACGAGGGGTCCTCGTTGGAGAGCTACCCGTTGCTGGTTGGCTTTCACTTCTTCCCGTGCGGCAATCCGTTGAACATCCATCGGTAGGTCGAGGGATAGTACGTCTCCTTTTTTCCAGGTTCGGTGTAGCACGGCGTATCCTTTTTCTATGGTATAGTTTACTTGTTCTCCGTTGATACGCAGGATGGGCGGGTTGTTTGTTGGGTTGGTAAAGTGGTATAATCCACCGGGCACCGCTTCTCCCCTGGCCCAGCCGGGGATGCGCAGGTACACGGAAAACGCTGATTTTTTCTCTGGCGACACGGCGAGTTCGATGTGTCCTTCCCACGGGTAACTGGTGTGCAGCTGAATCTGGACGGGGCTACCTCCCAGCGTCTGGGTCGTGGTACTGGCTACGAATAGATTTACCCAGAGCCCTTCTGGTGCGACGCCATAGATATAATCGCCGAGGGAAGATACGAGGCGGGCGATATTGGAGGGGCAACAGGCGGTGCCGAACCATTCGCGGCGGGCGTGTTGTCCGTTGGATGCGAGTGGGTTGCCGTAAAAAAAGCGGTCGCCGCTCAGGGAAAGCCCGTCGAGTGCTCCGTTGTAGAGGCTCCGTTCGAGTACGTCGATATAGCTGGCATCGCCGCTGAGCCGGTTCATTCGTTGATTCCAGAAGACCATACCTACGGATGCGCAGGTTTCACAATAGGCTTTTTCATTGGGCAGGTCGTAGTCGGTGCTGAAGCCTTCGTTGCTACCAGACGAACCGATTCCACCGGTGATATACATATTGTGAAAAACGACGTCTTCCCATACGCGGCGCATAGCTTGCAGGTATCCTTGGTCTCCGGTGATGGCTGCCACATCGGCGGCCCCGGTATAGAGGTACATGGCGCGCACCGCATGGCCGGTAATCTGGGATTGTTCGCGTACGGGGAGGACGTCCTGTGCGTAGGCGGTATCTTTCCATTCTGTCCAGGTATAGCCTACGGCGTGGCCATGTCCGCGTTCGCTGAGCAGCCAGTCGGCGAGTTTCAGGTAGCGGTTTTCTCCGGTCACTTTATAGAGTTTGACGAGGGCTAGTTCGAGTTCCTGGTGGCCGGTGACCCAGTGTCGTTTGCTTGGTCCGAAGAGGCTGTCGAAATGATCGGCGAAGCGGATAGCTACATCCAGCAGGACGCGTTTTCGGGTGGCGTTGAAATAGGCAACGGCAGCTTCTATGAGGTGTCCGCCGTTGTAGTCCTCGTGCATACTCATATCTGTCCAGCGCTTATCGAGCCCGGTGAGGGTATAGTAGGTGTTGATATAGCCGTCGGGGCGCTGGGCGGCGGCGATTTTGGCAATCCACTCGTCGGCTTTTTGTTCGAGGGCGGGGTTGGGGTGGTTGTTGAGGGCATAGGCAATGGCTTCGAGCGCTTTAAATACGTCGGAGTCGTCGTAGAAGATACCCTGAAACTGTCCTTCCCGCATACCGGAAGCTACTTCAAAATTCCGGATACGAGGTGTTTTTACTTCTGTTTGTTCGACACATACGGGTACGGTGACCGTGGCGACGGTTTCGAGCCGGGGCTTCCAGAAGGCGTCTTGTATCTGTACTTTGGAGAAGCTGACGGATTCAAATTGCTGGGTTTGTTGTGCCGACAGGTGCGACAGTGCGGGGAGAAAAAGAGCGAAGTAGAGAAGTGGGCGCATGGTGTAAATGGTTGATAGGCAAGAAAAGGGCAGTGTGGTCGTCAGGATTTTTTTTGTTCCCAGGCCCAGGCACTGCGCATGATATCCGAGATATTACGCGTGGGCTGCCAGCCGAGTATGCGGGCAGCTTTGTCGTAGTTGGCATAGATGGCGATGACGTCGCCGGCTCGGCGGGGGCCGATACGGTAGCTGAGCTTGACGCCGGTTGCTGTTTCGAAGGCATGAATCGCTTCGAGTACCGATACGCCGGCTCCGATGCCGAGGTTAAAGACCGAACAGGGTTCTGATGCGTGGCCGCTCAGAAGGAATTGAAGGGCTTTGGTGTGTGCATTGGCGAGGTCCATGACGTGGATATAGTCGCGGATGTTGCTGCCGTCGCGTGTGGGGTAGTCGTCGCCGAATACTACGAGTTCGGGGCGTTTTCCGGCGGCGGTTTCCGTAATGACAGGCACCAGGTTGGAGGCCGGGTTGCTCGGGTCTTCGCCGATTAGGGCACTTTCATGGGCGCCGGCCGGGTTGAAATAGCGAAGCAGGATACTGCGCGAGTGGGGGAAAGCCCGCGCGTAGTCCTGCAGGATATCTTCTCCGATTTGTTTGGTTCGGGCGTAGGGTGATTCGGCTTCCTGCCGGGGCGTTGTTTCCGTGACGGGTAATGCCTGGGTGTTGCCATATACGGAGCAGGAGGAAGAAAAAATGAGGTTGGTGATTCCCGCTTCTTCCATACTGCTGAGGAGGTTCATCAGGCTGATTAGGTTGTTGCGGTAGTAATGGAGCGGTTGGGTGACGGATTCACCTACTAATTTTAGCGCGGCGAAGTGAATGACACCTTGAATATCGGGGTGCTCCTGAAAAATACGACGGGTAGCATCCATGTCACATAGGTCGATGGGGTAGTTTTGAATGTGTTGTCCGGTGATTGCGGCTACGCCATCCAGGGCGGCTGCATTGGAGTTGCTGAGGTTATCTGCCGACACCACCTGAAACCCATGGTCGAGTAAATCGACGATAGTATGGCTTCCAATATACCCGCAGCCACCTGTAACAAGAATTTTAGCCATGAATTTGTATTTTTGAATTGTAAAAATGCAAAAATCATGGATAAAACGGGTTTACTGGAGGCAGTTAAATCCCTGGCGAGGGAAGCGGGAGCATCGATTATGGAGATTTATGAGGGCTCGGATTTCAAAGTGGAATCCAAGCAGGACGAATCTCCGCTCACGGCTGCAGATAAAGCATCCAATAAAATTATTTGTGCCGGGTTGGAATCCCTGGATCCTGTATTCCCGATTATCTCGGAAGAAAACAAGGAGATCCCCTACGAAATACGCCGTGATTACCCCTACACTTGGTTGGTCGATCCCCTGGATGGCACGAAGGAGTTCATCAAGCGCAACGGTGATTTCACGGTCAATATCGCGCTCATCAAGGGACAGGAGCTGGAAATGGGGGTGGTATATCTTCCCGTTTTTGATGAGCTATACTGGGCTTGGAAAGGCATGGGGGCATTCATGGAGTCGGAGGGACAAATTCGGCAGCTGCAAACGGGTGATTTTAGGTTATCCGATCAGGGGCTTCGGGTCGTTTGTTCCCGCTCTCACATGAGTCCGGAAACGGAGGCGTTTATCAAAAAACTGAAGGAACCGGAGCTGGTATCCCGCGGCAGTGCCCTGAAATTTCTGTTGTTGGCTAAAGGGGATGCGCATATTTATCCCCGGCTTGGCCCCACTATGGAGTGGGATACAGGTGCTGCGCAGATGATACTCGAGGAAGCGGGTGGTGAAGTACTAGAAGCTTCCAGCTCTGTGCCGTTGCGCTACAACAAGGCGCAGTTGCTCAACCCTCATTTTGTGGCTTTTGCCCGCACGAATCCTCTGTTGCATGGCTGATATTTCGCTGGTAATCATCACCTATAACGAGGCAGCGCACATCCGTCGTTGTATCGAAAGTGCGCGTGGGTTGGCCGATGAAGTCCTGGTTGTAGATTCACTCTCTGTCGATGACACCGTAGCTATTGCAGAATCGCTGGGTGCGCGGGTATTATTACAGCCATTTCTGGGGTATGTGGAGCAAAAGCGCTTTGCTATTTCTCAGGCTACGTATCCGATGGTATTGTCGCTGGACGCCGATGAGGCGCTTTCGGATACCCTGTACCAGTCGATTGCAAGGGAAAAGGAAGAGGGGCTATCCAAAGACTGCTATTCCATGAATCGCCTGAGCAATATCGGGAATCAGTGGATTCGACACGGGGGGTGGTATCCGGATCGCAAGATGCGCTTGTTCGACAAGGAGCGCTTTGCGGTGGAGGGCATCAATCCGCACGATAAGTTTGTTCCCCTGCCGGGTGCCCAGACCGGGTTTCTACGGGGGGATATTCTCCACTACACCAACTCGGATATCGAGAGTAGGGTCAAAACGATCAACCATTTCAGTACGCTGGCCGCGCAGGCTTTTCATGAACGGGGGAAAAAAGGAAGCTGGATTCGCTTACTGACAAAGCCGGCCTTTCGTTTTTTCATAGAGTATTTTTTGCGCCGTGGTTTTTTGGATGGTTTTTACGGCTACGTGGTAGCTCGTACCTCTGCGGAATACGTTTTTCTTCGGGAGAGCAAACTAATTGCATTGCAGCGCCGGTCGGCATAAGTTCAGGGTCTTTTATGAGTGGCAAAAAAATTTATTTCGCCTCTGATTTTCATCTCGGCATCGATGCCCGTCTGACTAGCCGGGAGCGAGAAGCGCAGTTGTTGCGGTGGCTGGATTGTATTCGGGAGGATGCCGCAGAGCTATACCTCGTAGGCGATTTATTCGATTTCTGGTTTGAATACCGCCAGGCAGTGCCCCGTGGGTTTGTGCGTTTTTTGGGTAAGCTGGCGGAGCTGCGCGATGCCGGGCTGCCGATTTATGTTTTTACGGGCAACCACGATATGTGGATGTTCGACTACTTTGAGAAAGAGCTGGACATTCCTGTTTTTCGGGAACCCATTGTTCGGGAATGGGGCGGCAAGCGTTTTTTTATTGGCCATGGCGATGGGCTGGGGCCGGGTGATCGGGGGTATAAGCTTCTGAAGCATATTTTCCGCAATCGGCTTTGCCAGTGGGCTTTTGCGCGGCTGCATCCCAACTTCGGGATAGGGCTGGCGCTGTTTTTTTCGGGGAGGAGCCGTGCGGCTAATCCGGCAGAGGATATTTTTTTAGGATCCGACCGCGAATGGCTGGTAGCTTACAGCAACCGCAAGCTGGACACGGTACCGGCGGATTACTTTATTTTCGGCCATCGGCATCTGCCGATTGAGTATGTGCTTAAAAACGGGCGGAGCCGCTATATCAACCTGGGGGAGTGGATGCACTACAATTCCTATGCGGTATTTGACGGGGAATCGCTTCGGCTGGCATTTTTTGAAAACCCGGATGGTAAGGTGTATGGATAGGCTGCGGCGTATTGGTGGGTGGTGTTTGCTGGTGTTGCCGTTCTGCGGGGTGGCTGCGCAGGATCGCTGGCCCGGCGATTCGCTGTGGTCGGTAGATCGGACGGTTGCGCGGCTGGCGCTGGATAAGCTGGAGCAGGCCTATCTGTTGTTGCCGGACGGGGTGTTGGAAAAATACAGTCCGGATGGACGGCTAGTGGCTCGTTTTTCTCGGAGGGACCTTGGGGTACCTGTGGGGCTGGATGTCAGCGATCCGCTACAGATATTGGTGTGGTATCCGGATTATCAAACGGTGGTGGTGTTGGATAGGTTGTGTACGCCTTATCAGGAAGTCCGTTTGGATCCGGCGCTATACCCGAGGCCGACAGGGGTGGCTATGGGCAGGGATAATCTGTTGTGGGTATATGATGCTATACGGCATACCTTGTACAAGCTGGATTATCAGGGGCAGGTGCGGGGTTCGAGCCAGGATTTGAGTATATGGCAGGCACCTCCTGGGGAGGCGGGCATGTTGGCAGCGGGTTCGGAAGGGGTGTATTTGGTAGATTCCGGCAGTGGGTTGTGGGTGTTTGATCGGTTGGGGCAGTATCAGTTCCGGTGGAATTTGCCGGGGCTGGATTATGTAAGTGTCTTATCGGACGACGTGTTGCTGGTTCGTCGGGAGGGCATGTATATGTGGTTGGGAAAATCACCGGCATTGGAGCCGGAGCCGTTTGCGCTGCCTTATTCCGGAGTACAGCAGGTGGCGGTGCAAGGTCGGCGGGTATTGGTAGCTGCGGGCAAGCGGGTCGTTTGTTTTCAAAAATAAAAAGCCCTTTCCGAACGAATTCGGAAGGGGCGCAAATGGCATTGTGGAGTTAACAGGAAAATATATCTATGCAAGCGCCTGATCCGAGTCAGTGCGGATGGATTTAAGGGTATCCTGGAAGGCCTGTAGCTCAGTCCATTCTTTGCGAAGTGCCAGGCTAGCCTGTGCCGGCCAGGTATCAGATTGGGTGAAGGGGAGCTTAGGGTTTGCAATTTGCAAAATAGTTTCCATTTCTTCCGGGTCTGTTTTGGCCAGAATCTCAAAAGTAGCAATTCCCGCTTTTTTCAGGATAATTTCCACTTCCGGGCTGATGCCGTCGATGAGTTTGAGGTCGTCTTCCAGGAGTGGTTCGACGGGCAGGGCGCGGTCGCCTGCCAGGCTTAGGAGCCGATTGGCCTGACCTACCCAGTTATCTTTTTTGATGCGTCCGGGAAAAAACTGAATTTGGTGGGTTATAGCGTTGATATCGGCGGGGCTCCACTGGCTGATTTGTGTGTATGTAAAGATGCCCGCTTCGTTGAGTTTGCGTTCGAGAAAGGGGCCTATGCCTTCAATGGCGGTGAGGTCGTCGCGGGAGGTCTGCCGGTTAATTTCGGAGGGGCTGAGGAGGGTGCTGTGCGGCAGTACGACTTCCGGTTCGTCGGGAGTGGTTGGGGAGGTTGCCGGAACAGCCGGTTCGGACACTTCGAGGCGTTTGATGCGATTTTCCAGTTCGGTGAGTCGCGACTGGAGCGGATTGGGGGTGGGTGTATCAGAAGAAGTCTGGGCGAACCTGGTTTTGAGGCCGAGGATTTGATCGTTGAGGTCTTCGATAGTATGGAGAAACTGTTGGTTGGTGGATAGTGCTTTTTCCAGTTCTTTTTGTACTTCCCGGAGTTCGGCGTGTTCGTGTTGTCGTTCCTGATCGAGCATTTTTTGGGCTGCCAGCGCTTCTTCGCGTTCAAAGAGGGCGCGTTTGAGGTCTGCGTTTGTTCCGGCCAGGGCTTCTTGATGCTGTTGGTTTTCCGTTTCGAGGCGCTGGAGGTGGTCGGTTTGCTTTTTGAGGGCGCTCTCCAGTTTGCGGATAGCGGAGTTTTCTACGGCCCAGGCGAGGAATAAGCCGAGCAGAAAAGCGGTGAGGATAAAACTCAGGAGTATGATATTCTGGGCTTCTGTGCTCCCGTTGAGGAATTCCGTTATTTTATCCATAGAGATTGATGTTGGTTATGTAAATTTACAAAGCGTTGAGATTCGGGGCTGAATTTATTTATAGCCAGCCGCTGCGGGTCTTTTTGGATAGATTTGTCCGCGCGTTTTCACAAATTTACGGTGTTTCACTGAAAAACAAACAGAATATGAAGTTCCGGTGTACAAGCAACAGCATTCGGTTTCGGGTGCGGAAGTCGGATATTGAGCTGCTGCGCAAAGTGGGCGAGATTTCGGATCAGGTGCAGTTTGCGGGGGGGCAGGTATTTGGGTATGCGTTGCGCCAGGGCGCATACGCGGAATTAGGCGCTTCGTTTGAATCGGGGCAGATACTGGTTCGGATTCCGGTTGCGCAGGCGACGGCATGGATGGACTCAGAGGAAGTGGGTATTTCCGGGGTGATTCCTTTCGGGGATGGTCAGACTCTTCAGATTTTGATAGAGAAGGACTTTCCTTGTCGCCACACGTCGGAGCAGAATCGGCAGGACACGTATTTCGAGTTGGCTCCGGAGGATCCTTCTGTTTGCTGAAGTGTGGGGAGGCGGATTAGAGGTATCGGAAAGGAAGCTGTCCGGATGCCCAGTAGAGGGCGAGCAAGCTTTTTCTGGCGGTACCTGCTAATTTGATGCGTTTTATTTGTGCTTCCAGGAGTTTTTGCTCGCGGGTATTCAGGAGGAAGACGGAACTTTCTCCGAGGTCGAATTTTATCTGTTCTGCCTGGAGCAGTTGAGTATAATTGTCGGTAATTCCCTGATAGAGTGCGGCCTGGGCGCTGCTATTTTCCCATTCGCTATAGTAGTTTCGCAGTTTGGTTTCCAGTTGAATTTGTTTTTGGATTGCCTTATTGGAGGTAGATTCTGATTTGATTCGAACGAGTTCGAGTTTGCCTCTTTCTTTGCGAAGCAGGAGAGGGAATGAGAAGTCGATACCCCATTTGTTGTTTTGGAGCAGGATATTGTTGTTGGGGTTGTTGGCTGGGTTGAACCGGAAACCGGTGCCGAGGAGGTTATAGGATAGGTTTAGACTGGGTTTTAGTTGTTCGGTGGCAAGGCGCCGTTCGATATCCAGTTTTTGGAGTTCCAGGGTGAGGGTCAGGAGTTCTGGGTGGTTGGGCAGTGCTTGTAGGAAGGTTTGAAGGGGGGCTGCATTGGTATCTGTTTCGGATTGAGGTGCTTCGTACATAAAACGAGGGGTGTCCGGGGTAGTGGCGGCAGGGGTTAGAAAAGCTTCGAGTACCTGGCTGCGCGTGCGGAGTGCGAGGGTTGCTTCGTTGAGGTCGAACAGGCGGTTTTGGTACTGGATAAAGGCTTCGAGGGTATCCGTAGCGGGTTTGTCGCCTTGTACAAAGGATTCCCGGATAGCCAGGTATCGCGTATAGGCTACCTGAGAGGCTTGCTGGAACAAGCGGATTTGTTCCCAGGCGATTTGCCATTCTACAAATGCTGTTCCGGCGTCGTACAGCAGGTCGTTGAGCAGGCTTTGGCGGGTTGCCTCTAGGCCGCGTACATCGAGGCGTGCCTGGCGCAGGTTGGCGCGGGCGGCATCGGTGCGCAGGCCATTGAGCAGGGGCAGGGTGATACCTAGCAGGGCCTGGCCTTCTGCCGGGAGTTTTTCTTCGGGGTTGAGGTAGAGACCGGTGGCGCGGTTAAACTCCGATTTGAGGGTTGGCCCAAAGGGTGTTTGCATTTTGATTCCGGAGCTACTGATTCCGTAGTATTCTTTTCCCGAAAAAGTTTTTTGCTGCCACTCGCTGTAAAGTTTTGGATCGAAGGCTCCCCGAGCGAGTCGGAGTGCGGCATCTGCCTGTGCAGGCAGCAAGGCGGCGTTGCGTGCCGAGGGGTTTACCTGCACCATTTGCTGAAAGAAGTCTTGTAGGTTCCAGGTAGTAAGGGGATTAGATTCCGGCTGGGCAAATCCCGGAAACGCGAGGAGAAGGAAAAATAGTACGGGAAAGTATTTCACGGGTATTTTTCTATTTTAATGATTTGATAGGGGCATCCCATTTGAATCCTTTGGGTGCATCGGTATAGCTGTCGTAGTAATCGGGGGGGAACCCATTGAGTTGTCGCCACATTTCATACCATACGGGTACGGTATTGAGCAGGGTGATGGCGTTTGCCCCGGATCCTGGGCGCAGTGCCTTGGGCCAGGGTTTGTCGGCGGGATCCGGAGCTACGAGCACGCGGTACTGTCCGTTATCGCTGATGATATTATCGATGGCTACGATGCGACCCTGATAGGCGCCAAAGGAAGCTCCCGGCCATCCGGAGAAGACGAAGGCAGGCCACCCGTCGAAAATAAACCGAACGGTGGTGCCGGTGTGCAGGAGGGGGAAATCCATAGGCCGTACATACATCTCCACGGCGGGTTCGAAGTCGGCGGGCAGAATACTCACCAGGGCCTCTCCTTCCTTGATGGTTTCGCCGATACCGGTTTGTAAGATTTTGGCGATATATCCCGATTGCGGCGCGAGCACGTAGCGGGAATCGGCGCGCAGTTGGTAGTTGTCGGTTTGTATTTCCAGTTTGCGGGTATCGGCGAGGGCGCTGAGCTGGTCGGTAGCGGCTCCGAAAAGGTCGGAATTGGATTTTGCTATTTTTTGGCGGGTTTCGTAGGTGGCGGTGCGCAGTTCGAGTTGGGCAATCTGTAGGTCGTTGCGGCTCGAGAGCAGTTTATTCTCGGCGGCGATCATTTTGGCAGACGTTTCCTGGAGTTTGAGGCGCTTGTCTTCCACTTCATTGAGTGGTTTGATACCCTGTTGGTAGAGGGTATCGGCTCGTTTCCACTGCCGCTCCGCGATTTGGTAATCGAGGCGGGAGCGGGTAGCTTCAATGCTGTCAGATACTACTTTTAGCTCTGTTTGCCGGATTTTGTTTTGGAGTTGTTTGGTTTTGACTTCGAGTTCGAGCTGATAGGCTTCCGTTTGTTGACGGAGTGCGTTCATTTTATCTTCATAGGCATCGATGGACGCGCTTTTTGCTTTCAGTTGGTCGCGGCTGCGGGCGACGAGGGCAGGGTCGAAATATTCCGACTTGATTTCGGAGATAAAAGCGATGGTGTCGCCGGCTTGTACAAACTGGCCGTCGCGCACAAACCACTGCTCAATGCGGCCCGGCAGAATGGAATGGATGGTTTGGGGCCGGTGTTGCGGGCTGAGAACCGCGACTTTGCCTTTGCTCTGGATATTCTGTGTCCAAGGTAAAAACAGTGCGCCGAGTAGTAGAAAGAGGGTAGCTACCAGCCACCGGATGAAAGAGCGGTGGCTGTTTGACAGGGCGGTTTGCTGAAAAGACTGAAACCGGCCGGGAGCGATTTGTTCGTGTATCGTGCGGGACGAAATGTGCAACATCGGGCGATGGGTTGAGATTACAGATTAGTTGTCTGACCGGAATATGGACTGGTAGTGGGGCGATTGCTGTATGGCTTCAAAGGAGCCATCGGCAATTATTTTTCCGTCTTTTAGCAGGATGACCCGTTGGCAGGATTGGGCAAACACGGGGTCATTGGATACGGTGACGAGGGTCCAGGGACGCTGTGTGGCGTTGAGGCAACCTGCGATGCGTTGCTTGTCGGCGGGTTCCAGTGCCGTGAAGATATCCTCCACAACCAGTAGGCCCGGGCGGGCAGCCAGGGCGCGTGCCAGCATGATTTTCAGGCGGATGCTGCGGGGAAGGTTTTTCCCTTCGGGGAGCAGGGGGGTGTTGTATCCGTTGGGGAGCTGGCGTATAAATCCGGCAATGCCGATACTCTCCGTCGTTTCGATGACCTGCTCCAGGGAGATAGCCGGGTCGCCTAAGGTGATATTTTCGAGGATGGTACCCCGGAAGAGGTGTTCCTCTGCCAGCAGTTCGCCGATTTGCCGGCGCAGGCTGTCGAGCTCGATGTGCTGTAAAGGCACGTTGTTGTAGGTGATGCTGCCTTTGAAATACGGAAATAGACCGGCCAGCAATTCGAGTAGGGTGGTTTTGCCCGAACGGCTATATCCGGATATACACACCGACTGTCCTGGTTGGATTTGCAGGTTGATGCCATCCAGGGCAGGGCGTTCGGAATCCGGGAATCCGAAACTTACGTTTTCGAGCTGGAGTGCAATGGGCTGGTTGCGTCGGGTATGCTCAAAGGGTATGCCTCCCTGGTGTTCTTCCAGTGGCAGGTCGGTGACATATCCCAGCTTATCGAGGGCGGTGAGTACATCATAAACGGTTTCCAGCGAAATGATGAGCTTTTCGACTGAGCCAATCACGAGGATGATGACGATATCAGCGGCTACAAACTGACCGATGTTGATTTGATTCTGCAATACCAGGTAGCTGCCCAGGGCGAGCAGGGAAGCGAGTACCAATACCTCGAACCCCACGATGATACCAAATTGCCCGACGAGGATACGAAAATGTGCTTGCCGGCTGGTGAGGTAGTTGCCTACCAGCTTGTCCGTTCGTTGCAGCGAAAAGGGCGAATCACCGGCCAACTTGAAGGTCGTTAGCGCCCGCGCTTGTTCCTCCAGCCAGTGCGCTACCTCGTATTTATATTTTGATTCCTTCAGGCTGGTGCTTAGGCCCCGCTGGCCCGTCATGCGAAATAGTGCAAACAGTACCAACAACAGCAAGAAGCTGAATAATACATAAAACGGATGGTAAAACGAGATGAGCAATAAGCCAAATACGATCTGCAACACGGCGGTGGTCACATCAATGAGAATCTTGGGTAAGCCCTTCTGAATCGTAAGGGTGTCAAAAAAGCGGTTTACCAGCTCCGGCGGATAGTACTTGGTCAGGGAGTCTAGCCGGAGCCGGGGCAGGCGGTAGGAAAAGTCAAAGGCAGAGCGCACGAAAATGCGTTGTTGAATCGTCTCCGTTACCGACATTTGCATGATCTTCAGGATACCAGCCAAGAGGGTGGCGGTAGTTACTGCTCCAATCAAGACAAATAAGGATACGGAAATGCTGCCTCCTGCAATCAACCCAATGATAGCCTGTACCCCCAATGGAAGGGTCAGGGTAATCAGCCCGGAAAAAATGGCGTATATGTAAATGTAGATGATATCTTTTCGGTCTGCCGCCAGCAATTTGAAAAAACGGCGCATCGGTGTGAGTGCCTGATTCTGTTCCATAAATCCCACGATTATACAGTCAAATGAAAAGCAAGGGGTATTTGTTCAGGATACCGGCTCCTGAAATCCAAAAGGGCAGCATTTGGCCGTTTGGCACGTGGTGCCATACCAGCCACTATTCAACGAACGGGCCGCTAATCGACGATATCCCGTATGTGCGCAGATTTATACAGCGATTTCAGCGCTGCCTGCAATTTTTGACGGGCGAAAAAAATACGGCTTTTGACCGTACCCAGGGGGACGTTGAGCTCCGTGGAGATTTCTTCGTATTTAAACCCGTCGCAGTGCATGACAAAGGGAACCCGCGCCCATGGCTCCAGCGTATCGATGGCAGATTGGATTTCCTGCATCGTCAACGCACTTTCGCCGGCGTTGTGCACCGAGGCGTCTCCGGAGTCGAGTAGGTAATTGTTGGCCGTATGATCGTGGAGCGTCTGGCGGCGGCGGCGCTTGCGGTAGTCATTGATGAATGAGTTGCGCAGGATAGTCATCAGCCAGGCGCGGAGATTGGTGTGCGGCTCATAGCGATCCAGGTACCGATACGCCTTGTAGGCGGTTTCCTGTACGAGGTCGCGGGCAGCCTCCTCGTCGCGCGTGAGGTTAAACGCAAAATTGTACAAGGCCACTCGTTGGCCGTCGAAAAGAGCGGTGAATTCTACAGTGGACATAGGATTAATATTGTGCGTTCTAAAACCAAACCAAAGAAATGATAGCAAAAGTATAAAATAATTAGCTTTGCAAACTAAAAAGATAGCTTTACTATCATTTTTTTCACAAAACAGGAAAACGTTAAAAAGGTTTATACTTTTAGGCCGCCTGGTGGGAATTGATTTTTTTTTAAAAAGCCCACCTGAGCTGGCGCAGCAAGCGGTACGTAGGCAAATTTGCCGGGTATTATTCAAAAAAATGGGATGGCAGCACCGGACACGCTGGTATTATGGCCATATTGGAAGCCGTTATTGCCTGGTTTTGAGGCATACCTGCTACTGGAACGCGGGTTGTCGGAGAATACCCGGGAAGCTTATTTGCGGGATATCCGAAAGTTGGCTGAGTTTACCAGATTATCGGATACGGCTCCTTCTTTGGCGCAGTTGGACACCGAAGTCTTGCGCCGATTTCTGATTTTTTTGAATGAGCTAGGATTGGGTGCGCGTTCGCAGGCGCGCATGTTGTCGGCTATCAAGACCTTTTACCGTTTTCTTGCGCTGGAGCAGCTGGTGGCCACGAATCCGACCGAACTACTCGAAGGCCCACGCCTCCCCCAGCATTTACCGGAGGTGTTGAGTCTGGATGAAGTGCAGCAATTATTGGCGGTCATCGACCTGAGTACTCCACATGGTCTTCGCAACCGGGCCATGCTCGAAACCCTGTACGCCTGTGGCATCCGGGTGAGCGAGCTGTGCGACCTACAACTCAGCCAGGTCTTTGCCGAAGCCGGGTTTATCCGGGTCATCGGCAAAGGCAACAAGGAGCGCCTGGTGCCCATCGGTCCAGAAGCGCTGAAGTACATCGGCTTCTATATCCAGCATGTGCGCAACCACCTGCCGCTTATCCCCGACGACCAGGCGTCTTTTTTGTTTCTGAACCGCCGTGGACGCCGGCTCAGCCGGGTCATGGTATTCGAAATGGTACGCGAAGCGGCTGCGCTGGCCGGTATTACACGCCCCGTAAGCCCGCACACGCTGCGGCACTCCTTTGCAACCCACCTGGTAGAAGGGGGCGCCGACCTGAAAGCGGTACAGGAAATGCTGGGCCATGCCTCTATTCTCACCACAGAGATCTACACGCACCTCGACCAGGCCTATCTGCGCGATACCATCCTGCGCTTCCATCCTCGCTACCGCCCCCCTGCCGCGGAAGACTGAACTTTTTATAATTTTGCAGCACGGGGCGGGATATCCGTCCGATATGCCCAATACTGCGTATGCGCATTAGCAACCTCAAGAATACCGTCGGGTGAAACAGACAACGAACGTCCTGTCGTGTGGGGCAGGGAACACCATTAGCTCCGCAAACGCCCTGTTTGCAGGAATCTTTCTCCTACTGCTCAACGCGTGCGCGACCGTATCGGCACCGGAGGGCGGGCCGAGGGATACTACGCCCCCAGGGCTGGATTCGCTCAATAGCAGCCCCAATGAACAGGTCAATTTTACCAAACAGCCCATTGTCCTCACCTTCGATGAGTGGGTGCTGCTGGAGGATGTAAACAATCAGGTGCTCACGTCGCCGCCCCTCGAATTTCGCCCTAAAGTACGGCTCAAACGGCGTAGCGTGGTGTTTGAATTCGACGAACGCGAGCAACTGCGCCCGGATGTCACCTACACCATCCATTTCGGCAACGCGGTCAAAGACCTGACAGAAAAAAATCCGGCAGAAAACCTTCGTTTTGTATTCGCCACCGGCGCCCGGCTCGATTCCCTGACGCTGCAAGGAACCCTGGTGGACGCGCTGAGCGGGGAGCCTGTGGAAAAGGCGCTGTTCATGTTGTACGACAACCTCTCGGATACGGTAGTGCGCAAGGAACGTCCGCTGTACTTTGGAAAAACGGATAAACAGGGGCAGTTTGAGATAAAAAATATTCGGGAGGGCGAGTTCAAAGGATTTGCTTTGGCTGAGGTCAATGCGAACTACCGCTATGATCTGCCCAATGAAAAAATCGGATTCCCGGACACCCTGGTGCGCATGGAGCTGGGTAATCGGTTCAACCTGCAAATCCCGCTGTTTGTCGAACAGCCACCCCTGCGGGTGACGGAGCAGGATAGCTCCTTCAACGGGTGGCTTAAAATGGCATTTAACCGCCTGCCGGAGCGGGTATCGGCGGCTCCGGCAGATAGCACCGGTCGCATCTATCAGGTGCTGGAAAAAGATTCGCTGCTGGTATGGATTCCTGCCGGGGCAGCGGCTACTTCCTTTTGGGTCTATCAGGACAGCCTGGTGCTGGATACCCTCCACGTTCCGGCGGCGGATATTACCCGCGGCGGATTTCCCGCGTTTGCGATGACTGTTCCCAGCCCGTTGCAGCGCAATCTGCGGCAGCACCCCGACCAGGAGTTGCTCTTGCGCTTTAGAACGCCTCTGCGCACTATAGACAGTACGGGGTTTCGCTTGCTGGCCGATTCGGTACAGCAGGTGGTGTCGTTTGGGCTGCACCTCGATACACTCGACGCCCGGGTGCTTCGCTTGCGGCATTCCTGGCAGGAAGGCATACCCTACCAATTGGAAATACGCCCCGATGCCGTGACGGATATTTTCGGGCAGCGCCTGGATTCGGCGCTGGTATTCGCGCTGTCCGTGGATTTGCGCAAGTCCTACGGCAACATCAAATTGAGCCTGTCGGCGCTGAACCCTTCCTTCCCGTATCTCCTGCAGCTGCTGCTCCCCGACGGCCAGGCATACCTCTCCCGCCACCTGGCAGCAGGTAGCGAAGAGGCGACGCTTACCTTTTCAAACCTGCCGGCGCAGGCATATACCTTGCGACTGGTGGAAGACCGCAACGGCAACGGCTCTTGGGATACCGGCAGCTTCCAGGAAAAACGCCAGCCCGAACGCATCCTCATTCAAAAACTCGATCCGCTCCGCGCCAACTGGGACTTGGAGGCCGCGGTGAAATTTAAGTAAGTCGGGATTCAAGCGCCCTGCTAATCGAAACCCCGACAAATATCATCGGGAGTGGTGCCAAATTTTCTTACCTTGGCTATGGCCCTGCGATACCTTGCTGTTGGGCTATTCGAAAAAATAATTGCCATGAGAAAGAGTATAATGGTAGTGTGTGGGTTGTTGGTGGGGCTAAGCTGGGCACAGCCGCTTCCGGCGCAGCTCAGCGCAAAGGAGATTGTGCAAAAGGCCGACCAAACGCTGCGGGGTAAAACGACCACCGCGGAGATGAAGATGACTATTGTGCGTCCGACCTGGTCGCGGGAGGTGACGATGAAGAGCTGGAGTAAGGGAACGGCGCTGTCGTTGATTCTGGTTACCGCGCCTGCACGCGACAAAGGCAGTGCGTTTTTGAAGCGCAATAAAGAAATATGGAACTGGCAGCCCAGTATCGACCGCGTCATCAAACTCCCGCCTTCGATGATGCTCCAATCCTGGATGGGCTCTGATTTCACCAACGACGACCTCGTAAAAGAATCTTCGGCGGTGGAAGATTATTCCCACCGGATAGTGGGCAGCCAGTTGATTGGCGACCGAGATTGCTACAAGATTGAACTGATTCCGCTGGAAAGCGCAGCGGTGGTATGGGGTAAGATACTCACCTGGATCGATAAAAAAGATTTCCTCCAGCTCAAGTCGGAGTTTTATGATGAAGACAACTACCTCGTCCACACCATGTACGGCAAAAATGTCAAAATGTTGGGAGGGAAACTGCTGCCTTCTACGATGGAGATTGTACCGGTAGATGAGCCAGGAAAAAAGACCATTATTGAATATCTGCGTCTGGAATTCGACAAGCCTATGGAGGATACCTTTTTTTCCACGCAGAATATGAAGCGGGTAAACTAGAAGAACCATGATATTTAGTCTTGCGTGGCGCAATATCTGGCGTAACAAGCGGCGCACCGCCATCACGGTGGCCTCCATTTTGTTTGCGGTCCTGTTTTCCTCGTTGATGGAGTCGATTCAGCAAGGAGCTTGGAACAACATGATTCGCAATGTAGTGAATTTTCACACGGGGTATATTCAGGTTCACCAGAAGGGGTTCTGGTCGGAGCAGAGTCTGGATTTGGCCTTTCAGCAGCCTGATCAGCCGTTGTCGGGTTCGGGTATTGTGCGGGCGCTTCCCCGGCTGGAGTCCTTTGCACTGGCTTCGACGGGCGTCAATACGATGGGGGTGATGGCTACGGGCATCGACCCGGCGGCAGAGGAACAGATGACGGGGGTAAAGGAACGGCTCATCGCCGGCGACTACTTGTCGGCCGGGGATAAAAGTGTATTAATTGGTGCCGGTATTGCTGAGAACCTAAAGCTGACAGCAGGCGATACGCTGTTGTTGATTAGCCAGGGGTATCATGGGGTCAATGCGGCGGGTAAGTACCCGATTAAAGGTATTGTCGATTACCCCTGGCCGGAGCTGGACCGGCTGCGGGTGTTTATGC
>Ga0172367_10000466_pt1 | contig 62662 bp, 58 predicted proteins | sample Lak10m_FD_114542 | JGI IMG/M metagenome (GOLD analysis project Ga0172367, IMG submission 114542) | Freshwater microbial communities from Kabuno Bay, South-Kivu, Congo - kab_022012_10m | ecosystem: Environmental > Aquatic > Freshwater > Lake | place: Democratic Republic of the Congo: South-Kivu... | reverse complement strand
TATCCGCAGGCTGCTTTCCCGCGTGACCGCCAGTCGTTCTGTGTTGGCTGCCATTCCGGCCGGATTGCTGATGGGGTTGATTCCGTGCGGATTGGTGTACGGTGTGTTGATCGCGGCGGCCACCAGCGCTTCTACCGTTCAGGGGGGCAGCATGATGCTGGCCTTCGGTGCCGGTACACTGCCGGTCCTGCTGGCTTACGGGCAGGTGGCGGCGACGCTTTCAGCCCTCGGTCGCGGAATTTTTCAGCGTGTCATGGGAGCGGTAGTGGCGCTTTTGGGGGCGGTCGGGGTATGGAAGGCGGTTGTGGCGCTGGGTATATAGGCTCATTCCGTATCAGAAAAGGGAACGTAGATCTCTATGAAATTGAAAATTATATCGCCTGGCGATAGTATCAATAAATCGTATCTGCTGCAGCCGCCCTTACGCAGCGAGCTGGAGCTGTTCTGCTCCGGGCTGACTGTCCTGCTTGACCATAACCGGAGCGCCAATCGTGAAGAGCATCAGAAAAACCACATCAGTGATTTTTTGAAAGATGTCTGGTATCGCTCATCAAATCTGATCAATACCTCCGGCGATATCGATCTTGCCATTTATGCCGGCCTGCACGCGACAACGCCGGTTTCAGTTATTATCGAAACAAAATCATCCACAAACAGCGCCGAGATGATCAGTCGTGAAAGGCCGAATGCCAAGGCGCTGCATGAAATCATCCTCTACTACCTGCGGGAAGTTTTCGAGAAAGAAAACTACGGTATCACGCATCTGATCATCACGAACTCTGGAGAGTGGTTCATCTTTGACGGCGTCTGGTTTGAGCGCAACGTGCGCCGCAACGTGGCACTGGTAAAAGCTTATAAATCGTTCAAGTCGCAGGGGCATGACAACCGCCATTTTTATGAAAGTGTTGCCAGACCGTGGCTGGAAAATGTGCAGGAACCGCTGCCATGCTGCTGGTTTGATCTGCGCGATTTTAACATTGAACCGGATAACAAAGCCCTGATAGCGCTGTACAAACTACTCTCGCCGCGGCACCTGCTGAAACTCCCCTACAGTAATGACAGCAACAGCCTCAATCGCGAATTTTATGGCGAACTGCTTCATATTGTCGGTCTGGAAGAGATCAAGGAAAAAGGGAAGAAGCTGATCAGTCGGGTCGCACTGCAACGGCGCAATGAAGGGGCTTTACTGGAAAACACCATCAATCTTCTCAAGGTGCAGCAATCGCTGGAGAGGATAAAAAACCTCTCTGACTACGGTTCTGATGAGGAGGAGCAGTATTTCAGCGTAGCCCTTGAACTCTGTATTACCTGGCTCAACCGGATACTGTTTCTTAAGCTGCTGGAAGGTCGCCTGCTGGCCTGGAACTCTGCCGACTTGAACTATTCTTTTTTACATCGTGAAAAAATCAAGGATTTTGATGAACTGCAGGAGCTGTTTTTTGAGGTGCTGGCACGTCAGGAACATGAGCGTACGGCAGATAGTACCGCCAAATTCGGCGCGGTACCGTATCTCAACAGCTCTCTGTTTGAGATAACCCCGCTTGAAAAAAACGCCGTACAGATTTCGAGCCTCAAACAGCGCCTGACGATGCCGCTCTACGCCGCCACGGTGCTGAAAAATGACGCGGCCAAAAAGCGAAGCGGCGAAAGCAACACGCTCTTCTACCTGTTTGAGTTTCTCGATGCCTATGATTTTGCCAGTGAAGGCACGACGCTGGTCAAGGAGGCTCCCAAAACCATCATCAATGCCTCGGTGCTGGGGCTGATCTTTGAAAAGATCAACGGGTATCGGGATGGCTCGTTTTATACCCCCGGCTACATCACCATGTACATGAGCCGCGAGGCGATACGGCGAATGGTGCTGCAGAAATTCCGGGAAGAATGGCCTGTGATTGTCGGCTGGGACGATCTGTGCGAAAAGCTTGATTATTCTGATTCTACAGCCCGGCGACGGGCAAACGAAATTATCAACAGTCTGAAGATCTGTGATCCGGCGGTCGGTAGCGGTCACTTTCTGGTTTCTGCGCTCAATGAAATTATCTCCCTGAAAGCCGAGTTGAAGATTCTGGAACATCAGGATGGCAAGCGGCTGAAAGGTGTCGAGATCGTAGTTGAAAATGACGAGTTGATTGTGGTCATGGAAGGAGAATCATTCAGCTACAACCGCAAAAACCAGGAATCGCAACGATTGCAGGAAACGCTCTTTCGCGAAAAAGCGACCGTCATTGAAAATTGTCTTTTCGGCGTTGATATCAATCCTAAATCGGTGGCTATCTGCCGTTTGCGCTTGTGGATTGAACTGCTGAAGAATGCGTATTACCGGGAAAAGTCAACACCCAACCCCCCTAACCCCCCTAATCAGGGGGGGATAGGAAGTCTTGCAGGTTTTGCTCCCTTCCCTGATAAGGGGAGGGCCGGGGAGGGGTTGCAGTTAGAAACCCTCCCCAATATCGACATCAACATCAAATGCGGCAACTCGCTTGTCAGCCGTTTTTCCCTGAATGATGATAAAAGCGGCCTTTCCCATTATGCGCCGGTGGAACGCAAACGTTTGAAAGAGTTGACCAGACGTTATAAAGAGAAGGTCTGGCTCTACAAACTGGGAGAAAAGGGACCCAGCAACAAGGGCATACTGCGGCGCGAGATCGAGGCGATCAAGGAAGAGTGGCGTGCTTTTTCACTTCCCAGCGATTTTTATATGAAGGAGCTGCTGAATGTGAAAAACGAGCTGACCCAGGCGGTGTTTGCTTTTGACGAGGTTGGGCACCAGAAGCGGGAAAAGCTGCACAGCCGGGCGGCGGAGTTGGAAGAGAAAATTGCGGCACGTCAGCAGACGGTCTATTCAAATGCTTTTGAATGGCGTTTTGAATTTCCGGAAGTGCTGGATGAAGAGGGGAGTTTTGTCGGTTTTGATGTCGTGATCGGGAATCCGCCGTATGGTGTTTCATTGCCAAAAGAATTGAAGGACCATTATGTAACTTTTGCATTACGGGGAGAAAGCTATGTTCTGTTTGTGGAACGCGCTTTGGAAATTTTGCAGTGCAGGGGGGAATTCAGTTTCATAATCCCTGATACGTACCTGAATCTTTCCTTTACAGCTGCACTGCGGGAACATCTGTTGCGTCAGTCAAAACTCCGGGAACTGGTTCTTCTGCCGTCACAGGTGTTTGAGGATGCCTCGGTTGACACCACCCTGCTCTTTTTGCAAAAAATGGAACATACAAAAACATACCACGAATCGCTTGTTACCATTAAATCCTTCGATAAACAGGTCAGGCAGATCTCGCTTGAAACTCCGGATGATGTGCGCGTTATTTCAACGGCGCTTTGGAGTAAATCAGGAACATTCAACGCCCAAAGCAATTTGGCAGAAGTCACTCTGCTTGAACGAATTGCCGGTACGTACAAAGTCGTCAGCGCTATTGCAGAGCTTTTTTATGGTATAAAAGCGTATCAGGTAGGCAAGGGAAAACCGCCGCAAACAGCTATAATACGTGACAGCAAACCATTCACTTCGACGGTGCAAGTGGACGAGAAATTTCTTCCGTTCTATGATGGTAAGCATATTGGGCGCTATGAATTGACCTGGAACCGGAATAACTGGCTTCATTACGGTCCCTGGCTTGCAGAACCACGCAAGCCGGAAAAATTCATAGGCGAAAAGATTCTGATACGAAAGATCGTGGCGGAAACCTTGATAGCGACCTATATTCCGGAAACATCCTACTGTAATACACTGCTATATGTAGTAAAGATCACTGAAGAATCAGGATATTCCTACCGTTTTCTGCTTGGGGTCTTGAATTCCCGTTTTATCGGTTGGTACTTCAGAAAGAAATTTCAGATTTCAGCAAGCGATACCTTTCCACAAATCATGATTGGTGATATTCAACAACTCCCCATTCCCACAGCAACCCCGCAACAACAAGCCCCCATTATAGAACTGGTAAACCAGATTCTGGCTGCAAAGAAAGCTGATCCAAAGGCGGATACTACGGAGCTGGAACGATCCATAGACGCCCATGTATACCGGCTTTACGGGCTTGATGAGGAGGAGCAGGTGTTGGTGGAGGGGTAGGGTGTTGATGGGTGGGGGGGGGTGAGAGTAGCCAAAGTACAGGGATGGTTATTTGATAATTATTGAGACGTTTCTGAAATATTGGTGATAACCATACGCCATAGCGAGAAAGAGAGATTCCTTCTCAGGAATGACGCTTATGACCGGAACCATTCGTACAACCGGATTATCATAAATTGCGTTTGTAATTCATGTGCAGTACATTTGTGTAAAGAAATGAATACGGAGGCGTCGTATGGCAAAAAGTGCAACCATCAGCATGAGGATTGACGGGCAGTTGAAATCCGAAACAGAAACCATATTTCGGCAACTTGGCATGACCACCACTGAGGCAATCAAAATATTTCTTTCCGCAGTCCGCAACCGTAAGGGTTTACCATTTCAAGTACAAGTAGTCTCTGAACAGGAATTTCCCCTGGAACAGCGAAAAAAGGCACTGGATGCTCTTACGGGAGCATATCCGATGATGACCTCAAGTGCCGATTTCTCACGCATAAAGCAGGAAGAAATTGTGTTTGAAGAGCGGAAGTTTCACTCATGAGATATGTACTTGATGCCTGTGCCATTATTTCTCTCATCAAAAACGAAGAGGGAGCTCTCATCGTCAGGCAGGCTCTCGAAGCCGAAAACAATGTCTGCTTTGTCCATGCAGTAAATCTCTGCGAAGTTTATTACGATTGCCTGCGGTGTCATGGTAAAGACCCTGCCGAGCAATTGTTGGCCAATCTTGTTGAAGCTGGCCTGGTCGTTCGGAATGATATGGACATTGATTTCTGGAAGAGTGCGGGAATCTTGAAAGCACGGGGACGCATATCTCTTGCTGACTGTTTCGCCGTTGCGCTTGCGGAGCGCGAAGATGCCGTTTTGCTCACCTCCGACCACCACGAGTTCGAACCGTTGCTTGCAGTGCCCGGCTTCCTCGCTCAGGTCCAGTTTATCCGCTGAATCTCCGCAGTCTGTTATGCTTCCGAATCAGAAACGGGCTGATATTGTTTTTTTTATCAATGAAATTCCTCTTATCGTAGTTGAAACCAAGGCGACATATACATTTCGTACGCAAAAGGACATCTCATGAATGTATCACCTGAAGTTTCCGCCGTTCTGGTGCTTGGTATCGGTAATCTGGTCATGTCTGATGACGGGGTCGGGGTGCTGGTTGCCCAGCGTCTGCAGCGGGAGTATCGATTTCCGGATAACGTCGAAGTTATGGATGGCGGCACACTGGGGCTTGATCTGCTCCCCAAACTCGAGAATATCTCGCACCTGATCTTGATTGACGCTGTCGAAACCGGACAGAAGCCGGGTAGCTGCATCCGATTGAGCGGCGAGGAGCTGCCGATTGCCCTGGAGACCAAGGTTTCGCCGCATCAGATGGGGCTTAAAGATCTGCTGGCGGTGTCGGAACTGATGGGGCATACGCCTCGTGAAATGGTTTTAATCGGGATTCAGCCCGGCAGCATCGAGATGGAAATCGGTCTGACGAAAGAGGTGGAATGTGAACTCGACCGGCTGGTTGCGGCGGTTCTGTCAGAACTGGAGGGGTGGGGGATCAGGCTGGTTGCAGCTTAGGGGAGCTGTTTTTTCATTTCCAGAACATTGCCACCGTTTGCGCGTTTATACTCGACTGAATCCATCAGTGATCTGATGATGAAAATACCACGTCCGGTATCCTCCAAGGCGCAGGCATCGAAACAGGGGGAGCTGATGCTGTTCAGGTCAAATCCGCAGCCGCTGTCATACACCCGAATCGCCAGCTCTTTGTCATTCATGTTAATGCGGATATGAACCTCTTTATTCGGATCGGCGTGGTTGGCGTGTTTGATGGCGTTTACCAGAGCTTCGGTCAGTACAATGGTCAGCTGATAGGCCAGAGACTCGCGATCATCTTCAGTACAGTCGATCTCTTTGGCCATGCTTTCTCCGATCCTGCCGATCATACTCAGGTAGCGGGTTTGATTCGGAATGGTTATGTCAAGCGAGATGTCATGTTTCATATCTTCTCCATCTCACGGCAGTCAGCCGCTAAAAACTGTCCAGGGCATCATCGGCCGATGAGAAAATATCAAAGACCCGGTGTAGCCTGGTCAACTCAAACATTGATTTCACCTGCGTTTGCAGTGCCGAAAGTTTTAATGCTCCCTGCCGTGTTGAGGCGTTTTTAAAGCCCGAAACCAGCACACCCAATCCGGAACTGTCGATAAAACGTACCTGTTTGAGATCGACAATTACATCGCGACTTCCCCCCTCAAAAATCCGGTTCAACTCCGCTTTAAGCTCTTCAGAGTTGTGCGCGTCAAGACGCTCTTCCTTGACAAAGACGATCACAACTCCTCTGTTCGTTTCAGTACTCACGTTCATGTTGTCTCCTTGGGTTACAGTATTTTCAATACGACCAGTGAGATATCATCCTGAAGCGTCGGGACGCCGCTAAAATCGGCAACAGCCTGATAGAAAGAGTCTACGATCTCGGCGGCCGGCAAATGGGCGTTTGCTCTCATATGCGTGCAGACGCGCTGATCACCGAACATTTCTCCCTGATTGTCAAAGGCTTCCGTCAACCCGTCTGTATACAACAGTAACACATCGCCGCTGACAAGTTCAATGGTACGTTCTTCAAAAACGACCGATGTTTTGACGCCTAGAATCAAACCCTCTGTGTCCAGCTCGATGCAGCTCTCCAGGCCGGTGCGGTGTAAAAAGGGGTGGTTATGGCCTGCGTTGGAATAGCTGAGCCTGCCGGTTGCAGCGTCATATTTCGCATAAAACATGGTGATAAAGAGTTCGGCCCGGGTCAGATCCTCATAAAGCTGGCTGTTCAAAATATTCAGAATTGCACTGGCACTGCCGGCTCTGTTGACCTGCGCCCGCAGCAGTGTGCGCATCTCGGCCATGATCAGGGCTGCGCCGACACTGTGACCGGAAACATCGGCGATCAAAAGATCGATCAGATGCTCGTTGCGCTGAAAAAAATCGTAGTAATCCCCCCCCACATGGGCCGCAGAAACGCAGCGTCCGGCCAGCTCGATTCCAAACAGTTCCGGTGCTTTTTCAGGCAGGAGTGACATCTGAATCTGCTGGGCGATCTCCATGTCGCGCAGGACGCGGGCATTTTTCAGCAGCGCCTGTTCTTTCTGATCGCGCTCACGCTGTTTGGCCTCGATCTCCTGTACAATCGTAATTGCCTGTGCAAGCTGGCCGGTCAGACTGGAGAGCAGGCCGATGAATTCCTCGGTAAATAGACCGGCGATGGAACGCGAATACACCGAAAGTATGCCGATAGCTGATTCACCGGCCCTGAAGATCGGAATATGTGCGCAGGAAACGATGCCTTCTGCCAGGGTGCGATCGAACGGTATTGTTTCCTGTATCAGCCTGATATCGTTCGAAAAGTGTGGCAACATGTCAAGGTAGACCATGTCGAAATAGGGCTGGCTTTCCATATACCAATGCTGCGGGCTGATCGGACGACGGCTGCTCCCCTGATAACTGCGAACAGAGAACGACCCGTCAGCTTCTCTGAACTGAATCAGCGCCATATCGAGTTTGAATTCCTTCAGCAGAAGCAGCAGCAGATCGTCCATAATAATTTGTAGATCGAGCGTGCGATTGATAATTTCGGACGCTTTCAGGCGGACAAACAGCGATTCACGACTCTGATCGAGGTTTGAACGTACGGTGCTGTAGATGTCATAGACCGATTCCATGCGAGAGCCCATGTCAGACAGAAAGCTGTCCACTATGGCGCCGGCGGCGGCGGCACCGAGCGAACCTGCCAGAGTTTTCTCTGTATAGCGTTTCAGGTTGGGCAGTTCGAATTCAGATACGGTGCCTTCCGCAGCGGGCTCACGACCGGCAGAATAATGGGCTATGGCCTGTTCTGCTTCTGCGACGCCGATGAATTTTCCCATCAGCGTTACAAACTGTGTGATTGTGACCGGTTTTGAAAGCCGTTTTCTCTCGACGTGGCGGTAGGAACGGTCCTGCTCGAAAATCCCGATAAATTTGTGAACCTGCTCATGTTCTTTTTCATCCTGCCGCAGCAGGATTGAGCAGATAATGTAGGCGCTCAGATTGAACAGCATGCTCCAGAAAAGTGAGTGACTCCACATGTCCATGCCGGTGAGCCCAAACAGGGCGGTCGGTTTGAGCAGCGCAATGTCGAATGGTCCATCGGTCAGTAAATGATCCGGTAGCCAGCCGGATTTGCTGAACGACGGCAGCAGCAGGGTATACAGCCAGGTCAGAAAACCGAACAGGATGCCGCTGATAGCTCCGGCACGGTTGCCGCGCCTCCAGTAGAGTCCCCCCAGCATGGCGGGCAGAAACTGAGCCGCTGCCGAAAACGAAATCAAGCCCATATTGACCAGCATGTAGGAGTCGCCGACGATCTGGTGGTAGAAATATCCAAGCATGACGACCATCAGGATGCCGAAACGTTTCAGGTTGATCAGCAGGATCGGGAACCAGCTGCGCGGTCTGCAGTGTACAATGACAGGCATGAAAATATGGTTCAGCAGCATGGTGGATATTGCTACCGATTCGACCATTACCATGCCGGCCGCCGCCGAGAGTCCTCCCAGAAAAGCCAGCAGTGTAATAGTGTCATGACCGGTCAAGAGCGGGATGGTCAGGACGAAATAATCGGCGCCACTAGTACTGCCGGTGGTCAGAATACCCGCCAGTGCAATCGGCATGACAAAAAGGTTGATCAGGAACAGATAGACTGGAAAGAGCCAGATTGCGGTTGAAATGTGACGTTCATCGGAATTTTCGATGACCATGACATGAAACTGGCGCGGCAGCAGCATGATGGCACTCATGGAGAGAAACAGCAGTGTAAAGGTGTGGATTGAATCGGGGCTGCTGGCAGCACTGCTGAAGGTGAATAATCGTTCAAAGGCGGTTGGTTCGAATTCCTTTAAACGTCCGAAAATATCTGTAAAGCCGTCATAGAGCCCGTAGGTGACAAACAACCCGACCGTCAAAAGGGCTACCAGCTTGATCAGCGATTCAAAGGCTACGGCGGCGATCAAGCCTTCATGACGCTCGGATGAACTCAGTTTACGGGCGCCAAATATAATGCTGAAGAGCGACAGAATCAGGGCCAGAATCAGACCGATCGGCAGCTTGGCATCCGAACCGAGTCGGGTGAATGCAAACGTGTCAGCCTGTAGTCCGCTGACCAGATAAAAGCTGTGCGAGACCGCTTTGATCTGCAGCGCAATATACGGCATGATGCCGAGGATGGCGATCAGGGTGACCAGGGCTCCCAGCCAGGGTGATTTACCGTAGCGCAGACTGATGAAATCGGCGATGGAGGTAATGTTGTTTTCTTTACTGATCTTGATGATGCGCCGCAGTAGGAAGAGCCAGGAGAATGCCGTAAGTGACGGCCCCAGATAGATCAGCAGGAAATCGATACCTGTGGTGGCGGCTTTGCCGACGCTGCCGTAAAACGTCCATGATGTGCAGTAGACCGCCAGCGAAAGTGCATAGATGACCGGATTACTGATAATGCTGCGCCCGGACTCCCGGCGACGATAGGCGTACCAGGCGATCAGGAAGATCAGGATCGTGTAGAGTGCTGAAATGCCGGCTGTAAAGGCGAGGCGGGAACTCATGGCGTCTTTTTCTTGTCGTGGTTTTGCGGCGCGCGATTGGCGAGTATGAACAGATAAATAACGCCGATTGATACCAGCCAGCCGAGCGTAAGATACAGAAACATCAGCGGAAACCCGAACAGCATGACCGGTTTGTTGAAGATGTGCAGGAAGGGGAAGTTCATCATGATGATCCCCAGAATGAAGAAAATGACCCACGATTCCCGCAGCTGAAGTCTATGCATGATACTGGCGTAGATACGTTTCAACATTGCTGCAGCTCCTGATAGACCCGGTTGCAGAGTTGGTCGGGCGTGGTGTCCGACATGATGGTGATGACGCGACCTTCGGCGGCATCGGGATATTCATATTCTCGCTGCTGCTGTTCCAGTAGTTCAATCCTGCCATCCGAGATTGAATGTCCGTCTGCTGCACGGACGGTTAATCTGCGGAGCTGCTCCGCCGGGTCACAGGTCACCAGCAGGATCACCAATCCTGCTGAATGGGCGGCAGCACGTTGGCCGAATGCAGCCCGGTCAGCTTTGCTGCGGAAACCGGCGTCGATTATCACGGAGCGACCAGCCATGAGTTCAGATTCCGCCAGTTTGAGCAGCTCCTGATAGGTGGCGTGGCTCACGTCCGTGTCATACAGCCCCTGACGATACGGCACCGGAACGGGCGTTTCGGGGGATAGTCCTGCCCTCTGTTTGCGAACGGTATCCGAATTGAAGCAGCGCAGGCCCAACTCAAAACCCAGCTGCGCTGCAAGTGCGCTTTTGCCGCAGCCGCTTGTGCCGCACGTGATAAAGAGAGTTGTCGGAAGAGTACTGCGCTCACAATAACCGCGCGCCAGTCGAAAATAGCGGCGGGCTTTCTGCCGGGCGCTCTGCTGCGCTTGCGGGGCTATACCGGCGTCTTTCAGCCGCAGACTCTCGACCTTGCCACGCACAACGGCGCGATAGAGCTTGTAAAAAGGGAGCAGATTGACAATTTCCGCGTCACCGGATGCATGCAGATAGCTGCGTAAAAATGCGTCACCCAGATCCGGCCGGCCATGCAGATCAAGATCCATCAGCAGGAAAGCGATGTCAGCTGCCGTATCGCTATAGCGGAAGCGTTCATTAAATTCGATGCAGTCAAAGATATAGACGCTGCCGCCGACGAGGCAGATATTTTCCAGATGCAGGTCGCCATCACATTCGCGAATAAAACCCTGCTCGATACGCCGCAGAAACAGGTCACAACGGGTGCTGATGAAGTTTTCGGTAAAGGCGCGCAGCACGTCACGTTCATGCTGCGGTAACGTTACCGTTTCAAAGGGGAGCAGCTGCTGAAAGTTTTCCTCCCCGTTAAAGACGATCTGCTCAATCGATCCGAATTCTGAAATATGCGCTGATTTTTCCGCAGCGGCATGAAAGCGGCTGATGATTTCAGCAATACTGTTCATATCGGAAACGGTGACTTCACCCTGCTCAACCAGTCGGTCGAGCATCCGCTCGGCCGGCAGGCGTTTCATCATAACGGCATGGTCATGACGGTGCCAGTGCCATGAAAGGCGGCACCTGTAACAGTTTGGTGAAGTTCAATGACCCCTTCGTAAATATCAGGGCTGAGGCGACGATTCAAACGCAGCTCTTCGTGGCAGTAAAAGCGGCGTTTTTCGACTGTTGAAAAATCAAGAAAACCGAATTGAACCGGCTTTTTAAGTTTAAAGACGTGTGTGTCGGTTAAAAATAACCATGAGATATATGTCTGCAGGAACTCTACCGTCCGGGTAACCAGCGGGTAAGCTTCCGGTTTCATCAGTGATTCCAGTGTCCTTGCTGTTATAGTTTCTGTCGTCATGGCAGTTCAGAGTATCACCAAAGTCACCTGATCACAAGGTGCGGTTATCTTCTAAAATCTCTTCTTACTTCTTTTCTAATATCGTTTGACCATGCCTGCTATTCATGCTACGTTTTTTCGAGAAAAATACGAAGAAACGGACTGATCCTGCCATGTATCTGCTGTTGATAAAACTGATCTGTCTCCTGCTGCTCTGCTCCTGTGCTGTCGGCACGCCTCATACGGAACAAGACCTGACTTCAGCCCCCCCTGTACGCGACAAACTCTCCCGGTCATTATATCTGGTATCGCGGTCCCGTCTGGCATTGCATGAGGGCGATTATCAAACCGCATTGAACCTGTTGCGTGATGCTATTGAAATTGATCCCGGATCGGCTGTGCTGCATGGCGATGTGGCTGAAATTGCACTCAAAACCGGTCAGGTGCCCGAAGCGCTCGACTACATCAATAAAGCCATCACGCTTGATCCTGCCTATCGCCCTCCGTATGCTCTGGGGGGCATCCTGATGGGGTCAACCGGTAAAGATCTGGAAGCAGCGAATTACCTGCGTACGGCGATCAAACTTGATCCTTCGAAAGAAGACGCCTACCTGCATCTCTCTGTTTCGCTGACACGCCTGTTTGAATACGAAGAGGCGGCCACCACGCTCAAGACGCTCGTAAAGTTGAGTCCGGATTCTGTGCTCGGCTATTATTATTTGGGGCGAACCTACAGCCAGATGAAACTGTACCGTGATGCCCTCGGTTACTTCAGTAAGGCGCTTGAGCTCCGTCCCGAGTTCGACCAGGCGATTATTGATATGGCTGCTACCCACGAAGCGCTGGGGGATTATTCGAAGGCGATCGAAACGTATCGCCGCCTGCTTGGCCAAGATGAGCAGCGGGGCGCCGTATTACAACGCATGACCCAGCTTCTGATCCAACAGCGCCGTTTTCAGGAAGCGCTCGAATTCCTGCATATGTCGCGTGATTCAGGATTTGGCGGCCAGGAAACCGCCCGGAAGATAGGACTGGTTCATCTGGAGCTTGAACAGTATGAAGAAGCACTGGCAATTTTTGGCGAGATGCTTGCCAAAGACCCCTCTGCACACCATATCCGTCTGTATCAGGGCATTGCGTATGAAGAAAAGGGCGACCTTGAAAATGCGCTCCGTGAATTCAGAAAAATTCCGTCCGGGTCCATTCCCTATTTGGAAGCCATCGGTCATATCGCCCTGATTCTCAAGGAGCAGGGCAAGCCGGATGATGCCGTAGCTATTCTGAAGGAAGTTCTTGCTGCAAACCCCACGCAGGTTGAGCTGTATCTGAATTTGGCCGCACTCTACGAATCACTTGAAAAAGTGGATCTTGGATTGGCTCTGCTACTTGAAAACGAGCAGCGCTTTCCCAGGGAGCCCCGTTATCACTTCCGGATTGGCGTTTTCTTTGACAAGCTCGGCAAACGTGCAGAATCAATTGAACGGATGAAACAGGTTATCGCCATTGATCCGCAGGATGCCCAAGCGCTCAATTTCCTCGGCTATACGTATGCTGAAATGGGTATTAACCTTGAAGAGGCGCTGAAACTTCTACAGCAGGCGGTTGAACTCCGGCCGAACGATGCCTTTATTCTCGACAGTCTCGGCTGGGTCTATTTCAAACTCAAACGCTATGAACTTGCTTCCAGCGCCCTGGAAGAGGCCATCAGTCTGGTTAATGATGACTCGACTATCGTCGAACACCTGGGGGATGTCTATGCTGCCCGCCGCTCTGTCAGGAAGGCTCTCAAGCAGTACCGACGCGCTCAGGAGCTGGCTCCCGAACGGAAGGAACTGGCAGAAAAGATCCTCAAACTCAAAGGTGAACAGGGTGAAAAATGAGCCTGTTTCCGGATAGCTGGCGGTTCCGCAGCTCTACGCTTCTTTTTTTGTTTTTCTGTAACGTTCACATGATGGGGTGCAGTACCCCCGCTCCCGAAGCGCCACGTCAGCCGGTCGCCCGTACGGCGACGGCCACACCTGAACGTGGTGATGCACTTGTCGAAGGTACGATTGGTGAAGCGTCTACCCTGATTCCGATTCTGGCTTCCGATTCCTCCTCACACGCCGTTGCCGGACAGGTCTATAATGGCCTGATCAAATACGATAAAAATCTGAATATCACCGGCGATCTGGCAGAGAGGTACGAAATCTCTCCCGATGGACTGACGATTACCTTTCATCTGCGCCGCACAGTCAGATGGCACGATGGCGCACCCTTTACCTCCCGCGATGTTCTGTATACCTATCGAGTAACCATTGACCCGAAAACTCCGACCGCCTATGCCGAAGACTTCAAGCAGGTCAAACAGATCACGGCTCCTGACGACTATACGGTTCGGGTCGTCTATGGCGTCCCGTTTGCTCCGGCGCTGGCCTCGTGGGGCATGAACATTCTGCCGGCGCATCTGCTGGAGGGGCATGATATCACCACCAGCCCGCTGGCGCGCAAGCCGGTCGGTACCGGTCCGTACCGTTTCAAGGAATGGATCGCCGGACAGAAAATCGTGCTGGAAGCTAATAATGATTATTTCGAGGGACGTCCCTACATCGACCGCTACATCTATCGCATCATTCCGGACAGCTCAACCATGTATATGGAACTCAAGGCCGGTGGTATCGATCTGATGAACCTGACGCCGGTACAGTATGCCCGTCAGACCTCCAATGCACAGTTCACATCACGTTTCAATAAATACCGCTACCCCTCATCCGGGTACCTGTACATGGGCTACAATCTGCGTCATCCGCTGTTCGGCGATCAGCGCATTCGTCAGGCGATCACGGCTGCCATCAACAAGGATGAGCTGATTCAGGGGGTATTGTTCGGAATGGGGCAGAAGTCGCTCGGTCCGATCGTGCCGGGGCGTTGGGCTTACCACGCTGGCCTGAAAGATATCGGTTATGATCCGAAACATGCCGCCGAACTGCTGGCGCAGGCCGGTTGGCGTGATAGGAACAGTGATGGTTTGCTGGTTAAAAACGGCAAGCCGTTCAGTTTTACCATTCTGACGAACCAGGGGAACCAGCAGCGGCTGATGACTGCGCAGATCGTGCAGCAACGGCTACGTCTGATCGGGATCGAAGTCAAGATACGGGTGGTGGAATGGGCCGCTTTTCTGAAAGAATTTATCAACAAGGGCAATTTTGAAGTTGTGCTGTTGGCCTGGAGCATTTCGCAGGATCCGGATATGTATGACATCTGGCATTCCAGCAAGACCGGACCGGGTGAACTGAACTTTATCGGCTACAAGAACAAAGAGGTTGATCGTCTGCTGGTGGAAGGGCGAGGCACCTTTGATATCGAAAAGCGCAAACAGGCCTATTTCCGCATTCAGGAAATCCTGGCTGAAGAGCAGCCCTACACATTTCTCTACGTACCGGATTCCCTGCCGGTCGTCAGTTCCCGCATTCGTGGGATCGAACCGGCTCCGGCCGGTATAGGCCACAATCAGATCAAGTGGTTTGTGCCGAAGAACGAACAGGTCTACCTGCCGTAATTGTGCCGCCGGATCAGGTGTTGCCGGTGTTATTGATTGCCGGGGCGGGCCGCCCCCTGATTTCTGCTTTTCGCCTTTTCCCCTTTACTTTCCAGCCATCTTTATTTATTGTTCACAGTCCGATTTCTACGCAGACGAAGGATTTCATGGATATCAGCAGGATTCGCAATTTTTCCATCATTGCCCATATTGATCATGGTAAATCGACACTGGCAGACCGTTTGCTGGAGTACACCGGTACGGTTTCCGATCGCGACAAGCAGAACCAGTTCCTGGACAAAATGGATCTGGAACGCGAGCGCGGTATTACCATCAAGGCCCAGACGGTCCGGCTCAAGTACCGCTCTGTAGCTGGTGATGACTACATCCTTAACTTGATTGATACTCCCGGACACGTTGACTTTACGTATGAAGTCTCACGCTCGCTGGCCGCCTGTGAAGGGGGGCTGCTGGTTGTGGATGCCTCTCAGGGGGTTGAAGCGCAGACGCTGGCCAATGTCTATCTGGCTCTGGATATCAACCTTGAGGTCTTCCCGGTTCTGAACAAGATCGATCTGCCGGCTGCCGATCCGGAACGGGTCAAGCGGGAGATCGAGGATATCATCGGTATCGATGCCCATGATGCCGTGCTGGCCAGTGCCAAAGAGGGCATCGGTACGCATGAGATCCTTGAACAGATTATTAAGAAGATTCCGGCCCCGATCGGCGATGCAGATGCACCACTCAAGGCGCTGTTGTTCGATTCCTGGTATGACCAGTACCAGGGCGTTATCATCCTGGTACGCATCTTCGACGGTACACTGAAAAAAGGCGACAAGATCCAGTTGATGTCCACTAACAGTTCCTTTGAAGCGCTTAAGGTGGGTGTTTTTGCTCCGGTCATGAGTGAAGTATCTGAATTGGCGGCCGGTGAAGTCGGTTTTGTTATCGCCGGCATCAAGGATGTTGCCGATGCCAAGGTCGGCGATACGGTCACTCTGCAGCATCGCCCCTGTCCGGTTCCGCTGGATGGTTTTAAAGAGGTACAGCCGATGGTCTTCTCGGGCCTGTATCCGATTGACACTGTGCAGTATGAACAGCTGCGCGATGCCCTTGCCAAACTCAAACTGAACGACTCTTCCTTCTCATTCGAGCCGGAAACTTCTCTGGCGCTCGGATTCGGCTTTCGTTGCGGTTTCCTCGGTCTGCTGCATATGGAAATTATTCAGGAACGGCTGGAACGTGAGTTTGGTCTGGACCTGATTACAACTGCTCCAACCGTTGTCTACCGCGTACATAAGCAGAGCGGCGACGTGTTTTCGATTCAAAGCGCCAACCAGATGCCCGAACTACAGAGCATGGAATATCTGGAAGAGCCGTTTATTCTGGCACATATCCATGTGCCCAACGATTTTGTGGGTGGCGTGCTGGCGCTCTGCGAAGATAAGCGTGGTGTGCAGCGCGAGATCAAGTATCTGACACCGACGCGGGTCATGATCATCTATGAACTGCCGCTGAATGAAATCGTACTTGATTTTTACGATCGCCTCAAGTCGATCACCAAGGGGTATGCCTCTTTGGATTATGAACATCTCGAGTACCGGCGCAGCGATCTGGTGCGTATGAATGTCATGATCAACGGCGAGGTGGTTGACGCGCTCTCGCTGATCCTGCATCGCGAGAAAGCGTATTATCGGGGTCGTGACCTGGTTGCCAAGATGAAGGAACTCATCCCTCGCCAGATGTTCGAGGTAGCCATTCAGGCCGCTATCGGCAATAAGATTATTGCCCGCGAGACGGTCAAGGCCATGCGCAAGGATGTTCTGGCAAAATGCTATGGCGGCGATATTACCCGCAAACGCAAGCTGCTGGAAAAACAGAAAGAGGGTAAAAAACGGATGAAGAACGTCGGGAATGTCGAGTTGCCGCAAGATGCATTTTTAGCGATTTTGAAGGTCGAATAACTACAGCGAGTTGTAAAGGAATCCGCATGGAAGAGCAGCAGGAAGCACCGCAAGCAGTTGCCGCACCCGCAGCGCCAGAGAAGGTCTATAAAAAAAGCATTTACCGCGAATATGCCGAATCCATTGCCATTGCGATCCTTTTGGCACTGGTTATCCGCACCTATCTGGTGCAGGCTTTTAAGATTCCTTCCGGCTCTATGGAAGATACCTTGCTGATCGGCGATCATCTGCTGGTCAGCAAATTTATCTATGGCACCAAACTCCCCTTCAGTGATGCACGTATGCTGAAAATCCGCGACCCGCGGCGGGGCGATGTGATCGTTTTCGAATATCCGGAAGATCCCAGCAAGGATTTCATCAAACGGGTAGTCGGAACCCCCGGTGATGTTGTTGAGGGAAAAGCAAAACAGGTCTTCGTCAACGGTGTCCTCTATAAAAACCCGCATGAAATACATAAGGAACCGGAAATAATACCCAAAGAGATGAATCCGCGCGACACCTTCGGCCCGGTCACGGTGCCGGCTAATTCTTATTTTGTGATGGGTGATAATCGTGACCGCTCCTATGACAGCCGCTTCTGGAAGTTTGTCAAACGAGATCAGATCAAAGGGCTGGCTTTTATCAAATACTGGTCGTGGAATCGCGAAAAGCTGCGCCCGCGCTTCGAGAATATCGGAAGACTTATTAACTAGGGAATCCAGCGGCAGCGTCAATGAGTCAAGGGTCAAGAATGGCCTTTTATTTCTTTACTCTTTACTCCTTGCCCCTTGCCCCTTGACCCTTGACCCTTACTGGAGGTTTTTAAAATGGACACACTTGGAAGTTGGAAGCGGACACATTACTGCGGTGACCTGCGGGCTGCGGATATCGGTAACGAAGTTATTCTGATGGGGTGGGCTCTGCGTCGCCGGGATCATGGCGGCTTGATTTTTATCGATTTGCGCGACCGCGAAGGAATCGCTCAGATTGTATTCGATCCGGAAGTAAACGCTCCGGCACATGCGGTTGCTGAAGCTGTCCGCAGTGAGTTTGTACTGGCGATCAGAGGCACGGTTATTCCGCGTCCGGACGGAACCGTCAACTCCGGTATGAAGACCGGCGAAGTCGAGATTCAGGTTTTGGAGTGCAAACTGCTGAATCGTTCCAAGCCGCTGCCGTTCATGCTGGATGAACATAGCGATATCAACGAGAATATCCGTCTCAAATACCGCTACCTCGACCTGCGTCGTTCGCAGTTGCAGTCTAATCTGATCCTGCGTTCGAAGGTTTCCCAGTTGACACGCTCCTATCTGACCGATAACGGTTTTATCGAGCTGGAAACCCCGTTCCTTACCAAGTCCACGCCGGAGGGGGCTCGTGACTTCCTGGTGCCGTCCCGAATCAACCAGGGGCAGTTTTATGCCTTGCCGCAGTCCCCGCAGATCTTTAAGCAGATCCTGATGATTTCCGGGTTTGATAAATATTTCCAGGTCGTACGCTGTTTCCGTGATGAGGATTTGCGCGCTGACCGTCAGCCCGAATTTACCCAGATCGACTGCGAAATGTCCTTCATCGACCAGGAAGATATCATCACCGTTATGGAAGGGTTGATTGCACGCATCTTTACTGAGGCCAAGGGCGTTACGGTATCGTTACCGGTGGAACGCATTACCTATGCCGAGTCCATCCGCCGTTTTGGGGTCGATAATCCGGATCTGCGCTTTGGCATGGAACTGTGTGATCTGACTGATATTGTCAAAGGTTCCGGTTTCAAAGTCTTTGTCGATGTTTCCTCCAATGGTGGCATTATCAAAGGCATCAACGCCAAGGGGTGTGCAAGGTTCTCCCGTAAGGATATCGACGATCTGACCGAGTTCGTCAAAATCTACGGTGCCAAGGGCTTAGCCTACGTCAAGATCGAGAATGGCGAATGGCATTCACCGATTGCCAAGTTCTTTACACCCGAAGTAATCGCCTCGATGAACAGTGCCTTTGGAGCGGAAGAGGGGGATCTGCTGTTCTTTGTGGCTGACAAGCCCAAGGTCGTAAATGATTCGCTCGGTAAACTGCGCAATCATCTGGCCAATCTGCTCAAGCTGACCAGCAAGGATGTCTATCGTTTCGTCTGGGTGACAGAGTTCCCGCTGCTGGAATGGGATGAAGAAGAAAAACGCTGGTCAGCAGTACATCACCCCTTTACTGCGCCGATGGATGAAGATGTGTCGTTTGTCGAGACTGATCCGGGGCGTTGTCGTGCCAAGGCATACGATCTTGTCCTGAATGGCAACGAAATCGGTGGTGGTTCGATCAGAATCCATCAGGAACAGGTCCAGTCGCTGATGTTCAAGATGCTCGGAATGTCAGTAGAAAGCGCCCGCAGCAAATTTGGGTTCCTGCTCGACGCGCTTGAATTCGGGACGCCACCGCATGGCGGTATTGCCTTTGGCATGGATCGTCTGATCATGCTGCTGACCGGCAGTGACTCGATCCGCGACGTGATTGCATTCCCGAAAACGCAGAGGGGTACCTGTCTGATGTCAGAAGCGCCTTCACACGTGGACACCAAGCAGCTGCGTGAGCTGGGAATACGTCTGGCTGAAAAAGCGGTCTGATAGTAAACGGTGATTTTACGTGCAGCAACATTCATACTGTTGATCTTTTTGCTTGTGTCTGGTTGTGCTGCGCCGTTGCCGACCTGGCGTTCCAGAGTGGCACCGCTGGTTGAAGATGTCGGTCGTCAGGACGCTCCCCGGCTGTTTCCGCAAGAGTACCGCAGTCTTTTGGAAACCTTTGAGCATGGTGAAGCGATATTTCTTGTTACCAAAGACCACAAACTGGCGGACAGTTATTATCAGATGGCCTTTCAAAAAGCGGAATTACTTCAATCTGAACTGCAACGAGTACGTAAACGTAAGGAAGATGAAGAGCGCCAGCGGGTTGCTGAAATAGCCGTCAAGGCAGAAGAAGAGCAGTTGATGCGTGAAGCTGCTCAGGCCGAGCTTCTTTTGCGTGAACAGGAAAAGATCCAGGCGGAGACCGATGCACGCGCAAAAGTTGAGTCTGAAATGCAGCGGAGCCGCAAAGAACCAAATCAACCTACCACAACAAAATACACCGTGCGACGTGGTGAAACTTTGCCGCAGATATCTGGCCGGGCAGAAATTTATAATAACGCTGAACTGTGGCCCATAATTTATCGTGCCAACCGGGATCAAATCCGAGATCCAAAAAGGTTGTGGCCGGGACAAGTCCTGACGATACCGCGTCACTTCAGTCGGAACGACGTCGAGAATCCTGAAGAAATCCGGCGCCATCAGGTGAGGTAACCGGCCCCTTTATTTAGTCGTCATATACATAGCGCGGTTTGCCGTACCAGCTTTTTTCTTGACACTCTGGTGTGTTTTGTATACTGTATACAAGATTTTTTTAGAATTATAACTTATTGATATCACATAAGTTATAAGCACAAAAACCAAGGGAGAGAACATGACAACACAAAAGATTATCTGGTCTAAGATCGATGAAGCACCCGCATTGGCAACGTACTCTTTACTCCCTATCGTCAATGCTTTCACAAAAGCAGCAGGCGTTGTCGTAGAAACAAGGGATATTTCTGTTGCAGGAAGAATAATCGCAAACTTTCCTGACTATCTGACTGAAGCACAGAAAAGGCCTGATTATCTTGCCGAATTAGGCGACCTGACACAGAAGCCGGAAGCCAATATCATCAAGCTTCCCAATGTCAGCGCTTCAATCCCCCAGCTGAAAGCTGCTATCAAAGAGTTACAGGAACAGGGCTATAAACTTCCTGACTACCCGGAAGATCCGCAGAACGACGAAGAGAAAGTGCTTAATGCGCGTTATGCAAAATGCCTTGGAAGTGCCGTTAACCCTGTCCTGAGAGAGGGTAATTCCGACAGACGATCGGCACGTGCTGTTAAGGAATATGCAAAAAAATATCCACACAAAATGGGTGCCTGGAAAGCGGACTCCAAAACTCATGTATCTCATATGACTGCCGGTGATTTTTATCACAGTGAAAAATCAGTTGTCATGAAAGAAGCCGGAAATGTCCGCATCGAGTTTGTCGATCAGACCGGTGCTGTCAAAGTCTTAAAGGACAAGCTGGCTCTGCAGGCTGGTGAAGTTCTCGATGGCGCGTTCATGAGTGTAAAAGCGCTGCGGACCTTCATTGCCGAGCAGATTGCTGATGCTAAAGCACAGGGTGTCCTGTTCTCCGTACACCTGAAAGCTACCATGATGAAAATATCCGATCCGATCATGTTCGGCCATTTCGTGTCTGTCTTCTACAAGGACGTCTTTGAAAAACATGCCGCCACATTTGCCGAACTGGGTGTTAATCCGGATCTTGGTATGGGCGACCTGTACGTGAAGCTGAAGAAACTTCCGGAAGCGAAACAGGCTGAAATTGAAGCTGATATCCAGGAAGTTTACAAGAAACAGCCGGCACTGGCGATGGTTAATTCCGACAAAGGCATTACCAATCTCCACGCGAGTAACGATATCATCATCGATGCTTCCATGCCGGTTGTAATCCGTGATTCCGGCGGTATGTGGGGACCGGACGGTAAGCTGCAAGACGTCAAATGCGTTATTCCCGATACGTGCTATTCGGAGTGGTATCAGGAATGCATCGATTTCTGTAAGAAAAACGGTCAGTTCGATCCGACTACCATGGGCAGTGTTTCCAATGTCGGTCTCATGGCTCAAAAAGCAGAAGAGTATGGTTCGCACGACAAAACCTTCAAGATCCCTGCAAATGGCACTGTGCGCGTGGTCGATGCCGCAGGTAACGTGCTGATTCAGCACTCCGTTGAAGATGGTGATATCTGGCGAGGCTGTCAGGCAAAAGACCTGCCGATTCAGGATTGGGTCAAACTGGCTGTTCGCCGCGCCCGTGCAACCGGAGTGCCGGCCGTATTCTGGCTCGACAAGAACCGTGCTCACGATGCCCAGATGATCGAAAAAGTGAACACCTACCTCAAAGACCACGATACAACCGGTCTTGAATTACATATCATGTCACCGGTTGAAGCGATGCGCTTCACATTGCCACGCGCAAAAGCAGGGCTGGACACAATCTCTGTGTCAGGAAATGCCTTGAGGGATTATCTGACCGACCTGTTCCCGATTCTTGAACTGGGTACCAGTGCCAAAATGCTCTCTATCGTACCGCTGCTTGCCGGTGGTGGACTGTTTGAGACAGGTGCGGGCGGTTCTGCTCCGAAGCATGTTCAGCAGTTTGTTCAGGAAGGATATCTGCGATGGGATTCACTCGGTGAATTCCTGGCACTTGGTGTCTCGCTGGAGCATCTTGCGGCTACCTTCAAAAATGAAAAAGCACAGCTTCTGGCTGATACGCTTGATCAGGCAAATACCAAGTTCCTCGAAAATAATAAAAACCCGGCACGTAAAGTCGGTCAGATCGACAACAGAGGCAGTCATTTCTATCTGGCCATGTACTGGGCAGAGGCTTTGGCAGCGCAGGCCGTTGACAAGGAACTTGCTACACGCTTTACCAAAGTCGCACAGCAGCTTCAGGAGAATGAGGAAAAGATCAATGCAGAGTTGATTGGTGCTCAGGGCAAGCCGCAGGATATCGGTGGCTATTACAACCCCGATCCGGTCAAAACGGAAAATGCAATGCGTCCCAGTGCAACTTTGAACGCCATTATTAACGCAATCAATAATTAATTCCTGAAATAAGCAGATGAACTGAAAACGAACGTTGCGATTTTCCTGAAAATATGATTATTTCGTAGGTGCAGGCAGTGGCTGGAGATGTACTCCCGCCTTATTTTAGACAAAAACAAAAGAGGAGGTAAAAGTATGGCTCGTAAAAAGATTTCTCTTATCGGTGGCGGACAGATCGGTGGTGTTCTTGCACAGCTGTGTGCTTTACGCGAACTCGGTGACGTTGTCCTGTTTGACATTGTCGAAGGTCTTCCACAGGGCAAGATGCTTGACATCGCAGAAGTTGGTCCCGTGGATCGCTATGATGTCAGTCTGAAAGGTACCAACAGCTACGAAGATATCAAAGACTCCGATGTTGTTATTGTCACTGCCGGTCTGCCACGTAAACCGGGTATGAGCCGTGATGACCTGATCGAAGTCAATTCCAAGATTATGACTTCGGTTGCCGAAGGCATTAAAACCTACGCACCCAACTCCATCATTATTGTTATTTCCAACCCGCTGGATGCAATGGTAACACTATGTCAGAAGATTACCGGCTTTCCTTACAATCGTGTCATTGGTCAGGCCGGTGTACTCGATTCAGCCCGTTTTGCCAGCTTTATTGCCTGGGAACTGGGTGTCTCCGTCAAGGACGTAACCGCTATGACGCTCGGCGGCCACGGCGACGATATGGTACCTCTGGTTCGTTATGCCAGTGTTAACGGAATTCCTGTAACCGAGCTGCTTGAGCAGAAATACGGTGCAGAAAAGGGTACAGAAGTTATGGAAGCCATGGTTAAGCGTACCCGTGGCGCCGGCGGCGAGGTTGTTGCGTTGCTGAAAACCGGTTCTGCTTTCTACTCACCGGCTTCTTCTGCTATTTCCATGGCTGAATCGATTCTGAAGGATCAGAAACGTGTTCTGCCGACCTGCTGTTACCTGCAGGGTGAGTTCGGAGTCAACGGTTTCTACGTTGGCGTTCCTGCTGTACTCGGTGAAACCGGTGTTGAAAAAATCATCCAGTTCAAACTCGATGCCACTGAGCAGGCCATGCTCGACAAGTCAGTTGCAGCGGTCAAAGAGCTCGTCAGTACCCTGAAGTAGTTTATAATCACTCCTCTGGAAGTTGCAAAAGAAGAGAAGAATTCCCGCTCTTCTTTTGCTGCTTTCTGGAGTTTGTATTTACCACCTTTTATTACGGAATAAAGGAGTCATTCCACGATGGAAAAAACATTGCCAAAAATTGAGATTATCGAAAAATACTGCAAAGGGTGCCATGTCTGTGTGGAATTCTGCCCGAAAGATGTACTTGAAATGAAGGGATTTTATGCCTCTGTGAAAAATCTTGAGGCGTGCATCAAGTGTATGCAGTGTGAATTACGCTGTCCCGACTTCGCTATCAAAGTCATAACCGAATAATTCTACGGGAGGAAATAAACTGTGTCCAAAAAAGTAGCGTTTTTACAGGGTAACGAAGCTGCAGCTCAAGGCGCGCTGTATGCGGGCTGCAATTTTTTCGGTGGCTACCCGATCACACCCTCGACCGAAGTTGCCGAGGTCATGTCAATCGAACTGCCAAAAATCGGTGGGAAATTCATCCAGATGGAAGATGAGATCGGTGCCATGGCCGTTGTACTCGGCGCTTCACTGGCAGGCGCCAAAGCACTGACATCAACTTCCGGTCCCGGACTTTCTCTCAAACAGGAGCTTATCGGCTACGGCTGCATAGCTGAGATCCCCTGTGTTGTCTACAACGTCATGCGCGGTGGACCATCCACCGGTATGCCGACCGGCCCCAGTCAGTCTGACGTCATGTCTGCAAAATGGGGAACACATGGCGATCATCCTGCCATCTGCCTGACACCGGCTTCCGTTCAGGAAACGTACGAAGAAGTTATTCGTGCATTTAATCTGTCAGAAAAATACCGTACACCGGTATTCGTTATGCCGGATGAAATTGTTGCCCATATGCGTGAGCGGGTTGTTTTCCCGGAAAAAGGCGAAATCGAAGTTCTCGAACGCATTTCTCCAACGGTAACACCAGATGCGTACAAACCGTATGATACCAGCTGCGGTGATGTACCTCCCCTGGCCGCTTTCGGTTCCGGCTACAAGTTTCATGTAACCGGCCTCAATAAGGCTCAGGACGGTTTTCCGACCACCAAGGCCGAACTCGTTCAGGCTGAGGAAGAACGTCAGGTTCGTAAGGTCGATGCCAACGTTGATGATATTGTTCATTTTGAAGAGTATCTGCTGGATGACGCCGATGTAGTTGTCGTTGCTTATGGCTCTACATCCCGTTCAGCTCGTTTTGCCGTCAATATTGCCCGTGAACAGGGTATTAAAGCCGGTCTGTTCCGTATCAAAACCTTCTGGCCATTCCCTGACAAGCAGATCAAAGCATTGGCCGGTAAAGTAAAAGGTTTTATCGTTCCCGAGATGAACCTGGGCATGTGTTCACTTGAAGTTGAGCGTAATGCACAGGGTAAAGCTCCGGTCCTCGGTATCTTCCGTGTTGACGGTGAACCGATCAATCCTGACCAGATTCTCGCGAAGATCAAGGAGGTTAAGTAACATGGCATTCGATTATGATAAATGGATTCGTCCCGGCAAACTCCCCCACATCTGGTGTCCCGGCTGTGGTCACGGTATCGTTATGAAAGGCCTGATCAGGGCATTTGAAACGCTGCAGCTCAAAAAAGAAAATACGGCGCTTGTATCAGGTATCGGTTGCGCATCTCGACTGCCGGGCTACATTGACTGCTGCACGCTGCACACAGCCCACGGCCGTGCTGCTGCTTTTGCGACCGGCGTTAAAATGGCCAAGCCGGAAATGGATGTCATTCTGGTCGGTGGCGATGGCGACGGAACAGCCATCGGTGGTAACCACTTCATTCACGCCTGCCGTCGTAACATCAATATGACCTATATCATCATCAATAACTATATCTATGGTATGACCGGCGGACAGTTCTCGCCCTGTACGCCGACCGGCCACAAGGCATCAACAACCCCCTACGGCAACCCGGATCCCGGTTTTGATATCGCGAAACTGGCGATTGGTGCCGGTGCCACCTTCGTTGCCCGTGGTACTGCATACCATGCCAACCAGATCGATAAGCTGATTGTTGAAGCAATTCAGCACAAAGGTTTCTCGGTTGTTGAAATTCTTGATGACTGCCCGACTACCTATGGCCGTCGTAATAAGTACAAATCGGTTATCGAGATGATGAATCGTCTCAAAGAAGTCGCTGTTCCGGTTAAAGCTGCCGAGAAAATGTCAGCAGAGCAGCTGGAAGGCAAAGTGTTGACCGGCATTCTCTACAAAGAAGTGAAACCTGATTATACCAGCGAGTACGCTAAAGTTATTGAGCGTGCCCAGGCTGCCAAGTAACAATTACAGGAAAAAGGAGCGATATATTCATGTCAAGATATGAACTCAGGTTTTCCGGTGCGGGCGGACAGGGTCTGATCACCGCCGGAATAATCATGGCCAAGGCAGCTTCGATCTATGAAGGCAAACAAGCTGTTCAGTCACAGAGCTACGGACCTGAAGCCCGTGGCGGCGCATCCAAATCGGAAGTTATCATTTCAGATGGTCCGATTGACTATCCGAAGGCTACAACGGTCGACGCATTGTTGGCCATGACTCAGGAAGCGTGCAACAAGTACACGCATGACCTCAAGAAGGGGGGAATTCTGCTGGTTGATTCCGATCTCGTCAAAACTCTTCCCGAAGGGAACTTCAAAATTGTTTCTTTTCCGATTATCAATACCGCTAAAAACGATGTTGGCCGTGAGATTGTTGCCAACATCGTAGCCCTGGGGGCTATGGTGGCATTGACCGGACAGGTTAGTCGCGAAAATGCAGAAAAGGCTGTACTTTCAAGTGTTCCGGAAGCATTTCTTGAACTGAACAGGAAAGCCTTCAGTATCGGTTATGATAAGGCACTTGCCGCTAGCGCCTGATCATTCTGATTACATCAATACGTAGACAATAAGTACGGCCCGGTGCAAGCTGCACCGGGCCGTACTTTATAAAGCGGTTGGCTTCATTCGTATTTATTTATCGCCATGTCCGCGTCCTCTGTCATGCTCACCGCCGCCATCGCGTCGTTCTCCACGGTCTTGCTGACGTTCCTCTTTATCCTGTCTCCGGTCATTGTGTCGTTCTTCTCTTTCACGCGGTTTCTCGTGACGATGTTCTTCCGAGCGATACACTTTTTTTTCTTTAACGGGACGGTAGTGGCGACCACGGTAGCGGTCTCGATCATGCTCGTAAGAACGGTATTCGCGCTCACGAAATTCACGGATTCTTTCTATGCGATGGTTTCTGACTTCGCGCGGTAAACGGTCATTTCGCACTGCATTCCAGGGGCCGTTGTGGTGTCTGGCCTGATACCAGGTGTTGCCCTGAAAGAGGTAATACGTACCCGAAATGAAGACCATGTCATAGGGCATGTCAACACCTACATAGAAACCGAGCTTGGGTGGCGACAAAAAGAGCGGAGGTGTTTCAAAAAAAATGCGGGGAACGGGGGGGACGATAAGAGCCGGAACACCTACGTTAATGTTGACATTTGTCTCGGCGCTTGCCAGAACCGGGGCTGCCAGTGCAATCAGAATTGCAGAAATAAGAACCTTGTTCATACGATTGCTCCTTGTGAGATTGAGTTAGTCCTCTGTTTTCATTAAAGCATATATGGTGCCATGACATCAAATAATCGTTTGCATTCTCCTATCCGACTTGCCGTATGAACATCATAATGGTATGGTTCAATAAAATAGTAAAGGAAGCATCAATGAAAAATATGTTTGTCATTCAGTCGTATTGCGAGCAGGCATGAAAACGCCTAAATGTCTTGAAACTCTGCTTCAGAACGGACTTATCGACGAAGTATACTCTCAACTGATGAGCGGCAAGGAAGCAGATGTATATGTTGTCTACTCTCGTGGAGAAGTGCGCTGTGCAAAAGTTTACAAAGAGGCGGTGAAACGTAACTTTAGTCAGCAGGCTCAGTATCAGGAGGGACGCAAGGGGCGTGGCAGTCGTCAGGCCCGTGCCATGCAGAAGAATACCCGTTTTGGTCGTAAAGAACTCGAAATGGCCTGGCAGTCAACCGAGGTGGATGCACTGCGGCAGCTGTCTGAAATCGGGGTGCGTGTACCGCATGTGTACGAGTATGTTGCAGGTGTTCTCGTGATGGAGCTTGTTCTGGATGCTGAGGGTGCGGTTGCCCCGCGGCTCAATGATATCCGGCTGACCGAGAATCAGGCGCTTGAATATCACGCCATTCTGATCGGCCAGATTGTTTTGATGCTCTGTGCCGGAATTATTCATGGCGACCTGTCAGAATTTAACGTTCTGGTATCTGCGGATGGGCCGGTAATCATCGATCTGCCGCAGGCGGTTAATGCTGCCGGAAACAATAACGCTCGCAGTATGCTGGAGAGAGATGTCGATAATATTACCGCTTACTTTGGTCGTTTCGCACCAGAGTTGCTTTCCAGCGACTATGGTCGAGAAATCTGGAAGCTGTATTCAAGAGGTGCGCTCTCGACGAGTTCGGTATTGACGGGACATTTCGAACAGAGTGGCAATCCGGCTGATGTGCGTGGTGTCATGAGGGACATCGACTATGCGCGAATACTGCATGAACGTATGCTTTTACGGGCGAATGGCCCCGAACGCTCATAAGCGTTGCCGGTTTTTGATAGCTGCGGTCAGTCTGCTGGTCTGCCTGTTTGCCGTCGTACCACGTTTTTCGTCTGCCGAAGAGGTTGTACATAATTTCTCACTGGGCTTTGGCTCGCTCTCCCTGGCTCCCCTTGACACGAAAGCTCCGGAGCCGGGAATCGTGACCGCCCGCTATGGCTTCAGAATTGCAAAGGATTTCATACCATATATGGGGACCGGGCTGGCGTATAGCTATCAGCCTGAAGTCAAGCCGGGAGATAATCTGAAAGTTAAGGCCGGTATGGCCGGCCAATTTGGCTTTCGCTATCTGCTTGGCCCCCGCTCCACGTTAAATCTTGACTACAAGTATCTGTATATAACGCCGGAACAGATTCATAGTGACAGTAAAAACCCGCCACAATCGCTTGGCATAGGTCTGGATATACACTTTTGATCTCTCTCATCGGGGAAAATGAGGAAATCGTACGAATGGCCGGTACAGTCCCGCATCGCATAGCGGTTAGCCAGAAAAGAGTTCATACCGAACTGTTTCCCACAATCTGCCATGAATATACCTGATTTTCAGCTTCGATCGCTCAAAACACGCGTTACGTTTTTTACACTTGCCATTTTTGTGGTCGGCATCTGGGCGCTCTCGCTGTATGCCAGCCGGATGTTGCGCGCGGATATGCAGCGCTTGCTGGGTGAACAGCAGTACTCAACGGTATCACTTGTGGCGGCACAGGTGAATCAGGAACTGGATGACCGCTTGCGAATGCTGGAAAAAATTGCTACGGACGTCAGTCCGGCGCTGTCAGACCGTTCTGCGAACGTTCAGTATTTTTTTGAACGGCAGCAGGTGTTTCAGAGCCACTTTAGCGGTGGTACTTTTGTCACGCGACAGGATGGGGCCGTTATCGCTGAAGTTTTTCCTGCCCCGAAGAGAGCCTCCCGTACGCACCTCTATCGTGATTTTATCGCTACGGTTCTGAAAGAGGGGAAAACTTCAATCAGTCGTCCGCTCGCCGGTTCGGCACTTCAAGCCCCGACTTTCGTCATGGCGACCCCTGTACGCGATAGTCGCGGGGACGTGATCGGTGTCGTGGCGGGAGTCACCGATTTAAGCAAACCCAATTTTCTTGATAAGATTACGCAGTACCGTTACGGCGAAAAGGGCGGTTATCTCTTAATCGCACCGCAACATAACCTGATCGTCACCGCTACGGATAAGAGCCGCGTTATGCAGCCGATTCCTGCTCACGGGATAAACCGGATGCATGACCGCTACGTGATTGGCTTTGATGGGTATGGTGTCGCAGTTAACTCGCGTGGTATCAATGAGTTGTCTGCTGCGAAGCATATTCCGGCCTCTGGCTGGTTTGTTGTCGCGGTGCTTCCGACGGAAGAAGTGTTTGCTCCGGTTGGTGCCATGCAGCGACGCATGTTTATGGCCACGATCCTCCTGACCCTTTTGGCTGGTGGACTGACCTGGTGGATGACCTTGAGGATGTTAAAGCGTCATCTTTCGCCGATGCTTGATGCCTCAAAAACTTTGGCTACTCTGGCCGATACAGATCAACTCCCACAGCCGTTACCCATTCCACGCCCGGATGAAATCGGTGAACTGATTGACGGTTTCAATCGCCTTCTGGAGACTCTGGCTCAGCGGGAAACCGCACTGCGACAGGCACAAATCATTTCAATTACAGCTGAACATGCACTTCGTGGCAGTGAACAAAAGCTGAAAACCATACTGGAAATATCCAACTCAGGGATCCTGATCACACGGTCAGACGGTACCATTTCATTCAGTAATTTCCGTATGACGGAATTATTCGGTTATTCTGCGGACGAATTCTCGACTATCACGTATTCGGAACTTGTTCATCCCGATCAGCGAGAGATCGGGACATCCCGATTGCTTGACCTTTCTGCACAACGTGAAATTGAAGTTACAACAGACCGCCTCTATCTCCGCAAGGATGACAGCACCTTCTGGGGCTATGTCAGCGGCCGGATCATGTTGGGTGAGGATGGTGCCCCCGCTTCGATTCTCCTGACAATAACCGATATAACAGCCATCAAAAATTCCGAACAGGAACGCCGACTTCTTGAAGAACAGTTTCATCATTCCCAGAAACTGGAAAGCCTTGGTGTACTGGCCGGAGGTATTGCACACGACTTCAATAACATCCTGACGGTAATTCTTGGTCACTGTTACATGGGCAGGCAGAACGTGTCATCGGAGCTGGAATACAAGACGTCCTTTCAGAAGATTGAAGATGCCGCCAATCGCGCTTCTGATCTCTGTCGGCAGATGCTGACCTATGCCGGAAAAAGTCCGCTGATCCAGACGCGAATCAATCTCTGGCTGCTGGTGGACGAAGTCGTCAAGATGCTGCGGGCCGCTATCAATAAAAATGTGGTCATCGAGACCGGCATGAAGCGTGTTGTCAAGGAGATTCAAGGAGACAGCGGGCAGCTACAACAGATCATCATGAACCTGATTATTAACGCTGCCGAGGCGATCGGTGACAATCCAGGCACTATTACGGTTGCCCTTTCGCGGATGTTAGTCGAGTCGGACCAGCTGGAGCTGGACACGTTCGGAACAGCTATCCGGTCCGGTGGATACGTTTGTCTTGAGGTGAGCGATACCGGTTGCGGTATGGATGATGAGACCATGAAACGGATCTTTGAACCGTTCTATACGACCAAATTTACCGGACGGGGTCTGGGGATGTCAGCCATACGCGGAATCGTGAAGGCACATGACGGAACCCTGCAGCTGGTAAGCGCTCCCGGTGTCGGTACGACCTTTAAGGTCTGTTTCCCCGTGCCGGAAAAATCTGAAGATGCCGCACCGGTTTCTCTCATATCCGCGCTACCGGAAAAAGGTGGTGGAACCATCCTTCTCGTGGATGACGAACAGATACTTCGCGATATGGCCGAACTGCTGCTGGATGCGCTCGGCTTTTCTGCGCTGACCGCATCAAACGGGCTTGAAGCGCTTGAGATTTACCGTGAGCATGGAAACGAGATTGATGCGGTTCTGCTTGATCTGATCATGCCGGTGATGGGTGGCGTTGAGGCCTATAAAAATCTGCGCGCAATCAACCCCTCTGTGCCGATTATTATCTGCAGCGGTTACGGTGTCGAATCGCTTGAGGGTGCCATCGACGATGACGATCATGCCGGCTTTGTGCACAAACCCTACAAGCCGGGCGAACTGCGGGATGTGATCATGCGGATGAAGCGGGGCGAGGCAGTGAGGAGTGAAGAGTGAGGGCATTGCCCTGAGCGGAGTCGCAGGGTGAGGGGTGCTTTCCTGCAGGTCGGCGATGATGCCTCTTTTATCTTGCCGTACGTGAATCTTAAATGCTAATTTGCCTCCACTTTGTTTTCATTATGTGGAGGTTTTTTTATGTGCGTATTTCGATATCTGACTGCCGGTGAATCTCACGGTCCGCAGTTGACCGCAATCATTGAAGGACTGCCGGCCGGTGTTTTTTTAACAACAGAGATGATTAATGTGGATCTGGAACGTCGTCAGCTGGGCTACGGCCGTGGTGACCGGATGAAGATCGAGAAAGATACCGTCAAGCTGCTCTCCGGTGTCCGCTGGGGTGAAACAATCGGCGCTCCGGTAACGCTGGTGGTTGCGAACCGCGATTGGGAGAACTGGTCGGAGAAGATGTCTCCGTTGGCTGAACACCGCGACGAATCAGAAGCCATAACCCGTCCGCGTCCCGGACATGCCGACTTGAGCGGTGCCATGAAGTATGGACATAGCGATGTCCGCAACGTTCTGGAACGATCCAGCGCGCGTGAAACGGCTGTCCGTGTGGCTGTCGGCGGAGTGGCCAAGGCTTTCCTGGCTCATTTCGGTATTCGTGTGGGTGGTTTCGTGGTTGAGTTGGGCAGCGTTTCGGCGGTCACTCCGGCTGCCTCGTATGAGGATCTCTGGAATCAGGCGGCCGCTTCGGAGACCTCCTGCTGTGATGCTGAGGCCGAGCTCGATATGAAACGTGTAATTGATGCCGCCCAGTCCGGGGGGGATACGCTGGGTGGGGTTGTCGAGGTACAGGTCATCGGAGTGCCGCCCGGCCTGGGGAGTTATGTGCAGTGGGACCGCAAGCTGGATGCGCGGCTTGCGATGGCGTTGATGAGTGTTCAGGCAATCAAGGGGGTGGAGATCGGCATCGGTTTTGAGGCTGCCCGTCGTCCCGGTTCGCGGGTTCATGATCAAATCTTCTACCGTGACGGTGGCTATCACCGTGATACAAATAATGCCGGAGGAATCGAAGGGGGCATGTCGAACGGTGAACCGATTGTGCTGCGTGCTGCCATGAAGCCGATTCCAACACTCTACTCGCCGCTCCGTTCTGTTGATATGCGCACGCATGAGCCGTTTGAAGCGACCGTAGAGCGCTCTGATACCTGTGCCGTTCCGGCTGCACAGGTAGTAGCAGAAGCGGTGGTCGCAATTGAGATCGCCAACGCATTTCTTGAAAAGTTCGGTGGTGATTCAGTTCAGGAAATTTCGCGTAATCTGGCCGGCTATCGCGAGCAGATCCGTACCGCTTGATAGCCACTATTTTATTCTGTCACGGATATTAGAATTGACACGGGCCGGAAATCCGTGGAAGATGTCGCAGCTTTGAATCCGTGCCGCTTAATGAGGTTGTCCGCGTGAGTATACTGACCGTTGAACTGGGCAAAAACAGCTATGATATTGTAATCGAAACCGGCTCACTCGCCTCGCTTGGCGGGCGCTGTGCAGACGCCGGTCTTTCGGGTACCGCAGCCGTTGTTACCAATCCAACCGTGGCTGCTCTCTACGCTGATGCAGTGCGATCGTCTCTGCAGGAAGCCGGTTTCAACGTAGTCGTCATCGAAATTCCGGACGGTGAAGAATTCAAAAATTCTACAACATTGAATCGTTTATACGACGACCTGCTGGCCGGGGGCGTTGATCGCAGTTCGTATATTGTTGCTCTGGGTGGTGGCGTGGTCGGAGATGTGGCCGGGTATGCAGCTGCTACCTGGCTGCGCGGGATTCCCTTTGTACAGGTGCCGACGACGCTTTTGGCACAGGTTGACAGCAGTGTCGGTGGCAAGACCGGCATTGATCACCCGCAGGGTAAAAACCTTATCGGCGCCTTTTACCAGCCGAAGCTGGTGCTGATTGATGTTGCGACGTTGAACACCCTCGACCGGCGTCAGTTTCGTGCCGGACTGGCTGAGGTAATTAAATATGGCGTCGCGGTTGACGTATCTTTTTTCGAATACGTTGAAACACACCTTGAAGAAATTCTGGCACTGGAATCTGAATCGCTGATTGAAACGATACGTCGTGCCTGCGGACTCAAGGCGCGAATTGTCGAACAGGACGAGAAGGAGTCCGGTCTGCGGGCGATCCTCAATTATGGACATACCCTGGGACATGCTTTTGAAGCGCTGTCCGGTTATCAGGGACTCGTGCATGGCGAGGCGGTTGCTATCGGCATTCTGCTGGCGACGCGAATATCGGAAGCACTCTCATTCTGCAGCCGCGAGGAGAGTAACAGGATCACGGCACTGCTTGAGCGGTGTGGTCTGAGTGTTGCTGTGCCGGCGTTTGACCGTCATCAACTGCTCGAGGCGATTGCTACGGATAAAAAATCCAGAGGCGGTCGCATCACGTTTATTTGTAATCAGGGCATCGGCAGCTATGCCATGTCGCACCATACTCCCCGGGAACTGCTCGTGTTGAGCGGTTTGGAGGCGTGACCATGCAGCAGGATTCCGTGACGTTCTGGACTGATATCAAAAACTTTGAGGAGCAACTGTCCAAGAGTCCCGACTCGTTCTGTTTTGCGAAACTTTCTGAAATTTATCTCGCAGTTGGACTGATTGATGATGCCCTGCAGACGGCCCGCCAGGGGGTCATGATCCACCCCGAGTATCTTGCGGGACAGCGATCTCTGGCGTTAGCCTGTCGCGCCAAAGGGATCAATGACGAATGTCTGCAGGCGTTGCAACGCGTGACCGCAGCACTTCCGGAAGATGCCCCGGCTCAGAAGTTACTGGCCCGCCTGTATATCGAGAACGGAAATCAGGCTGCTGCTGTCACGGCGTACCGGATTTTGTCGGAGTTTGAGCCTGATGACGTAGAATGCAGGCTGGAACTGGCAGCTCTTGAAGGTCTGGCCGGTACATCAGAGTCAGTTGATCTCGAGTGGGATGATGATGAAGAGATAATAGAAGACTTGGAAATTATCGAAGATGAGGAATATGAGGTTGATGCCGTTACGGATCATTCTGATACCGTTCCGAATCATCATGAGCCGGAGGTAGAAGCACTCCTGCCGTCTGAACCGGACTACGACCCCCTTTCGACTGCAACTGTAGCTGAGCTCTATGTTACCCAAGGGTATATCCAGAAGGCACTTGATATTTATCGTTCCATTCTGAACGATGATCCGGGCAATAGCCAAGTTCGAGCCCGGATTGCAGCGTTGGAATTGCAGGCGCTGGTCGCTGCTGCATCTGCTGAAAATGCTGCTGAATCCGTTGATGATGAAGCGGATGACGATAGTGATGAAGAGCTTGAGGTTGCTGTCACGGAGCTCCCTGTTCCGGATTACGCAATAGCGATCGCTTCAACTGTCAATGAAACTGCTGAGGTTCCTCAGCAGGGGAGCTCAGATGTCGCAGTGGTCGAACTGGAAAGGTGTCTTGATAACATCAGGAGGATCAAAGCATGTCGCTGAGAGAAACACTGAGCACGATTATAAACTCGGTTGATGGTGCACTGGCGGCTATCATTATGGCGTACGACGGTATTCCGATTGATGAAGTTACCGTTGAACAGTCGGAGTTTGATCTACAGCTTCTGTCAGTTGAATACGCTTCGGTACTCAAGGAAATCAAGCGCGCTATTGAAGTTATCAAGGTCGGAAATCTTGAAGAGGTCTCCATATCGACGAGCAACACCAGGGTGCTGATCAGGATTTTAAATGATGATCTGTTTCTGGTTTTAATCATGCGTCGCGATGGGGATTATGGTAAAGGGCGCTATCTGCTTGCGCTGAATTCGTATGATCTGGCGAGGGAGCTGTCGTAAACGCGATTCATACCCCTCTTTCTGAGTTGCCACTCCTCTGGTTGCACATCGATCAACATGGTGGAAATCGCTTTTTTGGTGTTCTGTAAAAACAGTTTGTAGTCGGGGTTTCATCTATGTTAAAAAACAGGCGCTCACGACTGGCGCGGTTCTTTGAAGAATTGAAGTTGAACGCAATTCTGTTCACCAATCTGCCGAATATCCGCTATCTGTGCGGTTTCAGTGGATCTGAAGGTGCACTGCTTGTAACGATGGATGCAGCCTGGTTGCTCTGCGATTCGCGTTACACCGAGCAGGCGGCTGGTGAGGTGGTTGGTGCAGAGGTACGCGAATGTGCCGCTGTAAGAATGGATACGGTTGCTGCCCTGGCTGTCGAGAATGCGCTCGTCAAGATCGGCATTGAGGCGGCTCACACGACCGTTGCCGCGTTTCGGATGATGTCGGATAAACTCCCTGGAATTGAGTTGGTTGAGCTCGGGGCGGTCCTTGATGAAATTCGAAGATGCAAAGATCAGGCGGAGCTGGAGCGGCTTGCTACAGTTGCCACACTTGCTTCTCAGGCTCTGCACACCGTATTACCGAATATACGACCCGGTCTTCGTGAAGTGGATTTTGCCATTGATCTTGAGTTCGAGATGCGTCGCCGGGGGGCGGATGGTCTGGCATTCGATATTATTGTCGCATCCGGTGTCAGAGGCGCCATGCCTCATGGCAAAGCCGGCAGCAAGGTAATACAGTCCGGGGAGCTTATCACGATTGATTTCGGGGCACTCAAGGATGGTTACCATTCTGATGAAACGGTTACCGTTGCCTGTGGTGAGCCGGGGAGCCGTGCCCGCGAGATACACGCAGTAGTCCGCGCCGCTCATGACATGGCTATTGAGGCAGTTCGGCCGGGTATCAGTTGTCGTGAGCTTGATGCCATAGCTCGTGATTATATCCGCGATCAGGGCTTCGGTGACTATTTTGGTCATGGCCTGGGACATGGCGTCGGACTACAGATACATGAAGCACCGACACTATCACCACGCAGTTCCGTTCTGCTGGCTGAAGGAATGGTTGTAACGGTTGAACCGGGTATCTATATACCCGGATTCGGTGGGGTCAGGATTGAGGATACCGTTGTAGTCACCGCTGACGGCGTCCGACTGCTTACCTCTGCAGTTAAACAACTGCTTGTGTTCTGACGGATCGGATTTTTTACATAACATAAGGTATGAGAAGTACCACTATCGGACGAGTGCCAAAAGGAGACAATTGAAATGGATATCAAAGATCTTAGGCTGCTGATAAAGCTTGTCACTGAAACGGATATTACCGAATTCGAAATGGATAATGCCGACGAAAAAATTATTATCAAGCGCGGGCAGAAAACGGAGTATGTACCGATGACTGCTCCGTCAGCGAACAACTTTGTAGTACCTCAGTACATGCCAGCAGCTGCAGCGGCCAGCGTCGCACCTGTTGCCGTGGCCGAAGCTGGCGAAACGATTGACTCGCCGATCGTCGGGACCTTTTACTGCGCTCCGGCTCCCGACGCCGCACCATACGTTGAAGTAGGCCAGATTGTCGAAAAAGGACAGGTGCTCTGCATCGTTGAGGCCATGAAGTTGATGAATGAAATCGAAGCAGAATATAAATGTAAAATTTTGAAGTTCTGCAAGGAAAACGCTCAGGCGGTTGAATATGGCGATCCTCTTTTTGTGATTCAAAAACTCTAATTCTAAGATTCAGAGGGGTTTGCCTTCATGTTTCATAAAATACTTATCGCCAATCGAGGCGAAATAGCAATCCGGATCATCCGGGCCTGCAAAGAGATGGGCATTAAGACGGTCGCAGTCTATTCACAGGCTGATGTGCATTCGCTGCATGTCAAGCTGGCTGATGAAAGTGTCTGTATCGGTCCGGCGTCCAGCGCTCTCAGCTATCTCAACATTAATGCCATCATCAGCGCCGCTGAATTGACCGATGCGGAAGCGATTCACCCCGGCTACGGTTTTCTGTCTGAAAATGCCAATTTCGCAGAAGTGTGCGAGAAGTGCGGCATAACCTTTATCGGGCCGACTGCCGAGAGCATGAGAATTATGGGTGACAAGATCAGTGCCCGCCAAGCGGTTATCAAGCAGGGTGTACCCATTCTTCCCGGTACCAAGGAAGGTGTTCATACCGCTGAGGAAGCGGTCAGCATTGCCAAGGAGATCGGCTTTCCGGTCATCATCAAGGCTACTGCCGGCGGCGGTGGACGCGGCATGAAGATTGTCCATTCGACTGCGGCCCTGCCGAATGCCTTTGCTACGGCGCGTGCCGAGGCACAGGCCGGTTTTGGCAATCCGGAAGTTTATATCGAAAAGTACTGTGAACAGCCGCGACACGTTGAAATCCAGATTCTGGCTGATAAGCATGGTAATGTGATCCATCTTGGAGAGCGCGACTGTTCGATCCAGCGGCGTCATCAGAAGCTGATCGAAGAGGCCCCTTCGACCGTTGTGACACCCGAAATACGTAAAGCGATGGGTGATGCAGCCGTCAAGGCTGCCGCTGCAGTCGGTTACAACAGTGTCGGTACGGTTGAATTTCTAGTTGATAAACATAACAACTTCTTTTTTATGGAGATGAATACGCGTGTGCAGGTTGAACATCCGGTGACCGAGATGGTGACCGGTGTCGATATCGTTCGCGAACAGATCCGTTCTGCAGCCGGACTTCCGTTGCGCTACCGTCAGGAAGAGATTCAGATCAGGGGGCATTCCATCGAGTGCCGTATCAATGCCGAGGATCCCTTTAAATTTACCCCCTGTCCCGGCAAGATTACCGCCTATCATCCACCGGGCGGCCCAGGCGTGCGGGTCGATTCTTTTGTCTATGACCAGTATTCTGTTGTACCGAATTACGACTCTTTGCTGGGTAAGCTGATTGTGCATGCCGATACCCGTGAAGATGCCATCAAACGCATGGCACGGGCGCTGGACGAGTTTCGTATTGAAGGGATTAAAACCACCATCTTCTTCCATAAACGGATCATGGCCCATAAGGATTTTATTGAGGGAAACATAGACACCTCGTTTCTTGAACGGATTGTACTGGAGTAACCATCATGGAATTTCCCGACGAACTGAAATATTCCAAAGAACATATCTGGGTCAGGATTGAGCATGGTACCGGTGTTATCGGCATCACGGATTTTGCCCAGGAAGAGTTAGGCATCATCAGCGGCGTGGAGCTGCCGGACGAGGGTGACGAGGTGGAACAGGATGATGCTGTCGGTTCTGTTGAAGGGCACAAAACGGTAGCCTCCCTGTATGCGCCTTTTAGTGGAACGGTACAAAGTGTCAATCACGAGGCGATTGACACACCGGAACTGTTGAATGATGACCCCTACGATGGTGCCTGGTTGATTGAAATAACGCTTGATGATCCGGATGAGTTGAAAGGTTTGATGTCGGCCGAAGATTACGCCGATTATATTGAAAACAGAGACTGATTTCTGATTTTCCTCTGTAGCCAGGGCGAGATATACCAATGATCTCGCCCTGTTTTTATGTGAAAGGAATCCGCCGTGCGCCTGCCGTTATTTTTGTTGTTCCTGCTCCTCCCGTCTGTTGCATGTTCCGCCGGTGAACCGGTTACGCTGACGCTCTCAGATGCCATCAAAATGGCCGTTGAGAAAAATCTGGATGTGCGTGCAGAACTGTACAATCCTGCTCAATATGAAGCTGAAATCAATCGGAATCGGTCGATTTATGATCCGCTTCTTTCACTGCAAACCAGTTTTGCGGATTCGAATACCTCTATGGCCGGCTCCACAACAGTCCTTGATTCTCAGTCGTTTATACTGAATTCATCGATCAGTCAGCTGTTGTGGACCGGAGCTACAACTGCAGTCTATTTTAATAACGGCTACACCGGCAGTAGTGCTGCGAATTACTGGCAGACCGGTCTGGGTGCCAGTTTCACACAGCCACTTCTGAAAAATGCGGGGCGTGAAGCGACCGAGATCGCCATAAACGTCTCTCGTCTCTCAAAATTTGCGTCCCTGGAACGGTTTAATGCCCGGTTATTGGCGACGGTTGCTCAGGTGCGATCTGAATATTACAAGCTTCACAGTCTGCGGGAAGATCAAGAGGTAAAAAAAGTTTCACTCGCGCTGGCACGCAAGATTCTGACTGAAACTCAGTCTCGGGTTAAAGCCGGTGTGCTGCCTGCCATGGAAATTTTGAATGCTGAATTCGGCGTCGTGACACGCGAGAAAGAGCTGATCGACGCCGAACGGGCCGTTCTTGATCAGGTGGATGTTGTCAGATTACTGCTTCAGCTTGATATAAAGGGTGGTGACCTGCGTACGGTCGACCTTCCTCCCCGAGACCGCTATGCTACCAATAATGAGGAAGCTATTCAGTCGGCGCTTGATCGACCGGATATTCGTGAACAACGCCGTAATCTTGAACTGGTAGAGTTGCAGACCAGGGTTTTCCGCAATAAAATCAGGCCCGATCTGGCGTTGACAGCTTCCGCTTCACTGACCGGACAGGACAGTACCTATCAGCGCAACCTGGATAAAACGTTCACGTTTGACTATCCGGTCTGGAGCATTGGTCTTAATTTCAGTTATCCTCTCGGTAACAACGCCGCCGATAACGATTATCGCAAGAGTCGCCTTAAAACGGAGCAGACCGCCCTGCAGATTCGGAGTCTGGAAGAGACTATTGCCAATCAGGTCAGAGCAGCAATTCGTGCTCTGGATACCGGTTTTAAACAAATTGAGGTTGCTGATCGCGGGCGTGCTTTTGCAGACGAACGTTTACGCGCCTTTATACGCAAGAACGAGGTTGGGCTGGCCACCACCAAGGATGTCCTTGATGTTGAAAATGATCTTGCTACCGCCAAGAGCAATCAGATCAAAGCGGTTGTTGCGTACGCAAATGCTCTGACCGGTTATTGGCAGGTTACGGGGGAACTCTTAGCCCGTGAAGGTATTCGTGTTGTTGAGCGTGATGCCGATACGTTGTACTCTGCGACGCGCTGATGCTGCGAATCGGGCAGATTGAATACGCCAACTGTACTCCGCTCTTTTATGTCCTGAGAGAACGCTTCCCCTGCTCAGGGTACGAATTTGTTCCGGGAGTGCCGTCTGACCTCAATAATCGTCTGGCATTAGGCCAGATAGATGTCTGCCCCTGCTCGTCGATAGAGTTTGCGCGGCATGCTTCGGAGTATCGTATTCTCCCGCAGCTCTCCATCTCCTGTAACGGCCCTGTTGCCAGTGTTCTGCTTTTCTCGCGCTGTCCAATCGAAGAGTTGCAGGGTACTACCATTCTGCTGAGTTCCGAATCGGCGACCTCAGTCAATCTTCTGAAGATACTTATGCAGCAGCGCTACGGCTGCAAATGCCGCTACCTTGTCACTCGCCGGACGACAGGTGACGCTCTGGACGTCGACTCACCGGCGATTTTGCTGATTGGCGACGCCGCACTCCGGGCCTCATTGCGTGAATCAGATGGTTATGTCTATGATCTTGGAGCGCTGTGGCATGATTGGACCGGACTGCCCTTTGTCTTTGCGCTCTGGTTATGCCGTCAGGAGGTGGCTGAAACGAAAGAGTTAAAAATTGTGTCGAGGCAGTTGATTCAGGCTAAAGAGTTGGTTTCGTCATATTCTACCGAGATTGCTGAAAAGGTGAACGAGGCGGACTGGATGGGGCGAGAGCGGTTACTGCTCTACTGGCGGGACAATATATCCTATCAACTGGATGAGCGGAATATTGTCGGCCTGACCCTTTTTTATGAAAAATGCCATCAGATCGGTTTACTGCCTGACGTTCCTGAACTCCGCTTTACGACAGAATAGTCGTGCCCACGTCGTACGTTCTGGATTTCCATTCGACATAGTCTGCCAGTATACGGGCATGATCAAAGCAGAGCTCTTCCGGCAGTGCATTCAGGGGGAAGACAGCGAGAGCAGCTGCGTCATCAGCAGCCTGCGGGGTGCCAACCCCTCTAGCGACGTATACAACAGAGATCGTGTGCATACGTTTGTCACGATCAGGGTCGGAATAACAGCCGAGCAGGCGCAGATTCTGAATGAACAGCGACGTTTCTTCGGTCGCTTCCCGGACGGCAGCATTTTCAAGCGACTCTCCGTAATCCACAAACCCACCCGGCAACGCCCATCCGAATGGCTCGTTTTTTCGCTCAATAAGAACGATGCCGTCGTTGATTTCAATGATGATATCGACAGTCGGGAAGGGATTTCGATATTTTTTAACGTCAGTTCCGCAACGCGGGCAGGTTAATGCATCGTACGCCATGTTTATTGCTCCACAAAAAAAGGGGAGAATCTGAATTCTCCCCTTTTTTTGAACAGTGTGAATGACAGGTCTATTTCTTCTTCTTCGCAGAACCGCCGGATGCTTTTTTGGAAGCTTTGAGTGGATTGACTTTGGCATCATCAACCTTAATTTCAATTTTAACGTGCGAGGCAAAATTGCAGATGCCGCCATCCCATTTCTTTACAGGAGCAGGATAGGCGCTACATACCTGGCCGATGGTGCCAGTAACGATTCGTTCACATCCCTCACAGTTTTCAACGATCGGCTGGCAAGATCCACCTGGAAATATACAACCCTGTTTTCCCCAAAAGGTACACTCGGTACCTGAAAGTACGGTCTGACACTTCATGCTTCTTTCCTCCTGAATTTGTTCTTGAATGAATAGTAACTGTAACAATTCTTGCAGATAAATGTCAACGTAAAAAAACTATCGGGAAGCCGTACATATTGATGCAGGTTTTGATTGTGTCACTGGCGGCTAATTTCCAGGAAGTTCTGCAACAGGTTCATGCCCCCTTCGGTCAATATTGATTCCGGATGGAATTGTACTCCCCAGATCGGCAATTCACGATGTTTCATACCCATTATTTCCTCGTTTTCCACCCATGCAGTAACGGTGAGACAGTCGGGCAGGGTAGGGCGGTCAACGATCAGCGAGTGATAGCGGGTAGCTTGAAACGGGTTCGGCAGGTTGGTAAAAAGATCCGTGCCGTTATGGTGGATGGGAGACGTCTTGCCGTGCATCAGAGTCGCGCTCCTGACTACTTTTCCGCCAAAAGCGGCACCGATCGATTGGTGACCCAGGCAGACACCCAGAATTGGAATAGACCCGGCAAAATGTTTAATGGCCGCTACTGAAATGCCGGCTTCTTCCGGAGAACAGGGGCCAGGCGAAATGACGATACGTTCAGGACGGAGTGCTTCAATCTCTGCCAGAGTAAGCTTGTCGTTACGATGCACCTGAACATCTTCGCCCAGTTGGCCAAAATATTGAACAATGTTGTACGTAAACGAGTCGTAGTTATCGATCATGAGTAACATGTCAGAGTAAACCTTTCTCGGCGATTTCAACGGCTCGCATAACCGCCATCCCTTTGTTAACGGTTTCCTGCCATTCGGCAGAAGGGTCCGAGTCTGCAACGATTCCGGCACCGGCTTGCAGGTGAACTTTACCGTCTTTAATTATCAGGGTACGGATAGTGATGCAGAGATCCATATTGCCGGAAAAAGAAAAATAGCCGACCGCACCACCATAAATTTCACGGCGAAGCGGTTCGAGCTCTTCAATAATCTGCATGGCCCGAACCTTGGGGGCCCCCGAAAGGGTGCCGGCCGGGAACGTGGCCCGTACCAGATCAAAGGCGTCGCACGTTTCTGATAACTCTCCCTGTACGTTTGATACGATATGCATGACATGCGAGTAGCGTTCAATCAACATTAACTCGGAAACCGTGACACTGCCGGTAACGCAGACCCGCCCCAGATCATTTCTCCCCAGATCAACCAGCATGACATGTTCCGCCCGCTCTTTTGGATCAGCAAGCAGCTCTTCAGCCAGCATTGCGTCAGCATCGGGTGTGGCCCCACGTGGTCGGGTGCCGGCAATCGGCCGCAGTTCGACCTGGCTGCCCTCTTTTCGAACCATAACTTCAGGAGATGCCCCGGCGATGACGGTGTCATCGAGCCGCAAAAAAAACATATAAGGGGAAGGGTTGAGTGTTCGCAGGACACGGTAGATATCCAGCGGGTCGGCGGTCAATTCACCACTGAAACGTTGGGAGAGAACAACCTGAATTATGTCGCCGGAGCGTACATATTCTTTTGCCTTTTCAACCGATTGTTCAAACGCTGCACGGGAAATATTAGAACGGAAATCAACCGGTTTGACACACGATGCACTTTTTGGCGTAGCAAGCGGGTCTCGCAGGCGCTGAATAAGGGTAGTGATTTTCTGCGTAGCAGAGCGGTAGGCCTCTTCCGCAGAAACGCTTTCGGTGATATGAGCGTTTGAGACAACCTTTATTTTTTGACGCATGGTGTCGAAGATTACGATCGTATCGGTTATCAGGAAGTAGGAATCGTAGCACCCCAGCACAACCGGATTTTCGGCCGGTAACGTCTCAAAATGCCGAACCATGTCATAGCCGAGATATCCGACAGCACCGCCAAAAAAACGTGGCAGTCCTTCGACCTCTACCGGAGAATACTGTGCAAGAAGGTCACGGACGGAGTTGAGCGGGTCCGGTGATTCGTGGCGTGTTGTTACGCCGTTGGTGATGACTTCGACGGTATTTCCCTGCGAGCGGATAATCGTAGCAGGAGTTGAACCGATAAAACTGAAACGGCCCCACTTTTCGCCACCCTCGATACTCTCCAGGAGAAAGGAAAACTGCCCGTCATCGATCTTTTTGAAGGCGGATACCGGCGTATCCATGTCGGCCATGATCTCACAGTAAACCGGTATCAGGTTGCCGCTATCTGCCAGGGTACAGAAAGTTTCAAAAGGGGGGAAAAACATGCTCGCTCCAGATTGGGTAAGTGGTAGTGACGCTAGCACAGCGCTAGACCAGAGTCAAGGTGACGGTGGTAAATTTCTGAATGATTGACGCTTGACAAACGCACCTACTCTATGATTAATTATCATTCCATGAACTCAAACCGCTTCTACACCGCTTTCAGCTTTTACTTTTGGTACGGCTTTTATTTCAGGCCGTCTGCCCGGGTAGAGGTGTAAGCGAAGGAGCTATTACACGAAACCGCAACCGGGGCAGACGCAAGTCTCCCCGGTTTTTTGCTGTCTGATCTTGTCATCATGCAGCCTGGGCCGGGGGGAAACTTCCGGCCCAACTGTTTGCGGGAAAGGAGCAGGAAAATGATTATCGTAATGAAGGCTGGTGCGGCAAAAAAAGACAGGGACGTAGTGCTGAAGAGTATCCGGGAATTGGGGTACAAGCCGCATATCATCCATGGGGAGACACGTGACGTGATCGGTGCGATTGGTGGTGATCATGGTAAAACGGCGCTACAGAGACTGGAAACGCTGCATGGAGTCGAACAGGTACTTCCTATCCTGCAGCCGTATAAACTGGCATCGAAAGAGATCAAAAAAGAAGCCAGTCTGATCAGAATCAGCGACAACGTCGTAATCGGCGGCACGCAGGTTGTTGTTATGGCCGGTCCCTGCTCAGTGGAGAGCGAAGCGCAGATTATAGAATCAGCCCTTGCTGTTAAGAAAGCGGGAGCGCATGTTCTGCGGGGGGGCGCTTTTAAGCCGCGTACCTCACCCTATTCGTTTCAGGGACTGGAAGAAGAGGGGCTCAAGCTGCTGGCCAAGGCGCGCGATCTGACCGGATTGCCGATTGTGACAGAAGTTATCGAACCGGAAACAGCCGAACTGGTTGCTGAATATGCCGATATCCTGCAGATCGGCGCCCGTAATTCACAGAATTTTGCGCTGCTCAAAAAAGTTGGCCAGTTGCAACGTCCGGTACTCCTCAAGCGCGGTATGTCGATGACGATCCAGGAATTCTTGATGAGTGCCGAATACATCATGAGTGAGGGGAATCAAGACGTGATCCTGTGCGAACGGGGGATCAGGACTTTTGAGACCGCCACCCGCAATACCCTGGATCTTTCTGCAATTCCGGTGCTGAAAGGAAAAACTCATCTGCCGGTTGTAATCGACCCCTCGCATGGAACCGGTAACCATCATTACGTTGCCCCGATGTGTTACGCATCAGTAGCAGCCGGTGCCGACGGACTGATTATCGAGGTACATCCTGATCCGGAACATGCTTCATCTGATGGCGCCCAGTCACTCAGGCCGGAAAAATTCGAGGAGATGATGGCAAAACTGAGGCTGTTTGCCGAGGTGGACGGAAGGACGCTTTAAAATCTGCCTACTACTAAATACGTTATAATTCAGACCCCTTCCAAGCCTCCCACATCCGTGGAGGCCTGGAAGGGGTCACCAGATTCAATCCTGATATAAATCCCGTATCTCCCGGAAGGTATCCAGGCACTCCAGAAAAACAGTCACCAAATTCGGGTCAAACTGTGTGCCGGATCCCTCCTGAATCATCTTTACGACATCTTTTTCATCCCAGGCATCCTTATAGTAACGGCGACAGGAGAGGGCGTCATAGACATCGGCCAGCGCAACTATCCTGCCGAAGAAAGGAATTTCTTCTCCGCGTTTGCCGTGAGCAGAGCCGTCCTCCTTCTGATAGCCGACCAGAACTTCCTGGGTTACCGGATCGACATGCCCTGGATAACCATTGCCATCCCAGCGTTCATGATGGTTCAGAGCCACAATGGCGGCTGACTCATCGAATTCCGAATAGATATCGGCAAACAGGTTGGCTCCCAGAAGCGTATGCAGTTTCATGGCCTGATATTCTTCGTCGGTAAAGCGCCCCGGTTTTTTCAAAATCATGTCAGAAATCGCAATCTTGCCAACGTCGTGCAGCATTGCCGACATGCGCAGAACATCCCGATTCTTGTCGATATCAAATTGCGGGAGATCTTGCGTACGGGCCCAGGCTTCATAGAGGACAACTGAATAGGCGGCCACGCGGTTTACATGTGCCCCGGTTTCCTTAGGGTCGCGCAGTTCGGCCATCTTGTTCATCCGCATGATGATCTCACGGGTCATTTTGGCGCGTTCCACAGCGATGGCTGCGGTGTTGGCAAAGTAACCGATAATTTCCTCATCTTCTTTCTCAAATGGGATCACGGCCTTTTGGATGTCCATGGCGTTGATCAGTTGCAGTACGCCGATGGTATCCTTGCGGAAGTTTTTTAATGGAATTGTCAGAAGGGAACGTGTGCGATAGCCGGTTTGCAGGTCATATGACCGGTTGAAAAAAAAGGGGAAGCTGCCACTGATTTCATAGGCATCGGGGATGTTCAGGATTGATCCGTTGGCCGCCACCGAACCTGCGATCGAATTATTGTTGATCGGTATCGTAAAGCTGGCGTAGGGGAGCTTTTTACCGGGGGGCAAAAGTTGTTGCATAGTGTCGTTCTGGGCGTAGCGGAAGGAGAGCAGGTCCCCTTCTCGGACGTAGATTGAACCGGCATCGCAGTTGGTGAACGTGCGCGCTTCGCTGAGAATCTTCTCCAGAACAAGATCAATGTCTTTGAACTGGGATAACTGATTGCCAAGATCGATAATCGTGCGTAGCTTTGCTTCTACGGTTTGCATGAGAAAGGTACCTCGTCGGACAAGTTGAAGCATAGTAGCGCATTCTGAGCTAGAATTAAACAGGAATTGAGATGAGTAATTAGACCTCTTTTACATTGCGTGATGGCTGTAATTACACTAGGATGTCCGGAAAAATCCGGAGGTGGATCATGACGTTTCGAAGATTTGCTGGTACTGTTTTTCTACTCTCTGTTATTGGTGTGCTGTTGAGCGGACCAGTGGTGGCTGCTGAAACAGCGACTGTTCTGGAACAATCAATGTCTGATACGCTGGATATCTGGCGGGAAGGGCGCTATGAACAGCTTTTTGAACGTCTGGCCCATCGCGGTAAAACCTCCCGTGAGGCATTTGTAAAACAAATGGGGTCGACTACCATTCGCCCCGCCTGTTGCTGGCAGAAAATGGAGAATTTTAAAATTCTGAATGAAAAACGGACTGAAGCGACTGTTTACGTCAAGGTAGGGTTGGAAGGATCAACGTCGGGGAATGGATCAAGCACCCGTGAGTTCAAGTTGACTCATCAGGAGGGCGTCTGGAAAATGCAGCTGGCGGATGTGTATGCAATTGCCGGGGTAACCGGTAAAAAGGGGGGCGGAGCAAAACGGCATACGAAAAAGGCCTCGCCTTACACCAACTAGACGATGGAGCAGATATGACCGAATCGACCGAACGCAACGACCTGGCCGGATATGCCTGTAGTAGCGCAACCACCCGTGGTCGCAAACATCCGGAAGAGTATCGCGATAACCGGCCTGCCTTTGAACGTGACCGTGACCGGATCATTCATTGTGCTGCTTTCCGCCGCCTGGAGTACAAAACGCAGGTCTTTGTCAATCATGAGGGTGATTATTACCGGACCCGGTTAACGCACTCTCTGGAAGTGGCTCAGATAGGTCGGGCCATCGCCCGAAAACTCCATCTGAATGAGGAGTTGACCGAGGCTTTGGCGCTGTCGCATGATTTGGGACATACTCCCTTTGGGCATACTGGTGAAGAGGTGCTGAATCGCTTGATGCAGGGGTTTGGCGGATTTGAACATAATCTGCAGTCGTTCCGGGTTGTCGACGAGTTGGAAGAGCGCTACCCCGGCTTTAATGGACTTAACCTTACCTGGGAAGTACGGGAAGGGATCATCAAGCATTCGTCCCCCTACGATGCGCCGGTCCAAACCATGGCGGAATTTCTGCCGGGTGTCATTCCGACGATTGAGGGGCAGTTAATCAACTACGCCGACGAGATAGCTTACAATAACCATGATATTGACGACGGTTTGAAATCCGGCTATGTGACGTTGGCGATGCTCGAACAGGTCGATTTATGGCATCAGGTCAGCAGCGCGGTCAGACAGAAGTATCCGGCCATTGATGACAAACGTCTGGTATATCAGACGATCAGCGCCCTGATTGGTCTTTTAATCGGCAACCTCTGTACGACTTCCCTCGACAATATCGGACGTTACGGCATTGCGACGCTTGACGACCTGCGGCGGGTAAATCGGGCGGTTGTACATTTTGATGATGAAATGACGATGCGGAATCTTTCGCTGAAACGGTTTCTGTTCACGCATCTGTATCGGCACTACAAGGTTGAAAAGATGCGGGTCAAGGCCGAAGTGTTTATCGCACGATTATTCGAGACCTACCTGAGTAACTCTCATCTGCTGCCCCCCAAATATCAAATGCGGGTTGAGCGGTTCGGTCTTCAGAGGGTTGTATGTGACTATATCGCCGGCATGACCGATCGTTTTGCACTCGACGAATATAAGCGGCTGTTCGAGCCGTATGAAAGAGTCTCGTGATGGAAAAAGTGGCACCTGTAGAACAGTATGATTTTTTCGCGTTTCTTTCACGGATGCGCTATATCAGTCGCTGGGGGTTGATGCGCAACACGGTACCGGAGAATATTCAGGAGCATAGCCTGGATGTAGCGGTGATCGCGCACGCTCTGGCCATGATTCGTAACACCTATTACGGAGGGACGCTGGATCCGTCCCGTGCTGCTCTGTATGGCGTTTTTCACGACGCCAGCGAGATCTTTACCGGTGACATGCCGACGCCGGTTAAACACTTTAATCCCAACTTCAAACGTTCCTTTCACCAGTTGGAGGATCGTGCCCGCAGAAAGCTGCTGGCCATGCTCCCCCCCGATTTGGCCAAAGAGTATGAACCGCTGTTCTTTTTTGATGATCAAGAGGAGTATGTGCAGCTAGTCAAAGCGGCTGACAGAATTGCAGCACTGACCAAGTGTATCGAGGAGAGCAAGAGCGGAAATCGTGAATTCAGGCGGGCAGAAACGGAACATTTTCAGCAGCTTGCTGCCAGCCCGCTTTCCGAGGTACGCTACTTTCTTGAAAAATTTCTGCCAGGCTACCGGCTGTCGCTTGATGAATTGAATCTGGGATAGCGTCTCGCGTGAATCAGGCGATCTGATACCCGACAACGTCTTCGGCGTTCAGGTCGTTGCATACCGATATGATCTTTTCCGAGCCATTTTGTCGAACGCGTATCCGACAAGTGGCACCGGCTTCAGCCCTGGTGTAGCGCAGCAGTATTCTGGCCGCCAGAAGGGTGGAATCAACGCTTTGCAAACCGGAAACAATTCCGAGCGGAGTGTTGCCATCCAGCCAGGTTAGAGCCGCTTCTTCCGGATGGCGGATCGTTTCCAACTGATCATTATGTTGTTCGTTACGCCCGACGATCAGTTTGCTCTGTTCTGCAATGCGGTAATGCCGGCCAATTTTAAGCAGAGTGAAGTCACGCAGATTGAGTGTAACCGTGTGGTAAAAAATATCCTTGATCTTTGGTATGAAGGATGGTTCGGTAAGCAGGCAGCCGCCTCCCGGGCAGGGGTAGTTTTTGACATCCAGTTCGTCAGCCAGCTGCATCTGAATCTGGCGTGAACGACCATTAATCGACAGCAGTTTCGTGCGATCCACCCAGCCCTCTTTTTCGGGAATTGTCTGTTCAAAGTGGTGGGCCGAAAGTGGACGCAGCAGTAAACCTTCCAAACCGCTCTCTCGCTCAATGACACGCAGGGTATCACGGCGCTGGCTCATCGGGCGTTGTCCAAGCACTTCGCCGGTGATCACGAAATCAGCGCCGCTCTCAGTCATGTACTCTTTTGCTTTTCTGAGCAGATAGATGCGGCAGTCGATACAAGGATTCATTCCTGTTCCGTGGCCGTGTGGCGGGTTGCGGATCAGTTCGAGATAGTCGAGCCCTTTAGGTATGACCTTGATCGGGATGTTGAATTCATGGGCGACACGCGCAGCTTCCGATTTACAACCGGAGCTTTTTCCGGTACAGCTGCAGAAGGGCGAGGTAAAGTTGAGGGCTTCCACTTCGATGCCCATATCAAGCATAATTTTGACAGCCAGTGTTGAATCAAGGCCCCCTGAAAGAAGGGCCAGTGCTTTGCGTTTCATGAGCAGTTCCTGTCGTGGTGTGAAGAGAATATTATCCCAGCTATCAGCTTCTTGCCGGTATTTGTGTGCAACGCTAGCATGTCAGACGGGCAGATGTAAAGCCGTACGTCGGAATTATGACACAGATCCGCATGAACTTTGGAAGTCAATGATCCGATTACAATCAGTCTTCATGACCTGTCGTTGCCAGGTGTCATTTTTTTGAAGGAACAAAGAGTATGATCACAGCAAATGAAAAATTCTTTTTAGGGCGACAGCCGATCCTTGATCGCAAACAGGAAATCATCGGCTATGAACTGCTGTTTCGTTCGGCAGATATGGACCATGCCGTATTCGACAGCTACTCGCACGCCAGTTCCAGTGTCATTACAACAGCATTGGCATCGTTTGGCATTCAGGAGGTGTTGGGTGGCAAACTCGGCTTTATAAATGTTCATCTCGGTCTGCTGCTTTCTGAGATGCTTGAATTGTTGCCAATCGGTCAGACTGTTCTGGAACTGCTTGAAATAATAGAGCTTGATGAACAGGTGCTGGAACGATGCCGTGAGCTTAAATCACTTGGTTTCATGCTGGCACTTGATGATCATGAATATGACCCGGCCCATCGCGATATCTATCAGGTTGTCAATATCATAAAAGTTGACATTCTTTTGACCGGTGTGGATGCCTTACCGGAGATCGTCAGGAATTTACGCACCTATCCTGTCAAACTTTTGGCAGAAAAAGTTGAAACTATAGAACAGTTCCAGATATGCTTTGATCTCGGCTTTGATCTGTTTCAAGGTTATTTCTTTGCCCGCCCGGTTGTGCTCAACCGCAAAAAGATAGATATATCCGGTATGGCGTTGCTCAAGCTGCTCCAACAGCTGATCTCAGACCCCCGAATCGATAAGCTTGAGCTGATCTTTAAAGAGAATCCCAGTCTCTCCTTCAGTCTGTTGCGCCTGGTCAACTCGGTCGCTATGGGCATGCGCGAAAAAATTAAGACGCTTCGTCACGCAATTATCATGCTGGGTGTCAATCATTTGAGGCGTTGGACACAACTTTCGCTGTTTGCCGGTCATGACGCCCGCTCGGTAAATCATCCGCTGCTTGAGATGGCGGCTGTTCGCGGACGGTTGATGGAGACGATGTGTTCACAGATAGCAGGTCGCGCAACAAGCGATGAACAGGCTGAAGCTGCTTTTATGGTCGGTATCCTCTCGCTGCTGGATGTCCTCTTTGAGACCCCCATGGAAGAGATTCTCTCCAATCTGAACCTGAACGATGACGTCAGTTCAGCGCTCTTGCGGCGAGAGGGGAGTTTTGGCAAAATGTTAACGTTGGCTGAGAAACTGGAAGTAGCTGATTTTGAAGCGGTAACGGTTCTATTGGGTGAGTGCGGATTGTCACTTGACGAACTTTTGACAGCTCAGCTGGAGGCGTTCAACTGGAGGAGTTCAATTGTTAATCAGCTGGAGTGACCGCTTCGGTAACGAGCAGTCAATTCGGTTGGCGAATCTCCCTGTAAGCAGTTCAGCAGGCATGTGAGAGCAGTGAACAGCCGTTTTTTACGTAGGTTCCCTCTTTTTGCGGATCCACAACCCAGTACAGGTAGTCCTCTCCAAGCATAATCGCTACCGGAACATCAAGAGTAAGTGCGTACATCTGGGCAACTGAATAAAAAGGAAATTTTGCGTACATTTCAGGCCTCCGATACGAGAGAAACAGATACCATTTACATGGTCTCAATGACTGTGTATTCCATATAGCACGATAGGTGCCAAAAAAATAATAGCATAAATACAGTGTGTTATGCTTTTTGTCATAAATATGACAAAAAGTTGTCCAAGTATTCAAAAAAAATTCAACATTTTGACTTTTAAGGTGGTTTTCGTGTGGACTGAAGAGCTGCTGGCACGATATCTGAGCGGTGAAGCGCTGGAAATCGTTCGTGAACATAGCCGTTACGTGATGCGCCTTGCATTGCAGGTTGCCGGACGGTTGCAGATGACGCCTGCTGAGATGGTTTTTATCGAAGAGGCAGCCATGCTGCATGATATCGGTGTATGTCAGGTCAATGCGCCGTCGCTCGGATTGTACGGAACGCAACGCTATATCATGCATGGCGTGCTTGGCCGCCTGATTCTCGAGCAGGAAGGCTATCCGCTCCATGCACTCGTCTGTGAGCGCCATACTGGTGTCGGCATAACCAGTGAAGATATCGTCAGGCAAAAGCTGCCGCTCCCTGAGCGGGATATGTGTCCGATATCTCTAGCAGAACAGGTGATCTGTTTTGCTGACCTTTTCTATTCAAAGAAACCAGGTAACGTGCATATCCAGAAGAGTATTGATAAAATCAGGGGAAATCTGGCTGCGTTCGGGCAGGCCAAGGTACAGATTTTTGAGGAATGGTTGCTCCAGTTTGGAACGCCCTCTTTTAAAACCTGAGCTGATTGAGTGTCTGTTACACACCGGTCGGCTGGTCGAGTTTATCACGTTTATCGTTGAGCTCATCATTACGTCGCTTGTTCTCCCAATCGCGCTGAGTTTCTTTGAACTGTCTGTCAGATTCCTGAAGTCCTGCTCTTACTTGGTTGATTATTCTTTGAGCGTCATCCTTTCCTTTGCAAAGTCCGTAAAACATAATGCAGACACGACCGAGGCCGCATTCACCGGGCTGGCCGGTGCGATAGCTTTCGCTATAAGTGGCGTATGAATGCCGCAGGGTATGGACAGTTAAAAAATTCAATATGGCACGAAAACCACACATACATACTACCCGGCGGGCGTTACGTTGTTGAATCAGTCGTAATATACGGTTGCTTTTTCCCGCTCCATGATTTATGTTTGCCACCCCGATTCATCGGTATTCATTTTTCCCTCCAGGCGGTACCCCTTGCAGGATTTGACCCCCACCATGCAGAATTTACGTTCTCGTATTGATAGTATTGATGACGACATCCTGAAACTTCTGAACGAACGCTCTGAGGTCGTACTTGAAGTCGGTCGCTTGAAGTCGGGTCATAACCTCGATTTTCATGTGCCTGGTCGTGAACGGGCGATTTACGAAAGACTCCTCGGTAATAATTCCGGTCCATTTCCCAACGATGCCTTGAAGAATGTTTACCGGGAAATAATCTCGGCCTGTCTGGCATTGGAATCGCCGATGAAGGTCTCTTTTCTGGGCCCTAAGGCAACCTTCAGTCACCTGGCAACCATGCAGCAGTTTGGCCTTTCGGCCGAATTGATCCCGATGAAGTCAATCCCGGCGGTTTTTGAAGAGGTCGAAAAAGGCAAAGCGCTCTACGGAGTCGTTCCGGTTGAAAATTCGACCGAAGGGGTTATTTCTCACACGCTTGATATGTTTGTGGAAAGCAAGTTGCAGATTACGGCGGAGATTCTGCTGGAAGTTCACCATGACCTGCTCTCCCGTACCGGTCGAACGGAAGATATCAAGAAGGTTTATTCGCACGCTCAACCGATTGCCCAGTGCCGTCAGTGGCTCGATGAAAACCTGCCCGGAATTCCACTTGTAGATGTGGCCTCCACCGCAGTGGCTGCACAGATCGTCAGCGAGGATTACACCGCAGCTGCCATTGCCAGCGAACTGGCCGCTTCGCTCTATGATCTTAAAGTTGTCCGGAGCAGGATCGAGGATCAGGTAAATAATTTCACCCGCTTTCTCGTGATTTCCCGTAAAGCGTGCGACCGGACGGGTAGCGATAAAACATCGGTGCTCTTCTCGGTCAAGGACGAACCGGGAATCCTCTTCCGCATGCTGGAGCCCTTTGCCAAGCGGGGCATCAATCTTTCAAAAATTGAATCGCGCCCCTACAAAAGCAAGGTCTGGGAATATATCTTTTTCCTTGATCTTTTTGGACACTTCACTGATTCCGACGTTGCGGAGGCACTTAAAGAGCTCAAGCCGTGCTGTCAATTTCTTAAAATTCTCGGATCGTACCCCCGGTCGATGTGAGGGCCGTGCAATGATCATTAAACGTCTTGCCGTTATTGGAGTTGGACTGATCGGCGGTTCCTTTGCTTTGGCTCTGCGCCAGGCGGGTGCTGTCGAGCGGGTTGTCGGCATCGGCAGATCGCGAGCCAATCTTGAAGATGCACTCTCTCTGGGGATTTGCGATGAAATCAGCCAGGACGCTCTCCAAGGGGTGCAGGGGGCCGACATGGTTTTTATCTCCGTGCCGGTTTGCTCTATTCCTGCTGTTCTTGCCGAGATTGCGCCGGCTCTGGCACCTGGTTGCATCGTAACGGACGGCGGCAGTGTCAAGACGGCTATCGTCCGTGAATGTCAGGCGCTTATGCCTCCCGGTTGCCACTTTGTCGGAGGGCACCCGATTGCCGGTACGGAATATTCCGGTGCGGCGGCTTCATTTGCCACGCTCTACCGGGGTAAACGCTGCATTTTAACTCCCACCGACTCTACTGATCCTGATGCACTTGAAACGGTCGCACGTCTATGGCGTTGCTGCGGAGCTGAAGTCTGCTCGATGGAGCCGGGCCATCATGACCGGATTTTTGCTGAAATTTCGCACCTGCCGCATGCGGTTGCGTATGCGTTAGTGCATGCCGTCGGGAGTGCCGATGCTGAAGGTGAAAATGTACTCTCCTTCTCGGCGGGCGGTTTTAAGGATTTTACCCGCATCGCATCATCAGATCCGGTCATGTGGCGCGATATAGCCCTGATGAACCGGGAGGCATTACTGAACAGCATTGACGGCTTTTCCGCCAGTCTGGCCGAACTACGTCGGCGTATCGACGGTCGTGATCAGCCCGGTTTGACTGAATTCTTCACCATCGCCAAACAGTTTCGCGATGGAATCGTATAAAATAAATTTAGTGCTGTGTTAACGGAGAATACGTGAAATCAACCATCATTCAGCCTGTTGTTGCCGTTAAAGGCGAGATAAGCGTACCGGGCGACAAGTCCATTTCACACCGCTCTATCATGCTGGGGGCCATTGCCAATGGAATTACCGTCGTGCACGGCTTCCTGCGCGGCGAAGATAATTTTTCCACGATGAACGCGTTTCGCGCCATGGGTGTCACGATCGACGATGACGGTTCGACTCTTCAGATTCACGGACGCGGATTGCATGGTCTCCAGGAAGCGAGTGATGTCCTTGATTGCGGTAATTCCGGCACAACTATCAGGTTGATAACGGGACTGCTCTCGGGCCAATCTTTTTTCTCCGTTGTGACCGGCGATCAATATCTGCGAAAACGCCCCATGAAGCGGGTCGTTGAGCCACTCACTCGCATGGGTGCCCGTATCATGGGGCGCAAGGGCGGGACTCTGGCTCCGCTGGCGATTAATGGCGGTAATCTGAACGCTATCGGCTATGATTCTCCGGTCTCCAGTGCCCAGATCAAATCTTCCATTATGCTGGCCGGACTGTATGCCGATGGCGAAACCTCAGTCCGTGAGCCGAGCCCGTCGCGGGATCATTCCGAACGTATGTTTCATCTTTTTGGCGCATCTCTGAAGCGTTTCAATAACGGGATCACCGTACGGGGAGGGTACGAACTTACCGCGCAAGAGGTTATCATCCCGGGTGACATCTCCTCGGCTGCTTTTTTTATGGTTGCTGCCCTGATTACCCCCGGCTCAGAACTGCTGATTCGTTCGGTCGGCGTTAACCAGACCCGCAGCGGAGTTATTGATATCCTGAAAGCCATGGGGGGCGATATTCGGCTATTGGAAGAACGTGAGCTGTCGGGTGAGCCGGTGGCCGATATTCTGGTACGCTCTTCACGCTTGAAAGGTATCGCCATTTCCGGTGACGTCGTCCCTCGTGCCATCGACGAATTCCCGGCCATATGCGTGGCGGCTGCCTCAGCTGAGGGTGTGACCACCATCAGGGATGCTCGTGAATTGCGGGTCAAGGAGGCCGATCGCATAACTGCGATGGCGACCAATCTTCGAATACTGGGTGTTACCGTTACCGAAACCGAAGATGGCATGGATATCACCGGCGTTGAGCGATTCTCAGGTGGAACTGTCGATAGCCACGGAGATCACCGGATTGCCATGTCTTTATCTGTTGCTGCTCTGGTAGCTTCCGGTGCCGTCACGATTTATGATACCAATTGTATTGCGACCTCATTTCCTACCTTTTTCCCGCTTCTGGAAAAAGTTTCCCAAAACTAAGGTATGAGCGCCCGCAAGAACGGTATAATTATTGCTCTTGATGGTCCCTCGGGGGCCGGCAAGAGTACGGTAGCCCGTCTGCTGGCTGATGGTCTCGGCTACATGCAGATCGATACCGGTGCCATGTACCGTGCGGCGGCGCTTCTGATTTCACAGGCCGGCATTGATGTGACTGACCAGCTGGCGCTGGTTGCATTTTGCAATGAGCTCGATATCCGTCTTGAGCTGCACAATGGCAGGCAGCGCGTAGTTGCCAACGGAGCTGATGTCACAGAACTGATTCGCACGCCCGAGATGTCCCTGTTGACGTCACGAACGTCTGCATTAAAGCCTGTGCGGGATGCATTGCTAAAATTGCAGCGTCTTTTGGGAAGCCAGGGTGGCGTTGTTCTGGAGGGGCGTGATATCGGCACGGTCGTGTTTCCTGATGCCGAGCTGAAATTCTACCTGATCGCTTCTGCGGAAGAGCGTGGTCGCCGTCGCTACCAGGAACTGACGTTAAAAGGTGAGCAGGTGAGCCTGGAAGGAACGATTGCCGAGGTGATCGCGCGTGATCAGCAGGATTCCGAACGGGATCTGGCGCCGCTCAGGCAGGCAGAAGATGCTATTGCCATTGATTCTTCACATCTCACACTTGAAGAAGTTCTTACCCGGATGATGGCTATCTTTCACCAGAGAACAGAGTCAACAGGATCAACGCTATGAGAGTAATTCTTGCACGACAGGCCGGTTTCTGTTTCGGCGTTAAGCGCGCTACACAGATGGCCTTTGAAGCGGCCGGTAAAGACCAGAAAACGTTCACACTCGGACCGATCATTCATTCGCCGCAGGTTGTGCACAAGCTGGAAGAGATGGGAGTCAAAGCTCTCAAAAACCTGGATAGTATGCAGAGCGGAACCATCATTATCCGTTCGCATGGCGTCGCTTCCGAAGAGATCAACGAGGCTGTTCAGAAAAATCTGGAGATCGTTGATGCAACCTGCCCGTTTGTAAAAAAAGCGCAGGAACATGTGAAAAGTCTCTCCAACACCGGCTATGGCGTTGTTGTTGTCGGTGATGCCGATCATCCTGAGGTGCAGGGCATCGTCTCCTACGGAGGTGAAAAGGTTTTTGTAGTCGGTTCGGGAGAAGAGGTCAAAAAACTTCCCAAGATGAACAAGATCGGCGTCGTCGCCCAGACAACACAGTCATTTGAAAACCTGAAGAACGTTGTTGTTGAATGTCTGCAGCGTGGCGGAGAAATCCGCGTATTTAATACGATATGCGATGCAACCGCCGTACGGCAGGAAGAGGCCAAGGAATTGGCCGGACAGGTTGACTGCATGATGGTGGTGGGTGGTTTCAATAGTGCCAATACCCGGCGTCTGGCCGAGGTATGCGCCGAATTACAACCCCGCACGCACCATATTGAAACGGCTGCCGAGATTGACGCTGCCTGGTTTGATGGTGTTCAGTGTGTCGGCGTAACCGCCGGAGCTTCTACGCCCAAGTGGATTATTGATGAAGTTATGAACAAAATTGAGGAATTGAATAAAAGCGATTGAAATTTTCCGATCATATTGCTACATTACACAGCTCGAAAAAAGAGAAGAACGATATAAACGTCCAGGGGGTAGGGTATTATGGTGGAATTTAAAAGGCTTGATTCTGTCGATGAGGAACACGAAGAAATCGACAGTGATCAGCAGAGTAGTGAATTTGCAGCTCTCTATACGGAAAGTCTCAAGGGACGACCCGAGCGGGATAAAATTATAGAAGGAACGGTTGTACGTGTTGATGCAGATACAGTACTGGTTGATATCGGCCTGAAATCGGAAGGACACGTTCCAACTTCAGACTTCCGTGATGCCAATGGCGAACTTGCGGTCAAGATAGGCGATAAGATTCGTGTGCTGATGACCCGTGAAGATGGTAAAAAAGGGTATGTGCTTTCCAAGAAGAAAGCTGATCAGCTGGCTGCCTGGGACAAAATCGGTGATGCCGGCCAGGAAGGTGGCATTGTCGAAGGTACGATTACTGGTAAGGTAAACGGTGGCTTTACGGTTGATATCGGCGTGCCGGCATTTCTACCCTCTTCGCAAGTTGATATTCGTCCTTCTTCTGACGGCGACAGCTATATCGGCCTCAAAAGTCGCTTCAAGGTCATTAAAATCAATCAGCGTCGTGATAACATCGTGCTCTCGCGTCGCGTTATCCTTGAAGAGGAACGTGCTGCCATTCGTGATGTTACGCTCGACAAACTTGAAGAAGGCCAGATTGTTGAAGGTACGATCAAGAATGTTACCGATTACGGTGCATTTGTTGATCTGGGTGGTGTTGATGGTTTGTTGCATGTTTCCGATCTTTCCTGGGGCAGAGTCGGTAAACCGGCAGACGTTCTCAAGCCGGGTCAGCATGTTACGGCCAAGGTCCTCAAATTTGACCGTACCAAAGGAAAGATTTCTCTCGGTATCAAGCAGACTCTGGCCGACCCCTGGCTTGAAGTTCCGAACAAATACCCGATCGGTAACCGCGTTAAAGGTTCCGTTGTCAGCCTGATGGAGTATGGTGCTTTTGTTGAACTGGAACCGGGTATCGAAGGTCTGATCCATGTTTCCGAGATGTCCTGGACCAAACGTGTACGCCGTTCAGCAGACGTTCTCTCTATTGGTGATGAGGTTGAAACAGTTATTCTCGGTATCGATATGGGTAATCGCAAGATCTCGCTCGGTCTCAAACAGACTTCCGAGAATCCATGGAATACGATTGCTGAAAAATATCCTGCCGGTACCAGACTTGAAGGACAGATCAAAAACATTACCGATTTCGGCATTTTTATCGGCATCGAGGATGGAATTGACGGCCTGGTTCATGTATCCGACATGTCCTGGACAAAACGCATCAAGCACCCTGCCGATGTGTATGAAAAAGGCAATCTGGTCCAGGCGGTTGTACTCAAAGTTGATATTGAAAACGAAAGATTGTCTCTGGGCATCAAGCAGCTTGAGCCGGATCCCTGGAGCCTGGCACCCGGCAAATATCGCAACGGCGCATTGGTTACCGGCACCGTTACATCGTTGACCGATTTTGGTGTGTTTGTTGAGTTGGAAGAGGGTATCGAAGGCTTGATTCATGTTTCCGAACTGTCGCGCGAGAAGGTTGCCTCTGCAAAAGAGTTTGCTGCAGTCGGTGATAAGCTTGAGACGATTGTGTTAAGTTGTGATCCCAAAGAGCGTCGCATCTCGCTGTCGATAAAATCAATGCATGTTGCAACGGAAAAGGCCGAGTTTGAACAGTATCTTGGGTCTCAGGGAGAGTCATCATCTACCTTTGGCGATCTGTTGAAGCAGAGCATTACCAACCGCAACAATTAAATTTGATATCTGCAGGAGGGTGTTGTGACGAAGAGTGAACTTATTGAAAAAGTCATGCAGACACATGGCATGCTGAATATGAAAGTTTCTGAGATAGTTGTTAACACGGTTTTTGATTCAATAGAAGAAGCACTCAGGGAAGGTGACAAGGTTGAAATTCGTGGTTTCGGGAGTTTTACCATTCGAGAACGACTGGCTCGTGAGGCCCGAAATCCGAAGAGCGGCGAAGTAGTTCGCATTCCTTCCAAACGAACCCCGTTTTTTAAGACCGGTAAAGAGCTGAAAGAGCGTGTTAACTGCTAAAAAAATGAGTTGTTACGCTTTTGTGCCCGAATGGCGGAACTGGTAGACGCAAGGGACTTAAAATCCCTCGGTGGAAACGCTGTGCCGGTTCGATTCCGGCTTCGGGCACCAGAAAAAACAAGGTCTTACGGATATTTTCCGTAGGGCCTTTGTTTTTGAGGTAATGCGCCTTGTCGTTCCTCTCCCCATCCTCTCCCCATTTATCCTAAAAACGGCAGTTCATGAACCACAGTGCAACTGAGAAACAGAGAAATCAGGCAGTTACATCAACAACTGACATAACCAAAATGGTGAGTGACTTTTTCTCGTTTTATTCTGAAATTTTCTTTGTTCTTGCTCGGTTGCTCTGTTGCTCAGTGTTTCAAATGCTTTTTCTAGGACTAATAACCTCAATGCCTGTCTGCCCTCTTCTTTCCAATGCGTATACTCTCACTACCCTTGCAATCAAACGAAATATTTAATGAAGATGGTTTCCAATGTCATTCAACTGCTTTTTCTGCTATGAAGATACATTTAATTTTACCTCGTTTCGTATGTGAATCCGAAACTATTGACGTTTCTACATAAGCGAGTAAAGGACACCGATGGCCAGAGAAAAGAAGGAAAAAACTGCAAACAAGAAATCCAAGAGCTTCGAAGAAACCCTGTGGGATTCCGCCAACAAGCTGCGGGGTTCGGTGGAGTCTTCGGAATACAAGCATGTGGTGTTGAGTCTGATCTTCCTGAAATTCGCGTCGGACAAGTTCATCGAGCGGCGGCAGGAGTTGAACAAAGAGGGGAAAGAGAAATACCTTGACGTGGTGGAATTTTACACCATGAAGAACGTCTTCTACCTGCCGGAGGAATCGCGCTGGAGCTTCATCCAGGCCAATGCCAAGCAGGATGATCTGGCGATCAAGGTTGATACCGCGCTGCATACCATCGAGAAGAACAACAAGGCCCTGACCGGCGCCCTGCCGGATAACTATTTCTCCCGGCTTGGTCTGGAACAAAGCAAGCTAGCGGCGTTGATTGACACCATCAGCAATATAAACACCATTGCCGACAAGTCGCAGGATGTGGTAGGCCGGGTGTACGAATACTTCCTGAGCAAGTTTGCCCTGGCGGAAGGGAAAGGCAAGGGAGAGTTCTATACACCCAAGAGCATCGTCAACCTGATTGCCGAGTTGATCGAGCCGTACCGGGGGATCATCTATGACCCCTGCTGCGGATCGGGCGGCATGTTTGTGCAGTCGATGAAATTTGTGGACAGTCACAAGGGGAACACCAAAGATATCTCTGTCTATGGCCAGGAAGGGACCACCACGACCCTCAAGCTAGCCAAGATGAACCTGGCGATTCGGGGTATTAACGGCAAGCTGGGCGACAAGGGATTTGACACATTCGCCAAGGACATTCATCCCGACCTTAAAGCTGACTTCATCATGGCCAATCCGCCGTTCAACCAGAAAGACTGGCGGGCCAGCGACGAGCTAACCGATGACCCGCGCTGGAGCGGCTACGACGTGCCGCCGACCGGCAATGCCAACTATGGCTGGATTCTGCACATGGCTGCCAAGTTGTCGGAGAACGGCATGGCAGGGTTCATCCTTGCCAACGGTGCGCTTTCCGGTGGCGGTGATGAGTATAAAATCCGCAAAAAGATGGTTGAGAATCACCTTGTTGAGGCGATTCTCCTCCTGCCGCGCAGTATGTTCTATACCACCGATATCAGCGTTACCCTTTGGATTCTGAACAAGAACAGGAAGGCACGGACCGTTTCCCATGCTGACGTGATCCGCAACTATCGGAACCGGGAAAACGACGTGCTGTTCATGGATCTCCGGCAGTGGGGCGAGCCGTTTGAGAAGAAATATGTCCAGTTTTCTGATCAAGATCGGGCAAAGATCACCAACACCTTCCACACCTGGCAGGAGGTTCGCGCAGAGAAGGAATACCAGGATGTCCCGGAATACTGCTATTCGGCAAAAATCGAAGAGATACGCGACAAGGATTATTCGCTTGTTCCGAGCAAGTATATTGAGTTCATCAACCGCGATGAGAATATTGATTTTGACGAGAAGATGACCCTGCTTCAGGCCAAGTTCAGCAGCCTTCTGAAAGAGGAATTAAAGTCGAAGAATGACCTGTTGAATGTCTTCAAGGAATTGGGCTATGAGATCAAACTATAAGAAGATCGGCCCATATATCCGTGAGGTTGTTGAAAAGAATACCGACCTTTCTGTTGAATTACTGCTTGGGGTCAGTGTAGCCAAGTCGTTTATTCCGTCCATTGCCAATATCATTGGCACTGACATGTCTACATACAAGATCGTCCGCAAAAATCAGTTTGCCTACGTAACCGTCAACCTCAGACCATCTTGAATGTGTTTCGGATTTATGATTGTGATGAGATTTGCCTTGCGGCGAGCCAGTTATCCGGCAGGAGTTGATCGATCTGCTTTGCGGGATGGGACATG
>Ga0172367_10000465_pt1 | contig 62677 bp, 60 predicted proteins | sample Lak10m_FD_114542 | JGI IMG/M metagenome (GOLD analysis project Ga0172367, IMG submission 114542) | Freshwater microbial communities from Kabuno Bay, South-Kivu, Congo - kab_022012_10m | ecosystem: Environmental > Aquatic > Freshwater > Lake | place: Democratic Republic of the Congo: South-Kivu... | reverse complement strand
GGCCGGGGTGGTGCGAACCTTGGAAGTCGGCCTGCCCCGGCTGGCGGCGGATCGAGATCGCGTGCGCAGCATCTGCGCCTGGCCTTGGATAGTTAGTCTCAACTTGAACGCGAACTAGAATTACTTGGCTGTGGAGTTGAGCAACGACACCTCAGTTCGCCTTGGAGCGCCGCCCGCGCAGCATTCTGTGGCGAAGCAACGGAGTTGCGATAGAGAGTAGCCCACGGCGGGAGCCGTGGGTATTGTCCGGTGGAGGAGACGAGCCGCAGAGCGGCGGCAGAATGGGCACGAATTCACTCACGGGTCGAATTTTCTACCGCCCCTCCGGGGCTTGCGGCGGTCTGCTTCTGACCCACGGCTTGCGCCGTGGGCTACTCTCTGACGCAACTCCGTTGCTGCAACCAGCAGTGCCGGTGCCGTCACGAAGTTTTCACTCAATCTGCCTTGGTGCGTCGCCCACAGGCGCGAATGGAAATTCTCGTCCGCCTTCTACGCGATGCCGATCTTCTTCCCCTCCAGCAGATACGAGCGCACTTCGCCGTGGCCTTTGCAGTGGACGGTGCCGCGCTCGGTGACTTTGAAGTGCGCGCGCAGCAGGCGGCGGGTGCCTTCGGAGAGGTGGATTTGATCGGGCAGGCCGTTGGACTGCATCCGGCTGGCGAGGTTGACCGCCGTGCCCCAGAGGTCGTAGGTGAACTTCTTGCGCCCGATGACGCCGGCCACGACCGGCCCGGTGTTGAGGCCGATGCGCACGCGGAGGTTGATGCCGGAGTCGCTGTTGAGATCTCGCACGCTCGCGAGCATCTCCAACGCCATCTCCGCGACGGCCTCGGCGTGGTCGGCGCGCGGCAGGGGCAGCCCGCCGACGACCAGGTAGCTGTCGCCGATGGTTTTGATCTTCTCCAGGCCGTGGCGTTCGGCGAGGCGGTCGAAGCGGGAGAACAGCTCGTTGAGCAGCGTGACGAGATCCTCGGGGTCGGTCTCGTTCGCGAGCGTGGTGAAGTCCACGATGTCGGCGAACAGAACGGTGACCTCGGCGAAGCGCTCGGCGATGTTGCGCTCGCCGCCCTTGAGCCGCTCGGCGATGCACTGCGGCAGGATGTTGAGCAGGAGGCGCTCGGATTTTTCCTTCTCGATTTCGAGGAGCTGCTTCTCCTGCTGAAGCTGGATGACCCGGAGGCGTTCGAGGTCGCGCAGGCGCTTGCGTTCGAGGGAGGCGTTGACGCGCGCGCGGAGGATGGTGGGGTTGACGGGCTTGGGCAGGAAGTCCTCGGCCCCCATCTCAATGCAGCGCGCGACCGCGTCGAGCTGGTTCATGCCCGAGGCGACGATGACGGGCAGGTGGCGCATGAAGGGGTCTTCCTTGATGGCCTTGAGCAGGGCGAAGCCGTCCACCCCGGGCATCTGCATGTCGGTGATGAGCAGGTCGAACTCCCGCTCGCGCAGCGCGGCGAGCGCCTCCTCGCCGTCGCGCGCCTCGGCGAGGTTTTGGTAGCCGAGGGCGCGGAGCATGAGCACCAGCACGTTGCGCATGGCGTCCTCGTCGTCGGCGACGAGGATGGCGGCCTGCTGGCCGGACTGGTCGGTCTCGGCGCGCTGCAACTGGAGCGCCTGCTCGGGGGGGAGGCCGCCTTGCACCGCGCTGCGCAGGAGGTGAAACGTGCCGGTGTCTTCCTGCGGGGTCAGCGGTCGGTTGGAATCCACGTCCATGATGTTTCGCCGGTGGCAGAGTTTCGGGTTGCGCGGGGACATCTTTGGCACGAACGCGCGGGACGCCGCCAGCAAATTGCTCAACCGTTCCGCCCCGCGCCGCCCGTCCGCCCCGGACTACATGCTGACCGTCGGACTCGGCGCGTCCTGCGAGGTGGACTCGATGGTGATGTGCGTCGCGCCCGTGGCGCGCAACCGGCCCGCAACCGCCGCCATCGCCAGCTCGGGGCGGTTGCAGTCGCGGCTGAGGTGGCCGAGGTAAATCCGCGCGAGCGTGGCGGACGCGATTTGCTCGGCGACGTTGGCCGCCGCGTCGTTGGAGAGATGCCCGTGGCGGCTGAGGATGCGTTGCTTCGTGCTCCACGGGCGTTTCGTGTCGTCCTGGAGCAGCTTGAGGTCGTGGTTCGCCTCCAGCACCAGCAGGTGCGCGGGGCGGACGCGTTCGAGCACCAGCTTCGTCGCGTGGCCGAGGTCGGTGAGGAAGCCGAGGTTGCCCGCGCGCGTGCGGAGGAGAAAGCCCACCGGGTCTTGCGCGTCGTGCGGCACGCTGAAGGTGTCCACCGTCACGTCGCCCAGGTCGAAGCTCGCGCCGGTCGTGAAATGCCGCCCCTCGAACCGCGTTTCCAACTGCCGCTCCGTGGCCTCCTGCGTGAGGCGGTTGCAATACACCGGGATGCGCAGCTTCGCGGCGAGCGCGGTCAGGCCCTGCGTGTGGTCCTGATGCTCGTGCGTGAGCAGGATGCCCGTGAGCGTCTCGGGCGTGCGGCTGATGGTGGCGAGGCGCTGGCGGATTTGGCGGCCACTGAAACCGGCGTCTATCAGCAGGCGCACCTCGGGCGTCTCCAGGTAGGCGCAATTGCCGCCGGAGCCGCTGCCGAGGATGGTGAACTGAACGGACACGCCGCGACGGTAGGAAGTGCCGGGGAAACGTTCAACGTCCAACGCGCTTGGTTGTGGGTTGAGCGTTGGGCCTGGCCACGGCCGTCTCACCCCGGCCCGGCTCAATCGTTCTGGCTGAAAATGCGCCTCCTCAGGTCGTCTGCCGCCTCCGAGGCTTGAATCGCCCTTTCCCGACGCTACGTTTCCGCCAATGCGAAGTTCGTCCTCCCCCGCTGCGGTGGCTGCGCTGTTGCTGGCCGCCACGGCACTCCAAGCCGCCGAGCCTGCCGACGGCGCGAATCCCAAAGCGAATGCCAAGGACGACAAAACCCCCACCGGCGTCTCCGCGACTGACTCACCCGAGACCGCCCGGAAACGCCTCGTCGTCGCGCCCGGCTTGAAGGTGGACCTGTGGGCTGCCGAGCCTCTCATCGAGAACGTCGTGAGCTTCAGCTTCGACGAGCAGGGCCGCGCCTACGTGGTCGAGACGGGCCGCCGTCGCACGAGCGTCTTCGACATCCGCAGCTACCGCGACTGGGTGGACGCGGACCTCTCCTTTCGCACGCCGTGGGACCGCGCCGCGTTCCTCAAGACCAACGTCTCGCAGGACAACGCCGCGTTCATGCGCCAGATGAGCACGGCCAAGACCGGCGGCTTCGCGGACTTCAACAAGGACGGCCGCCTCGACTGGCGCGACCTCGAAGTCGAGTCCGAGCGCATCAAGCTCGTGTGGGATTCGACCGGCAGCGGCGTCGCCGACAAGTCCGCCGTCTTCGCCGACGGCTTCAACACCAGCATCAGCGGCGTCGCCGCCGGCGTGCTCGCGCGGCGGGGCGAAGTCTTTTTCACCTCCATCCCGGATGTGTGGAGAATGTCGAATTCCGAATTGCGAATGCCGAATGCCGCTCCGTCGCGCCCGCTGACGCCCGGCCAAGCGGGGATTCCACATTCGACATTCGACATTCGCAATTTGGCGACGGGCTTCGGCGTCCACATCGCCTACGGCGGCCACGACATGCACGGCCTCAAGTTCGGCCCCGACGGCAAGCTCTACTGGACCATCGCCGACCGCGGGGCCGCGCTCACCAACCTCTCGCGCACGCTCAACCCCGACCTCGACTACCTGCTGAAGTTCCTGCCCGACACTGGCGCGGTCTTCCGCAGCAACCCCGACGGCAGCGAACTGGAAGTCGTCGCCATCGGCCTGCGCAACCCGCAGGAGCTGGCCTTCGACGACTTCGGCAACCTCTTCACCGCCGACAACAACGCCGACGGCGGCGACAAGGCCCGCTGGGTCCACATCATCGAGGGCGCGGACTACGGCTGGCGCTACGGCTGGCAGCACCTGCCCAAGCTCGGCGCGTGGAACGCCGAGCTGCTCTGGGGCCTCGCGCCCTCGAACACCGCGCTTTCCTACCCGCCGCCCGTCGCGCACATCGGCCACGGCCCGGCGGGCATCGCGCACTATCCCGGCACCGGCCTGCCGGACATGTTCCGCGACTGCTTCCTTTACGCGGACTTCCCCGGCGGCATCCGCTACTTCCGCCTGGAGCCCAGCGGCGCAAGCTTCAAGGTCGCGAACGCCGGCAAATGGCTCGAAAGCAACTCGCCCGACGAGCGCGCGGGCAAGCTGCTCTGGAACCTCTACCCCACCGACATCGAGTTCGGCCCCGACGGCGGCGCGTATGTGCTCGACTGGGTGGCGGGCTGGGAGAAGACGGGCAAGGGACGCATCTGGCGCGTGCATGACCCGGCGGTGGATGCGGCGGCGGCGGTGAAGGAGACGAAGCGGCTGCTGGCGACTGGACCCCAACGAACTAGCGGGTCGGAACTCAAGCGTCTGCTCGGACACCCTGACGCCCGAGTCCGCTCAGAAGCCCAATATGCAATGGCTATGGCTCCATTGCAGACCAGTTTCCCGAGTGCTGCGCGTTCTTTGGGACAGCAGATGGTGGACGCAGCCCTTGGTGGAGGAACCTCGCTGGCCAAGGTTCATGCGGTCTGGGCATTAGGAAATTGCGAAGCCACTTCACGTGCATGGGGTGCTCGCTACCGTAACCAGCAAGGTCTGCCACCACTTGAACGCACGGGATCCCCAAAACTTGAAGCCGTTCTGCGTTTGCTGCGGGATAAAAGCCCTGAGTTGCGCGCCCAGATGGCAAGCGTGCTGGGCATCGCCTACATTCCGAAAGCCTATCCTGAACTGCTGCCATTGCTGACCGATGCTGACATTCGGGTCCGGTTCTATGCTGCCCAAACACTGGGCAAGCTAGGAAGGAAGGAAGCCGTTCAGCCACTGCTCAACTTGCTCCGCACCAACGCCGACCAAGACGCCACCATCCGCCACGCCGCCGTCCACGCCCTCGTCCGCATCGGCGACACGGACGCGCTGCTGGCCGCCGCAAAGGACAGTTCCGCCAGCGTGCGCCTCGGCGCGTGCCTCGCGTTGCGCCGGCTGATGCACCCTGGCATCGCGCAGTTCCTCGACGACCCTGACCCGCGCATCGTCCTCGAAGCCGCCCGCGCCATCGCCGACCTCCCCATCGAACCCGCGCTGCCCAAGCTGGCGGCACTGACAGCACTGAACCTTCCGACCCCCGCGTCTTCTCCCTCTCTTCCGCAGAGCGGAGGAGAGGGCCGGGGAGAGGAGGCGCGTCCCTCGGCAAAGGAAGGCTCCCCTCTCCCCAACCCTCTCCCCGCTCGTGCCTCGCAGGGAGAGGGAGCCGGAGCGCTCCTCGACCCCAGTAGGAGACGACGTGAGGAGTCTCTAACTAATCCCCCAGACGCTAGTCAGAGACTCCTCACGGCGTCTCCTACGGAGGGGTTTGTTCTCCGCCGCGCGCTCAACGCCCACTTCCGCCTCGGCCAGCCCACCAACGCCCTCGCCCTCGCCGCCTTCGCCGCGCGCGCAGACGAATCGGAAGCTCTCCGTGTCGAAGCCCTTGAAATGCTCGCCGATTGGCCGCAGCCCAGCAGCCGTGACAAAATCACCGGCCTCTGGCGTCCCCTCGCCCCGCGCGAAGCCAAGCCCGCCGCCGCCGCGCTCCGACCGGCTGCGACCGCGTTGCTGGCCACGAAAGGAACCGTCATCCCGGTCGCCGCGCTCGCCGCCGTTGAGAAGCTGTCGCTCGCCGACCTAGCTCCGACGCTGCTGGCGTTGGTCCAAAACTCCACTGCCCCCGCCGAAGTCCGTGCCGCCGCATTGCGCACGCTCGGCCATTCCGCATTCCGCATTCCGCATTCCGCATTGTTCGAGGCCGCGCTGAAGGCCGCGCTTTCCGACGCTTCCGAAACTCTCCGCAAGGAAGCCTCCCGCCTCAGCGCCGCCGGTGGTGGCACCGATGCCATCGCCCGCCTCGCCGCCACGCTTCAGGCCGGCACTCTCGGCGAGCGCCAGTCCGCGCTGCAATCGCTCGCGGGCCTCAAGGGCAAGGAAGCCGATGACGCGCTGCGCAAGGCGCTCACGCAGTTGCTCGAGGGCAAGCTGGCGAAGGAACTGCACCTCGACCTGCTTGAAGCCGCCGCCAAACGCACGTCGCCTTCCATCAAGGAGCGCCTCGCGCAGTTCGAGGCCAAGCGCGACTCGAAAGACCCGCTTGCCAAGTGGCGCGAGTGCCTCACCGGCGGCGACGCGCAGGCCGGCAAAATCCTGTTCCACGAGCGGCAGGAAGCCGCGTGCGCCCGCTGCCACAAGATTGCCGGTGAGGGCGGCGATGTCGGCCCTGACCTCGCCGGACTCACGGCGAAGCGCGGCCGCGAGTATGTGTTGGAAAGCATCGTCCTGCCGAACCGGGTCATCGCGCCGGGCTTCGAGTCCTTGCTGGTGGTGATGAAGAACGGCCAGAGCTTCGCCGGCCTCGTGAAGGGCGAGACCGGTGACGAACTCACGCTCAACTCGCCCGAGGACGGCCTGCTCAAGCTCAAGAAGTCCGACATCGCCCGGCGCACCCCCGCGCTCTCCCCGATGCCCGAGTCGCTCATCGAAGTGCTGACCAAGCGGGAGATCCGGGACCTGGTGGAGTTTCTTGCCACCGCCAAGTGAAAGCGCTCTCAATAACTGACGGTCCCAACGAGGACCGGTCCGGAAGGCCACGATGTGAGCGGCGCGCGACGTTCACGTCGCTTCAACGTCCGAACGCCACGCAGCGTGAGACCGCCCAAGACCATCGCACGCTGAAGCGGCATGAATGCCGCGCGCCGACGGCCTCAGTCCCCTCGCCCCCATCGGGGGAGAGGGTTAGGGTGAGGGGGCGGCGTGGGAGCACCGTCGGCGTCCGCCAATTCCGAAGACCGCACGAGGGGTGGTTTCCTCCAGATTCAGCCGTCATTCCCGCAGCACGGCCCTCCCCCTCACCCCGGCCCTCTCCCCCAGTGGGGGAGAGGGAGAAGACGGCGCGTCGTGCTCAAGCGGCGCCTTGACCATGCCCACCGATTTTCTCACCCAAGCCCTCCGGCTCGCGAGCGAGAGCGCCCGCAGTGGCGGCGGACCGTTTGGCGCGGTCATCGTGCGGGGCGGCGAAGTCATCGCCACGGGCAGCAACCAAGTCACGAGCACGAACGACCCGACCGCCCATGCCGAGGTCGTGGCCATCCGCGCGGCGTGCCAGCGGCTCGGCAACTTCCGCCTGGACGACTGCGTGCTCTACGCAAGCTGCGAGCCGTGCCCTATGTGCCTCGCGGCAATCTACTGGGCGCGCATTCCCCGCGTCGTCTTCGCCGCCACCCGCGCGGACGCCGCGCAGGCGGGTTTCGACGATGAGGCGATTTACGCCGAGCTAGCCAAGCCGCTCGCCGAGCGGACGGTCCGCATGGAACATGCCTCCCCACCCGACGCAGGCGGGCCATTTCAACTCTGGCGGGCGAATACACAGCGAGTGGATTACTGACCCAATGTCCGAAGACGCGCCTCCCTCCTCAAGCCCCGGCAAGGGCCGCATCGTGCTGTGGCTGGCGGCGTTGGGCGTGCCGCTGCTGCTCCTGCTGGCTTGGTGGCCGAGCGGGAAGCTCAAGGCCCGTCCGGCGCTGCCATATCCGAACGGGTATGACTACTTTGTGAAGGCGGGCGGAGCGCTGACCGGCATTTGGACCAACCGAATGTTGAGCACCGTGCCGTTGCCCGACCTGCAAGCTTATGTCGCGGCGAACCAAGCGAGCCTTGAACTCGCGCATGAAGGTCTCAAACATCGGAGCCTCTCACACTTCCAACCGACCTACCATGCAGCGAGCAAGGCCTATCATTTCGGCGACAGCCTCATGCCGTTGAAGCGGTTGGGTATCCTGATGTCGGGCGAAGCCCGGCTGGCCGAGATGGAAAACAAACCGGAAGCTGCCCTAGATGGCTATCTCGCGACGATGCGTTTCGGTCAAGAAGCGAGTCGGGGTGGAATGATGATTGAGCGCTTAGAGGTGGGCATTAACATGGAGCAGCGTGGTCTTGCCGAGTTGAGGCGCTTGCTAGTTTCTCTGGAAGAGGCCCAAGTGCGCCGAAGTTTGACGAGCCTGCAAGAACTCGACACCAGCCAGGATTCGCCAGCGATCAACATTCAATCAGAAGCAGAATGGGTAAGACAAGCCTTTCCAGTTTGGAGGCATCTGATGTTCGAACTTCACCCAACTTGGCGTAGCACTTTTCGCAAGGAACAGCAGAGTTTCGCTAACCGGGTGGACGCACTTCAGGCCGAGCGCCGCCGCGCTGTCGTGGAGGCCGCCGCGCGCTTGTTCGAGTTGGAAAAAGGCCGCCGCCCGACGGGCTACGCGGACTTGGTGCCGGCTTACTTGAAGGCCATTCCGCTCGACCCGACGACGGGCAAGGAAATCGTCCACTCGTTTTGAGCGCATGGTTCACGTCCATCCCATCACTTCGCTCGACCATCCGGCGCTTCAGCCTTACCTGACCATGCGGCGGCAGGAGGCGCATCGCGAGCAGGGCATCTTCGTGGCGGAGGGCGAGAAGGTCGTCCGACGGCTGCTCAAGAGCGAGTTGGGCGTCGTGTCGTTGCTCGTGCATGAACCGTGGCTGGAGAAGCTCCAGCCGTGGCTGGCCCCGCGCACCGAGGAGATTCATGCGTTCGTCGCGCCCAAGGCTGAGTTGGAGAAGCTCGTGGGCTACCCGATGTATCAGGGCTTGCTGGCCATCGGGCGGATTCCCCCGGCGGTGATGCTGGCCGACGCGTTGCGACGCCATCCGTCGCCGCGCCTCTTCGTGGCGGTGGACGGCCTGGGCAACGCGGAAAACCTCGGCGGCCTGGTGCGCAACTGTGCGGCTTTCGGCGGGCAGGCGCTGCTGGTGGGCGAGACGTGCAGCAGTCCCTGGCTCCGCCGGGCCGTGCGCGCCTCGATGGGGACCATCTACGACCTCTCCGTCGTGGAGACGGTTTCGCTGGCGGCTTCGCTGCGCGACCTGCGGCTCGCGGGCGTGCGTTGCGTGGCGGCGCACTTGCGCGCGAACCAGCGCACGCTCGCGCAGGCGGACTTGCGGGGCGATTGCTGCGTGGTCTTCGGCAACGAGGGCCACGGAGTTTCCCCGGCGGTGCTCTCGGCCTGCGATGAGGCGGTCTTGGTGCCCATGTCGAACGGCGTGGACTCGCTCAATGTCGGCGCGGCGGCGGCGGTGTTTCTCTATGAGGCCGCCCGGCAGCGAGGCCGTGGCTGACCCTTTTGGGATTTGCCAGTCCACCTGCATTCCCTTAGAAAGCACGTTCCCGCCACGGCGGGGATGTGATGAAACCAGCAGTCGAACTCTACGATACGACCCTCCGCGATGGCTCGCAGGGTGAAGGCGTCAACTTCTCGGTCGCGGACAAGCTCCGCATCGCCGAGCGCATTGACGCCTTCGGGATTCATTACATCGAGGGCGGCTGGCCGGGCAGCAACCCGAAGGACATCGAGTTCTTCGCGCAGGCCAAGCGGCGCAAGCTCAAGCACGCCAAACTCGCGGCCTTCGGCTCCACACGCAAAAAGGCCACGCCCGTTGAGAACGACGGCCAGGTGCGCCTGCTCATCGAGGCCGAGACGCCCGTTGTGACGATCTACGGCAAGACTTCGATGCTCCATGTGAAGGAAGTCCTGCGCTGCACGCCGGACGAAAACCTCGGCATGATCGGCGACACCGTGCGTTACCTGAAGGACCACGGGAAGTTCGTCATCTACGACGCCGAGCATTGCTTCGACGGCTACAAGCTCGACCCCGAATACGCCATCGCCACCTGGCAGGCCGCCGAGCAGGCGGGTGCGGACATGGTCGTGCTCTGCGACACCAACGGCGGCTGCCTGCCGGGCGAGGTTGCCGCCATCACGAAGACAGCCATCGGCAAACTGAACTGCCGCGTCGGCATCCACACGCACGACGACATCGGCCTCGGCGTGGCGAACGCGCTGGCGGCCGTCGAGGTGGGCGCGTGCCAGGTGCAGGCCACGGTCAACGGCTACGGCGAGCGCACGGGCAACTGCAACATGACGAGCGTCATCCCCTGTCTGCAATTGAAGCTGGGCAAGGCGTGCCTGCCGACCGCCTCGCTGCGGAAGCTCAAGGAGCTTTCCCAGTTCGTGGACGAAATCGCGAACCTCCGGCACAACCCGCGCCAGCCGTGGGTGGGTTCGGCAGCCTTCTCGCACAAGGGCGGCACGCACGTCAACGCGGTGCAGAAGCTCGCGGCGAGCTACGAGCACATTGACCCGGCGCTGGTGGGCAACGAGCGAAACATCCTCGTGAGCGACCTCTCAGGGCGGAGCAACATTCTGCTCAAGGCGCGCGACCTCGGGTTCAAGCTGGCGGACGATGCGGCGGAGACGAAGGCGATCCTGAACCGCGTGAAGGATCTGGAGCACAACGGCTATGAGTTCGAAGTCGCCGAGGCGTCGCTCGCGCTGCTCATCCGCGGCGTCTTGGATCACAACCCGGAACTCCTCTTCACGGTGGACGATTACCACGTCTCCATGCGCGGCAACGGCAAGACCTCGACGAACGAAGCCACGGTGAAAGTGCGCGTGGGCAGGGAAGTTCACCACGAAGTCGCCGAGGGTGACGGCCCCGTGAACGCGCTCGACGGCGCGCTGCGGCGTGCCCTGGCGAAGTCCTTCCCGCAGCTCAAGCAGGTGACGCTCACCGACTACAAGGTGCGCATCCTCGACGGCGTGGCTGGCACCGGCGCGAAGACCCGCGTGCTGATCACCTCCACCGACGGCAAGCGCGAGTGGGGCACCGTCGGCGTGAGTGAGAACATCATCGAGGCGAGCCTTCAGGCACTGGTGGACAGCATGGAGTTTGCGCTGCTGAAGAAGGCTTGACGCATATACATCACGCTGTATATGATGCGGCCATGAAACGGCAAACGAAATATCCGGCCTCCACGAGCGAGCCGATGGTTCTCCAGGACGCTCTGGCACTCCCTTCCGACCCGCCGGCAATGGTGCGCACGCAGATTTACCTGAGCCGCGTGGAATACGACTTTGTGCAATCGCAGGCGAGCCAGCGTCGCGAGCCGATGGCCGCAGTCATCCGATCGTTCATTGACGAGAAGATGCAGTTGCCGGCGGATGTCTGGACGAACAATCCGATGCTCCGGCCGACGCCAAGCGACCCTGACTGGGATGCTCCTGCGGACGCCGCCATCAACCACGACCACTACCTCTCCGGCAGTCCGAAGAAATGGGTCAAGGTCAAGGGCAGTTGGGTGGAAGCCCCTCCCCTCCCCGAGGACTACTACGAGAACGAGGCGAGTTACGCGACTTACCACCGGAAAGTGCGCGATATGGAAGCCACCCAATGAGCGGCCAGGTCTTTCTGGACGCCTCGTTTTGGATCGCCTACCGCGATGAGCGGCAGGATTTCCACTCCCGTGCCAAGGAAATCATCCCCCGGGTGTTTCGTGAGCGCGTCATCTTCGTGACGACGTTTCCTGTCATTTGCGAAATCCACGCCCACTTTGCCCGTTCTCGGCTGAAAAAGCGGCTGGTGATGGATGACTTGTTTAGCAATCCCGTCGTCAACATCGCGGAAGTAACCACGCAAGACCAACGTGAGGCACTCGATCTGTTGCGCGCTCATCAGGACAAAAGCTACTCGTTGTGCGACGCGGCATCCTTCGTTGTGATGCGCCGGCTTGAAGTGGTGCGGGCGTTGGCCTTCGACGATCATTTCCGTCAATTCGGCGAGTTTGAAATCATCGGTTGAGTTTTCATGAGTGAAATCACCAAAGCCTACGAGCCGCAGTCCGTGGAGGACAAATGGTATGACTTCTGGCAGCGCAACGGCTGCTTCACCGCCGACCCCGCGCGCGTGACCGACCAGCGCCCGGCCTACTCCATCGTCATCCCGCCGCCGAACGTCACGGGCATGCTCCACATGGGGCACGTCCTCAACAACACCATCCAGGACATCCTCAGTCGCAAGGCGCGCATGGACGGCAAGGAAGTCCTCTGGCTGCCCGGCACCGACCACGCCGGCATTGCCACCGAGGGCATGGTGGCGAAGCAGATCCGCAAGGAAGAGAAGAAGTCCAAGCAGGAGATCGGGCGCGAGGAATTCATCAAGCGCGTCTGGACGTGGAAGGAAAAGCACGGCGGCATCATCATTTCGCAGCTCAAGAAACTCGGCTGCTCGTGCGACTGGACCCGCGAGCGCTTCACGATGGACCCCGACTACGTGCGCAACGTGCAGCGCGTGTTCGTGGACCTCTACAAGAAGGGCCTCATCTACCGCGGCAAGCGCATGGTGAACTGGTGCCCGGCCACGCAGACGGCGCTGTCGGACGAGGAAGTGGAGATGAAGCCGCAGAAGGGCTTCATGTATCACTTCAAGGTCGAGGTGGCCGAAGCGCCCGGCACCTGGCTGACCATCGCCACCACGCGCCCGGAAACCATCCCCGGCGACACCGCAGTGGCCGTGAACCCGAAGGACACCCGCTATGTCCATCTCATCGGCAACCACATCGTGCGACCGCTGCCCGCCGAGCTGCCGCGCGAGCAGAAACTCATCCCCATCATCGGCGACGAGCATGTGGACTTCGAGTTCGGCACCGGCGTGCTCAAAGTGACGCCCGCACACGACAAGGCGGACTTCGACATCGGCCAGCGCCACAAGCTGCCGCTCGTGGACATCATGAACCCCGATGGCACGATGAACGACCTGGCCGGCGTGGACCTGCGCGGGCTGGAGCGCTTCAAGGCGCGCAAGGTGGCGTCGGACAAGCTCGCGGAGTTAGGCGCGCTCGTGGAGGAGAAGCCTTACGAGAACAACGTCGGCTTCAGCCAGCGCGCGGACGTGCCCATCGAGCCGCGCCTGAGCGAGCAATGGTTCCTCAAGTATCCGAGCGTGGAGGTGTCCAAGGCCTGCGTGGAGCAGCCGGGGAGCACGCCCGCCCCGGGCGTAGCTGACCGCGCCCTCGCGGTCGGCTCGGATGCTGCGAAGTCAACCGGTGCCCCGGTTCTTGCAGCACGCGCCGGAGCGGCGGACGGGGCGTCCGCCGCTGCGCCCGAGGCGGGCGCGCTCCCCAAGATGCGGTTCCATCCCGACCGCTGGGCGAAGGTGTATGACCACTGGCTCACGAACATTCAGGACTGGTGCATCAGCCGCCAACTTTGGTGGGGGCATCGGGTGCCGGTGTGGACACTGAACTACAACGTGCGTTCATCCACAGACAATCAGCCAATTTGGGAAAGCAGAGAAGTTCTGGGGCACCTGTCCCAATGGATGCACGAAGCAGGAATTGAAGATCAAGTGTTCGTTGATGGCAGTGACACGGGGAATCTTGAAATTCGCATTCTGACAACTTCAGCAGAAGCGGACGCTCGTCTGAGCGAGTTGTGGAAAATCACAAGAATTGCAGACCGCAAAGCGGATGAAGCCTACGGCGAAAAGTATCCGACCGGTCCGCATTTGATGCAGATGATTGATTCGTTGTCGCAAGACCCCGACGTGCTCGACACCTGGTTCAGTTCCTGGCTCTGGCCCTTCGCCACGATGGGCTGGACCGGCGACAAGGCCCACGACTCCAAGACTCCAACCCTCCGCGCCTTCTACCCGACCACCGACCTCGTCACCGGGCCGGACATCATTTTCTTCTGGGTCGCCCGCATGATCATGGCGGGCTACGAATACATGGGCGACCTGCCGTTCCGGAATGTCTATTTCACCGGCATCATCCGCGACAAGCAGGGTCGCAAGATGTCCAAGACGCTCGGCAACTCGCCCGACCCGCTCGAACTCATCGCCAAATACGGCGCGGACGCCCTCCGCTTCGGCACGATGCGCAGCGCGCCGCTGGGCCAGGACGTGCTCTTCGACGAGAAGGACGTGGAACTGGGCCGCAACTTCTGCAACAAGCTCTGGAACGCCTGCCGTTTCCGGCAAATGCAGGGCGGCGAGGTGCAGGGCGAGATCAATGCCGCACTCCTCACCAGCGACGACCGCTGGATTCTCCTCCGCCTCGACCAGGCCATCCGCGAGGTGAGCGACGCGCTCGCGAGCTACAACTTCGCCACCGCCGTGCAATCCCTCTACCGCTTTTTCTGGAGCGAGTATTGCGACTGGTATGTGGAGGCGAGCAAGGCGGCGTTCAATCCTCCGGGTAGGAGTCGAGGTGACGAGACTCAAACTTCTCCGGCGAAAAGTCAGAGACTCCTCACGTCGTCTCCTACGGATGCGTTGGCGGCCAACAAGGTCGCGGTGATTGACTTCGTTCTCTCACACCTGCTGCGGATGTTCCACCCGCTGCTGCCATTCATCACGGAGGAGCTGTGGCATGGGATGGGTTACTCGGCCGATATGCCGGAAGAGCAGGGTGGCAAGACCATCATGTTCGCCCGCTGGCCCAAGCCGCTCTCCGCCGAGGAGAAGGAAGCGTGGGGCCTCGACGACACGGTGGAGACGTTTGCGAACGCGAAGTCCGAACTGGTCACGCAAGGCCGCAACCTCAAGACGCAGTTCAACATCGGCGCGGGCAAGAAGGGCAAGTTCACCCTCAAGCCCGCCGGTAATCTCGCGTCCGGCGAGGCCGAAGTGCTGCGCCTGCTGCTGAGCGCCGAGGCACTCGACCTTGATCCCAACTATGCGCCGAAGAAAGGCACGCCCACCGCGCTGACCAGGCTCGGCGAACTCTACTTGCCGCTGGACGGCCTCGTTGACGTGGAGGCGGAGCGAGCGCGCTTGACCAAAGAGTTGGCGAAGATTCAGTCCGAGATCGGGAAAGTGGAGCAGAAGCTCGCCAATCCGAGCTTCGCACAGAAAGTCCCGCCCGCCGTGCTGGAAGAGCACAAGCAGCGCCTCGCTGACTGGCAGACGAAACTGGCGCAGACGAAGGGCGCGATTGAGGCGTTGGGGTAGTGGCGCAGACGGCTTGCGCCAGGTTTTGTGGAGCGCGGCTCTCCGAGCCGCAGCATGCCGCCTTCGCCCTCAGCGCATCTGACTTCGCCGAACGCTCCTCAACCATCGTCGCCGCTGCGGGTCGGAGACCCGCGCTCCTAAGCAAACGGGCCGACTTGGTGAGTCGGCCCGTTCGGAGTGAATTTCAGTTGGCCGTAGCCGCTTACGGCTACTTCTTCTTGTCGTCCGCCTTCTTGGCCTTCTTCTTCGGCTCTTCCTTCTTCTTCTCATCAGCCTTCGGCGCGGCGGGCTTCTTGGCGTCCTCGGCCTTCTTCGCGGCATCAGCAGCTTTCTTGGCCTCTTCGGCCTTCTTGTCGGCCGCGGCCTTGGCGGCGGTCGCAGCGGCGAAGGCTTTCAGGTCCGCGCCATTGTCAATGCGGGCGGCGGGCAGGGCTTTCTTCAACTCGGCCACGCCTGCGTCCGTCACCTTCGACTCGAAGAGGTAAACGCTCTGGAGCTTCTTCAGCCCGGCAAGCTGCTTGAGGCCGGCGTCCGTCACCTGCGTGCCGACGGGGTTGAGGTATTCGAGGTTTGCCAGGCCCTTGAGGCCGGCAAGGCTGGAGTCCTTGACCGTGGCGTTGGCAAGGTTGAGGCGGCGGAGGTTGGAGATTTTCCCGACTTTGGCGAGGTCGGCATCGGCGATTTCCACCCCGGCGGCGTTCAACTCGATGAGGTTGCCCACGTCCTTGATCTTGTCCCAGGTCTTCGCGTCAAACTTCTTGCCCACGACGCGGAGGTTGATGTAGCGCCAGTTGCTGCCTTGGGCAATTTCGCGCGCGGTGACGCCGGCCTTCGCCAGCTCGGCGACGGCCTTGGTCTCGGCGGCGGTGGGCTTCGGGCCGGGGCCGAGATCAGCTTCCTTCTTGCCTCCGGCGGCACCGGTCGCGGCCAGCCTCAGGCCGGACGGCCAGTTCGCGCCCGCGTCAATCCACGCCTTGATGAGGTCGGTGGTGGCCTTGGAGAGCGGCTCGCCCTTGGGCGGCATGATGTCGTCGTGGCCCTTGGGCAGCGTGATGACCTTGTAGATGCGGCTGTCGGCGGACTTCCCGGGAACAATGCCCGCGAGGCCGCTGTCGCCACCTTTGAAGGCAGTGTCCTTGCTGTCGAGGCGGAGCTTGCCCTTTTGCTTCTCCGGGCCGTGGCACTCAAGGCAGCTCTTGGCGAGGATGGGGCCGATGTCTTTGGCGAAGTCGGGCTTGCCGGCGGCGAAGGAAGTCGCGGCGCTCAAGGCGGCGACGGCGAGGAAGGTCGAGGTCAGTTTCATGCGTGATGCGATTTCAGCGAAGGTTGAGACGGAAAGCAAGCGCGGGGGATTCTAGCGATGTGCGTTCAGCCGATCTGCGCCCGCAGCATCCGCGCGGCCTCGGCCTCGTTACACAGCTTCTTGTAGGCCTCGTCAATGCTCACCACCGCGCCGGAGCCGGGGGCGAAACCGCAGTCGGGGTTCAGCGTGATGCGGTCCGGGGCTAGGAACTTCAGCGCCTGGCGCACGCGCGCGGCGATGGTCTCCGCCGAATCAATCTTGCCCGGCGTCACGTCCACGCAGCCGAGACCGATCTCCAAATCCTCGCGCAGCTCCTTGAACACCGCCATGTCGCCTGCGCTGGGCGTGGTGAACTCCATCGTGAGGTGGTGGACCTTCAGGCGGTTCAGGTGGCGGATGATGGGGCCGTAGCCGCCGCCGTGCTCGACCTCGCCCCGCGCGCGTCCGCCCGCGCGCCGGCACAGATGCACGGCAATCTTGATGCCGCTCACGCCGCTGACGACTTCGTTGATCATGTCCACGGCGAACGCGGCGGCGGCATCCGGGTCGGAATACTTCGCGCGCACTTCCGGGTCCACGAACAGGCAGAGATGCGGGTCGTCAATCTGCGCGATGTCCGCGCCGGCGTCGCGGATCAGTTCCAGTTCGCGGCGCAGCACGGGCACGCAGGCGCGGACGAAGTCGTTGCGGTTGGGATACGCCTTGGCTGACTTCTCCGCGCTCCACATGCGTTCGCCGAGCAGGGCAGGGGAGGGCAGCGTGGACTTGACGAGCTTCTTCGTGATGGTCTTGAGGAATGTCACCTCGTTCGCGATGAAGCCGGGCGTCTTGGGCGCGAGTTGGTCCGCGACGAGCGTGAAGGGCCGGCCATCCGGCAGCGCGCCCAGCTCGAAGCCGTGCGCCAGCTCCGCGATGACGCCGATGTAGGACTTGCGCCACCACTCGCCATCGGTGAGCACGTCAATGCCCGCGTGCTCCTGCATCGCCACGGCGAAGCGCACCGCCGCCTCCATCTCGGCGCGGTAGCGGTCAGGCGCGAGCGGCGGCCGGTCATTGATGAGGTCGAGCACGAACGCGGGCCTCGGCAGCGAGCCGACGACGGAGGTGGGGAATAGTAGCTTGCTCATGGGAGTAGAATCCGGATGCGAAGCGGTGGAAAACTCTCCGTCACCGCTTCTTGCGGCGCGTGGCGGGAAGCGACTTGGCCTTGGTCAGCTCGCGTTCGATTTTCAGCGCGAACTTCTCGCGCTCTGCGGCCTCAAGCTCGCTCGAGTGACGCTGCTCCAGAGCCAGCAGCCGGATGGCTTCCTCCACGTCGCGCATTCGGTCTTCCAGCCGGCGGAGGCTTGTCCGGTGTTCCTGTAGCTCCCGCGCCATGTTGCAGAAGGCGAGCAACCATTCGGAGAGCGTCTTCCACATGGTCACGCCCCCTGCAAGATGCGCTTCACTTCATCGGCAAGCCTCATCCGACGGACCGGACGACTGCTCTCTCGCTCGCGTTCGGCGGCGAGTGTGCGAAGGATGCGCCGGGCCTCAGCGAGAGACTGCTCTGCCTCCGCCTTGTGGACTGCCTCACGAGGGGAAAGGGTGGCCGCTTTGTTCATGGTCGGAAGTTTATCGGCTACGCATGGCGATTCAACTGCTCATTCACCGCGCCAGTGGCGGCGGGCGAGTTCAAAATCCTCCTGCGTGTCCACTTCCATGTAGTCGCCCGGCGTATCGGCATGGGCGAAGGCGATGCCGGCCTCAATCATCTCCTGGAAGAGCAGGATGAGATACGCCTTCTCGAAGACCGCCGCTTCGCGCCACGGCTTGCCGGCGTGGCTGGCGCGGACGCGGTGGAAGTGCTCGCGCAGCCGCTTCGCGCCAGCCGGCGTGAACTTCGCGATGCCGGTGTATTCGCCGTGCGCCTCGGGCGGTGTGATGCCGCGATGCACGCGCGTGACGCGGCCGTTCTTGACCGTGACTTTTTCGCCGTCGTCGGGCGGGTGCTGGGTGCGGTGCTGGTAGCGCTCCAGCCAGCGCGTGTCCACTGAGAGCGCGATGTCGGCGGGGTGCGCCAGCACGCGGCGGATGACGTCGCTGGTGAAGAGAATGTCCGAGTAGCAGCAGATGAAACCCTCGTCCATCACGTCCTCCGCGTGCATGAGCGAGGCGAGGATGTTGTTGTGCTCCCAGCCGGCGTTGTGGCGGAAGGTGAAGTGCGGGTAGTCGCGCCGCACCTTCTCAATCTGGTAGCCACCGATGAAGCAGATGTCCGTCACGCCCGCGTCGGCGAAGGCTCCCAGCGCCCAGTCGAGCAGGCGCTTGCCCTGCACTTCGGCGTAGCACTTCGGCGAGTCCGCTGTGGTCGGCATCAAGCGCCGTCCGCGCCCCGCCCCGATGATGATGGCTTTCATTCGTGGTGAACTGGCTGGAGATAAAAGCGGGCAGGCCGGACGTTGGGAAGCGCAATCCCGCTCTCATTAGCACCCGGCTTCAGCCGGGTGTCGGAGTCAGCGGACTGGAAAACCGTTTCAACGGTTTTCGTCGTTGGCGGGAAGCCGTTGAAACGGCTGATGCGTTCGTGCGAGCCGCACACCCGGCTGAAGCCGGGTGCTAATGAGAGTGTGCGCTCGGACTGCACGGTGTTGCTCAATTCAAGTTGTAGGTTCATCACGCTTCCCCTCCGCCTTCCACAAGCACGCGATGACCACCGCGCCCGCGAACGCGCACGCGGCCCAGAACTTCACCGCGAACGGCCAGCCGTGATCCTGCGCGATGTGGCCGGTGAGCTTGTCGCCCGCCGCCGCGCCCATGTAGCCCATGAAGTTCACGAAGCCCGCCGCCGCTGCCGCCGTGCCGCGTCGCGCGAGATCCACCGGCAGCGTGCCGACCAGCAGCACTTGCGGGCCGAAGATGCAGAAGCCGATGAAGAACAGCATCGTCACGCTCGCGCCGAAGCCCCGGTGAATCACCGTGTCGTAGGCCAGCGCGAGCAGGCCCAGCGCGAGCAGCAGCATCGCGATGACCGGCACGCGCCGTCCGCCGAAGTAGCGGTCCGTGGCCCAGCCGGACAGATACGCGCCCGCGATGCCGCCGAACGGCAGCACCGCGTATTTGAAGGCGGCGGAACTCACGCTCGCGCCCTGCACCTCCTTCAGGTGCGTCACGCCCCAGTCGGTGAAGCCGTAGCGGCAGGCGTCCAGCAGGCAGAGCGCGACGGCCACGAACCACAGCGCGGGATTCGAGAGCGTGGTGGCGAGGTTTTCGCGGAACGAGTTCGGCGTGGTCGGTGACGGATGCGCGGCGCTTGGTTCCAGCTTCGCATCCTCCGGCGACTCTTTGAGAAACACCATCATGTGAACCGCGCTTGCGACGAGCAGCGCCGCCGGCACGTAGAGCGCGCCGCGCCAGCCGAACTTCTCCGCCGCCCAGCCCGCGACCACGAACGTCAGCGCGCCGCAAAGCTGGTAGCCCGTGCCGATGATGCCGATGGCCCGCCCGCGCTGGAGCGGCGGGAACCAGTTCGCGCCGACCTTCATCGTGGGCGGCCAGCCGAGCGCCTGCACGTAGCCGTTGCAGGCCCACACGAAGATGAGGAAATAGAGCGCGGTGCCGAAGCCGAACGCGACGTTCAGCCCCGCCGACGCCAGCAGGCCCAGCGCGAGCAGCTTGCGCGGTGGAAGCCGTTCAGCGAGCTGGCCGTTGACGAACTGGCCGACGCCATACGCGAGCTTCAACGCCATGAGCACCGTGCCGAGCTGGTTTTTGTCGAGGGCCAACTCCTTGCCGATGCCGGGCAGCGCGACGCCGAGGTTGTTCCGGCAAAAGTAAAACGACCCGTAGGTGAGCCAGAGCACCCACAGCACGACGCGCTGGTGCGAGGAGAACGAGCCGGCGGGCGTCGTCTGGCTGGTGGAATTCAAGTGCGCAGAGGGAAACGGAAGATGCAACGCGCGTCAACTCCGCGCTCGGCTGGAGCGCGGGCGACACGCCACTTTGCGCCTTCAGAGTTCCAGTGGATTCGCACCTGTTCTGACCTAGCGAATGCAAAGCGGCCCGGAGGGCCGCGCTCTTCAATAGTCCGCGATGGAGCCGTCCTTGAGCTTCGCGCCGGGCCACTTGTAGGTCTGCGGCTTCTTCGCCTCCTCGTCCAAAATCTTCGCGTCCATCTGGACGCCGAGGCCGACGCCCTTGGGCAGCGCCACGTAGCCGTCCTTGTCCACCGACCAGTCCATCACCGCGATGCCGCGCGGGTTGAAGCCCATGTTGGTCGGGTAAAACTCGTGGATGAGGAACAGCGGCGTGGCGGCGGTCGCGTGGATGCTCGCGGAGATGCCGAGGTTGCTGGCCGTGCAATGCGGCGCGAGCGGCACCATGTAGGTCTCGGCCAGCGCGGCGATTTTCCGCATCTGCGAAATGCCGCCGGTGTGGCAGCAGTCGGGCTGGAGGATGTCAATGCACCGCTCCTGCAAGTAGGGAATCATGCCGAAGATGGTGCGGTCACGCTCGCCGGTCGCGAGCGGGATGTTGATAGACTGCTTGAGGCGCTTGAAGACCTCGATGTTGCCGGGCACGGCGGGTTCCTCGATGAAGAGCACGTCGTAGGGTTTGAGCGCGCTGGCGAGCTGGATGAGCGTCGCCGGCGGCACGGCGCAATGGGCGTCGAACATCACCGCGCCGTCCGGGCCGACCTTCTCGCGGGCCTGCGCGATGGCCTTGACCATGCGCTCTATGTCGGCGGGCGTGCCGGAGTGCTCGTAGATGCCGTGCGGGGGAACTTTCTGCGCCTTGGGCGTGTGATAGACGCGGATGCGGTCGCGCACTGGGCCGCCGAGCAGGCTATAGACGGGCACGCCCCAAAGTTTCCCGGCCAAATCCCACAGCGCGATGTCAATGCCCGCGATGACGTGGACCATGAACGGCCCGCCGCGGATGTCGCGGTGCGCGCGGTAGAGCTTCTGCCAGAGGTGCTCGATGCGCGTGGGGTTCTCGTCCTTGAGCAGTTCGTAGAGCGACTCCAGCAACGTGATGGCGACGCGGATGTCCGTGCCCTTGATCTCGCCCCAGCCGCTGACGCCGTGGTTGGTGTCAATGCGGATGAACAGCACCGGGTTGATCCACCACGCCTTGTAGCCGGTGATGCGGATGGAGGAGGTCTTGTCGGCGACGGTGACGGCGGGATTGCGCTCGGCGCTCATCGCATCCTGCACCATGCCAAAGCCGGTGGCGGCTAGAGCACCCAAGGCGACAAAGTCCCGGCGGGAGGAGGCGGAAGGCTGATTCATGGGCGGAGTTTTCCGCCTCTCATTCGTGAAAGCAAGCGCAGCGGTGCTCCGTCAGAAGACCTCCGCCCGCAGACCGGTAGTGTCGCGGACAACCTGGGCTATGCGTGCGAGGCTGCGCAGCGGCAGATGCCCGCACTCGGAATGCGGCGTGGGTCGCGTGGCCGAGTAGATTTGCACGAGCGGGAGGTTCGCGCCCGCCTCTTTCAGCTCTCTCAGGCGCAGCGCGTATTCGCGGACTTCCTGCTCCGGCGGCTCCTGGCCGTTGACGAGCGGGAACAGGCTTTGAATCACCACGGGCCGCTGCCGGGCGAGCGCGAGGATGTTCGCCAGCACCTTGTCGAGCAGCACGGCGGGCCGGTTGATGCGCTCCATCCAGGCCTGCGTGCCCACGTCGAGCTTGGCCCAGACCTCGTCGCGCGCGGTCAGGCTGCGGATGCCTTCGGCCACCTGCGGCCGGTCCAGTCCGGTCGCATTGGTGATGAGGACGATTTTGAAGAACGGCAGGCCGCTCCGCGCCCGCACATGCATGACGGTTTGGACGACATCGAGGAACACCGGGCAAAGCGTCGGCTCGCCGTCGCCGCTCAGGTTCACCTGCCGCAGCTTGAGCAAATCCGGTGGCAGATCCTGAAAGCCCGGCCGCTGCGCCAGCCCGCCCGATTCCACCAGGCCCAGGGTGCGGCTCAACTCACCGGCCATCGCGTCCACATCCAACTGCGCCGCGCCGCAGCGCGCGTGCCGGTCCACCTCGCAGTAGATGCAGTCGAAGTTGCACTCCTGGTCCGGGTTCAGGTTCACGCCGATGGACAGGCCGCGCGCGCGGGGGGAGACGACGGCATACACGAAGCGGTTGCCGAGGAAGTCACGCGGCGCGCCGAAGGCCGTGCTCGAGGGCCTGGGCGCGGCGCGTCCACCGGGCGGTTTGCGGGGGGCGGGTGGTTCCACGGTAGGCATGGTGTTGAGTTGGGTTGCCGTGTTCAGCCGCGGAGGAACTCGTGCTCCTCCTCGCGCACCACCAGCACGGGACACGGGGCGATGCGCGCGACGTTCTCCGTCACGCTGCCCAGAAACACATGCTTCAGGCCGGTGTGGCCGTGGGTGGAGATGATGATGAGGTCGGCGTCGAGCTCCTTCGCCGCCGCCGCGATTTCCGAGGCGGGCCGGCCGATGCGCGTCTGCTTGGTGGCGGGCACGGTGTCGCCCACTTCCTCACGCAACAGTTTCTCCATCGCCTTCTCCGCCGCCTCGCGCACCTGGCCCTCCATCAGCGGCGAGTCAATCATGCCGAACTCGCCCACCGCGTAGTTGATCTGCGTGACGAAGAGCAGCGTGAGGCTGGCCCCAAACTGCTTCGCGAATGGAATCGCGTAACGCAACGCCTTGCGTGAGCACTCGGAGAAATCCACCGGCACGAGAATCTTCTGGATGCTGAAAGGCGACGGTGTTTCGCCGGTCAGCCCGGCTTCCTTCGCCCCGAGTTCGACAACTACCCCACCGTTGGCAGGTTTGACTTTCATGGCAGTGCTTTCGTTTTTGCCGCCCGAGGCGGTTGGTTTTTCGGCTTCGCCCATCGTTTCGGCTGCCTGCGGAAACCGTCCGCAGACCGGAGCGGCGAGTGAGGCGCGCCCAAACTCACAGTCGCAGCGTAGGAGTGGCGCGCAAGAGCGACTACACTGGCTTTGGCGAGGGCTGGCTGTCCGTTGCGGGCACGGGAGCAATTCCCGCCGGGCAAATCCCCCGTTGAATTGCGCACTCACCGCCGCTAGGTTCCGCGCCGTGCTCGACGACCGGGATTACATGCGCGAAGGCTCACGCCGTGAGCCGCTCCCGTGGTCCGTCAAGCTGCTCATCGCCCTCGTCGTCTGCTACGCGCTCCAGTGCATTGACGATGTATATCTGAAGACGCCGGTGGAGGACTGGTTAGTTATGTCCGCCGAAGGGCTGAGACGGGGTTGGGCGTGGCAACTGGTCACTTTCCAATTTCTTCATGTCAGATTCTGGCATCTGCTGGGAAATGTTCTGGGACTTTGGTTCTTCGGCAAGTGGGTTGAGTTTGCCTTGGGAAGGAAACGCTTCGCCATCGCTTATGCCACTGCCGGGCTCGCTGGCGGGCTGCTGCAAGGCGTTCTCATGCTCGTTTTCCCTCAACACTTTGGCCCGGTAGTCTATGGCGCTTCAGCAGGAGTCAGTGGCGTGTTTGCCGTTTTTGCATGGCTTGAGTCGGATGGAGAGGTGCGTTGGAATTTCATACTTCCCATAAAGGCGCGCACCCTTTTCTGGATTACCCTTGGCGTCGAAGTCTTTTTCACCCTCGTGCCAACTCCTCGGGAAGGAGGGGTTGCGCACGCAGCCCATGTCGGCGGGCTGCTGATGGGGATGCAATTTGTCCGTCTCGGCTGGCACCGCGACTACGTGGCGCTGCCGTGGGAGAACTGGTTCCAACGCAAGCCCAAGGCCAGCAAACGCGGAGCCGCCGGGATCGCGGGGTTTGACGTGCGCCCGTCCGCCAACGAGGAGGAGCCGCTCTCCGACGACTTCATCAGCAAGGAAGTGGACCCCATCCTCGACAAGATTTCCGCCCACGGCATCCACAGCCTGACCGACCGCGAGCGCAAGATTCTGGAGAAGGCCCGCGCGGTGATGGCAAAGCGGAGCTAGGGCGGAAGCTTTTGCCGCGAAAGGGCGCAGAGAACACAAAGCGGAACCAAAGGGGAAACGTCCAACGCTCAACTTTCAACTTTCAACGTCCAGAGAGGAAACGGACGCGTGCCGGTTGAATGTTGAGCGTTGGAAGTTGGAAGTTGAAAGTTTTCCCTCTGCGCTCTCTGCGCCCTTTCGCGGCTAAAGGTATTTCTTCGGAATCTCCGCGCCCGCCACGTAGGCGAGCTTCCCGATGTTGCACATCTGATACACGTTGATGCGGAAGTCCGGACAGGTGCTCACCAGGCAGTAGGCGTCCGTCGGCGTGAAGTGGTGCTCGCGGATGAGCCAGTCCATCAGGTGGAACGTCGCCGTCTTCACCGCCTCCTCCAGCGGCTTCGCGGCGTGGACGGCGATGAGCGCGTCGGGCTTCTCGACGCGCAGCCACGGGGTCTTCTTCCCTTTCAGCACCTCGAAGCGCAGCCGCACCGTCGCGCACGTCTCCGCCGCCGTGCCGGTGAATTCCGTGTCGCCCTGGCTCGCATGCACGTCGCCAAGGTAGAAGAGTGCGCCCGCATGATGCACCGGCAGGTAAATCTTGTTCCCCACGGCCACGTCGCGGATGTCGAGGTTGCCGCCCCACTCGCCCTGCCCGTCAATGCTCGTGCAGACCTCGCGATCCGGCGCGGTGCCGAGCGTGCCGATGAAGGGCGTGACCGGCCACTTGATGCGGTCGCTGAAATGCACCGTGCCATCGCGCATCGTGCCGCTCGGGCCGGGCGTGTGGCGGAGAATCTTGGTGGTGTAATCTCCGCTCAACTCCGGCCAGCGCGTGGACTCGCCCAGCGGCCCGCGCCGCGGCCCGATGGCGATCCACGAGTAATCCGCCACGAGAATGTCCTCGATGTGGACGACGAGCGTGTCCCCGCGCTCCGCGCCCTCGACGAACACCGGGCCTCCGAGCGGATTCGCCATCGCAGGAATGCGGTCGAATCCGGGCCGATTGCCGGGGATGGCCTTGTCTGCCTCGGACTTGAAGTAGCCCGAGGAGGCGTCCCACGTCTCGATTTCAAACGACTCGCCGGGCTGGACGCGGAGCTGTGGTTCCTCGCGCCAGTCGAGCGCGAACTTGCGGGCTTGGTCACGGAGGATGCGTTGCATGGAAAGTTCGTTTGCGGGAGGGACGGGAATGGGCTGGATGGATGGGCTACTCCGCCTTCTTGAAAAACTCCGCCCGCTTCATCTCGGCGTTCGACCCCCAAATCTTGATGCTCGTCACCATGCCCACGTCATCGAAGGAGCCAAAGCCGATGTGGCCCTTCAGGAAGGTCTTGTCCTCGGCAAGCATGAGCGGCTTGGAGAAGTCATCGAAGAAGACCTTGTAGGTGCCGGTCTTGGTGTCGCGCTCGGCGCGGACCTTGTGCCACTCGCGCTCGCCCCAGGTGATGCCCTTGGTGGTCTCCTTCGCGAAATTCTTCCGGGGCGCGCCATTCACGATGAAGACGTTGTGCGCGTTCGGATCGGCGGCGACGGCGATGTGGTTGTAGTAATACTGCGACGGGCCGGTGAAGCCGAAGAACAGGCACATGTCCTGATGGCCGTAGGGCTTCTTCGTGGAGAGCAGCTCGACCTCCAGCACGAAGTCGCCGAAGACCTTGTCCGCGATGAGCGCGATGTTGAGCGGCGAGCGGTGCTCGGGCTTGTAGGCGCTCTGCTTGTGCAGCTCCAGCGCGGACCTGCCCTTCTCCTTCGCCAGCCGCCACGCGGACGGGTCGGTGAACACGAAGTCCTTCAGGGCATCGGGCTTGGTGAAGTTCTGCTCGTAAAGCAGCTTGTAGCCGGCGGGGAGTTTCGGCGCGTCGGCGGCGGGAGCGGCGAGTGCGGCAAACAGGACAGCGGCGTAGAGGAATGGACGTGTGTTCATCGTGTGACTGCATCGTTGCCATCAACCCGCAGCCGGGCAAGCAGGAACACAATGGGAGCGGTGGGCGCTTACTTCGCCTCGATGTGGCTCGCCGCCGGGATGCGGTAGCGCTCCAGGATGCGCTTGGTCGCGCTGTCCATCTGGGCGGCGTCGAGGACGATGCGGCGGAGGTTGTCGCCCCGCAGGAATTCGATGGTGTGGAAGCCGTCCTTCGGCTTCTGCAGCGCGGCCTGCGCGTCGGCGAGGCGGCTGACTTTCTGGCCGTTGACGGTGTCCACGACGAGGAAGCGCGCGTCCTGATAGCCGACCACGTAGGGGTCGGGCAGCACGCTGGTGAGCACCACGAGGCCGCTGCGCTCGGCGCTGGGCGGCTCGCCCGCGTAGTGCGCGAGGCGGAACGGCGCGCGGCGCTTCCAGTCCTCGCCGAAACCGCGCAGCAACGGGATGTTCAGCGGCTGGAGGACAAGGCCACCGGCGATGAGATACTCGGGGGCCTGGTCGAAGGTCTGCTCCGCGAGGAGCTTCACGGAGTAATCAAGTTTGGGCAGGCGGTAGTCCAAGGTCATCTGCGCGCCATCGCGCCAGATCTTCATCTTCACCACGTCGCCGGCGAACTTCCGGCGCGAGCCGAGGTTCTCGACGATGAGCTGCCCGTAGTCGGGATCCTTGTAATAGCCCTGGTTGTCCACGTCGAAGCCATCCACGGAGAGGATGAGGTCGCGCGGCTTGAGGTTCGGCTCGACCTTCGGCACGACGGGCACGTCAATGACCAGCGCGCCGCGCGGGTCGCCGGGGAGTTTGAGGAACTTGAAGGTCGAGGGGTTTTCCACCGGCGTCCAGGTGAACGGGAAATAGCCGAGACCGGGATACTTGCCGGCCTTGCGCGCGGCGAGAATCGGCTCGATGAACACGGCGGGGAGGAAGCGCGCGTTGTTGCCGCCCTGCCCCGTCGCGAGGCCCGTAACCTTGCCATTCGCGACGAGCGGCTCGGCCCAGCCGACGGCCTGCATCTCGGTGCTGGCTTCGAGCTGAAGGTGCTGGATGAACGAGAGCCGCGCGTCCTCGACGAGGAACTGGTTGAACTCCGCCTTGCGGGTTTCGAGGTTGCCGCTGCGCCAGCGGACGATTTGCAGCCCCTCCTTCGGCAGCTTGCCGGTGATGAAGCTGGCGGGCTTCAAGCCCTGCCAGAGCGTGGCGTCCGATGCGGTGAGCACGGCAAGGTTCGCGTGGTAATCAATCCAGATGACTTCGGCGTTCCACCACTTGCCGCGCCCGCCCTTCTGCACGCGAACCAAGGTGCGGTCAGAAAGCTCTTCGGCAGTGGTGAGAATTTCGCGCGGGCCGATGACAAGGCCGTTCTTCTGCACCGTGCGCGCCCGTGGCGACCACGGCTGGAAGACCTCGTAGCTCTTGCGGGTGACTTCGAGATAGACGAGGGAGTTTTCCCAGTCAGAGGCGGGGGCGGCGGAGGCGAGCGGGCAGAGGAGAAGGAGCGCGAGGGCCAAATGACCAATGACCAGTGACCAATGCCCAATGACCGGGCGGCGGGCGGAAGCCGACGGGATAAAGGTTTCGGTGGAGCGCATCGAGAATTGGGGCTTGGTCATTGATGGGTCATTGGGCTTTGGACATTGGTCATTCACAGCCTCCTGTCCCGCTGGATGCCGTAGGTCTTGAGGATGGTTGGATGCGCCTGGTCGGCCTCGGCGCGTTCGAGGCACTCGAAGGTGTTCTTGGGCAGGAATTCGACGACGTGCTGGCCGTTGCTCGGCGACTCGAAGGCGCGGATCACGTCCTCCAGGCGCTCGATGCGGATGCCGTTGATCTTGTCCACGAGCGCGCGCCCCCGGACGCGGAAGTTCGCGTTCACCCCGTCGGCGAGCACGGAGGAGAGCACGACCGGCTCGGAGCGCAGCGTCTTGGGCGACTCGTGGCGGCGGTAGAACAGCTCGTAGGTCAGCTCCGCGCCGGCGGTGTCCGACCAGCCGCGCCCGAAAGTCTTCAAGTAGTCGAGGCTCAAGGGCGTGAAGACCAGCCCGGCATACACGAAGTAGCGCGGCGGCAGGTCGTATTGGTTGCCGAGAACCTTGTCAGTGGCGCTCACCTCAACCGGCACCGCGATGGTCTGCTCCTTCGCGTCGCGCCAGATTTTCACCGGCACGCTCTGGCCATGTTGCGCCTCCTGCACCGCCATCGCCAGCGCCATGCGGTTGCCCTCATAGACAATGGAGCCGTCACTGCCGACGGCATGCTTGCCGACCTGCAACACCACATCGTCAGGGCGCAGCACCTTCTCGGCGGGCGTGCCGGGAATGATCGAGTCCACGCGCACGCCGCGGTCGTCGTCGGGCAGCTTGAGCTTGCGGCGGTAGGCGGCGTTTTGCAGCGGCGCGGTGCGGATGCCGGCGCTGGGAAAGCCGTCGTATTTGCCGTCCTGGATGTCGTCGAGGAAGTGGTGGATGACCGGCGGCGGGATGAAGAAGCCGGCGTTTTCGAGGCCGGGCATACCCTGGAAGGCGACGCCGATGACCTTGTCGTCCTGAATGACCGGGCCGCCGGAGTTGCCGGGGTTGATGGCCGCGTCCGTCTGCACGCCGAGCAGCGCGCGGTTGCCGATGTGCGCGTAGGTCTGCAATTCGATGCGCGAGACGACGCCGCGCGTGTAGGAAATCTGCTCGCCGCCCGCCGGGTAGCCGTAGGTGACGACGGTGGAGCGGACCTGCGGCAGCGTCCCGAACTCCAGCGGCTCGACGCCGTTGTAGAACTGCGAGTCCTCGACCTCCAACAACGCGAGATCGCAGTCGTGGCCGACGAAGACAACGCGCGCGAGGTAGGGGCGCGGATCCTGATACCGCTTCACCATGAGCTGCCGCGCCCAGCTCACGACGTGGGCGTTGGTCATGATGCGGCGGCCCTTGATGATGAAGCCGGTGCCGCTGCTGCGCCGCAGCGGGCCGAACTTCCACGGTTCATCCCAATCCGCTTCCTGACTGAAGGTGAAAATCTGAACGACGGCCTTTTCCGGGTCCGCCGCGAACGTGGGGACGGCGAGGAGGGTGAGCGCGGCAAGCAGGGAGAAAATGAACTTCATGGGCACGCGCGAAAGTGGCGGCGCGCATGGGGAGGGTCAAGCTTGGGATTCGTCCGTGCCGGCGACTTGCAGTCGCCGTCCGTGGTGGCCGATTTGAGTTTCGCGATTCCGACGGCCGCCGGGGAGCGGCGACTGCAAGTCGCCGGCACAAGCTCGGGAACGAACCTTCACCAGCTCGACTCAACAATTGCAGCGTGAAGCGTGTCCAGCAGCCAGCCGGGCATGCAGCCGAGCAGCACGGTCGCCGCTGCCAGCAGCACCACGACCGCGTGCGCGAGGAACGGGACGGCGAGCGGGCGTGCGTTTTCATCGGCCTCCACCACGAAGACCTGTTTCAGGACTTGCAGGTAGTAGTAGAGCGAGACGCAGCTCATCGCGATGCCGAGGATGACGAGCCAGAGGAAGGGCAGGCTCTGCGACTCGTTGGTCAGCGCGGCGGCAAAGAGGTAGAACTTGCCGAAGAACCCGGCCAGCGGCGGGATGCCCGCGAGCGACAGGAGGAAGACCATCAGGCACGCCGCCAGCACCGGCGAGCGCCGCGAGAGGCCGGCGAAATCCTTGAGCGAGCCGCCGCCCACCTGCGCCTCGACCACGCCCAGCACGCCGAACGCGCCGACCGTCGTCAGCGTGTAGGTGGTCACGTAGAAGAGCAGCGACGCGAACGCCTCGCCGCCCAGCGCGAGGAAGCCGATGAGCATATAGCCCGCGTGCGCGATGGCGGAATAGGCGAGCAGGCGGCGGACGCTGGTCTGGCGGATGGCCGCGAGGTTCCCCAGCACCATGGAGAGCGCCGCGACGATGGACAGCAGCGGAATCCAGCCGCTGGCGGCGCTGCTGCCGTCGCCCCAGCCGAGCTGGCTGAAGCCGAGCAGCATCACCTTTGCGAAGACGTAGAAGCTCGCGACCTTCGAACCGCTGGCGATGAACGCCGCGCACGGCAACGGCGCACCCTGATACGCGTCCGGCGCCCACAAGTGGAACGGCACCGCCGCAATCTTGAAGCCGAAGCCGATGACGATCATCACGAGCGCGACGGTCGCGAGCGGGTCGGGGCCGAGGGTGAAAATCTTGTGCGCCATGCGCGGCACGTAAGTTGTGCCGGTGAGGCCGTAGAGCAGGCTGAAGCCGAACAGCAGAAACGCCGCGCTCATGCCGCCGAAGAGGAAGTATTTCAGCGCCGCCTCGGCGGATTGCCGGCTGGACTTGTCGAACGCGACGAGGATGTAGAGCGAGAGGCTCACCAGCTCCAGCGAGGCGAAAACCATCAGCAAGTCCTCGGTGCTCGCGAGCACCATCATCCCGACGGTGGCGAGCAGGAGCAGCGCGAAGTATTCGCCGACGTGCCGCGTGAACTTCGCCTCCACCGAGAGCATCGCGGTGAACACCGTGAGCAGCAGGATGACGGCCTTGACCACCTCGTTGAGCGGGTCAATGACGAACATCCCGTTGTGCCAGTTGCGGACGACCGGGTTCAGGAACATCCAGCCCGCCGCGCCCGCGCAGCCCACCGTCGTCAGCCCGGCCGCGATGCTCATGCGGTAGCTGCGCGGCGTGTCCTGCAACCCGAGCAGGTCCGCAGCGAGGACGAGCAGCGCCGTGAGCACGACGATGACCTCGGGCGCGAGCGCGGAGAACAGTTGGAAATAGTCGGACGTGTTCACAGGCCCGCCGCCTTTCTCAGCCCGTCAAAGAGCGGGGATTGGAAACTCGGCACGATGAGGTCGAGCAACAGCCGCGGGTGCAGGCCGATGATGACCGTGCAGAGAATCAGCAGCGCCGCGCCGAGGCGCTCCGGGACGGAGATGGGTTCCAGTTCGTGCGCGTGGTCTTCGTGAGCTTCAGCGGCGTCTGGCTTATCCGGGAAGAAAACCTTCGCCGTGGTCTTGAGCGTATAGACCACGCCAACCACGATGCCCACGCCGGCGAGGATAGCGAGCTTCGGAAACGCCTGCCACGCGCCGATGAGCACCTGCAACTCCGCGATGAAGCCGCTGAAGCCCGGCATGCCCATCGAGGCGAAGCCCGCGACCACGAACGTCACGGCGGCGAAGGGCATCGCCTTCAGCAGGCCCATGCCTTCGAGCGCGTCCAGCTCCCGTGTGTGCGCGCGGTCATAGACCATCCGGCCCACGACGCCGAACAGCAGCCCGGCGATGACGCCGTGCGAGAACATCTGCAGCACCGCGCCGCTCCAGCCCACGAGGTTGAGCGTCGCCAAGCCCAGCAGCACGAAGCCCATGTGGCTCACGCTCGAATAGCCGATGACGAACTTGAAATCCTTCTGCACCAGCGCGACGAGCGCGCCATAGACAATGCCCGTGACGGCCAGCGCGGCGAGTTCGTGCTGCCACATCTTCAGGCCCTCGGGGAAGAGCGTCATCGCCACGCGCAGGCAGCCGTAGGCCCCGAGCTTCATCACCACGCCGGCCAGCAGCATCGAGGCGGCGGTCGGCGCGGCGGAGTGACCGGTCGGCGCCCAGGTGTGGAACGGCCACATGCCCGCGAGGATTGCGAAGCCCACGAACACCAGCGGGAACGCCCAGTGCTGAAACTCAGGTGCAAAGGAGTGTTGCGCGAGCGTTTGCAGGTCGAAGCTCGCCAGCCCGGACACCGCGTAGGCCGCCAGCATCCCGATGAGCACCATGCCGCTGCCGATGAACGAGTAGAGCGCGAGCTTCATCGCCGCGTAGTCGCGCCGGGTCGAACCCCAGATGGCGATGAGGAAGTATTTCGGGACGATGGCGATTTCGTAGAATACGAAGAGCAGGAACAGGTCGAGGCTCAGGAACACGCCATAGACGCCGCCGATGAGCGCGAAGAAGAAGGCGAAGAACTCGTTCGTGCGATGCTCGACGTTCCACGAGAAGAGCACGCCCGCCACCGCCGCAAGACCCGTAAGCAGCACCAGCGTCACGCTGATGCCATCCGCCGCGAGCGAGAAGTCAATGCCCAGCGCGGGAATCCAGCGGACATTCGTGATGACTTCAATTCCGTTCTCCGGCTTGAACTGCACCGCGCCCATCAAGCCGCAGAGCAGCCCGGCCAGCGCCGTCCCGAGCGCCACCGCCCGCGTCGCGCGCGGGTTGGCGCGCGGCGTCAGCAGGCACGCGAGCGCGCCGGCGAAGGAGAAGTAGATGGTCCAGGCGAGCATCAGCGGAGAAAGTGTTTCACGATGTCACGAGGTGTGGCAACTACGGGCGCGTGGAGGTCGAAGCAGCCCAACTCGAAGACCAGACGCTCGTAGTCCATGCTTCGGAGATGCTCATCGCGCGTCAGCAGCACTGAACAATCCAACACCGCCGCTTCCACCACGATGAGCGAGTCGTTGACCTCGCGCTCCGGAATCAGCCCGCGCTCACGCAGCCGGTCCGCAACCAGATGAACGTGGTCCTCTCCCAGGACCGTGTGGCTGGCGAGGCGAAATCCCCAAGCCGCATGCTCAGAGAAGAACCGCGCCGCCGCCTGGCGCTTGGCGGGCAAGGGGTCGAAATCAGCCATATGCGCCAACTCCACAGCCACGGTCGGCGGAATCAGCAAGCAGGCAGCCAGACGCCGACGGATGACCGCCATCGCGTCCAGCACGACTTCACGGCCCGTAGCCATGTCCAGTGGCACGTTCGTGTCAGCGGCCAGGATTCGGAATGGTCTCTCCTTTAGCGCCATAGGCCAGTTGCAACGCCCGTTCCAGCAGCCGCCCGCGCTCGGCGCGTGTCAGCTTGTTGCACTTGGCGCGCGTCTCCGCCGCCCACTTGTCACCGAGGGATTTCACCTCGGCTTTGGCTGGCTTGGACTTTGGCGCTTTCATGCAGTCGTTATCGGATTGGATGCGGGAAAAGTCAATCGGTGCAATCAGAAGGGCAACTGCCGCACCCAGTGCGCGACGGTCGGGTTGATGACCGCGATGACGAACTGCGGCCACACACCGAGCACGAACATCAGCAGCGTCGCGGGGAAGACCACCGCGCCTTCGTTGTAAGTCAGGTCGGGCAGGCGCGCCCACTTCTCGTTGAGCGGGCCGCACCAGACGCGTTGGATGACGGTCAGGATGAAAATTGCCGTGACAAGCAGGCCCGGCAGCGCCAGCACCGCCGCCCACGGCACGAGCGGGAAGACGCCCTTGAAGATGAGGAACTCACCGATGAAGCCGTTCAAGCCCGGCAAGCCCAGCGACGAGAACAGTGCAAGGCCCATCAGCCCGCAGAAGACTGGCGCGACCTTCCGCAAGCCGCCGAAGTCCTCCAGGCCGCGCGCGCCGTTGCTGCGATCTTCGAGGAAGGCCACGAAGCAGAAGAGGAGGCTCGCCGTGATGCCGTGGTTGAACATCTGGAGCACCACGCCGTTGAGCGCCGCCGTGCGGTCGAGCGCCGTGCCGGTCACGCTCGCCGCCGCGAACACGCCGAGCAGGCAGTAGCCGAGGTGGTTGATGCTGGAGTAGGCGAGGATGCGCTTGAGGTCGCGCTGCGCGAGCGCGGCGAAGGTGGAGAGGACGATGGTCGCCACCGCCAGCCAGAGCAGCGGCGTGAGCAACGCCTGCATCGGCTCGGGGAAGATGGGCAGCAGCAGCCGCACGAAGCCATACACGCCGAGCTTGGACATCACGCCGGTCAGCGCCATCGAGACGGGCGACGGCGCTTCCGAGTAGGTCAGCGGCAGCCAGGTGTGGAACGGCCACAGCGGCACCTTCACCGCGAAGCCCAGCAGTGCGCCGATGAAAAGAACGGTGTAGGCCGTGCCCGCGCCCCAGCCGAGCCACGCGAACTTCGCCTGCACCATCGGGCCGAGCGCCTTGGTGCGGGCCAGTTCGGCGAGCTTCGTGAAGTCGAACGTGCCGGCCGCGAGGAACAGGCCGACGAACGCCAGCAGCAGCGCGATGCTGCCGACCATCGTGTAAACGAAGAACTGAAGCGCCGCGTCCGAGCGCTGCGGCCCGCCCCAGAGCTTGATGAGGAAGAACGCCGGGATGAGGCTGAGTTCCCAGAACAGGAACCAGTGGAAGAAGTTCAGCGCGGTGAACGCGCCGAAGAGGCCGGCTTGCAGGAAGAGGAAGAGGCCGCAGTAGAGCGGGACGTTTTCCTCGACCCTCTCGGAGGCCAGCACGGCCATGGGAATCACGAGCGCGGCGAGCATCAGCATCACGAGGCCGAGGCCGTCGAGGCCGACGTGATACTCGACGCCGAGCGTGGGAATCCACACGTGCCGCTCGACGAACTGCATCCCGCCGTCGGCCGGGTTGGAGTTCATCCACAGCGCTGCGACCACCGCGAGGGCGAGGATGTTGACCGCCAGCGTCACGCCGCGCGCAAGCTGCCGGCGCTCGCGGTCCACGCCGAAGACGAGCGCGGCCCCCACCAGCGGCAGGAAGGTCAGAATCGAGATGAGCGGCAGGCCGTTCACTTGTTGCACCCCACGGCGAGAATAAAGACGAAGAGCACGAGCGCGAGGCCGATGCTGCGGAGGTATTGGTGAATCTGCCCGCCCTGCAATTCCGAGGCAGCCTCCGCGCCGCGCCGGACTTCACCGCAACCGGCATCGAAAAGCTTGTTCACCACGAACTCATCGAACAGCTTCGCGACGTGCGCGCAGCCGGCCGTGGCCCAGCCGACGATGGACACGAGCAAGTCGAGCACGCGGCGGTCGAGTCCATCGCACAGTTCACCGAGGCGGGCGTTCCACTTCACGAAGGTCGCGGCATACAGCTCGTCCACGAAGAACTTGCCGCGCGACCAACTGAACGGCTCGGGGAACTGCTGTTCCAGCGGGTCGGCCTCGTCGGGCTTCTCCGCGGGCAGGAGGCCATAAAACCACCAGCCCAGCCCGATGCCCGCTGCGACGACCACGGCGGAGACAAGCAGCAGCGTGAGCGTGCCGGCGTTGAAGAGGTGGTGCCAATTCCACTCTGCGGCCTCACCGTTGAGATATTCGGGCAGCCACGGCCAGAGCGGCGTGCTCACGAGCGTGAGGAGCACGGTGCAGGCGGCGAGGATTTGGAGCGGGAGCGTCATCACCGCCGGGCTTTCGTGCGGGTCGTGCGCGTGGGCGTCGCCGTGCGAATGCGAGTGGCCGTGGTCGTCTTGCGCCGCCTCGTGCCCGCCGCGATACCTGCCCGCGAAGACAAAGCACATTTGCCGGGTCATGTAGAAGGCCGTGAGGAACGCGCCGCCGAGGCCGAGGAAGAACGGGATTTTGCTCGGCTGATACAGCCATGCGACGTGGAGGATTTCGTCCTTTGACCAGAAGCCGCAGAAGACCAGCGGCACGCCGGAGAGCGCCATCATGCCGATGGCGTAGGTCGCGAAGGTCACGGGCATGAACTTGCGGATGCCGCCCATGCGCCGGATGTCCTGTTCCTCGTGGCAGCCGTGGATGATGGAGCCGGAGCCGAGGAAGAGCAGCGCCTTGAAGAACGCGTGCGTGAGCAGATGGAACATCCCGACCGCCACGCCGCCAATGCCCAGGCCCATCATCATGTAGCCGAGCTGCGACACGGTGGAGTAGGCGAGGATGCGCTTGATGTCCGTCTGCGAGACGGCGACGAGCGCGCCGAAGATGGCCGTGAGCGCGCCAACCCACGTAACGGCGGTGAGCGGAATCGGCTCGGACACGCCGGCTTGTTGCATCTCCATGAGCGGATACACGCGCGCCACGAGGAAGACGCCCGCCGCCACCATCGTCGCCGCGTGGATGAGCGCGCTGACGGGCGTGGGGCCTTCCATCGCGTCGGGCAGCCAGACGTGCAGCGGAAGCTGGCCGGACTTGCCGACCGCGCCGGCGAAGAGCAGCAGGCCAATCGCCGAACTGGCCGCGAGTCCGCCGATGGTCGAATGTGCGACCATCTTGGCGAGCGCGTCCTGTTCGAGGCAGCCACGGCCCGCGTCGTAAAAGAGCAGCGTGCCCGTCTCCGAGTAGAGCCACACGATGCCGAGGAAGAAGAACACGTCGCCGATGCGCGTGGTAATGAAGGCCTTCTTGGCCGCCGCCGCCGCGCTGGGCTTGTGGAACCAGAAGCCGATGAGGAGATAACTTGCGAGGCCCACCAGCTCCCAGCACATGAAGAGCAGCAGCAGGTTGTTGGCGATGATGAGGCCGAGCATCGCGGCGGCGAAGAGCGACAGGAAGCAGAAGAACCGGGTGAAGTTCTCGTCGTGACTCATGTAGCCGACGCTGAAGATGAAGATGAGCGAACCGACGAAGGTAATCATCACCACCATCGCCGCAGTGAGCGGGTCCAGCACCCAGCCGAGCCGCACGACGGTGTCGCCGAGCGCGAACCAGTCGAAGTTGTGGAACTGCCGCGCTGCCGGGCCGTGCTTGCCGAGCGTCTCCGCGAACGCCATGAACGACAGCAGGAACGACGCGCCCAATGCCCCGATGGCAAGGCCAGCCGAGAGCGAGCGACTCGGCCGCTTCAGCAACGCGCTGATGCCCGCCGCCAGCAGCGGCAGCACGGGGATGAGCCAGAGATATTGGATTAGGTTGCTCACCGCTCGTTAAGCAAAGGTTTCGGGATCAATGATTCGCTTGCCGATTGCCCAAATTCTTTCACGACGCTCCTTGCGAAACCTTGAAAAGGTTTCCTCCTCAAAAAGCATCTTCGCAGGACAATCAGCGAATTCTTGAACCAACAAGTGCTTGTCGATTTGAACGCTGTCCGATTTTAAGCGACCAAAGTATGAAGCGGGGAGTTCACCGCGCTTGCGGCAGTTGTCAGTAGCACCCACGAACCTCAAGTTACCGATGTCGTTTACCGAAGCCGAAACTTGGCCAAGTCGCGTTCGCAGCATGTGCTGGGGATAGATGTGATCAACGTGCGGCTCATTGCCTCTGTAGAGAACTTTGAACGGAGATGTTCCCCAACAATCGACGTAAATCATGGAAAGGATCGGAGCTCGGAGTCGCTTGTCTTCGAGGTGGTGGTGTTGAAGCTCCACCTCTCGAGACCGCTCCTTGAAGTAGGTTTTCACCTCTGAAAGCGGGAACCCCGAAGGAACTTGCTTCCCAACGAGCGCATGAAGTCCGTTTAGAACCGTGTCCGTCGACCCAGAATACCAGCCAAAGAATTGAGATTTGTAGTAGCACGCTCGCATTCTCACACGGCTCTTCTCGTCGGGCTTAGGATTGTGGAAAAGGTAATCGAATAACGGGACGAATGCGTTGTAACTGGAAATTAGCTTGTCCGAAAAAAGCCTGAGGTCCTGATCAATGAAATCCCGAAGTTGCTTGAAGGTGTCTTCTGACCGACTCCAGTTGTCCTTCAGCTTTTGGAGCAATGCTTCCCCCTTCGCGCCCGTAAACTTTTCCAAGTTGGTTTCAGCGCCTTCGCCTAAGGCAAGCATCATCGCCTTGAGAGGAAAACCTGTGTCGAAGCCGAGCCTTCCATCATTAAGCATTTCAACGGTTTGCTCAATGTTCTCCTCAATATCTTCCCACCCTTCCTTCATCGAAGCGAACATCAAGTCGGAAGCTGTGAGTTTCGTGCCTCCTGAATTCACTCGGACGAAAATGTCCAGAATCTTCCTGTAGGCAAACTCGTTGGCAATGCCATCAAGTTCTTCGACCCAAAAATGCATCTCTTCCCGTAACAGAGACCGAAGTTGGGAAAGATTCTTGCGGACGAGCCGTTCACGCTGCCTTTTCTGGTCATTGGATTCCGTTTGCAACGAATCGAGTTTCTCGTTGAGGTCATCAGCGATGCTCGCAGCGTCCTTTTGCGCATCAACCTCTAACAGGTTTCGAATGCGGTAATGAGGGAGCGGCAGGGCGGTGTCCGAGAACTTCAGCCGATAAAGCAGGTCTCCGCCATCAATCGCCGCTCCGCCCTCTGTTACATCGAAATAGCCTTCGGCAGTTTGAACAGAAGGTGTTGTCACGCCTCCACAAAAGACGGCATAGAGCGTTTGAATTCTCTGCTGCCCATCCAGCACGAAGACCTTCTCCACACCCTCAACACTCTTTTCCTTCTCGTAGAGTTGAGACAGTTCAACGTCCCGTTCGATTGTCGCCATGAACCGGCGAGCCTTGATTGGCTCCTTCGTTCGCCAAAACAGCAAGGTCTGAATCGGGTAGTTCCGCATCAAGCTATCGAAAAGCCTGACCATCTGTTCATCTTCCCAAACGAACGCCCTTTGAATGTGAGGAAGCAGCAACTTGTTCTGCTGGATGTCCTCCAAGATTCGGAAAAGCGTTTTGGGTTTATAGCTCATCGCTCGGTTGTCTATCCCTTCATCTCCTCCATCTTGTCCACGTTCGCGCTGCGGAAATGGCGGTAAATCGTGATGATGAGCGACAGGCTCTTTCCAACCTTGTCGCCCCGCCGCCGCATGGTAGCTTCCCGCCGTATGGCATACCTCACCATGGAAGCGGAGATTGACCACGGGCGCATCACTGTGGCCGAGCCGGAGAAGCTGCCCACAGCGGGCCGGGCGTTGCTCACCGTGCTCGGTTCACCCGCGCCGAAGCCGGACTGGGACAAGGTAATGGGCCTGCTCGGCACCGCGCAGGTCAAGCTGGACGGGCTGACGGTCGAGCGTGAGGCGCGCGCCGAATGGGACGAGCGCGAGCGGGTGCAATGGGGCAACCGCTGATGCGCCGCCTGCTTGACACAAACGTGTGGATTGACGCGCACGCGGGCCAGGCCGACGCGGGCCGGGTCTTTGCCGAGGCCCGCAAGGTCCAAGGCGCGTGGCTGGGATTTTCCAGCATCACCAAGGTGGAGGTGCTTGGCTATCCGAAGTTGAGCGCGGCGGACGAGCAGACGCTGCGCCTGCTGCTGGCCGAGTTCGAGGAGGTGCCGATTCTCAGCGACGTGATTGAAAAGGCGGTGCGGGTGCGCCAACAGCACAACCTGAAGACGCCCGATGCCATCATTGCTGCGACAGCGCTGGTGCAAGGAGTCGAATTGGTCACCCGCAATACTGCGGACTTCAAAAAAGTCGCCGGACTGACCGTGCTCGACACGGGAAGTTTTTGAACGGTTCAGGCCGTTCGCATCGCCCGCGCAACCGACGGTGGGTTGGGTCAAGGACGGTTTCATCCCTTCATGTCCTCCACCTTGTCCACGTTCGCGGTGCGGAAGTGGCGGTAAATCGTGATGATGAGCGCGAGGCCGACGGCGGCCTCGGCGGCGGCGATGGCGATGGAGAACAGCGCGAAGGCCAGGCCGGTCATCGCCTCTGGATTGTCACTGTAGCGCCAGAAGGCGATGAAGTTCAGGTTCGCCGCGTTGAGCATCAGTTCGATGCCGATGAGCACCATGATGGCGTTGCGCCGCGTAAGCGCGCCCGCAAGGCCGATGCAGAAGAGCAGAGCGGAGACGAGGAGGTAGCCGGAGAGCGGGGTCATGCGGCACCTCCGTCGGTGAAGCTCCAAATCCCAAATCCCAAGCTCCAAAGAAGCTCCAAGTTCCAAATCCCAAAGGAGACCGTCGGAGTCCGAGCGCCCATTGGAGCTTGGTGCTTGGGATTTCCTTGGAGCTTGGAGCTTGGGTTTTGGAGCTTCACTTGGACTCCTTCTCGCGCATCGCGATGATGACTGCCCCGAGCATCGCCGCCGTGAGCAGGAGTGCCATCACTTCCAGCGGCAGGACGTAGTCGGTCATCAGCTTCTGGCCGAGGGTTTTTACGGAAACTTCCTGAGCGGGTGCGGCGATACGCTTGCCCACGGGGCTGGCGAGGACGGCGAGAGCCATCGTGAGGAACGCGCCCACGGCCACCGCGATGCCCACCCACGGAGTGATGGTGGCCGGCTCGTCCGCCGGCTCGGTGCCGCGCGTGAGCAGGATGGCGAACACGATGAGAATCGCCACCGCGCCGACATAGACGAGGATTTGCGTGAAGCCGACGAACTCGGCGTTGAGCTGGAGGTAAAGCCCGGCCAGCCCCGCGAACGTCAGCACCAGGCTCAACGCGCAATGCACCAGGTTCCGCAGCGACATCGCCGCGATGGCGCTGCCGACGGTCAGACCGGCGAGGATGGCGAAAGGGAGGGTCAAAGTGATTAGTGCTGAGTAATTAGTTGGCGAAGCGGTATTCGCGCTTGGTGAACTTGGCCTCGAAGCCGCGGCCGAGGAGCCAGTAGGGAACCGCCAGCAGCGCGAAGCACAGCACCCAGCGGACGCCGGGGTTCAGGTCGTTGCGCAGCAGGTGCCACAGCGCGGCGACGACGAGGTTGATGAGCGTCATCGGCAGCAGGAATTTCCACGCGAAGCCCATGAGCTGGTCGGTGCGCAGGCGGGGCAGCGTGCCGCGCAGCCAGATGAACAGGACGATGAGCGCGGAGAGCTTGCCGAGGAACCAGCACCACGAGGGAACCCAGGTGAACGGCGCGACGTTCACCGGCGGCAGCCATCCGCCGAGGAAGAGCGTGATGCCCAGCCCGCACATGGCGAAGAGGCCGAGGTATTCCGCGAGGAAGAAGATGGCGAACTTGAAGCCGGAGTATTCCGTGAAGTAGCCCGCGATGATTTCCGACTCGGCCTCGGGCAGGTCGAAGGGCGTGCGGTTCGCCTCGGCGGCGGCGGCGGTGAGGAAGAGGAAGAAGCCTACGAGGCCCCACGGGGTGAAAAGGTGCCACTTGTGAATGCCCGGCCCGAAGGTGGCTTCCTGGTTCTCCACGATGCCGGTCAGCGACAGCGTCCCCGCCATCATCACCACCGTCAGCGCGGAGAGAATGAGCGGGATTTCGTAGGAGACCATCTGCGCGATGGCCCGCATCGCGCCGAGGAGGGAATACTTGTTGCGGCTCGACCATCCGGCCATGAACACGCTGAGTTCTGTGCTCGCGCCGACGGCGAAGAAGAACAGCAGGCCCGTCTCTTTAAGGTCGAGCGGGACCATGTTCCGGCCAAACGGCAGCACGGAGTAAGTCAGCAGCACGGGGATGAGCAGCGCGATGGGCGCGAGGAAATGGACGACTTTGTCCGCCGTGCGCGGGACGACGTCCTCCTTGATGAGCGACTTGATGCCGTCGGCGATGAACTGGCCGAAGCCCGCGAGCCGGATGTTCGTGAGCGGGATGCCCACGCGGTTCGGCCCGATGCGGTTTTGGATGCGCCCAAGGCCCTTGCGCTCGATGACGGTCGTGAGCGCAAACATGAGCGGGAAGACGGCGAGAATCGGCGTGATGGACAGCGCGGCGGAAACCAGCGGCAGCGCCCACTCCGGGACAAAGCCCTGCAACTGGCTCATGAGCCAGTGCTTCAGCGTGACCGGAAATTGGTCGAAGGCTTTGAAGAATTCGGCCATGGGCTACGCGGCGGGAGCCGCAGCCGGGGCCGCAGCGGGGGGAGTTGGTTTCGGAGCAGCCGGCGCGGCCGGTGCCGGGGCGGTTCCGGCGGCAGCGGCGGCTTCCGCTTTGGCTTTTGCCTCGGCAGCAGCCTTGGCCTTCGCTTCCGCGTCGGCTTTCGCCTTGGCTTGGGCCTTGGCGGTTTCCGCCGCGAGCACCGCATCGGACGCGGCGGCTTCGGTCGGGTGAATCTTGCGGTAGTGCTCGTTGGACTTGGCGAGCTGGTGCTTGTTGACGAGCAGGCCGCCGAAGCGGTCGGTGTTCGACAGCTCGAACTCGGTGTCCATCTTGATGGACTCGAAGGGGCAGACCTCGACGCAAATCTGGCAGCTCATGCAGACCGAGATGTCTATGTCGAACGTCGCCGGGTAGAACTGCATCTGGCCCTTGTAGTCCGCGCGCTTGTCCTTGCTCTTGACGATGTAGATGCACTGCGGCGGGCATTCCTTCTCGCAAATCTGGCAGGCCACGCAGCGCAGGCCCTTCATCGGGTCTTCGGTGTCGTGGACGAGGAAGGGGAACTGGCGTGCGTTCTCCTTCGAGGCGATGCGCTGCTCGGGATACTCGACGGTCGTGAGCCGCTCGGGGTCGTGGTAGCTGCCGGCGAAGTTCTTCGCCGTTTCCATCATGCCTTTGAGTATTCCGGTGCCGAGCATTGGGGAGGAGTTAAGCGGGGAAAGTTGGGGTCGTCGAGTCTCTCATTTTAGCAAGGTGAAATTCGGGGACTTGGCGGCGGCCTTGTCGAAGGTGTAGGTGGTGCTCGCCCCGAGTTCCCGGTCAACCAAGCCAATCAAGTAGTCGGTGAACTGGGCCGGGCCGTTGTCGAACTGTTGCAGGGCCGCTTCCACCAATGGCCGCTGCTCCAGCGTGAAACGAACGTCGCCCAGGAGGAAGCGCACCGCGAGCACGAGCTTTGGCTTGTCGAACCCGTAAATGGCCCGCAACGCCCAGAGCGCTTCGCACAACACCAAATGGCTCACCAGCATGGTTTCCCGACCGCGCTCGACCTGGCCGAGCAGTCGGTTCACGGCCGCCGCCTGGCCGGGATCGTCGTGCGTGAGGTGGCGGACGAGCAGGTTGGTGTCGGCGGCAATCATGCCCGGCGATACTTGGCCCGGATATACTCGGCGATGCCCGCGTCCATCTCCTCGACCGTGGGGGCTTTCCAGCCTTTTGGCAGGTGCTCGTGCAAAATGCCGGCGGAGGACAGCGGGCGCCGCGCGGGGCGAACCGCCACCTTGCCGTGTTCAACCTCGAACTCCAAAGCGTCGCCAGCATGGACGCCGAGCACTTCACGCACGGTCTTTGGAATCGTGATCTGCCCCTTGCTTGTAAGTGTGGCTGTCGTTTTCATGGTCCCTTACTTTCTGGGGCGAAAGTAAGGCGCGGCTTCCACCGGGTCAACCCGGCTTTCTATCGGTCCACCTCGCCCAGCACGATGTCCACGCTGCCGAGGCATACAATGGCGTCGGCGACGGTCTGGCCGAGGCACATGTCCTCCAGCACGGTGAGGTTGATGAGGCTCGGCGGGCGGACGCGGTAGCGATACGGGTTGGGGCTGCCGTCGCTGATGAGGTAGAAGCCGAGTTCGCCCTTCGGGCCTTCGATGCGGCCGTAAGCTTCGCCGGGCTTCGGGCGGAAGCCGCGCAGCTTCGCCTTCGGGTCCACGACCGGGCCTTCGGGAATGTCTTTGAGCGCCGGCTCAAGAATCTTCAGCGACTCGCGCATTTCCAGCATCCGAATCATGTAGCGGTCATACACGTCGCCGTGGTCGCCGAGCGGGACGCGGAACGGGTAACGACTGTAGATGCCGTAGCTGTCCACCTTGCGCAGATCGTAATCCACGCCGCTGGCGCGCAGCATCGGGCCGGTGAGGCCGGCGTTGACGGCGAGTTCGGCGGAGACTTTTCCCACGCCCTGCGTGCGGGCCATGAGGATTTCGTTGCCGGAGAGCAACGCCTCGAACTCGTCGAGAAACTTTGGATATTCGGCCACGACTTTCTTCGCGCCGTCCAGCCAGCCAACCGGCAAATCGCACCGACAGCCGCCGAACCTCATGTAGTTGCACATCATCCGCGCGCCGGTGAGCGACTCGATGAGGTCGAGAATCTTCTCGCGCTCACGGAAGGCATACATCAATGGCGTCCCCAGCGCGCCCATGTCCTGGAGCAGGAAGCCCGCGAGGCAGGTGTGGTTCAGCACGCGCGTCAGCTCGGCGGTGATGAGGCGGATGTATTCGGCGCGCTCAGGCACTTGCAGGCCGGCGAGCTTCTCGACGGATAGTGCGTAAGCCCAGTTGTTCGTCAGCGAACAGAAGTAATCCAGCCGGTCCGTGTAAGGCATCGAGCCGAGATAGCTGGTGTTCTCGGCGATCTTCTCGTGATTGCGATGCAGGTAGCCGAACACCGGCTTGAGCTTCACCACCGTCTCGCCATCAAGCACCACGTCCATGCGGAAGACGCCGTGCGTGGACGGATGCTGCGGCCCCATCGCGACTTCGAGCAGCTCGCCCTCGCGCCCGACGCCGATGACCTCGGCCTTGCGTTGGAAGCTGGTCTTGCTCGCGTCGTAAGCGAGGTCGTGGAACGTCATGAACTGCGTTCCCTCGGTGTCAGCACCGAACTGCTTCGGGTCGGAGGTGTCAACAGGGGCGGTCATGTTTCAGGTGCGGGGATAGTCCGCCGGATTTCTTCCAGCAAGGCAAGCGTGCCGTGCTGGCGGCACCACGTTTCGAGGTAAGGCCAGTCGAGCCGCTCGCGCTGGACGGCGAGCACGTTGCGGACGTCGTCGCGGTCCTTGCTGCGTGCCCAGCGCAGTTTGCTGATAATCACGTCTTCAGCCGTCAGCAGCCACACCTTCCGGCCAAGCACCGATTCCTCCCGTCGGCGGGCGAACCGCATCTGGTCATGTGCATCCTGGGACAGGAGAAAAAGTTCCACCTTGAACGGACTCTTCCGGTGCCGGATGAACTGCCGGTATGTGCCCGTGACCGTCTCGAAACTCAGTTGCAGATCGAGGATGAACTCACTCCCCAGCCGGGCGGCGAACGCAGCTCCAACACCCCCCTCCAACTGGATGACGAAGTCCGCGTCCTTCGTGGACCTCGGGATGCCGTGGACGTTGCTGGCGAACGAACCCACCAGCATATAGGGAATGCCCGCGGCGGCCACCGCATCCACCACTTGAAGCGTGAGACTTTCTGCGGCCGTCATCGGGCCGTCCTCTGAAGTCGTTCGCCGAGTTCCAGCCGACGATCCAGCTCCCGGCGGCATGCGGCAGCGTTCCAGTCCGGATTCTGACTCTGAATGCCCGCCATCGTGATGGAGCAGGCATATTCAAACAGCTCCTCACCCGCCAGGAACTTCTCCTCCGGCGTCATCCGTCGGGCGTCAAGGACTTCCTCCCGATACAACTCGTCAATCAGCGGCGCGAACTCACTGCGGGGTTCGCCCGTCCGATACGGTGCCGCCGTCTCCCTGAGCGCGCCTTCGCTCACGCCTTCACCTCCTGCTTGGGCAGATGCGCCTTCGCCTTCTCCAGCACCTCATCATGTGCCGTCGGCTCGTATTCGTAGTCGTCCGGCTCCACGTAGTCCTTCCGCATCGGGTGGTCCTTGAAGCCGTCCCACATGAGGATGCGGCGCAGGTCGGGATGCCCGTAGAACTGGATGCCGTAGAGGTCGAACACCTCGCGCTCCTGAAACTCCGCGCTGCGCCACAGCGGCGTGAGCGACATGACCTTCACCGCGTCGGTGCGGTTGCCCGTGCGCTGGCGGAGGATGACCGGCCCGTGCTTCAACGCCATCGAGTAGAGGTGATAGACCACTTCGAGGTAGCCCGCGCGCTTGGTCTTCCGCACTTCCTCGACCTCCTTCTCCGCGCCGTCCACGACCGTCTTGACCTTCACCTTCTCGGACAGCTCGGCGTCGAGAAAATCAACGCCCGTGACGTTCGAGCAGTAGTCGAGGCGGAGCTGCGGGTCGTCGCGGAGGAACTTGGCGACCGCGAAGGCGTGCTCGACGCCCACCAGCAGCGAATGCTGCGCGCAGGGGCTGTCGTTTTTCACGAGGGTCAACCGCGCGCCGGGCGCGGCGGCCTCGGCGCGGGCTTTGATTTGCTCTAGGGTTTCGAGCGGCACGGCGGCAACTTGTAGTCGCCGGGCGGAGGTTTGACAAAGAGTTTGTGCCCCGACTCTTAGCACCGGTTGCAAAAGGCCGACCGCCTGCGCGTCCTACTGGAACCTCGGCGCATCACAAGATGCGTGAGGCGAGCTCACGAAAACGCGGGATGGTGACCTCCGCGCAGGTCGGTCGGCAATAGTGGCGCTGCCGGGAGGCACACGTTGTTTAATTCTCCCGGCAGCACGTCCGGCTCACGCGAGCCGGAAAGCATGGTCATGGTTGGTTGATGGACAGCCGGATGGTGCCGGAGTAAAAGCCGGTTGCGGCGGCAATCTTGTAGCTGGTTCCCGCAGTGGCGATAAAGCGCACTCGGGATTCGTTCCCGTCATTTCCGTAACCGGTGCGGCCAACCCGCGTGAGGTTATTGAGCGCGGTGCCAGTGTATGCTGCCAAGTCACAATAAGTGGCGCTCCCTCTGGTGGAAACGGTGACTAACCCTGTTTTCGGGGCGGTCCACTCCCACCAGACGGACTGACCGGGGCCGCCGAACGGGTAGCCGCTATGATTCGGCTCACCCAGTTCGTTCCCGGCCCCTCCTGTATAGCTCTCCGCGACAACGCTCGCTCCCGACAGCAAGAACCGATTGGCGAACAAGTCGTTCGGTGGCATTGGCCCCGTCACGGAGAAACTGAAGAAAGCGTTTGTGAACCTCCCCAATCCATCCTCGGCGTAGACACTCAGGTAGTAGTTGCCGGGAAACAGGTTGGTGAGGTTCAGCGTGTAGGGCGGGGTTCTCAGCACAACTTCCGCTGCACCGTAAAAGCCGACCTCTCGCACCGCGCTTCCCGGTGAACTGACGGTGACCCCAACGCTCAGGTTTGCGGGTGAGGCAAGGTTGGCCCCGCTCGTTACTCCGGAGACGCTCATCGCGATTGGGGCTGCCAGCACGAGCGGAAAGCCCTTTGCGGAGTAGGTGTAAAAGAAAGAATCGTCCACCCGGATGGCGTAGGTCGCTCCCGCCAGAACCGAATACTGCGGAGTTTGTCCCGGCCCGTTGTTGGAGAAAACTGGGCTGAGAGTTCCCAAGCTAGTTCCAGTAAAAAGTTGGACGTCTCGGGGGGGGAACCCTGTGTAGGCTTCGACCGTCATGCTGCTCGGGGCCGTCCAGTTCCACCATGCCGTGCGCCCCCGTCCGCTGGATGCAGGCTCGCCCGACTCGGTGTTGGCTCCCATGGTGTAACCCCTTCCAAACGCTGGGAACCCACTCAGGGCAATCCGGTTGGCGAAGCTATTGTTCGTGGGGGCGGGAAGAATGCCTCCCACGTGCTCGACCGCCCGATAGAAGCGTCGGGATGCACCAGCGGCACTGGGATCTTCCAGCCGCATAGATTCATTATCCCCAAAGAAGCTGCCCCCTACGGTTTGCCATCCGGAGGAGTTGGTCAGGTTGGTGTTGAATTGCAGTGAGTAGCCCCGGTCCCGCTGGCCGCGCAAGGTGGCGGCGAAACCCTGTCCGCTTGACTGGGGGCCGATCAATCCGGGTTCCGCCCGGACTCCGCCAACCTGCAAGCCGCCGGGAAAGCTGTGCCGTTTGAGGACGTAGTTTTCCACCAAGTCGCGCGAGAAGGCCGGGAACAGCCCGCCCAGCACCGGTTCGGGCAGAGTGCCCAACCCGATGCGGCTGCCCCGAAACCCCGGCAACTGGCTGCGCCACGAGTGCTGCCCGGAGAAGTGCGCCTTGGCGTCCACGACGAACGCGTCGTAGTCGTAGGCGTGATGGTCGCTCAACGTCACCGGCGGCCCGAACAGCGACTGGCGCACCTCGTTGATTCGCGTGCGAAAGACGACCTCCCGGTCCAACCCGCCCTCGTCCAGATTGAACAGCCGCGTCAGCGCCATCCGCAACCGGAGCCGGTCCGATGCGTCGTTGTAGCGATCCACCAGGTTTACGAACGCAGTCTGTGCCGCCGCTAGGTCGTTGGTCGTCGCATAGGTGAAGAGCGCCGGATGCTGGGACAGCAGGGCTTCCACGCTGAAGCTGTTGTTCGTGTAGAGCGCCCGCAGCGCGGTCAACTGGGCGTCGAGATTCTGGGAATGCAGCGTGAAGCATAGGTATTCCAAGAAGTGCAGCCCCGCCCGCAGCACTTGCACGTCCGCGTAATCCAGCGTCACCGCGTCGGTCGTCGTCTCGGAGGCGGTCAGGCCCAGGGAAAAACTGGTGTTCACTATCCGCGCTAGGCTTTGCAGCGCCCCCTGGATTTCCGGCAGCGCATTGGTCCGCAGTTGCCACGGCAGTTCCAGCGCGCTGACGCCGGCGGGCGCAACAGGGATGCCCTCGCCGTCATGCGCGGTGCGGGCGGTCCAGTTGTAGATGTCGCGCCCGGGCACGGGGAACCCCAGCCGCGTGAGGAAGGCCGCACCCGCTGGCTGGAGCGGCAGATTCAAAATGCGCGTGGCCGCGTGCAGCACGTTGGCCGCCTCATGGTTCGCGTCCACCGCCAGCGCGGCGGCAAATCTCGCGTTGGCATTGGTGAGGTTACGGCTGGACAGGAAGCCCCGCCCTTCGGTGACCAACTGGTCGGCGGTTTGCGCCGGTGCGCCGGCGGTGATGAGCCAGCCGAGTGCGGCCGTCCCGAGCAGTGTTGTGAGGCGATTGTGTTTCATGGTGCTGTGCTGGTTCTGGTGTCCGCTGCGAAAGCATTTCAAGGCTGAACACGGGGAGGTTTTGCTTCCGTCGCCGCGCTGGCCTGCTGGGCGGGCTTGGAGGTTGTCGGGCTTGCGACTTGCGGGAACAGCGCAATGCTCCGTCCGACCGTCAGGGTAATACGCCCCGCGTGCTCGCCGGTAATCTGCATCAGCGCCTGCCCAAACTGGATGACTCCGCCCTCGGGCGAGCGGAGGCTTCCATCCTTTAGCTCCCATTGCCCGTGCTCCGCCATCCGCACGCGGGCGACCGTCAGCCAGGGCGCGCCCGCCGGCTCCGGCCCCCGCATCTGGAAGTCCCGCACCTCGCCCGCCCGGCCCTTGCCCGGCGCGCGCAGCCACTCGGGCAACCCTCCGAACACCTGCGCCGTCGCCTGCGGGTCGCGCACTTCGAGGCGCACCCGCTCCGCCACCATAACCGGCAGCGCGCCAATGCGGAAGAAGCCCCGCCGCTGGTATTCCGTGCGGGTGGATTCCACGCGCAGCACGGCGATGGGCCGGGAGGATTCGGGGCCATACACCGGGCTGGTCACCCGCTTGCTCGCCCGGAAATCCTGAGAAATCTCCGCCGGCACCGCCGTGCGGGCGCAGCCAAACGCGAGCAGGCAGCCCAAGGTCAGGCCGCAACGAAGTGTAAAGTTGTGGCCGTTGAAGCTCATGCCGCGCCGTTGTGCTCAGTCGCTCTCCAGGCTGGGCCGCGCGAGTAGCGGCCCACCACCTTGCGTTCGGCGCGTCGGCGGGGAAGGCCGGCGGTGTTGTTGGTGATCAACGAGGTAGTCGTCGGCAACGATGGCCACGCCAATGTCGCCAGAGCCTTTGTGCAGGACATCGTGGTCGTGTTGCCTGAACGCCAAGTGCACCTGTCCCGTGCAGGGGTTCGTGACAGGTGGCGCAACGGCCTTGGTGGGCGGTTTGGCGCGGTGGTGGTGCGTAGATGGCAGCCACAAATGTCAGGATTCCCGTCCAAAAGGAAAGACTGGCGACTCAGACGGCTTTCCAGCCGTCTCGGAAGGCAGAGGTTGACCGTCTCAAAGGCCAAGTTTGTTAATTCAACCGGTTGATCCGTTGTAGCGAGTGCCTTTGACTGTGCCGCGATGGCGCAGACCGGGGCTCCGGATTGGTAGTGAGCCGTCTCAAAAGTGCGTCGGGCAGAAACTGGCAGGGAGTTGGTCGTCCCTTGGAAAAGTGCAACAAGCGAGTCTCCTGCTGAGGCTCGACAATTTGCAGTAGAAAGAAGCTGACCGGCAACAGAACTAAAACTGACCGAGCGTAAGCCGCTCGAAAGACAAGCAGACAAAAGCCTTTTTCCCCATCTGATCTTCATTGGCGATAATCAGGTTCATAAGAAATCCCTTATCGCGCGTCAAGCGATATTTCCAGAGATTCTTTGCTGGGCGCAGAAAACGGCAGACGACCTCGGTTGCGGGGATGTCCGGAGAGCGCCAGCAAGATCAGCGCGCTGCTGTCAGCGATGATGATCTCCACGGATGGCGCGCAGTTCGGCGGCTAGCTCCGCGTCGTCCCAGTTGACGATGGAGATTTTCAGGCGGCCCAGCTCGTCCATGAACAAAATCTTGTTCATGCCGGCCAGTTCGGCGGCCTTGCCCAGCGAGAGCCAGCCCACTTGAAACAGCCGGACGGCGAACTGGAACTTCAATTCCCGCTCCACCTGCTCGCGCGGCCGGCCCGAAGCTGTCACCAGCTCATCGGGATATTCTATGTTCAGCGCGGCCATGCGGACAGGTTAGCCCAAGGTTGAGACGCTTCGCAATTCGTTGTTCACCGCACCACCACCGCCGGTTCCCAGACGTTCGGGTTCTTGGCCGGCACGAGGTCGTGCTCGCCGTAGAGCGGGATGGGGAACTCGCTTGGCTGGCTGGCGTCGAAGTGGTGCGCGCGGTCGGGGCCGAAGACTTTCTGCGCGTCAATCTTCCGCTGGAGCGTCATGAAGGCGTGGATGAGCGCTTCGGGCCGGGGCGGGCAGCCGGGGATGTGGACGTCCACCGGGATGTATCGGTCAATGCCCTTGAGGACGTTGTAGCCCTGCTTGAAAGGGCCGCCGGAAATCGCGCACGCACCCATGGCGATGACGTATTTCGGCTCCGGCATCTGGTTGTAGAGGCGCACGACCTGCGGGGCCATCTTCTTGGTCACGGTGCCGGCCACGATCATCAGGTCCGCCTGCCGGGGCGAGGGGCGGAAGACTTCCGCGCCGAAGCGCGCGAGGTCGAAGCGCGCCATGCTGGCGGCGATCATCTCGATGGCGCAGCAGGCGAGGCCGAAGCCCAGCGGCCAGACGGAGTTGCTGCGGCCCCAGTTGTAAAGCTGCTCGAGCTTCACCACGTAGATGCCCTGCTTGGTCAGTTCGCTTTTGAGGCCGTCGTCCATGGGGTTAATTGCGAATTCCGAATTGCGAATGTCGAATGGGGAAGTTCAGGCCGAACGCGTCGGAAGCAGCATTCCGCATTCGCAATTCGCCATTCCTCATTTCCATGTGAGCACTCCCTTCACCCACGCCCACGCCAGTCCCTCGACCAGCAGGAGCACGAAGACCAGCATCGCCAGGACCGCGCCCACGGACAGGCCGGTGAACGCCACGCAGAAGGGCAGCAGGAAGATCGTCTCCACGTCAAAGATCAGGAACAGGATGCCGTAGAGGTAATACTCGGACTTGAAGGCCACCCACGCGTCGCCCTTGGATTCCAGGCCGCACTCGTAGGTGGAGTTCTTGATCTCGCCGGGCTTCTGCGGGGAAACCAGCTTCGCCCACAGCCACGCGAGGATGAGCGGCCCCACGGCGAAGCCCAGCGCCATCACGAAGAAGACGAGCAGGAACAGGTAGGGATGCTGGTCGGCGGGCATGGAGAATCAGTTGGCCTGTGGGTCATGCCGGCGCAGGCCGACCTCGTGGGCGATGTCGTCGAACTCCTCGCGGGACACCTCACCGAGCTGCTTGCCCTTCTGCCTGAGCTTCTCGTTGATCTTGATGGCCTTTTCGGTCATCTGCTCGTGCGTGTCCTTCGAGCCGCCGACGAGCGCGAAGTTGTCCCCGGTCGTCACGCGCTTGTGCCCGTCGGAATCCAGCCCGACGCCGAGCATGACGGCCTTGGGCTGCTTGGTCTTTTTCACCGGTTGTGACACGCGCGGGAAACTACCGGGCGAGTTGCAAACTGCAAGGCGCAAGTCGGCTGAAGCGCTCGTATGCACCGGACAACTTTGAACCTGCTCTATAGCGAAGCGAGGATCGCCTCTGCCGCCGCGCGCGGGCTCGGCGCGGCGCAGATGGGGCGGCCAATCACCAACCAGTTCGCTCCGGCGGCCATCGCCTCCTTCGGCGTGAGCGTGCGCTTCTGATCGTCGGCCTGGCTGTCGGCGGGACGGATGCCGGGGGTCACGAGCTGGACACTTTGCGGAAGGATCTGCCGCAGCCGCGTGATCTCCAAGGGCGAGCAGACCAAGCCGCCGAGGCCCGCCTTCGCCGCGAGGCTCGCGAGCCGCTCCACCTGATTGTCCACGTCGTGCGGGATGCCAACTTCGGCGAGGTCGTTCGTGTTCAGGCTCGTCAGCACGGTGACACCCAGCACGAGCGGCTGCGTCTTGCCGGTGCGCAAGGCAGCTTCCTCCGCCGACTTCTGCGCGGCTTGCATCATGGCCAGCCCGCCGCTGGTGTGGATGGTCAGCATCTGCACGTCGAGCCGCACCGCCGCTTCTACGGCCTTGGCGACGGTGTTCGGAATGTCGTGGAACTTGAGGTCGAGGAAGACCGACGCGCCCGTGTCACGGATGCGCCGCACGATGTCCGGCCCGGCGGCGACGAAGAGTTCCTTGCCCACCTTGAACGCACCGACGACCGGGGCGAGCTGCTGCACGAGGGCGAGTGCCGATTCCAGATGCGGCACGTCGAGGGCGACGATGATGGGGTTGCGCGACTGGCTCATGCTCCAAATCTCAGGTAGGACAGGGTTCCCCAGCCCGGCTCACCACAGAAACGACTTCTGCTCCGCCAGCATCGTCTCGCCATCCCACAGCGTCACGCGCCACGCGACCACACTGCCGAGCTGCTGATACGCTTCCTTGTCCAGAGTCACCGCCGACCACGCGCTGCCGGTCCAGCCGGGCTTCACGGTCGCCTCGATCAGCTTCGGCTGGCTCGCCGCCTTTCCTCCGCGTGCTTCGACCCGCAGTTTGAGCCCCGCAGACTTCCCGCCGCCCGCCGACCAGTTCACGTCGAAGCGCAGCGCGCTGATTTCCTCCGGGTGCTTGCGCAGATGCGCCTGATACGCGTCGCGCTCGAAGAGGCTGGGCGAGAGCGCAGCCTTGCCGTCGCGGTCGAGGAAGTGGGGCAGCACCTTGAGCACCTTGCCGCTGCCCGCCTGGGCGAAGGCGGCGCTGAGGAAGAGCAGAACGGCAACCAGTCCAGACGCGCTACGCATGGCCGCAGCATAACGGCCCACTGCGCGAAGACAACGGCGTTTTCATGGGCGGGACGCGGCCCTCGCTCATCAATGGCCGCCCGCCGGCTTGTTCTTCTTCCACGGCTGGTCGGGGAATTTCTCGGGAAGCTTGAAGGACTGCGGAGCGGGCTGGGCGAGTTCGAGTTCGGGGTCGCTCGCGGCGGCAGGCGTGGTGCCGGGCGCGGCCAGGTTGCCTTTCCACGAGGCGATGCGGGCCTGGAGGCCGTGGTGCTCGGCGGTCTTTTTGTCGCCGGCCCTCATGTAGAAGAGGGAGAGGTTCGTATGCACGAGCTGCTCGTGCGGGCGGAGTTTTTCCGCCTTGTGGCCCTCGGCGATGGCGGTGGCGAAGTCGCCCTTGCGGCACCAGGCCATGCCGAGCGAGAGCTGGGCGTCGAAGTGTGCGGGGTCGGCGGCCAGCACGGCGCGCAGCCCGGCGATGGCGGTGTCGTAGTCGCCCTGGCTGAAGGCGAACATGGCGTCGTCGTATTGGGCCTGGAGGTCGTCGGGCATCGCTGACGGGGAGAGTAGGCGGGGGAGGAGCGGTTAGCAATCAGCGGTCAGCGAGGGGAAGTAATCAGTAATCAGTAATCAGTATTCAGTGTTCAGTGGTGGCGAGTGCGGGCGGCCTCAGGAAACTGCCGACTGGAAACTGAACACTGGTTACTGAATACTGTCCTCGCCGATGGACCTGCCCATCAAAATCATCTCGACCGACTTCGACGGGACGCTGCACGCCGACCACGAGAACCCGCCGGTGCCGGAGCGGTTGCAGGAGCTGCTCGGCGACTTGCAGCGGCGCGGGGCGAAGTGGGTCATCAACACCGGGCGCGACCTCAGCAGCCTGATGGAGGGGCTGGGCCGCGCGCACCTGAGCGTCCAGCCGGACTGGCTGGTGACGGTGGAGCGGGAGATTTATTTCCGCGAAGGGCCGCGCTTCTTCCCGTTGCAGCCGTGGAACGGCGACTGCGAGCGCGCGCACCGCGAGCTGTTCAAGGCGGTGGAAAAGGACCTGCCGCGCCTGTTCAAGTGGGTCAACGGCAAATTCCACGCGTCGGTCTATTCCGACGCCTACTCGCCCTTCTGCCTCATCGCGGGCAACAACACGGATGCGGACGACATCGAGGCGCACCTCGCGGACTACTGCGAGTCCGTGCCGAACCTGACGGTGGTGCGCAACGACGTGTATGCGCGCTTCAGTCACACGGCCTACAGCAAGGGCACGGCGCTGGCGGAGATCACGCGGCAGCTCGGCCTCACGCGCGAGTGCGTCTTCGCGGCGGGCGACCACTTCAATGACCTGCCGATGCTCCGCGACGAGCACGCCTGCTGGCTGGTCGCACCCGCGAACGCCATCCCCGTGGTGAAGGAGGCTGTCTGGCGCGAAGGCGGCTACGTGAGCGACCGCCTCTGCGGCCACGGCGTGGCGGACGGGCTGGAGGCGGCGATGAAGGAAGCGGGGCTGCTCTGATTGGGCCGCGAAAGGGCGCAGAGGGCGCAAATCAGGGGAATCGGTTTCGCCGACTCTTCTCCGCAACTCGTCTATTTCCAATCGGTTGCCGCCAATATATGCCCTGAACGGCTCCGTTTTGACCCGTGTTTGCGCCAACGCGGTTCAAACTGCTCCCGTTTGGAGGACTTTTGGCCCAAAGCGACCCAAACGCGGCCCGTCTGACCGACTTTTGCCCGAAAGTGACCTAAACGGCTCCCGTTTGGAGCACTTTTGCGCCACGGCAGGCCAAACGGCTCCCGTTTGCCCGACATTGGTGCAACCGTGACTCAAACGCCTCGCTTCCGGTCCACTTCGGGACCAACGCGGGCCAAACGCCGCCCGAATGCGGTGCCGTGGCGTGACAGTGGCTCGGTTAGCCAACGCCAACGGCGTTGTGCCGCAAAGCCCAAGGTTGCCGCAGGCTACCTTGGGTCAACGGAGCGAACTAGGTGGGAACCCCAACGGGGTTCTGGCCGTTCAGCGCGTGCGGATTGGCCGCAACCTCGTTGAGGTTGAAACCTTCGCGCACCGTTTTCCCAAGGTAGGCGCGGTGCGCCAACCTTGGGCTGGAGGACGGAACGCCTTTGGCGTTCAGCTTGCCGGGTTTTGTGACGGCGTGGCGGACGGGCTGGAGGCGGCAATGAAGGAAGCGGGGCTGCTCTAATTGGCCGCGAAAGGGCGCAGAGGAAGAAGCTCCGTCAACTCTTTAGCCACGCGAGGCTCAAGATGCCTAAGAAAACTAGATAGGTCTTGAGCGGAACAGGAGCACGCATTGCCCATGCTAACGAGAAGTAGATGACATGGAAGCCTATGATGGTCCATTCAAATACTTGTCCGACGCGTTGCCAGATTTGCTGTTCGCTGGCTGGTGCTAAGAACACGCGTATTCCTACATAGACGGCACAAAGCCACTGCATTGCGGTTAGTTCAATGGTTGATACTCGCACTGGAGGTGCGTTGCGGCCAGCAAGCACGAATGAAATCCACACCCAAGCAACGAATCCAAGCCACAAGCCCGCTGGAACGAGAACGGCGAACTGATTCGATGCCCCAAGCAGATAACTTAACAGGGCCACGAGACCAACGGCTGGAAAGATAGATGCAACTGCCAGTAGTCCGAGGATGATGGCCATCTCGCAGATGTTAAGCTTGGCCGCCTTGCATTTGATAAACGATATAAACATTGCCTGCTCTGCAGTCTGCCGGATGAGGCGGTGTCAACTGAGTTTTCCGCTTGCGCTCTCTGCGTCCTCTCGCGGCAATCCCGTTTCAATTCTCCCGCTTGAAGAACCGCTGCACCGCGCCTTTGTGACGGGGGAGGAGTTGCTGGACGTTCGCCGCGCCGCCGCCGGCTTCGGCTCCGGCCAGCGCACCGGCGGAGGCGGTTTCCTTGTCGCCGGTCACTTCGGGCGCGCTGCGGCTGATGCCCACGAGCTGCGCGTCCTTCAAGCCGCTCAACGGTCCCATCGGCAGTGCCGTGTCCTTGAACTTCATGCCCGACTCGTCGGACGGGTCGGTCCACGTCAGCGGGGCGTCACCGCGGCCGCGATCCACGCCGCCCTGACCGAAGGACTGCACCACGAGCAGGACGGAGTCGAGGTTCGCGCCGTTCTCGGCGAGGAAGGCGGCGAGGCCGGCGGGGTTCGGGCACTGGCCGGCGTTCTTGCAGGCTTCGAGGAGCTTGGGGTCAATGAGCTTGAGGTTGGCGAGCTTGTTCAGGCACTCGCCGAGCTTGTCCTTGTTGCCTTGAAGGGCCTTCATCAACTCCTTCATCTGCTCGGGCGTGAGCTTGCCGTCTTTCGCGGCCTTGAGGAGTTCCTCGGGGAGCTTCGCGGCGAGGAGGCCCTGCTCCAGCTTGGCCTGCTGGAGGAGCGAGGCGAGATCCTGCATGGCGCGTTCGAGGAGCGACGACGCGGAGTCCGGCAGGAGGCCCAACGCGGCGGCGAGGGTCTCGGCCTGCTTCATGGCGTCGGTCTTCTGGATGGCCTCCTCGGCGGCCTGCTTGGCGAGGTCGGCGTTGGACTGCTTGAGGTGGTCGAGGGATTCCCAGGTCTTGGCCGGGTCTTTGGCGGCGGATTCCTTGCCGAGGCGGGCCAGTTCCTTCTTGAGTTCAAGCGCCTTGTCCTCCGGCAAAATCTTCTCCTCCTCCAGCGCGGTGATCTGCTCGGTCAGCTCCGTGACCAGCTTGCCCACGTCGAGCGGACGCTGCGCCGCGCCGACGATGAACCGCTCCGGCATCAGCATGGACGCGCCGAGGAAGAGCGCCGCCGCGCAGAAGAGCGTCATGGGCCGGCCGCTGTTCCAGCGCACGACGGGCTGGGCGGGCTTGGCCCCGTTTTGCCACGCGGAGACATCGGCCTGCGCGGCGGCCATAAGGAGGCCGCCGGCGTGGTTGTGGCGATCCATCGCCGCGCGCACGGCGGCGAGCTGCGGACGCCGCCGCCATTCCACCCACGCCGCGCCAGCGATGACCGGCACCAGACCAATCAACCCGCCGATCAACCAATGCGACGCCACCAAACCCGTCACGCGCGCCACCAGCACGGCGACGCCCACGGCCAGCAGCCAGATCGTCGCGCAGCGCAGCGCGGTGCGGAACATCAGCAGGAAGGCGAGGCGCCGGGCGAACTCGCGGATGGCCGGTTCGGAGGAGTTCATGGGGTTTTGATTGGGCGCAACGTAGAAGCGGGGCCGGGGAGCGTCAAGTGTGGGCTGGCTGGCTCGCAAGCGGTAGGGCGCGTCTGCCCTCAGCGCATCCTCTTTCAAGCGCTGCAACCGTGCTTTTGCACGCTAGGAGCGATGCGGGGTGGAATCGCACTCTACCAGCAATTAGTCCTTCAGCTTCACCGTCGCGTTGGCAATTTGTTTGACGAGGCGGTCCAGCGCGGCGGCTGTGTGGGTGATTTGTTCCTGGGTTTCGGTCCACTTGCGCTCTTCGAGGCCCTCGCGGACGCCGGGGAGGGTCTTCACGCCGTAGCCGGTGTAGAAGCCGGGCGCGTAAATCTGATGCCGGAACCACGGGCGGCGCGGCAGGCCCGCCTCGTGGATGAGCGCACGCTCGGTCTGGTAGATGAGCTGGTTGAGCTGCTCGGTCTCGCCGGTGCCGAGCAGGCGGTTCGCGGCGTGGAATTGCTCCACTGCTTTGTGAAAGGCGGCGGCTCCGTCCTTCAGGTTTTTCCCCGCGTTGAGCAGCGGGGCGAAGTTCAGGTGCGGCACCGGGTCTTTGCGCGCGGGCGGGACGAACTTCTCCTTCGGGTCGGCGGCGAGGCGGAAGCGGTCGTCGGCCACCAGCTTGTTGTGCGTCTCCGTCGCCTCGCGCAGCGTGTCGGCCTGCTTCACAAGGTCGGCGATGTAGCGGTTCAGCGTCTCCGCCTGCGCGTTGAAGTCGAACGGGAGAATTTCCGCGTCCGCGAGCCGGAGGGTGATGCGCCCGCAGACCTTCGCAAGCGCGACGCCATAGCTGAAGTCGGGGTCGCCGTAGCGCGCGTAGTGGTCGAAGGTGTCGAAGCAGGTGTGGTATTCGCCACCGCGCCCCTCGCCGCGAAAGCCGATGTAGTAGGAGGCGATGCCGAGATGTTGCAGGAAGACCGAGTAGTCGGAGCCGGAGCCGAGCGCATCAATGCGCATGGCCTTGCGGGTGAGAAACTCCTTCTTCTCGTCGGCGGTGCCGCGCACGAGGCGGACGGAACGCAGCCGCTCGGAAACGCTCACGCCGGTCTGCGGGTCGGGGACCACTTGCGCGACCTCGGCGGCCAGCGTCTCCATCGAGTGCGAACCGCCGATGCTCAGGAGTCCGCGCGAGTTGCTGTCCGTGTTCACGTAGGCGACAGCCTTGCGGCGCAGCTCGTCGGCGTGGTGCTCGGCCCATTCGGTCGAGCCGAGTAGTCCCGGCTCCTCGCCGTCCCACACGCAGAAGACGACCGTGCGCTTCGGCTTCCAGCCGGTCTTGGCCAACTCGGCGAAGGCGCGCGCCTGTTCCAGCAGCGGTGCCAGCGCGCTGATGGGATCACGCGCGCCGATGACCCAGGCATCGTGATGGTTGCCGCGCAGCACCCATTGGTCGGGGAACTGCGCGCCCTTCATCCGCGCGATCACGTTGTAGGTCGGCACGAGGTTCCAGTGAAACTCCGCCTTGAGCCGGACAACCGTCTGCCCGCCGCCGAGCCGGTAGGTCAGTGGCAGCGCGCCGCGCCACTCGGCGGGCGCGACCGGGCCGTCCATCGCCTTGAGCAACGGCTCCGCGTCGGCGGAGGAGATGGGCAGGACGGGGATTTTCATGAGCGTCTCCGCCTGCGCGCGGGGGAGGCGCTTGGCGTCCTTGGTCGCGCCGTAGCCGGGCGTGAGCGGGTCGCCGGGGCGCATGGGCAGGTCCACCACGGAGCCGCGCTGGACGGCGGTGTCGTGCTTGTAAGCGCCGGCGGGATACGCCGCGCCCTGCGTGAAGCCGTCCTCCAGCGGGTCGTTGAAGATGATGCAGCCAACTGCGCCCTTCTCGGCGGCGACCTTCGCCTTGATGCCGCGCCACGAGCCGCCGTAACGCGCGAGGACGATCTTGCCCTTCACGTCAATGCCGTGGCTGGCGAGCACCTCGTAATCCGCCGGCACGCCCTGGTTCACATAGACCAGCGGCCCAGTCACGTCGCCCTCACCGGAGTAGGCGTTGTAGGGCGGGAGCGATTCCTTCGCGAGCGCGGCGGCGGCCGAGTCCGTGGCGACGATCTGCTCCGTCAGCGACGCCTTGAAGGGAAAGGGCCGCAGCAGCGACAGTTCGCGCGTCTTGGGCGTGGGGAACAGCACCTTGAAGACCTCGGTTTCCGTCTCGTAGCCCCACTCGCGGAACAGCCGCGCGATGAACTCGGCATTCTCCTTCGCCTTGGGCGAGCCGAGGTGGTGCGGGCGCGTGGTCATCTCGCGCATCCAGGTCTTGAGGTTTTCGGCCTTCAACGCCGCGTCGTGTCGGGCTTCGAGCGCGAGCTGCTTTGTGCTTTGTGCGGCAGGGAAACCGAGAACCGACTCAGCCGCCCGAACGGTCGGCGCGGTCACAAGCAACAAAAGTAGCAGCCAAGGGGGGATGCGCATGGCGCGAAGCAACCGGAGTTGGAAACCGCTGTCAACGCGGGAAACGCAATCGCATCGTGCCGGAGTCAAACATCCGCCGATTTGGTAAATCCCGGTCCGCCGCCCGCGACGTAGCCACGGCTCACTCCGCTCGTCTCCGGACTGACCCAGAAGGCGAAGAGTTTTCCTCGTTGCAGCGTGAAACGGAACTTCACCGGCTTCCCCGCCAGCGACTTCAGGTCATCCGCCCCCTGCCAGCGGACGGCGAGCTTGGCCGCGTCGCCCTTGAGCGGGGCGCAGTTCGCTTTGGTGAATGGCGCGAGGACGGTGTCGCGTTCGTCGAGAATTTCCACGCGCAGCTCGCCCGAGGGCGCGGCGAGGTTCACGAAGAGGTGCCTGCCGGTGAAGCGCACCGGGCGCGTGGTGAGCACGCCCTCGGTCTCCGTGGCGAAGGAAGCAAAGCCGTCGCGGCGCAACTTGGCCAGGCCGGTGCAGCCGTCGCCGTCGGGGAACTCGGCCGGGCCGCCGCGCCGTCCGCTCGCGTAGAAGTAGAGCTGGTCGCCGACGACCAGACAGCCCGCGCCGGCGGACTGGACATTGCCCCAGTTCCAGTCGCCCTTGCGCTCGGACATGGCGAGAAAGGGCCGACGGTCTGGACGCGCGAAGTTGAACCCATCCCGGCTGTAGCCGAGGCAGACATCGTTCAGCTCGGGCCGTCCGATCGCGGGGTCGGCTTTGCCGCGCCAGAGCGTGTAGAGGCCGAGGAGGACGCTCTCGTAGGCGGCGCAGTCAATGTTCGTGAGCTGCGGGGCGAGCTTCGTGTCGGCGCGCGCGGGATCGAGCGAGTCCGCGCCGACCCACCAACTGCGCTCCTCCGGATTCTTGGCGGCGTCCTCCACCCCGTGCTTGCACTCGTAATAGCGGCGGCAGCGACCGATGACGGTGGAGGAGTCCTTGCGCAGGCCGAAGACCCAGACGCGGCGGAAGGGATTGTAGAAGACGGTGCTGCGCGGGTAGATGCCGTTGCTTTTGCCCGCGACCGGCCCCCAGTGAACACCGTCCGCCGAGAGGTGGATTTCAAACGACCACTCGCCGCGCCCGTTGATCTCCTCGCGGTGGGCGCGGAAGAGCTTGTAGCGGCGTTGCGGGTCTGGCTCGTCAAGATCAAGCCAGACGCTCGCGGAGTCGCGGTCGCCGGGGTGGACGATGCTGGTGCCGGGCACGACGCCCCAGTCACGCTTCTGCCACTTCACGCCGTCCTCGGAGACGGCCAGCGCGGTCGCGCGCCGGTAGCCGGCCATATACCAGAGCTTGAAGAGGCGGTCGCGCGGATCCCACCACACGCCGTCGCTGAAGGCGGCGGCCATCGGCGAAGGTCCGAGCTTCTCCCACGGCTGGTCGGGCCGGAGGATGGGATTCGCCGGGTGCCACACGGGCAGGTGAAACGCGCGCTGCAACGTGGTCTGCTCGACGAGGAAGTCATCCACGAACAACTGCCGGCCCACATCCATCGGAATCACTGTGGGCGGGTTCGCCAGATGCGGCGGCAACCCGAGCGGCTTCGGCGTGGGCGTGGATGGCTTCGGCGGCCACGGCGTGGGGAGGCGGATGCCGTTGTAAAGCTCCTGACCGCCTGCTCCCGTCGTGGCGGGCGCTCCGAGCAAGGGGGGTTCGATTCCCGCCGCCCCCAAGCCGGCGATTGAGACTTGCACGAACTTCCGGCGGTTGAGAATGGTCATGGCGTTGCGGGAGAGCGGACGGGGCGGAGCAATGGCGAATTCGCCGCGTGTGCCACTTGCCACGCATAATGTCTGGCCGAGCCGTTGACGGTGCCGCCGGGACGGGCTTAGTTTCCCGTTGTGAACGCCCGTCGCCTGTCTGCCGGTCTGCTTTTCGCCGCGCTTTCGTCCGGTGCCCTCGCCCAGGAACAGCCCTTCGACTGGCCGCAGTGGCGCGGACCCAAGCGCAATGGCGTTTCCGCGGAGAAGGATTTCCTCACCACCTGGCCGAAGGAGGGGCCGCACCGGGTGTGGGCCGCGAAGGTGGGCGTCGGCTGGTCGTCCGTGTCGGTCGCGGGCGGGCGGCTCTACACGATGGGCAACGTCAGCGACGTGGACCACGTCATGTGCCTCGACACGGCGAACGGCAAGCTCCTCTGGGACTACAAGTATCCCTGTGCCGCCGCCGATCCGAACGGCTATCCCGGGCCGCGCTGCACGCCCACCGTGGACGGCAACCTCGTCTTCACGGTCAGCCGCAACGGCCATGTGCTCTGCCTCAGCGCGGCGAACGGGGCGCTGGTGTGGACGAAGAGCCTGTTCAACGATTTCGGCGGCTACCCGCCATCGTGGGGCTTTGCCGGCTCGCCGCTGGTCGAGGGCGAGTTGCTCATCCTGGAGACGGGCGCGGCCAACCGGTCCGTCGCCGCGCTGGAGAAGCGGACCGGGCGCGTGGTGTGGGCGAACGGCAATTTCGCGGCGGGCTACGCCTCGCCGGTCGCCTTCGACCTCGCGCGCGACCGCGCCGTGGCGGTGTTCAGCGCGGGCGGGCTGACGGGCCGCGCGGTGAGCAACGGGCGCGTGCTCTGGCATTACAACTGGCGCACGAGCTACGACGTGAACGCGGCCACGCCGGTGATCTTGGAGGACAAAATCTTCATCTCCTCCGGCTACGGCGCCGGCTGCGCGCTGCTGCAGATGTCCGCCACCGGCATCCAGCCCGTGTGGTCGAACAAGAACATGCGGAATCATTTCAACGCCTGCGTGCTCTGGCAGGGCCACCTCTACGGCTTCGATGAAAGCCAGCTCCGCTGCCTCGATGTGTTCACCGGCGCGGTGAAGTGGTCCACGCCGGCCTATGGCAAAGGCTCGCTGATGCTCGCGGACGGCAAGCTGATTCTCTACGGCGGGCGCGGCCGGCTCGGGCTGGCGGACGCCTCGCCCGCCGGCTTCCGCGAACTCGCGGCCGGCCAGGTGCTTGGTGGCAACAGCACCTGGGCGCCGCCGGTCCTCGCCAACGGGCGCATCTACTGCCGCAGCGGGACGGACTTGGTGTGCCTGGACGTGTCAGGGAAGTGAGCGGCGCGAGTTTGCATCCGTTGCTTTGAAAGAAGCCGGTAAAAGAGCTGTTCAAAAAACCGGTTGACACCGACAGGGAACCCGGCTACCCCTTCACGCGTTCCACGAAGAAACATTCCACCGGAGTAAAACTATGGGTGCCCTTGTCCGCCTCCTCTCGCTCGGCTTTTCCGTCACGTTCACCGCCGCCGCGCGTGGGCGGCGGCGTTTGACTCCTCCCCCCCCCCCATCCATTTGGCCTTAACCTGCTCCTGCCGGTGCTGCTGGCGGCTTTCAATTTCGGGGTTGGGCCGCCGCAGGTGAGGGCGGATACGGTCTTTCTGGAGTCCTACAAAGACACCTACACGGTGAGTTCCTC